>Ga0136846_1208253_pt1 | contig 366730 bp, 264 predicted proteins | sample HopSoiMetagenom2_FD_96841 | JGI IMG/M metagenome (GOLD analysis project Ga0136846, IMG submission 96841) | Grasslands soil microbial communities from Hopland, California, USA - 2 Assembly 2016 (version 4) | ecosystem: Environmental > Terrestrial > Soil > Grasslands | place: USA: Hopland... | reverse complement strand
TAAAATGGCTGTATGTTTTGCGGATTAATAAAAAAAGAAGAGCGGGCAGATCCCTGAAAGAAAAAGTTCAAATCGATTTTCTTATACCTGATGGTTGAACCTAACCCAAACATTATTTCGGGAACAGTGGGTAACCCGATAGGCACTTTATCATCATCATTAATCACACCATCGCCATTTACATCCCTGTATTTAATGTCCCCGGCCAGAAGCCCGGCATCGCCATATTGCAGCGGAGAGTTTGCGACTTCATTTTTATCGATAAATAACCGCTCTGCTATTAATCCCCATACCTGGGAAATGGGCTGACCTACTTTTGACAGGTAAGAAATATCGTTACTATACATCAGCTCGTCAACCACGGTGAGCTTACTGGCAGCATAGGTAAATGTACCTCTTGGATTGATGCTCAGGTTTTTATTGAGCTGTTTGCTGTAGCCGATGGCCACATCCACTCCTTTACTTTCCGCTTTACCGTAATTGGAAATAAGTGTTGCCATAAACCCGGCGGCGCTTTCTACATAGGTACGGGGCATGAGGATGTTGGATCTATATTGCCTGAAAGCATCTACTACAATATCGAGGGAATTATCCAGCATTTTTACGTCCATACCCAGGTTGATCTGTTTTGAAATTTCCCAGCTTATCTTGCTGTTAGCATAACGGGAAACAGAAATACCCGGCCTGCTGTAAACCCCTGTACCTTCATTACGTCCAAAGCTGGCGCTATAAGCAGCATCGCTCATATTTACCTGCGACATATAAAAGAACCGGTCTCCAATGCTGCCGATCTGGTCATTTCCCACAATTCCATAAGTAGCCCTGAATTTAAGTTCATTAACAACTTTTAGTAAAGGCGCGAAAAATTTTTCATTGGAAACGGCATAAGCCAGGCCGCCTGAAGGAAAAAATCCCCAGCGGTTATTTTTTTCGAAACGTTCGGAAGCATTGTATCCAAAATTGAACTCAGCCATGTATCGCTTATCAAACCCATAAGAAAACCGGCCTGATAGACCAACATTACGCTGAGGCAGCGAGGATGTTACACTGCCTGCGTTGCCGCTCTCATAACTGGACAGGTAGCTAATGACCATTCCTCCTACATCGTGCTTATTGAAACTCCTGTTATAGTTCAACTGCCCCTGGGCCCAGATCATCGCGTTTAATGTTTTAGCCCCCTCCTCATAGCTGAGGGTTTCCCTGCCTACCACGCCTACAGATCCCTGCTCCCCATGATTCAACATCCGGATGGTATAGGTTTGATCGAGCGGATTAACAACCGGTTCATAAAAAAAAGGCAGATAAGACCTGTTAATTGCGAAAGATGAAACCCTGCGTACATAGGCCATCCCTTGCGCGCTAAGGCCGGGCGTAACAGCTTTCAGGTTTTGCTTAATCTCTAACTGGGGCATTATGTTGGAGGTTTTGGTTACACTGTAACCTTTTACCATTTCTGCATACGGGTTAACATATAGGGTATTGGTTAATGCCCCGTCTGAAGCAATCATTCTTGCAGAACCAAATAAAGGATGCTCTATGTAAGGAAGCATCTCCGAAGGGTAAACAGCAGGAAACATCACGGGATTGGCCCATATTGCATTTTTATAAGTAGCAGCGCCGCCGCCGATAGGTCCTTTATAGTCGTCAAACTGGCCGTTTACCCTTGCTATCAGCTCCGTGGTAGGACTAATGTTGAGGTTTACATTGATACGCAAAGAATAGCTTTGCAATTTAATATTGTTATTAAAATCATTTACAGGATCTACTTTCAGGTTCCCGTTATTTAACTGGTACCATCCTGCAACATAATAGCGCGCTTTACCATTGCCTCCTGATAAACCAAGATTATAACTTTGGTTGAGGGTATGCTTTTTGATCAGCATACCTATCCAATCATTATTGGGATACAGGTAAGGATCGTCTCCAGCTATGGTATGGTTGATTTTGTTGATTGAATACGGATGTATAGCGTTGGGAGACCTAGTGAGTGCCGCTTCATTTGCCAGGCGCATGTAAGTGATGTTATCCGCAAAATCAAAATTTTTGGTATTGGTTGATACCCTGTTTTCGGCCCTGAAATCGAATTTGGTTACTCCTGACTTACCTGATTTTGTATTGATCAATACTACCCCATTTGCTCCCCTGGCTCCATATACAGCAGCAGCTGCCGCATCTTTTAATACGGAGAAGTCTGCAATGTCATCGGGCTGCACTCTTGCCATATCGGTAGATGAAGATTCTACACCATCGATTAATATTAAGGGGTCCCTTTTGCCTGTTCCAAATGTAGAGAGGCCTCTTATATAAAATTGTGAGTTATCGGTACCTATACCTGGCTCGCCGCTTGTTTGAAAAGATATCATACCGGCAACCTTGCCAGCGAGGGCATTCGTTAAGTTCCCCGTAGGTGTTTTCAGGTCCTCTACATTCACAGAGGTTACGGAACTAACCAGGCTCCGGCGTTTTTGTGTGCCAAATCCTATTACCACTATTTCATCCATATTATTATCAATGGGAAGCAATACCACTGACACATGAATGATTCCCTGATTATCAGGTTTAAATTCGGCAATCGTCACCTGTGTTAATTTATGTCCTACCAGCGAGAATTCCAGTATTTCTTTTTCAGGCACGTTGAGTGTAAAATTTCCCGAAGTATCGGTATTCACCATTTGGCTGGTATTAACGGCTCTTACATTTACTCCTGCCAGCCCCGCTTTAAGTGTATCTGTAACCACACCCCGAACGGTAACATTTTGCGCTGTTAAGGCCGTACCCAGGAAAGTAAAAAAAAGTACAAGGGTGAGCTGCGCCCATTTTGAGTTAAGTTGTTGTTTCATTTTTTAAATGGCAATAGCTATTAGATGAATAGAAGTATTTCTATTCTTAAAAAATCTGGTATTCCTGTGTATGCAATATCGCAGGTTGCAGAAAGAAGCGCTACAGTTACTGAAATATAGCTGCTAACCCTGTTGGGGCGAGTATAAACTATAACAAACCCACCCTCCGGATGCGCCTGCAACCAGTTGTTGTATAAGTGTCGCTACTCCCTGCCGCAGCCGGAATGACCAACCCTGGTGTAATAAGCTGCCGGGGGTTGCAATCGTTTCATGCTTCGCCTGGTTTGTTTTGTATGGGTTGTACTACCCGGAGGCATGTTTTCCCCCGACTGAAACAAGGATTTCTGATGTACCATTTTGATTAGTTTTTTTGGTTTATTTCTTTTTTGATTTATGACAAGTAAAATCGTTGTAGCTGAAAGTTCCCGGAATGTTCTTACCGGCCTGAACGGAATCTTTTTTATATGGCAGACTTACTTAGCCCGGAAGCTGTTCAGCCAACAGTAACACACAGCATTTCAACTAAACAATCGTCGATTAAAAAGCTCATTCCTTTTAATTGGTTTGCAGGCATGCATTGGACTGGCTTTCCTTCACAATATTAGCATGAGCTAGTCAGGATAGATGGGGGCTAAATGTCAAAAAAAAGGGGGTAAATTGACATTTCTGTACTAAGCAGCAGGCGAAAACCGTATAGTATATAGTAAATTCATCAATCGGGGCTGCGCTGGCGCTTATTGGCTTTTCGCAAAGAGGATCCGCGGGTAACCAGGTTAGCGTGCATAACAATTGCAGTTACCGGATGTTTGGCTTGCGGATACCTGATTAGATCTATTAAACTTAGCGCAGCCATTTTCCCTATTTCAAAACCTGAATAATTAACCGATGTTAAACCTGGCTGTACCATGGAGCAAACAGGATCGTTATTAAACCCGGCAATACAAATATCCCGGGGAATGTTTACCCCGTGCTCCTTTAAATGCAACATGCAATAAATGGCAGCAATATCATTGGCTGCAAATACGGCATCGGGTCTTTTAGAAGGCGGCATGAGCAGTATTTTCCGGGCCGCTTCAACTCCGGCCTTTTCATCCAGATCGCAGCGCCACACCCTGTCTTCCCTGAATGCAATATTGTTGCCCAGCAATGCATCCTTATATCCTTTTATCCTTCCGGCATATAAGTCCCGCCTGTCATTACCGGCTAAGTGTATAATAGATTGACAACCCTGCGCGACAAGGTGTTGGGTTGTTTCGTAAGCTGCCTGGTAATTATCGATCGTAATTGAACTTATATTTTCAGAGTCAGCAGCCCTGTCAAAAAGGACTACCGGTGTTTGTGCCCGCAAAAAAGGAGTTAAGTGCCGCAGATCTCTGGTATCAGATGCGAGTGACAACAAAAGTCCGTCTACCCTGTTAGCAAACATAGCAGATACAGTTTCCTTTTCTTTTTCATATTTCTCCAGAGACTGGGCAATAATTAAATTATACCTGTTTTCATGAGCCACACACTCCATACCGGCCAGGGCCGAAGCTATAAAATGACTACTTAATTTAGGAACGATCACTCCTATGGCATCTGTATGTTTGGTCCTGAGATTGGCAGCAAAATTATTGGGCCTGTATCCCATTTCTTTTGCCTTTTTTGCAATTAAATTCGCTGTTCGCTTTTTTACATCCTCACTATTTCTTAATCCCCTGCTTACGGTTGAGGCAGATATTTTAAGTTCTTTTGCAATATCATAAATGGTTGTTTCCTTTTTCATTGCGGTTGAATTGGAGTAGTGCAAAAGCCCGGTATAACCTGGCGTTTTATTTTCGTTTATAATAATTATTGATGATATACCATGCCAGTTTTTTATTCCCGTTTTCGGAGAGCAATCCTTTCCTGTTATACCCATTTTGAAAAACCTGGTTCATGCGTACAGGCGATTTATAGTCAAACAATAGCCATGGAGCCACACCGCACAACCCGGGCGCCTGTTCAAACATGCGAACCTGGTCTTCATAAATCTTTTTTTGATATTCCTCGGTCCAGACAGGTATCTCTTTTGAGGGAGCACTCCTGTTACCCCATAAAGATTCGCCCCCGAATTCGGAAATGAACAGCGGCTTACCCGGAAACTTTGTATCCCACTTCGTTTTCTCGGGGTTACCTTGCCAGGGCAAATACCAGCCAATATATTCATTTACAGCAACCAGGTCAGAGTGTTCATAAATTGGGTCCCATACTATGAATACATTATTAGTATAGCCTTGGGTATTGGTCACATGTACCACCAGCCTCGTGTCATCCAGATTTCTGCACGCCTTTGTAAGGTTTATCAGTGTAGCATTCCGATTGGGCGTACCGGGGTAGGTTTCGTTTGACAGTGACCAAATAATGACCGCGCAACGATTTTTATCCCTGGCTACCATCTCCTGCTGCATCGTTATAATTTTACCCGGAACAGTACTATCAGAAAAATTAATATGCTGGTATACCGGTAGCTCGCTCCATACCATTATCCCCATTCTTTCGGCAGTTCTTACCATCGCTTCATTATGCGGGTAATGTACTAAGCGTACCATATTGCAGCCAAGGTCCTTAGCCGCGGTCAGTAGCAGATCAGCATCTTCTTCGTTGGCGCACCGGCTTTTTTTCAAGGGGTTTTCCTCGTGTATATTCACCGATTTCAGAAATATCTTCTTTCCGTTAAGTAATACATCTCTACCTTTTACTTCAATGGTTCTAAACCCAATCGTATCCACTAGCTTTCCGTTGGCATTTTCGAGGCGTACTATATACCTTTTGGGATCCTGCGGAGACCAACATTGTAAACCCGCCTTAAAATTTATCATGGCATACCCTTTATCATCTATTTTTACCTGCCTCTTAAACTTAATTTCAGGTATTGAAAGTGTAAGATGGAGCGGAAGTACTTTTCCATCGAGTTGAACCCAACCACTAATAGTATCGGAGCTACCCTTTTTTAATTGAATAAAATAATTTTTAATAAAGGTTTGTTCCGTTGCTATTATAGCTACATCCCTGGTAATGCCGCCATAATTAAACCAATCAAAGCCTGATCCAGGCAGACCATTTTTAGTACGCCTGCTGTCGGCTTTAACAATAACGGTGTTAGAGCTATCGGCCAATAAATCTGTAATCTCAAACTGGAATGGCGTGAAACCGCCTTCATGTGATCCCAGTTTAATCCCATTAAAAAAAACATCAGCTAAATAATTCACCGCGCCGAAATACAGGAAATATCTTTTCCCTTTCTTCTTTAGCACCTGCACCTGCTTCTTATACCAAACAATCCCTTCGTATAAATTGAGTTCGGCACGCTGTGTATTAAAATCTCCCGGCACTTTAAGCAGAGGACCACCTTCAAAAGAATACTCGACGAAGTCTGTTGCAGTAACAGGTTTCCGCTCCTTCCACACTTGTTTCGCATCGCCTGACCCAAAAGGATCCACCATTACCTGCCAGTTGCCGTTTAACATTATTTTGTCACGGCCCGTAAAATTTATCATGGCTGTCTGGCCATAGCTATTTCCTGGTTGTGCTAACAGCCAGGAAACAAGTAAAACAATATATACAGTTTTGATTCCCATTTCTCCTGATAAAATCTTTTACACTTTCTTCCTGTTTCATTCACGATCAATCTTCTTTCCACACCAATACGCCTGCCGGTTTAATTACGGATTCTCCTATTATAGTGGTAGCATTGGCGGGTAGTTGAACCGGATAGTTGTCTGAAGAATAATTCACCCCGATGTAAAATCCATCTCTCCAATACACCAGAAGGCCGGGCGGATAACTTTCTGTAGTAGCCCCGGCTTTGGTATATACTTTTTTCAACAATGCTGTTTCCAGCTTTGCATCATCTGTGCTTACACCGATATACCATACGGTACCTTTTCCAATTTTTCGTTGTACAACAGCCGCATTGCCTTTGTAAAACTGATTGTCATATACCGCCAGCACTTCCGTACCCGCAGCGGGTTCCAGCAAATCCGCCCAGTCGTTCCATTGATAATGCCTGTCATTCATCAGTATATCTCCTTTATGATGAGCGGCCAGCATATCGGTTGCGGTGATGCGGGCGCCCACCAATTGGGCTACAGGTGCGGCGGTTTCATCTTCCCAGAAATGTCCAAAGCGGTCTTTAACGCCAGTCCGGCAGGTAACCACTAAATGACCTCCCCGGTCAACATAGTCCTTCCACTTTTGCACCAGCAACGAATCCACCATTTCATAAGCGGGCACTATAACGATGTTATATGCCGACAGGTCTGTTTTTTCATTTATGATATCTACGGGAGCGCCAAAAGACCTGGCAATTTCCAAAAACCGGATGGGATAGTTCCAGGTATCCCATTGATAAGTTTGCCGCTGTCTGTCGATGGACCAAAAATTTTCCAGGTTCCAGAGTATAGCGGTTTTGCGGGCTGCAAGTTTGGGAGGTAGCGCCGCAGCTGGTTTATACAGGGCGCGCAGCTGCTTCATTTCTTTATTAAACTGTACATACTCTTCACCGCCCGGAGATGGAGTTACGCCATCTGTTTTAATAGTGCCGGCATGATATTGCTCAGCACTGTACAAAACCTGTCGAAAGCGATAAGAACAGGCGATACGGCCACCGGCTGCAAAGCTGTGGTAGAGCCACATACGTACGGTACCCGGCAATAACAGGGGATTATAGCTGCCCCAGTTTACTGGTCCGGGCTGCATTTCCATCACGCCGGAAACGCCACCCAATTGCTGGTAATAGGCAGCAGCGAAGAGTACCGGTTTGCTGTTTCCCAACCGGAAGCCTTCTGCGCCTATATTATCGCTGCCCCCGTTTGGATAAGCAGTATAAGTTGCAAAATCCAGCTTCTGTGTCCGAAGCGCATCGGCGCCTGTAGAAATGGCTGTATAATTAGTGGTAGTAAATTGCTCTTCGGCGCAATATTGCTTTAGAATACCCGCCTGCATATCCAGGAACTCCGCCTGGCTATCGGCCAGGTACCGCTTCAGGTCTAACAAAGCATGTGGGTTATTCCCCCACCATCCTACCAGGTTGGTATTAGGTATCACTACTTCTTCAAAACCATTAAACCACTGGCTCCAGAAAGCCGTACCCCATGCTGCATTGAGCGCATCGATGGTTTTATATTTTTTCCTTAGCCATTGCCTAAATGCCGTTTGTGACGATGGACTATAATCGGTAATAGCAGGAGGCTCATTATCTATTTGCCACCCGATGACGTTTTTATTATTGCCATACCGCTTTGCCAGCGTTGTTACGATCCTGTTTACAAAGTAGCGATACTTCTGGTTGGTAATAGACCCCAAACCACGTGTACCATTTTCTGCACGGATATATTGACCATCCATAATAAAAGTTTCGGGGTATTTGAGGCGCATCCAGGTAGGGGTAGTCGCCGAGGGCGTGCACATCACCACTTTCAGATTATATTTTATGCATAATTGCACTACTTCATCCAACCAGGCAAACTCGAACCTGCCCTCCTGCGGTTCCATTTTAAACCAGGCAAATTCTGCCAGGTGCACAAACTCGAAACCCATTTCAGCAATCTTCTTAATATCTCTTTCCCATTGGCTTTGTGGCCACTGCTCCGGATAATAGTAGATACCGCTGGTAATTAGCTGTTCCTTTGAAAAAAATCGTTGGGCTGGTTGGGAGTGCACTAAAAAGCTAACCAGGCTTAACATCAAAAATGCAATTATCTTTTTCATCTTGTATTGTTGCTTTATAAAATTGATGGTATCGAACCGTCTGTTTAAGTTTGGCCGGGTAAACCGGTATTGATGCCCCTGAACATCGCTTTATTCTCTTCACCTGAAGAACTTTTTATCAAAACATGGTTTACAAATGATGCATTCAGCCAGGGCCTGATCCTACTTTACCGTCCTATATTTTCCATTTAAAATATTTGTTTAAAACTTTTAAAGCCGCCGCATCCGCTACCGGACCGGTGTGAGGCGTTTCAGAGAACTACATGATCACCAGCCGGTCGCAATAAAGTGAGCGTACAAACCAATACCTGGAAAACATCAGCGCTCCAAACGAATATTATTAAATCAAAAAAAGTCTTTAGTTCGCTGCCAGCACAACAACCGAAAAAGGAGGAACCCGTATCAGGGCTTTATTATCTTTCATCTCAACATTAAAGGGAGCCGGCCTGATTTTTTCAGGAGTGTCGAAAGAATTATGGTTTTGTAATTTGTCGGAGGTTAATATTCTCCCCGAAATGGTTTTATATGCGTTACCTTTTAATTCAATCGTTATCTCCTTAGCCCGGGATGCATCTATATTGGTGAGGCTGATATGTGTAATTCCATTTTTGTCTTTTGAAGCAGAAGCTGATATCGCTGGCAGCTTACCCTCCTCAAATTGATAGTCCTCGGCTATCGTTTTCACCGGAAGCATCGTTGCATCCTGGTGCACATTGTACATTTCCATTACATGATAAGTGGGCGTAAGGATCAGCTTCTCTTTATCGGTAAGCACTACCGCCTGCAATACATTCACCATCTGAGCCAGGTTCGCCATCTGCACACGTTCGCAGTGATTATTAAAAATATTAAGGGTTGCTCCGGCCAGCACCGCATCCCGCATTGTATTTTGCTGGAATAAAAAACCCGGATTGGTGCCAGGATCTACATCATACCATCCTCCCCATTCATCCACAATTAAAGCTACCTGCTTCCCAGGATCGTACTTATCCATTATGGCAGCGTGGCGGGAAACAATATCATCCATCTTTAATGCCTCTTTCATTGTAGCAAAATATTCTTTCTCAGAAAAATTTACGGATGACCCCTTCTTTTGCCAATCTATTACAGCATAATGATGCACGCCAATACCCTGCATCAAGTTCAGGGGTATGTTCTTCATTAATACTTCTGTCCAGTTTTCGTCGGCACTGCTGGCGCCCGAAGCAATACGGAACATTTTTGTATTATTTACCGGTGTTAAATACGTAGCAAACTGGCGAAACAGGTTGGCATAATGCTCGGGAGTCATGTTTCCTCCGCAGCCCCATGCCTCATTACCCACTCCCCAGTAGGTAGCGGTCCAGGGTTGCTTCTGACCGTTTTTAACCCGCCATTGGCTCATAGGACTGGCGCCGGGAGCACCATTCACATAATTCACCCAATCAGACATTTCCTGGGGCGTACCGCTGCCTACATTGCCGGATATATAAGGTTCGGCAGCAATCATTTTACAAAAATTCAAAAACTCGTTTGTCCCAAAACTATTGTCCTCGGTTACACCGCCCCACCACTGGTTTACAATGCTGGCCCTCTTCTTTTTAGGACCTACTCCATCCTTCCAATGATAGATATCCGCAAAACAGCCCCCGGGCCAACGCAGTAAAGGCACTTTTAATTTCCTCAAGGCATCCACCACATCATTGCGGATACCATCGGTATTGGGTATCGCCCTGTTTTTGCCTCCCACATATATGCCTTCATAAATACTACGCCCCAGGTGTTCGGAGAAATGCCCATAAATATTTTTGTTGATGACAAATTTTCCTGAGTCGGATTGAATCACGATTTTATTTTGAGCCTCAACATTTGCGGCTACAACAAGACTCAAAAAGCTGTAAAAAATAACACGCTTCATTTATTTGTATTAATATTATTTATTGATTAGATGTCCTTATTTGCTCACCATCACAAACCCGCCATTAGCTTTAAGTGTAATATTTATTGTACCCCGCCGGGTATCCCAATCTTTTTTTGAAAACAGCCCACCATTTGCTGCATCAGTAAATAAGGTCGCACTTTTTATATTCAAAATAGTAAGATCAAGCTTTACCGTTCGCTCATTGCTATCACCATTAATACCACTAATGAACCATCTATTCCCACTTCGCCGGGCAATGACCACATATTTACCCGGATAGCCGTCTAAGAATTTCACATCGTCCCAATAGTCGGGAAGCGTTTTTAAAAAATATTTTACATCGTCAGGCACTTCGGCCATTCCTTCAGGCGCCTGTGCGAAGTGCTGTATGCCTGACAGGAACAATACTGAAAGGGCCAACTCAAATGCCGGCGTGGTTTTCCTGGTGCAGGTAGACGAAGTAAGCCCGGTTAAGTTCATAGGCGTAAAATCCATCGGGTCAAATGCGTTCCTGGTGAACGGCAGCATTGCACAATGGTTCGCTTGTTTGTCGGCTGCTGCCTGATCAAAAGTAACCATCTCCATTCCATAGATAGCCTCGGCTGTCATCAAATGAGGATAGGTTTTCTGCCAGCCCCTCGGCAAGGTAGCGCCGTGAAAGTTTACCAGCAGCTTGTACTTTGCTGCATCATTCAATATATCGATATAGTATTGGATCATGCTTTGGCCATCGCCGCCGAAGAAATCGATCTTCACGCCTTTGATGCCCATCGCCTGGATCCGCCTGAATTCCTTTTCCCGCCGCTCTTTTGTCAACAGCATGTCCTTAGGATGATAGGGTACGGTATTCCAATCCCCTGCCGAGTTGTACCATAATATTAACCCGACATTTTTTTGTTTTGCATAGCGCGACAGTTCGGCTATCTTGTCATACCCGATCTTTGTATCCCAGTCCGCATCTATCAGGCAGTATTGCCAGCGCATGTCGGCCGCATAATCAATATACTTTTTTTGCTCATCAAAAGTGATATAATCATCCTTGCTATTGATCCAGCTCCAGCTGGCTTTTCCGGGTTTTACAAAAGAAGCATCCTTCAGCATGGCCTGCGGCGCCACATCGGTACCCAATGTTGACTCTGTAATGGTTTTTAAACTGCCGATCGTTACAATGCGCCAGGGCGTCAGCCATGCTTTTTTGTTTTGAGGCAGGTACCCGCCACCTGTGAATACTTCTCTCGGATCAGCAAAGCCTATTGAATAAACAGCAGATAAAGAATCATTCATCAACCTGGTTCCGCAATAAGTACCATCCAGCGCAGCTTCAGTAATCAACACCCATATATTATTTGTTTTAAATAATGCAGGGTATACCCATCCTGATTTTAACGGCGACACTGTTCCTACCGCAATATCCTGTAAGTAATGCTCCTCGTAAGAAGGGTGGCATTGCTGCCAACCCGTTTTGGCCTCGCTCATAGGCTGCAGCCATGCTCTTGCCTGGTTGTTAAATGAAAATGAAGTATGCTCTTTAAGAATGGTTTCAGTGTTTTTTATCCAGGGAAAGAAATACCGGAAGGCAACTCCATCATCCGATACCCGGAAAATGATATCCATCTTTTTGTTGTCCCTATTGGAAAAGGTTACTACCTGTTCATTGGCTTTATAAAGAATATTACTTCTTTTAGCATTTTGGGTCTGGTACCGGTCTGTTATTAGTTTAGGATAACTGCCGCTAACTAATTTCATGTGCGCTGCAAAATCCTGGTCTTTCATTACCACACCCAAAGCCGAAGGCTCGATAACGGCTATCCCGTCTTTTTTAACGAGGTACTGAATATCGCCTGAAGCTGATAACAACACCTGCAGCACAACAGACTTATCAGGACTTCTTACCTCAGCCACCTGATTTGTACTTAAGTTTGACTGAGCCGGCCGTCCCTTTTCATCTCGGGCCGACAGCGATTGACAAAACAGTACACACGCAATTACAATGATCTTAACTTTCATATTCTATTTAGAGCTTGTTTACTTTTTATTACCATTAAGAATAATTAAGTGCTTATTCTTTAATGGCTGTTTTAATCCTTAATATTTACTTCCTGGTTATTTCCTTCCAATGATCCGTTCTGAAAGGTGGTGCAGGTAACCCTTCGGCATTGATGAGGTTGCATTCAGGATTATCGGCCCAGGCATACCGAACCGCCTCCGGATTACTTACCTTATCTGAATAAACAACAATGCTGTTTCCTTCACGGATGGCCTTTGCCCAATAAAACTTTTGATCATTCCCGGCAATAGCAAAACCTGTTATTTCTTTTCCGTCTTTCGTTGAAAGGCCGGAACCGGTATTGGTAAAGCTGATCCGTATGCGGTCGCCCTCTTTCCTGAAGTCTTTGTACATCGGGCCTGATGCAATATCATTTTTCTTATACGCAATCTTATTGGCCAGTAATGCCAGGCGAAGGCCCACGTCCTGCTTATTTTTTGGATGAATATCATTGCCTTCACCGATATCTATGGCACATGCCATACCGGTGTTGGGTAAAGACAAAGTCAATGTTTGGGCTTCCCGTAATTCGGCCCAATCACTTTCAGATGGAAGCGGTTTTGTCTCCATGAAATTGGCAAGCTGTACAAACAAAAATGGAAGATCTCCCTGTTGCCATCTTTGCCGCCAGTCGTTAATCAGCATCGGGAACATCGTACGATAATTATACGCCTCCCAGGCGTTAGATTCGCCCTGGTACCAGATGAATCCTTTAATACCGTAAGGGATCAGTGGATGTATCATTGCATTGAAAAGCACTGCCGGGCGGTACTGGTAGTTGAGTATTTTGGGAAATGGCGTTTCCAGGTCTTTTTTATACATCCATTTTCCTGCTAAAGAAATTTTAGAAGCTCCATCGGTAATATAGAGGTCTTCTGCGGGCGGGTTCAAACCACCGCCGCCCCATAACATGGCCAATCTTACAGCAATTGTATTTTCGCCAGGCTGCACCAGGCGTGCCGGGATTGTAAATGAATGGGTGGCATTGGCATTCCAGATATTCCTGCAAATTGCTTCTCCATTGAAGTAAAGCGAATAATTCTGTTCAGGATGTCCAAGATTGATCATCAAATCTTTCCGGTGCAAAGATTCGGGTAATATAATTTTCTTTCTCAGCCAAACCATTCCATCGTAAGACCCGATTCCAAAATCTTTTAGTACCCTGGGCATTTCCACTGTAGTCCAATCAGCGTCATTATAATCCTGGCCAGGCACTATTTTTATCTGCATTATTCTGAGGATTATACACAAGATCCCAAATGCGTGCCCAGTTCAAACTATCGGCTGCATAATCAAACTGATCGGCGCGAAGCGTATCGTTGCCGAGCGTTCTTTCTTTGGTGACAGGTGAAGTAAGTAACCTATCGCGGCTCGTCCAGGCTTCTACCGGGGTGCCGCCCCATGTGCTCTGGATAATTCCAACAGGAACGTTTTGATCACGTTGAACTTTTCGTGCAAAAAAATATGCCACGGCGGACCAGTTTTTCACATTATTCGTATCACAGATTTTCCACTTACCTCCACGAATATCGGTTTGCGGCTTTAGTTGCCTGTCGTGTTCAACCACAAGAAAACGTATGTTCGGGAAATGGGCATTGGTAATTTCTTTGCCTGCATCTTTAGCCTGCTGCATCTCCCATTCCATATTCGACTGCCCCGAGGCCACCCATACATCGCCAATTAAAATATTATGCAATGTTAGTTTGCTCCCCGGTTGCCCGTTCTCTTCTATGCTTAAACTATAAGGACCGCCGGCTCTAAATTTTGGAAAATGCAATCTCCATTGCCCCTGTTCATTGGCTTTTGCGGTTACTTTAACGTTTCCGAGTTTTGCTATAAGAGTGGCATTGGGTGTAGCATTACCCCAAACCGGGATTTGGACGCCTCTCTGCAAAACCATATTGTCACCAAATATTTTTGGCACAGTGATATCTGCAAAGCAATAGGCCTGGCAGGCCCATACCCATAATATTGTAAATAGTATCTTCTTCATAATGGAGTAATAAAAAAAGCTTCGCTTGTTTTACATTTATTTTCTTAAACCCTGCCCGAATGACGGTCAGGCGGGCATTAAGGAATTAATGATAGTTAAGTCAATATATTGCTTAATGAATCTTATTTCTTAATGCCCGTCCGAAGGGATTCATCCGGGCGGGTTATTTAAACTGTAATGATTTTATGAATTAAAATTTCAGCAGGTACTCAACCTATTTTAAAACAGTTGTTATTTTAAACACCAATGCAATATCATTTGGAATAAAGCCCGGCTTCTCGATTACCAATGCATCAGCAAGCTGTTTCCATTTTATTTTTTCTTTACTGCCCAGCAACGTAATATGTTTTACCGATCCGTTTTTCTTTTCCTTACCCAGCTGCTTAATGGTGATGGCCGTTGCCGGAACATCCATTACAGTAGCATATATTGCTTTATCTTTTTGATTAAACCGGATATCCTTATCGCTGTATTTCACCTTTCCCTCGTTGAACCCCTGTGCATTCACAGGATTACTGAACTCCGCCACAGGGCCTTCCCCGTAAACCTTCCACGGACGTGTATCAAAAATGCTTTCCTTGTTAACATCCATCCAGTGGGCGATATCTTCCAGTATGGCAATTTCTTTTTCGTCGATGGTACCATCACCCCGAACGGGTATATTCAGTAAAAGGTTGCCGTTTTTGCTGACAATATCCACCAGCATCTGGATAACTGTTTTAGCCGATTTATACCAGCCATTTTCAAAAATGGATCTCTTATAATGCCAGTCTCCGATGCAGGTGCATGTTTGCCAGGGTTTATCCTGTATTTTATCGGGAGCACCTCTTTCCACATCCCATACCATACATTGCTTTTGCTGATCGGTAAGCACTTTGCCAAATAATACCGCTTCGAGTTTGCCCTTGTGCTTAGACATATTGGTGTTATAATGATGCGCTGCTATTTTAAGTCCTGCATCGCTTACGGGGTATAGCGGGAGGCCGGTATCATCGAAGTACAACAGGTCGGGTTTGTATAGATTGATCAGCTCCATCGTACGGTTATAAAATTTCTCGCAATATTCCTGTGATGGTATGGATGCCCCGTTATTCCAATCCCACTGCGACCATAATGATTTGACATCTTCACTGCCCCTGCTTAGCTCATGATTTTGGGCATATAGCTCCTGGGGGTCGAGTCCTTCCCACCAGGTACCTTTTCCATCGGCTTTCGTCAATTTACCATCATACGGGATGCCGGCTAATGGCCCGTTCTTATCCGATCGCTGTGCCGTTTCAAACCAGGTCCAGGCGTGCGAAGCATGTACACTCAGACCAAAAGGCAGAGAAAATTTACGCGCTGCAGCAGCCCATCCGTCAAGGATGTTTTTTTTAGGTCCAACGCGCAGGCTGTTCCATTCCTGGTATTTGCTGTTCCACAGGTCCAGGTTATCGTGGTGATTGGCCATGGCAAAAAAATACTGGGCGCCGGCTCGTTTATACAGGGCCACCAGCTTTTCAGGATCCCAGTTTTCAGCCTTCCAGTCTTGGATCACTTCTTTAAAGCCTGCTTTAGACGGATGGCCGTAATGAGCCGTGTGCCATGTATATTGTTCGCTGCCCTCATCATACATGCCCCTGGCATACCAATCTCCCTGTCCGGGCTGGCATTGCGGTCCCCAATGCGCCCATATACCAAATTTGGCATTGCGAAACCATTCGGGCGCCTGGTACTGGCTAAGCGATTCCCAGGTGGGCTCAAATTTACCCGCGGCAACCGGCTCAGCATCAGTGGCAACCTGTATGATCTTTTTTTCCTGCGCGAACGAAAGCAGGTTTAAGGCCATTAAGAAAAAACAACTGCTGACTAGTTTCTTCATACTTGAATTATTTAATTATAGGATTGATGTTAATATTTCTGCCACGAATTCCAGCGTTCCTTTGCAAGATTGATTTGATGGTACAATTGAATATTACTTAACCGCGAAGACGGGAAGACGCCAGGAACTTAAAAGAATAATGAATTGTTGTATAGAAAGCACGAGTAACTGTTAACGAAAAGTTTTGTACTGTTTTGAAACACAGTTCAGATTAAAGCCGTCATTCCGACCGAGCGTAACGTAGTGGAGCGAGCGGAGGAATCTGCTGAATCCGGTCTCTCCTACCGCACTTCTATTGTAGTTGTCTGCAAAATATTCTTTGATGAATTCCCTAGCTGCAACACAAATTTTCCGGGTTCCACGTTCCAGTTTTTTATTTTCTCATCGTAAAAAGCCAGGTCGGCTACTTTTATATTCATGGCCACTACCTGGGTTTCGTCCGGCTGAAGGAATACTTTCTTAAATGCCTTCAGTTCTTTTTCGGGCCTCATTACCGAACAGTCAGGGTCACTGACATATAATTGCAGCACTTCAGCTCCGTAGCGCTTCCCCGTATTTTTTACGGTGCATTTTACTAAGATGGTTTCCGATTTACCATATGTTTTTTTGTTTACCGAAAGCCCGTTTATATTGAAGTGGGTATAGGAAAGCCCGTAACCAAAAGGATACAAGGGTTCTATTTTCTTAGTATCGAACCAACGATACCCCACCAAAACGCCTTCTTTATAAGTAACGGTTGTATCGCCAGGGAAACTATGTGTAGCATGAGCCGGCGACTCGTTAATATCTTTCGGCATGGTCCACGGTAATTTTCCCGAGGGATTGATCTTACCCAATAATACATCTGCCAGGGCATTGCCTCCCTCAGAACCATTGAACCAGCTCCATACCAATGCTTTTGCCTTACGTTTAATCTCCCCGATATCGTAAGGCGCACCTCCTATCAACACTACAATGGTATTGGGATTTACTGCCAGTACTTTATTAATAAGTTCTTCTTGTCCGAAAGGCAGCTTCAAGCTGCTCCTGTCGGAAGCTTCTGTTTCGTAATCGCGGTTAGCCCCTCCGAATACAATGGCTATGTCTGCTTTTTTTGCTGCTTCAATAGCTTGCTCTAACCGGGCAGGGTCTAACTGGTCGATAGGTACTGGGCGGTTGATAGTAATATCTCCCATATTGCCTTTATTCTTTACCTCGTAGCGTTCTAAATAACCCTCAACATAATCGATCGCTATATTGCCGGGCAACCTGTTTTTTAAGCCTTCCAGCGGCGTTATTTCTCTTTTGGTTTTTACACCGGCGCCAAAGCCCCCGAGTGCATTTTTTTTGACAGCGTTATTTCCTATAACGGCTATCCTTTTTACCCCGTCTGTTCGTAACGGTAAAGCATTATTGTCGTTCTTTAACAATACGATCGATTCTGCCGCAATATTATAGGCATCTTTATAATGGGCTTCTGTGGCAATGCTTCCTTTAACCCGGCTGGCAGTATTGCCCATTGCTTTTACCTGGAACAAGGCCCGTAAGATCCGTTTTACGTGTATATCAATTTCCGATTCGGTAATTTCCCTGGCCCTGACTGCAGCAATTAGTGGATCAGCCAGGAAGTACTGATTGAAAGGCTTAGGCGTTCCCATTTCAATATCCAGCCCGTTTTTCAGTGATTTTACAGTGCTGTGTACTGCCGCCCAATCGGATACTACCACGCCTTGAAAGCCCCACTCGTTCCGCAATATTTGATTGAGCATGTAATCACTTTCGCATAAATATTCACCCCTGAACTTATTGTAAGCGCCCATGATGCCATATGCTCTGGCCTCTTTTACTGCGGCTTCAAAAGCAGGTAAATAAATCTCCCGCAGGGTTCGCTCATCCATTTGTACGTCTACAAAATCGCGGTTGGTTTCCTGGTTGTTGGCGGCAAAATGTTTCACACAGGCCATCACATCATTTTTTTGCAGGCCTGCGATCAAAGGCACTGCCATTGATTTATTTAAAAAAGGGTCTTCCGTCAGGTATTCATAGGTTCTGCCGCCCAGTGGAGTGCGCACAATATTGATGGCAGGCGAAAGCAACATGTCTTTGCCCCGGGCCCTTAGCTCCTGCCCTACGCTATTACCAAAAGTATAAGCCAGCCCGGTGTTCCAGGTGGCTGCCAATGCACCGGCTGCCGGGTAATAAGTGGCAAAATCATTGGTCCAGCCGGCGGCAGCCCAGCTATCCCTCGAAATTTCTTCCCTCACTCCTAACGGCCCATCGGCCATTTTAAGTTCCGGGATACCCAGCCGGGGCACACCACCGGTTGCAAACATGCTGTTGCCATGCAACATGCTCACTTTTTCTTCGAGTGTTAATTTGGCCACTAACCGGTTTATTTCAGCATCATATTTTGAGCTGATACCTGGTACCCGACCTGGTGATTTTTGGGCATGGGTCACCGGAGCTGTTAATAAAAAACATACTACACCAATAGAAAAAGCTACTCCTTTTTTCTTCATAAAATTTTATAATTTAACCAGGTTGATAAAGCACACGTCATTTTCTTTTATTTCAACGGATTTAGAAAAAGTATTACCGGTTTTTACATCAATGGTTCCGGTAAAAAAGGGCTTCCCGTTGCTTTGATCTTTTAATTGCGCCACCTGTTGCCTGCTTAGCTGGCCGGGCCTTCCCATATCAATATAACCGGTATGAGCATCATTTTGACGATACCCTACTTTAAACAGCTCCATCCTATACTTTCCGGCCGGTATGTGAGAAAGGTTGACGGTAACTTTGCCTTTGGGCTTCGATGGTAAATCTTTAATGTAATAGTTTTGGTTATTGGTAGAATCGGGCAGGGTGTAAGTAAAATCCCATAAAAGCAGCTGCATATCCCCTCTTGCATTTTTAGTGACCCAGCTGCGGCTATCGCTGTTAACCAGTTCGGTTGGTCCCATTTTATTTAAGAACTGATAAGCAAAAAAAGCCGGCTTATGAATACCCTGTATGGTAAGCAATCCAAAGCCTCCGTGAAAGGGCGTATAACGCGGGCCCGGTTCTTCAAAAATATCGGTAAATACCCAGTACGACATAGATTGCGCGGCACCGTTCACCTGCTTTAATTTTTCTAAAATATAGGCTGCCTCATGATAACTGTCATGTAAAGGATCGGCAGGCGTATAAGAGGAGCTCCATTCGGTGTAATGCAGCTCCAGTTTAGGATACGCTGACTCCCTGATTTCTTTTCCCGACTGCAATACATCGCTGCTCACGCTCATGGGATCTTTACTAAGTACGGTACCACCATTGCCATACTCATCCAGATAGCCCTGTGTTACACCATAGGCGTGGGTGCTTATAAAATCGATAGGCACATGATTGCTTTTGCAGAAAGCGACCATCTCGCTTTCCCAGGCAGCGCCTGCCGTACCAGGCCCGCCTACCCTATAGGCTTTATTGACGCTTTTGATGGCTTGTGCCGCATACCGGTACAGCTTAAAATATTCCTCTTGCGTACCCGTCCAAAAACCGGGAGAAAGATTAGGTTCGTTCCATACTTCGAAATACCAGGTCTTTACCTCGTCGGCGCCATAACGTTCGGTAAAATGTTGAGTGATATTTTGTATCAGCCCACCCCACTTATCGTAATCTTTGGGAGGGGTTACATTACCCTTCCACCAGAAAATGGTTGTATTGCCGCTGGCCAATGCATTAGGCATAAAACCCAGCTCAACAAAGGGCTTCATGCCAATGCTTATTAAATAATCGAACAAGGCATCAACGTACATGTAGTTATATACCGGACGGCCCTGGCTGTCTTCCGTATACACCGCCATTTCATCGGTAAACAGGCCGTGCATCCGGATATATTTAAAGCCACATTCTTTTTTCACGTAGGCCAGTTGCTGTTGCCAGTCGGCACGCAGGCCCTCATGAGCACGACCGGCGCCTACACATTCTTTAAACATCGTATTCAACGGGCCGGCGGCCTTATTAAAATCTATATTGATGGAACGCTGGGCATTTAAGCATAACGCAGCAAAGGTTCCACCCAATAAGATCATCCATTTTTTCATCTCTATATTTTTAATCCACCGCTTCGCGGCCACAATTTTTGTCAGAATTTAATGCCACGAATGCACGAATAAGCGCCGCAGGCGTATTAGTGATATTGTATTCGAAATATTAAAACACATTTTTTATTCGTGTATTCGTGGCAAAAAATATTTATCCTCAGCACCATTTTTAAAGCGCTGCCTTCAGCGCGTTAATTGTCCGCTGGTCTTTTACTGTATTGGTGCTCCTGTCTAAAGCTGCTCCTATATCCCACCAAAACGGTTTTATACCACGGGCCAGCGCTTCTTTGGTTGTAAAGGTGATCCAATAGTCCACCGATGCGTTATGCAGGGCCAGATCCTTTGGAACATGCGCAGAATGATCACGCCTGTATGCACCGTACTCGCCCATGATCACCGGTATTCCCTTATCAACAAACTTTGTTTTCATCCTGTTGTAATCAGCAATATGCGCATCTTCTTCTCCATACGTGGCATTGCGATCCGGCTCAATAGTGGAGTGATATCCTTTACCCCAGTAGTAAGCCATTTTACCCCAGCTTACATCTTCATATAAAAAGCAAAACTGCGAGGGCAAATAGTTGTGCACTTCCACCATCAGGCGGTTGGCCGTGGGATCCACAGGCAATGTGTTCATGATGTTGTAGGTTAATTCGCTGTTGGTGTTAGGCCCCTGAACAATAAGGACCCTGTGGCTGTTCTTTCCACCGGTAGATCGAACGGCATTAACAAAGGTTTGGTGATGGGATGCCAGAACTTCCATTGCCTCGGCATCATCGGCAGCCGGCTCGTTGGCGCTGGCAAACATCAAATGCTCATCAAAATCGCGCATAGTAGTGGCTATCTGCTCCCAGAAAGCCTTTTGCTTGGCACCTACAGAATCCTGTTTTTGCCTGGTGATATTCTTTTCCAGCCAGCCGCCATCCCAATGGATATTGAGCATGACATACATATCATTCTTTACACAGTACCCAACAATTTCTTTAACCCGGTTGAGCCAATCGGGATTTATCCGCGCAGTTTTTTCGTCGCTTAGATGGGTTAAGTTCCAGGCGCATGGCAGGCGAATAGCAGTAAACCCCTGCTGTTTTACAAATTTTATATACGACTCTGTTATCAGGGGATTACCCCAACCCGTTTCACCATTCGGAGCTTCCAGGGTATTGCCGATGTTCCATCCCAGCTTGAATTTGGCCGCCAGTTGTACAGCGGTGCTCATCCCTGTTGAATCAGGGGCCTGGGGACTGGTATTGTAAGATGGATAAATAAGCGCATACTGGTATATAGTCACCCTTCTTGCCTGCCCGTTATCTGAGCTTATATAAACCAGCTTTGAACGGGAAGCGCCGGTAGCATTGGCATCTGTAACTGTTATTTGTACGGTTGCATTCCCCGCACTCCCCGAGACAGGGCTGATCTTCAACCATTCCAGGCCGGTGGTATCGATACGCCATGCCTTGTTGGTGGTAAAGCTAATTGTTTTTGTGCCGCCCCTGGCAGCAATGGTATCGGTATGGTTGGTTAGCGTAAATTGAGGCGCTGCTGCTGTTTTCCTGCAGGAAATTATTGACGCCATTGCAACAGTTAATACTGCAGCGTTTAAAATGAATCTATTCATCTGTATATTTTTTGTTCTTTTTATGCTCATTTTACTTTATTGAACTTTTTACTTTTTTTAATAAGGACCCGGGGTAGAAACCCCTTGGTCCCGTTACGATTGACTGCTTGCTATTTAATTTTTACGACCCTGATATTATCCAAAGCCGCATAAAAACCTGTGGTGGTAGCTGAGCCACTGAAATTATGCAGGTAAATGTTCAGGCTTGTTTTACCACTGCTGCCTAAGAGATTGGTTAAACTCGTTGCCGGCGCGCCTTTTCCTACACCAAGGGTTGGGTCGGCCGCTCGGAAGGCGGTTAAAGGCAGGGTAACCGTTGTCCATCCCCGGGTTGAGAAGGGAGCTGTACGGGAAGCGGCAACCTGCCAGGGCTCGTAGCGGGCTACGTAGTTACCGGCAAATGCATTTGCGAAGCATAGCGTGCCACCATTCCATGGACGCGCAACACTTATTTCAAACTGGATCGCCCAGCTATCTACCGGATCAGAAAGATTAGCTACGGGCACCCATTGATTTTCACCTATAGGAAAATTATATTTGCCGTCACCCGCCGTTCCGTCACCGCTTTGCATCGTCCCGGTATTATAGGCTGCAAACATGCCGGTATTTGAACCCAGTACGCCTTTAAAATCGGCATTGTAAGGAGGCCATCCTGAATTGGAATCTCCGCTGAAGAGGCCAACGCCTCCCCACCAGGCCCAGCCAAAAAAATCACCCCACTCCATATTAGCTAATACGCCGGTTGTGGATCCGCTGGCAACGGTATTCACGTGATATACGGTAGTAGCGGCGCCAAAACTGGTAGTAACAGCAACCGGGCCATCCTGCGAAACGGATGGCATAACAAAACCAACTGCACTGCCATCGTCTGCTGAAGCATAAGCCGTAATGTCGGCACCGGCAAAACTCAGTGTCTGGATTCCTTTGAGATAAGTGCCATAAACATACACGGAGTCGCCGGCATGGGCATTTGCATTAGACACGCCCGTGATGGTGGGCAATGCTAAAATTCTAAACTCAACGGTACCGCTTTTACCGGTAAATACTACATTTCCCGAAACGGGCGCCGGATTGGGCATAATAAAACCAAGCGAAGTACCATCCAAATTAGGCTTGAAGGATGTAATGTTTACCCCTCCGTAAGATAAACTTTGACCTAAAACCAGGTCAGTGCCGTAAAGGAAAACGGAATCGCCCGGGTTGGCAAATACGTTTGAGATAGCTGTAATAACAGGCGCTGCAGGTCCCAGCTTAAAATTAAAGATCGTAGTGCCGCCTGTTGTTGTGTACTCTATTGTATAAAGTTTGCTGGTATCGATGGTTGTAAATGTCATCGCAGGTATCTGTACTACGGCGTTATTCTGCGACAGTAGCGCGCTATTAAAAGAAGCAGGAACGCCGTTAAAACTAATATGCACGGCATTTTGCAGGTTCTGGCCCGTAATCACTACCCATTGACCATTGGCTGCCAGGCTATTCAGCACGGTATCGGCCGGGGAAGGCGCATAATTTCTTACCGCTGTAATTGCCGGAGCCGATGCTGAGGTGGCTGTTTTTTTACAAGCCGGCAACAGGAAGATAAGCGCTGCTGACAGGCAGCAAAGCAGGAAGCCCGGGGTTAATTTATTTTGCATAATAATATTTTTAACTGATAACAGGAATTAATAATAAGGTACCGGTGGGTCTAAGAGTTTAGGGTCGGTGGCAACTTCCGACGCCGGCAACTGTAAGGTAAATGCCGAAATAGTTGCCGGAACAATCGGCGTTGGTCCGCCCGTTTGACCTGCAGGAGTAGGTATCAAAACACCGCTGCTATCGGTAATGGTAACACGCTGCTGGTTATTGATAAAATTGACCGCTTTAACAGGGTTCCAGTATGAAAGCCGCACCAGGTCTAACCAAAACTGCCCTTCAAAGGCAAACTCTATCCTTCTTTCTTTAATAATACTATCCATGTTGATAGTGGTCACCGGGTTGATACCCGCCCGGGTCCTTACCTGGTTAAAATAATATAAGGCATCTGCATCAGTGGTGGTTGCCTGATTGCCTAATTTAGCTTCGGCATAAACCAGGTACACATCTGCTAAGCGCAGCAATGCATCATGCTGTATAGATGCTGTAAAGGTCATGGTTGGCGCATTGTTATCTTTTTCATTTCCGATGATATGCTTTTTCATGTATTGCCCGTTAGCTGTGAATCCGCCACCTGCCGCGTTTAATTCGGGATAAAAATCCTTGTTAATCATAAAGCTCGCCTTTCGTCTGACACTATCATCCGGAGTGTAATTCAGGTATAAGTCGTAGGTAGGTTGCAACGGCGTCCAGGCTCCGTTTTGCTGGGGGTTTATATCATTGGAAGGTGAATAAGTAAGCATTAAATTACCTGCCTGCCAGGCTACGGCAGGACCGGTTGCCCACTGCAATGCAAATAACGACTCCGGGTTGTCATTGTACTGCGAACGGAACAGGTTATAATAACTGGGCAATAAATTAAGGCCGCTATTTTTACAAACATTGCCTGCGTATTTGATGGCACTGTCTAATAAAGCCTGGTTGCGTGTTCCGCCAGACTGCCCTAAACCTGCCATGGTTAAGTATACTTTCCCCAGCATGCCCTGTGCCGACCAGGTGGTGACCCTGCCCGTGGCATCTGTTGCAGGCAGGTTTTGTGCAGCAAAAGCCAGGTCCTTCGCTATAAACTTGTAAACGTCAGAAACGATATTACGGTTTATAAGCGGTTGCTGTATCAGCTTGCTGTTATCTTCAATAATGGGTACGGCTCCCCACAACATAGCGAGGTAATAATATGCCACTCCCCTGATAAACTTTGCTTCCCCTAAAGCCGCATTCCTGTCCGTAACAGGTATAGAAGCATCCGCTTTTTGTTCTATGGCATTGATAGTAGTATTGCATTGGCCAATGGTATTGTATAAACCTGTCCACCCCCCCTGCATTACGCTGTTACCGGCTGTTATGGTACGGGTATACAGTTGTACCCAATCGCCATTCCAGGGGAAATAGGCATTACCGCTTAAAATATCGCCCAGCGGTAAAAAAGCGGCGTGATGCCATACGCCCCAGGTAGCGCCGCCATATAAGTTGGCCGTTGCCAGGCGCAGGTCCGCCGTAGTCTTGTAAAAATTATCCGCACTGATCTGTGATTCAGATGGCCTATCGAGGAAACTCTTGCTACAGGCTCCCAAAACGGCCGTAGCGAGTATAATCCAAATGATTCTATATATATTTTTCATCGTGTTCAATTTTAATTCAGTTATTTATTTAAACTAATATTAACCCCAACGGTAAATACCCTCGGCTGCGGGTAATACCCGTTATCCCAACCCGCCTGCAAAGGGTTCCAGGAGCCGATTTCAGGATCCATGCCAGTGTACTTTGTAATGATGAAAGCATTAGACATGGTGGCATATACCCGGCAGGTATTAACGTGTATTTTGGATAGCAGCTTTTCAGGAACCCTGTATCCCAGCGATATCGTTTTGCACCGGATAAATGAACCGTCTTCTATAAACAGATCGGAAGGACGGCTGTTTTCGTTGGTATTATCGTTACGCAGCCCTACAATGGTTGTATAGGGATTTGTAACATAGAAGTTGTTGAAGTCGGTTGTTGAGCCATTGGGGTCTTTCATGGCAACAACGGCATAATCCAATACCGAACTGAAGTAAGAAGTATTGTTGGTTGGAATGTTCTGCGAGATCTTCAGCTGGTTTAGAACTTTATTACCTACGCTGGCACTGAAGAACATATTAAAGTCGAAATTTTTATAATTGAACGTATTATTAAAACCAAATTGATATTTAGGCAAGGGAGACCCCAGGTAGGTTTGATCCCTGGTATCAATCACGCCATCGCCATTCAGATCTTTATACATGCGGTCGCCATACCAGATACCGCCACCATTGGGGGAAACCGGGTAAGGGTTACCGCTTTGATCGACGGGCAGGGCATGCGTTTTAAAATCTTCAGGTGTAGCAAATACCCCGTCAAACCGGTAGCCGTAAAATGCGCCCATCGGTTGGCCTACAACTGTTTTCCCGAACACATACCCGTTTAATGACTGGGGTAAATTGGCTGATGCGCCGCCAGGCCCAAGGCTGAGCACTTTATTTTCTATATAGGAAAGCGTGAAATCTGTTTTCCAGGTAAAGTTTTTCGTATTGATATTAGTGCTGCCAATTCTAAAATCAAAGCCTTTATTGCTCATCGAGCCAATATTTACAATAGGCGCCGTCATGGCCCCGGGCGACCAACCCGTGGTAGTTCCTGAAAATAAGGGTAAGGGAAGCGCTAACAACAGCCCATCTGTTTTACGATTGTAAACATCTAATGAAAAATTGATTCTCCAGTTTAAAAACGTTCCGTCCAACCCGGCATTTGCATTGTTTGTTTTTTCCCAGGAAATAAAAGGGTTGGCTAAATTAGACTGGAACTGAGACGCTCCTGATAAGGCAGTTTGTACAGAAGTAAGCAGGGTGGTATACATATTGGGAGGTATGTTCTGGTTATTGGTTACACCATAACCCAAACGGAGTTTTAATTCATTGATAAATGCCGCTCCCTTTAAAAAGCGCTCGTTGTTCAGCTTCCATGCAAATGCACCCGAGTAAGTGGTAACCCAGCGCCTTCCCTCGGCAAAGTTGGAAGAACCATCGCGGCGCAGGTTTCCTGTAAGCAGGTATTTATCGCTCAACGTAAGGTTCAAGCGTCCGAAATAAGATTCCAGTGCCGGGCCCGATCCTTTTACGCCGCTATTCGCGGCCGTAGTAGCATCTCCGGCGCTAATAGACTTTACATTATTGGAAGGGAAATTTTGCCTTGAAGCGGAAACATTTTCGAATGTAGTTAACTGTGCTTCGTGCCCTGCCGTAGCGCTTACATTGTACTTGTTGCTAAATAAATGATTATAGTTAAAATAGTTTCGTACAACGGTGTAAATATTCTGGTTGGAAGAGTAAGAAGAGGAATTAACGGTATTCTGCACTTTGCCAAAAGTGTAGGTTGGACGAAAAATGTCTTCAGTCGTAAAATCAAAATTACCGGATACTTCATTTCTTAAAGACAGGTCCTTATAAAACTGGATTTCGGCATACACATTACCAAACAACTGGTTCCTCTTCCTGTTATCTGAATTTAAAGCAGTAAGCCCAACAGGATTAGGAACCGGTGTTACCCATCCTGAAGTATTGGTAACGCCACCCCAGCTACCATCCAGGTTTTTCACCGGAATATCCGGTGTTAAACTAAGAGCCGTGTTAATGACACTGTTTGACGTAGTAGATACGGCTTCTTTAATATGCGCCAATTGTAAACTGGTTCCTATTTTAAGCCAATTGGTAGTTTTATTATCCAGGTTCAGGCGAACCGAGTATCTTTTAAAATTGGAACCCAGCGCAATACCATCCTGGTCGAAATAGGATAATGATAATAAATACTGCGTTCTTGCATCGCCCCCGTTAATCGCAAGGTTATGGTTTTGCATCGGCGCGCTGCGAAATAATTCCTCCTGCCAATCGGTTCCTTTTCCCAGGTATTGTGGATTGGCGAATTCGGGCCTGGCATCAAAACCCCAAACCACGGCCCTTGCATTCAGTAATGACGCAAACTGCGGCAGGTCAACCACCGGCAGTCTTTTGGGTAACCGCTGATAACCGAAATAGTTATCGTAGGTAATGGTGGGCGGACCAGACTTCCCCCGTTTTGTTGAAATAACAATAACACCATTGGTGGCCTGCGAACCATAGATGGCAGTTGCCGAAGCATCTTTTAATACATCTATCGATTCAATCTCAGAAGGGTTGATCGTATTTAAAGGATTGGAACCGGCACCTGGGTTACCCGGCGGAGCAATAACCACTCCGTCAATGACATATAAAGGTGAATTGTTCCCGTTGACGGATGAAACGCCATGAATCTGGATAGATACGCCTCCTCCCGGCTGCCCGGAGATTTGCTGTACTACTACCCCGGCTACTTTTCCCTGCAAAGCCTGGTCGAATGTAGACGGCTGCGTTTTGCGCAATTCATCTCCCGAGATGGAGGAAATAGAGCCCGTAAGATCCTTTCTTCTCACCTTTCCATAACCAATGACCACCAGGTTTTCCAATTGGTTGTCGGTCGCTTCCAGCTGAATATGCATGTTGTCTGAAGTAACCGGCACTTCCTTTTGTACATACCCAACATAGCTGACGGTAATAACATCGCCTTTGCCGGCTTCAATACTAAAGGCTCCTGCATCGTTTGTTGTAGTGTAACGGGTTGTTTTTACCACATGAATGGTAGCACCGGAAACAGGTTTGTTTTGATTATTGGTAACGGTACCGCTTATTTTTGTTTGCGCAAAAACGGGTGTACCTGTTAACAGTATTAATAATAAAAATAAGATACATCCTGGCAGCCAGGACGGCAAGCTAATCGTTTTAAATTTTTCCATACAAAGCTTTTTAGATATTTGGTTTAAATGCAGTACACGATTGGTCAATTAAATTCGTGAACTACAATAATCCTGGGAAATGTAATAATATATCAACCAGGACTGATTGTCGGCTACAGCATTCGTTTGCATTTGATTTGTTGAAGATTTTATTGTTTGGAATAAGCCATTACCAGCCGGCATTTTGCTTTAAAGTACCGTTTGATAAGGTGATTTGCGTGTTAGGTATCTGAGACAATCCTTTTGTAGTATTAATTTTATCGGCAGCAATGGTTGTGGTTGCCGGCACACCGCCGGTAAGCAAGGTGGTAGTTTCGGCGATTGTTGAAGCAGCCACATCAATGCCCTGGCGAAGCAGGTCCCAATACCTTATACCTTCGCCGGCAAACTCTAGTTGTCTTTCCGTTAGAATATTGGTTTTGTTTGCCGGAATCGTAACAAAAGCGGCGCCCAGGGCTCTGCGTCGCACCGCGTCTAAATAACTCTGCGCATTTGCAGCGCCCAGCTCAGCGGCCATTAATAATACATCGGCGTAACGAATAGATACATAGTCCTGGTACTGGCCAATCATAAAACTGGGGCTTCCTAATTTTTCAGCAAGGCTTTTACCGGCAGCATCTGACATGGGCGTGTATTTCTTCCAGCAATACCCGGTATATTCACGCTGGTCTTTTTGAATATCGCTAACCGTACCTCCTTTGGGCAACCCCTCACCTGCAATAGAAATAATGGTTGCTTTTTGCCTTACGGAGTCCGCGATACTATAAGCATTCCAGAGCTTGGGATTTACAGTGGCTCCGCCCCATCCCTGCGCATAAGGTGTAATTTGAGCATTGGCGCCATAACGTATCCCAAATAACACCATCCAGCTGTTCCCATCAGAATTTCCGCTCCAGTCACCTGTATAGGTATATTTAATGGAAAAGACCGTTTCTTTATTGTCTTCACCTTCATACCGGTCTAAGGATGCTGCCGGCCACAAGGTGCTGAAATCACTAACCAGGCCAAAACCTCCATTGGTTATAATATCTTCAGTATAAGATAATGCCTGCGCTTTAGTAACCATACCCACTAAGTCTGCTTTTCCGTAATAGCCTGTGTAATACAGGTAAACCCTTGCCATTAAAGCTTCAGCCGCCCATTTGGTAATCCGGCCATAAGTAGATTTAGCCTGTTGTGTATAGCTGACTGCCGGGATATTTTCAATGGCATACTTTAAATCCTGGACAATAATGTTATAGACGCTATCCGGATTTGCCTGGGGAATATTGTCGTTTGAAGGAGCCGTAAGCAAAGGGATATTGCCAAATAATCTTATCAAATCAAAATAACAATAGGCCCTGATAAATCTTGTTTCGGCAATATAAAGTTTGCTTTTATCCTCAGCTCCTGTCCAATCTACACGGCTGATATTTTTTAGCAACATATTGGCCCTGTAAATAGTTTTATAATAGTCTGCCCAGGCGCCCGAATACATATCCTGGTCAGCAGGACTTACCCTGGGATCAAACTGGTCCATTAATTGCAAACCCTTTCCATCGCCATAGCCGCCACCGCCAAAAGCATTGTCAGACAAAATTTCGGAATACATAGGAAACCCGTTCGTATTGGCCACCTTTAAACCTGCATAAATACCTACCAGGGCCTGGAAAGCATCTGATGGGGTTTTATAAAAGTTCTGCTCTGAGGCCTGTGTTACGTTTTCTGTATCCAGGAAAGATTTATTGCAGGAGATTAGTGCTGATAAAGCAATAACCACTATATAAAATATATTTTTTTTCATTTTTATTTATTTGATATTAAAAACGAAGACTTGCTCCTACTAATATGGTTCTTGGGCGCGGGTAGTAACCTACATCAACGCCCTGGGTAAAGCTGCCGGCCGTGAATCCTATTTCAGGATCCATTCCTGTATACCTGGTGAATGTAAACGCATTCAATACAGAAGTGAATACTCTCATCTTACTCAGCAAGCTTTTATTAAATGCCTTTGACAAATCATAGCCTAATGTAAGGGTGCTGATCCTCAGGAAATCTCCCTTTTTGATGTACAGATCGGAGAAGTTGGTCCAGTTCAAATTATCTTCTGTTACACGGGGAATCCTGTTGGATGTACCTTCTCCATGCCACCTGCCTAAAATCTCTTCGCTCCAGTTACCAAAGGGACCGGCGGGGTCATGCCATGATTGCACCAAACTATTACCGGCTACTCCATTTGCCTGAGCTGCAAAATCAAATCCTTTGTATTCCAGAGCTACACTAAAGCCATAGGTAAAGCGTGGGTTAGGATCGCCGATCATTGTTTTATCATTGGCATCAATAACGCCGTCGCCGTTTATATCCACATATTTTACATCGCCTGGTTTAGCCGAGGGCTGCAGCACACCGTTTTTACCTTTATAGGCGGTTACCTCATCGGCTGTCTGAAAGATCCCGTCAGTTTTGTAGCCCCAGAAATAGCCTATAGGAAAACCATTTTTTGCACGGTAAAATTCAGGTCCGTTATTAAACAATACATTGGTAGGTCCATGAATGATCTGATCCGTAGTAGGAATATTGCCCACCTTGTTTTTATTATAAGCACCGTTGGCACTAACTGTGTAAGAAAGATTGCCGATTGAATTATGATAGGATAATAAAAGTTCAACGCCCTTATTGCTTACCTCACCACCATTAATGGTAGGTGCATCAGCACCGGCGGTTGCCAGAACGGGAGCCGTAATTAACCAGTCTTTTGTTTTCTTTACGTAGTAGTCAAATGTTACGTTTAAATTACGGAAGAGTACGGCATCGAAACCGATATTGCTCTGTTCCGAAGTTTCCCATTTAATGGCGGGATTCCCTAAGCGGCTGGGATAAGCACCTGTGGAATTTTGTCCTTCAACATTACCAAAATTGTACCTGGCATTAAAGAAACTGATCGGGGCCAGGAATTGATAAGGCGATACGCTTTGATTACCTACCTGCCCCCAGGTAGCGCGGATTTTAAAGAACCCGACTGGGGAAATATCTTTAAAGAACTGCTCCTTGCTTACTACCCATCCGGCAGCAACCGAGGGGAAATATCCCCAGCGATAGTCGGCTGCGAAATTTGACGAGCCATCAGCGCGATAGGTAAGGTTTAATAAATATTTTTCGCGGTAGTTATATTGAATCCGGCCAAAATAAGAGAGCAATGCAGACTCGGAAGGAGCACCGGTGATACTGATTTTATTGGCCTGTGTAGTGTTTTGCGCAACGGATAAGTAGGCATAATCCATATTGGCTACTCTTAAATTAAAATTGGAGCCATAGATATCCGTCCCTTTCGACTTCAATGCAGAACTACCAGCCAACACGCTGAAGCTATGATCGTTAATTCCAAAATCGTAGCTCAATAAATTATCGAACTGCATCCCCATACCCTTGCTCATAGATTGCCAAACGGTAGCCGTGTCATTGAATGAATAAACGGATAACCGGTATACCGGCCTGTAGCCGTGGCTTTCAGCAGGTGTATAATTGATCCCTAAACTGCTTCTGAACTTTAAACCCTTTAGGGGTTCAACAACCATATAAAAATCGCCAAATAGTTTTTGGTTGTTGCTCTCAGAGCGGGTGCTGTAGTCCATATTGGCATATGGGTTTGACTCGCCCGTGTTCCATGCTCTGGAAGGGTCGCCCGGGTACCAGCCTACATCGGCCGCATTGAAATAAGCCCCGTTGGCATCATACATAGGTAGAAAGGGACTTGTATTATAGGCACTGCGTAAGGTATTATTGTAAATACCATCAACGGATAAACCGTGATTATTTTGATAATTGAAAGTGAGGTGCTCTCCAAATTTCAGAACGTCTTTATACACTTTATGCTCCGAATTGATACGGAAAGTATACCTGTCGAAAAAAGAAAACTTTGAACCGCCAACGATGCCGCCCTGGCTGGTATAGCCCAGCGACATGGAGTAATTGGAAGCAGCGCCTCCACCGGATAGACCCAATACATAGTTTTGAGTAGGTACATTACTGGCGAACATTTCATCCATCCAGTTGGTACTTACTTTTAAATTATTAATTACATCGTTTGTAAAATAGGGCGTCTTACCCGAGTTAACTGCGGCTTCATTAACAATAAGCGCATAATCTTTGGCATTCAGCAATTTTGCCTTGCGCGCCACGTTCTGCCAACCATAATAGGTATCGAAGGTGAGCTGCGCTTTCTGGTTTAATTTGCCGGATTTGGTAGTAACCAGTATTACGCCGTTGGCGGCCTGCGAACCATAAATAGCCGCAGAAGCAGCATCTTTCAGCACATCGATCGATTCAATGTCTGCAGGGTTTAAATAAGAAATATCTCCTCCTACCTGCACCCCATCTACAATATACAACGGTGCGGAATTGCCAATGGTGCCTTTACCGCGAATGACTACAACGGTTCCCGAACCTGGCTGTCCCGAATAGGATGTGATCTGAACACCGGGAGCCTGGCCCTGTAAGGCTTGTAAAGCATTGGTCGTATTCTGCTTTTGTACATCGTCGCCCTTAACCTGCACACTGGCTCCTGTTACAAGCCTTTTTTTCTGAACGCCATAGCCAATTACCACTACATCGCTCAGGGTTCCATCGGCTTCGGTAAGCCTTATCTCCATAGTAGTAGCATTTTCAACTGTCACTTCACGGCTTAAAAAACCTACCCTGCTTACCAGCAGTATTTCGCCTGCTGCAGCCTCAATAGTAAATGCACCGGTGCTATCGGTTGTAGTAGCACGGTTGGTGTTCTTCACTTCCACCGTAGCGCCCGCAGCAGGAGCGCCTTGCGGCTGACTCAATACTACCCCGCTAATTTTCTTTGTTTGCGCGCCTGCATTCGCGCTTGCAAGAAAAACAAGGAAAATGCCCCAAAGTAATTTTGAGTATAAGCCAATCGTTTTTTGTGGTTTCATATGGACTTTTTTATTTGTTAATTATCTACTGATTATTATAAGTGGAGCACTATTTTTTCACCGGTATACACTACTGTTTTATCTGTCTTACCATCAAACTGAAGGGGCTTTGCATTGCCGGCGCGTATTATATTTATATGAAATACCCGCCGCTGTAACATTCCGTTAAAGCTTCCTTTCCGGCTATCAATGGTTACTGTTTTTGTTGCTTCATTGTAAGTAACCGGTATAGTGGCATAAGCGTCCTTTTCATAATTATAATTGACGCCCTCATCCTCATACAAATTCAAACTGCCGTTAGCACCGCTGTAAATGTTTAATGTAATAGTATCTGCCTGCTTTTCGAAAGTGTACTGTAATGCCGGGCCAACAGGTATGATTGAGCCTGCTTTTACAAAAACAGGCATCCGCTCGTAAGGTGCTGCGGCTATTATTTTTTGCCCGCCAGTATACCACTGACCTGTATATAAATCGTACCATCCGGCAGCTTTAGGCAAATACACAGCCCTGCTGGTTTGTTTGTATTGGTAAACCGGGTTTATAAGCAATGAGGGACCAAACATATACTGGTCGTCAATATTCAAAACAGCCGTATCAGCAGCAAAATCCATAGCCAGTCCGCGCATTATTGTATAATTATTATGATAAGCTGCGCCTGCCATTGAATAGAGGTAGGGCATTAACCTGTAACGCAGGTGATCGTAATACAGAAAGCTTTGGTAAGCAGGATGCGCTTCGGGAGCCGTATTATAGATCTCCCGGAAGGGAAATTGGCCATGGGTACGAAACAGCGGTACAAAGCTGCCAAATTGCGACCAGCGCGTCATCAACTCGCGCCATTCTTCGAGAGCAGCAGCATCGGGCTTTTCAAATCGTTCGGGTACTACAAAACCACCTATATCCATGGTCCAGTAAGGCAGACCCGACATAGAAAAATTGGCGCCGGCAGCCACCTGGTTTTTCATATCGCTCCAGGAGGAGCCAATATCACCGCTCCATACGGCGGCAGCGTACCTTTGTGAGCCGGCGAATGCGCTTCGCGTCAATAAAAACACCCTTTGACTTTTATTGGTCGCCCTTTGTCCTTCATATATGCCCTTGGCATTTTGCAACGGGTAGGCATTAAAATATTCTGTGCCGGTACCAAGCGCCGTTGGTGTCATTTGCTCGATCCGCTTAGCGGGCGATACATTCGACAATATATCCGGCTCGCTGGCATCCATCCACCAGGCATCTATGCCCTTTTTAAAAAGCTTCTTATCAATCAGGTTCCAGAAGCCCGTCCTGGCATGTTCATTAAAAGCATCGTAAAAAGTAGATACATATCCTTTTCCGATCCAGTCCCGCTGCCGGTCGGCAATATTGCGTTTATATAACCATCCTTTTTTATCAAAATCATTGTAAGCAGCAATCCCTTCATAAAACTTGGGCCATACCGAGATCATCAGCTGTGTATGGTACTTTTTGTGCAATACATCGATCATCTGGTCAGGATCAGCAAACCGCGACTCATCAAACTCCTGGCTGCCCCAATCAGGCTCGCGCCAGTAATTCCAGTCGAGTACAATATTGTCAAGTGGTATCTTTCTTTTTCTGAATTCGCTTACTGCAGACAGTACTTCATCCTGCGTTTTATAACGCTCCCGGCTTTGCCAGAAACCCAATGCCCATTTAGGAACTATAGGCGCTTTACCGGTAATGTAGCGGTAACCGGAAATAACGCTGTCCATGGTAGCGCCATGCACAAAATAGTAATCGATCTGTTTGCCCGCATCGGAGCTGAAAGCAAAGGTATTTTTTTCATCTTCGGTGAGCGGTTTTTGCCATTCAGCAGAGAGATAAGACTCCCCTTCGGGTATCCATTCAATTTTTATGGGCGTTTTTGCATTCCTGGTTAACAATACAGGAGCAGTTACCATAACAGGATTCCAGGATTTACGCCAGCGATCTACCACTAATTGATGGTTGATCCAAACTTTTAAGGTACCGCCAATGGTAAATTGAAACTGGTGCGATCCGCTAAAGGGCGACGAAATACTGCCTTCCCAGGTAATAATGCCCGATTCGGACTTGAATTCCTTCGGTAATTTTATTTTTGAATCACCCAGAAAAGGCATATTGATCTCCGACTCCGCTCTCTCCAGGGCCACTTCGCCGGGAAGCGCTTTGTTGTTGGCGTATGAAGCGGTTAACCAGCCAGGCTCACCCTTTTTTGAATACAACCGAAGGGCCGACAGGGGTAATAAAGGATTGAGGCTGCCCGCCCGGGTAAAAGAATAATTATCCCATAAAATGCCATAGTTACGGCTCGACAATAAAAATGGAATGGCAACCTCGGTATTATTCTGAAAAAAAGTTACCTGGTGGCCCTTCCAATTCATAATGCCCTGCTGGTGCTGCCCCAATCCATACCATCCCTCCGTGCCCGAGGTTTGAAAAGCCTGGCTGATTTTATACGTAGTAATACCTTCCGCCACTACAGGCTGCATGCTCCTGCCAGTGCCTGGTTTTTCCGCAATAATGGTTTTATGATCCTTGTCGAAGAAGGATACTGCCCCGCTCCTTTTATCAACCTCCGTAATCAGATTTTTGGTTTTAATAACCAGTTTTGAATCGGCTGAACCGACCGTCCAGGATACTTTATTGTTTCTTTTATATGAAGTGATCAGGCTTGAAACAGGTTGTATCTGGTCATCAGGCGCTGCTGTAATCCGTACGATATCATCGGTCACCACCTCTACTTTTACAGCCTGCCTGCCAGGGCTACCGGCTTTCTTCACATAAACGATGACCCCGTTATCGGTTTTCAAATAGTCGCCTGCCTGCGCCATAATGTCAGCACAAGCGATACAAACTGTGAAAGCAGTTAATAGCAAGAATTTTTTCATACTTGAGTAATACGTTAGATTTATTCTGCTCAAAAATAGAATTATTGAGAGGGTAAGAGGGTAGCCATTTGTTGCAGATTAGGCATTCATTTGTTGCAAATCAACATATTACAGTACAATTTCGGCGAGCAGACCTGCCAATGCTGATTGAATGCTGTCGAAAAGTGCATACAGTTAAGCTCCCGGTTGAAAGTAACAGAACGCTTAATCAGTAAGACTTATTGACAGCAATATTGTACGAGGCTGTATAGGTGTGTAGGGTATGACCGGTAAAAAAAAATAGCAAGACTAATCGAGGTTAGCGTTGGTGTATCCAATAAATTTTTATACATCTCTTTCCCCGCGCCTTAGCGCCGTTGCGGTTAAACATAGAGCACCTCCCGTCAGCACGGGTTTTACCGACAGGAAACAAAGCCGCAAAGTATTTTATAAATCTCTTTCCTCGCGCCTTAGCGTCGTTGCGGTTAAACATAGAACGCTCCCGTCAGCGTAGGTTTTACCGCCAGGACAAATTCGCAAACAGGAAACCCCCAAAAGCTGCGGGTCCAGTATAACAATTATTATCAGCCGGACATAGTCATTAATCGCCTTTAGCAGGTTTGTTATATTGTGAAGGCAGCACATTAAACTCTTCCTTAAATTGTTTTGTAAAGTTTTTAGGATTGTTGAAGCCTGTCTCATAGGCAACTTCGGCAACCGACTTACCGCTTTTAGATAGCAATAATGCCGCCTTTTTTAACCGGATCGTTCTTAGAAAATCAATGGGCGTTTTCCCGGTCAGGGTAAGCAGTTTCCGGTATAGTGTTACCCGGTTCATAAATAAAGCCTGGCTAAAACTCTCAACCGAAAAATCGGGATCGGCAATATTTTTTTCTACAACAGCCAGCGCATCTTCCAGAAATTGTTCATCAACAGAGGTAATCGCAATTTCCTTGGGATTCACCTCAATTTGTTTTTGGAAACGCTTATGCATTAATTTCTGCTGCGCAAGTATGTTGTCGATGCGGGAAGCCAGGATTTCAAAGGTAAATGGCTTGGTAATATAGTCGTTGATGCCAATCTGAAAACCTTCCAGCTGCTTGTCTTCACTACCCACCGCTGTAAGTAAAATGACCGGGATATGCGCTGTTTCTTTTTCTTCTTTTATTTTTTTTGCAAGTTCCAGGCCATTCATTTCCGGCATCATCATATCACTTACCACCAGGTCGGGCATCTGGCTTTTAACCTTGTCCCATCCTTCCTTACCATTAGCGGCCTCTATCACCTGGTGTTGAGCTTTCAGATTGTCTTTAAGATAAAAGCGCATATCTTCATTATCTTCCACGATCAGTACCAGTTTTTTTCCTTTTTTCCTGTACATATCGGGTGGCTCCCTGTCGGTCTCAATCAATTCATCCTCTAAAGGAATAGAGCTCACTGCTTTTACTCCGCTAAAAGATTCCCGTGTTTTTTTCTCGGGGATCAGTAAAGTAAAAGTGGTACCTGTATTGGGTGTGCTTTTAACGGTTATCACTCCTTCATGCAGCTTCACGAACTCTTTGGTAATAGCCAAACCGATCCCTGTACCCTGGTTGACCATTGAATCGGGCACATCAGTTTGAAAGAATCGTTCAAATATTTTTTCCTGGTCCTGCGCAGCTATACCAATACCTGTGTCTGCTATCTCTATTGAAACCGTTCCCTGCTTTTCCTCCTGACCGGCAGGTTTGTAACTGAGCCGTACACTAACACTACCGGAGTCGCTGGTATATTTAAACGCATTCGAAAGAAGGTTAAACATAATTTTTTCCATCTTATTCCTGTCAAAGTACATCTCGAGATGTTCGATATCAGTATCAAACGAAAACCGGATATTCTTCTTCTCGGCAATATCTAAAAAGGAATAACTGATGTCTTTCACAAAGCCTATGATATCACCAAACGATGGGTGAAGCCTCATTTCCTGTACCTGTATTTTCCTGAAATCCAGCAATTGGTTCACCAGGGCCAATAAACGTTTTGCATTACGCTGCACCAGGCTCAATTGCATTTTTTGGTCATCGTTGGCCGACTGTTTTATTAGCTTATCCAACGGTGCAATGATCAGGCTTAAGGGAGTTCTGAACTCATGGCTCACATTTGTAAAGAACTTTGTTTTTAACTGCTCAAGCGCATGCGCCCGTTCAGTCTCTCTCCTTTGCTCCGTTACAGTGTAACGCATGTGTATCCGGTCCAGCATTATTTTTCTCGCCAGCAGTATCAACCCAATGGTTAGTAAAACATAAACTGTATAGGCGAGGTTGGTACGCCAGAAAGGAGGCGTGATCTTAATTTGTAAAGTTTTAACCTTGCTCCATACCCCGTCCCTGCCCATCACTTTAACCATAAATGTATAGTCGCCCGGGTTTAGGTTGGTGTAGGTAGCACGGCGCTGATTGCCATCTGTATACACCCAATCTGAATTGAAACCATCGAGCATATAAGCATACTTGTCCCTTAAACTGTGTACAAAATCAAGAGAGGCAAACTGGATGGAGAAATAATTTTCCTGGTACTTCAGATTAATATGACCTACCTGGGAAATGCTCTGAGACAATAAAACACGATCATTAACCCATTCACTCGGCACTATGCTTTTATTCAGCACCTGCAGATCCGTGAACATGATATTAGGCCGGCTTACTATTGTGCGTATTAATGCAGGATTGATGATATTAAACCCCGAGATCCCGCCAAAAATCAGCTCACCCTGCCTTGTTTTATAGGCAGCATTATCATTAAACTCCTGGCTTTGCAGGTTATTGGTTTTATCATAGTTAATAATTGTCAGCCCGGTTTCATCACCCTTTTCAACAGGTATAGCCTTGCACAGTCCATTGGGCGTGGAAATCCAAAAAGAATGCTTTGCATCTTCAATAACATTAAATACTACATTGTCCGGAAGCCCATCATTAACAGTAAAATTTTGAAACTTTTGTGTGGCGGGATTGAAAAGATTGAGACCATCGGAGGTGCCGATCCAGATCCTGCCCCGATCATCTTCATAAAGACAGGTAATACTGTTATTACTCAGTCCTTTTTTTCCTGGTATGGCCGTGTAAGTAGCATTATAGGAGCTTCTGGTATTAAAAACAGTTAAGCCGTTTTCAGCCCCGATCCATATATTGCCCTTCTTATCCTGCAAAATTGCAGAAATAAAATTAGCCAATAGCGGCTGCCCGCTTTTATTGATCTTGTAATGCTCAAACGAATTCATTCTTTTGTCGAACCGGTCTAATCCGCTCCCTAAAGTGCCTATCCATAAATTATGTTCTCTATCTTCAAATATCTCCCAGATGCTGTTATTACTGATGCTTGACGGATCATTTTCGCGATGGGTAAAATGCGTAAACCTATTTCCATCAAACTTATCAAGACCGCCTAAATAGCTGCCTATCCATAAGTTATTTTCATGATCGATACAAAGGCTCACGATTACATTGGAGCAGATGCTGTTTTCGTCGGCCGGCTTGTGCAGGTACTGCGTGAACCTATTGTTCTTCCGGTCGAAATAAATAAGACCACCCCCGTTGGTACCTATCCAGATATTACCATTCCGGTCTTCTACAAAACGGTTCACATCATCGTACTGGAGGCTATTGGGGCGGGATTCCTGATGACGATACAATGAGAACTGCACGATATCGCCGTTAAAAAAATTAGCACCTTGTTTATAAGTACCAATCCATATAATTCCTCTATCGTCTTTATAAATTGAATTAATACTATTTTGACTCAGGCTTTGGGGATTTTGCGGGTCGTTTAGAATATAGCTGATATTGAAATTATTTTTTTTATCAACCAGCGCAATACCTCCGTGATCGGTGCCTATCCAGATTTTCCCTTCACCGTCCTGTACTACCTGGCTGATAATATTAGAGCTTATCCTGTTACTTCCCCACTTCTCGTTGAATTGCCTGATGGTATTGTCGGGCGGATGTAAATAATATATGCCATTCATGTAATTCCATACCCATAAATCCCCGTCTGCATCAACATACAGGTCGTATTGAATATTACCACCTTCAGAACTAAGTATAACAGGAACGGTTTGAAGTACTTTTCTATGTTTAAAATCAAAAAGCTGTACAATGCCGCTTTGAAAAACGATCCATATCCGGTCACCCTCTATTTCCCGAAGCGACACGGTCTTATCCTGCTTTCCCGGTACGGGATCATTATAAATAAGCTGTGCCTTGTTTCCTTTCCCGGTATATAAATATATATCTCCGTTATCGTACAAAAACCAAAACCGGCCCTTTTTTCCATCTATAATCTTGCTTACCGTTCCTGCCGGGAGCCCCAGCGATCTTAAATAGGTATCAACGTCCGGTTCAAATTTTTCAGAAGATGAGTTGTAGATACAGGAACCATTTCTTGTCATCACCCACATTTTTCTTTCGGGAAGCTGGGCCAGGCTGAGAATGGAATTATCTTTTAAAGAAGTGGAATCATCCAGCTTTTTACGGAATGTTTTTACCTCGTAGCCATCATACCGGTTGAGCCCGGACAGGGTGCCAAACCAAACGAAACCGTCGGTATCTTTTAGTATAGCATTTACCTGGTTATGCGAAAGCCCGTTACCGGTATTGACTTTTAGAAAATTGTATGTTTGTTTTTGGGCAAAGACAAGAACATTTGCCCAGCAAAATAAAATCGTTAACAGCAGCGGTTTCACAAAATTCCTATTATGACAATAAAAGTTCAAAGTAGCAAAGTACTAAATGCTTTTATACTTTCGGGCTATAGCGTACTAATTTTGTAGCCGGCAATTTAAATACCACAACCATTACCAGATAATGAATCGTTATACACCGGATATTAAGATACAGAATCTGTCGCAAATTAGTTCACATATAACCCCAGATGATACAAATCTAATGGCGAACGACCGGATTTCCCTGCATAAAAGCGACTATATACTATACAAAAGCGACTTCACGGCTTAACCAAACACCAGCTATACAAGCCGCTATCCCGTAGCAACCATTCTTAACGGTGCCTGTTGCGGCCCCAAAAATAACCTTACTTTTACGTAGCATTCTATGTGGTACCGAATCATCTTTATTGGAGGAATAGCCGCGTTAGCTGTTTCGCTATTGTTGCTGAAACGTTCTGTGAGTTTCGTAAGCCGGAGCGAACAGGCTGTTGGCTTCGTTACGAAATTCGATACAATTACCGGCGGCGATGCAGGAACTACTTATGTGCCTGTATTTAGTTTGAGAACAAATGATGGCCGCAGTATGGTATACCAGCATCATTCTTCCAGCGCCCCTCCCGTCTGGAATATCGGTGAAAAAGCAACATTTCTTTACGACCCCGAAGACCCTTCTTCGATACGAATGTATAATTATTTTGGAGTGCTTAGCTGGAGCATTGTTCTTTTAACCCTCGCCATTTTACTGATCACCTATAGCGGCGGCTACTTCCTGCTGCGCCGGCATTGGCGTTGACTTAACTAATAAAAATATGTTGTTATACATTGCATTTATTATCGCCGGCGTATTGCTTTTTATTTTTTCGGTCCGGCAATTAAGACATAAAATAAAATGGGTACAGCACTCAGAGCGTGCAGTGGGGAAAGTAATACGAACCGAGGAAATCAACGACAGCGACGGAACATACTATCGTCCGGTATTTGAATACACTACCCGTAGCGGGAAGACTATTGAGTATCGGCACGGCACATCCAGCAGTAATCAAAATGCGTGGCCTCTTGGTTATACGCAAACATTTATATACGACCCGGCCCAACCCACTCAGGCCCGGTTCCTTTCTTATGGAGTATTTCAGTTCACCGTTCTGTTAGTAGGTATTGCTGTTGCTCTGCTGGTAACAGGCTGTGGATACTTTTTATACAGGTATTTCTTAGTTACGGGTTAATGTAACCCGGGATTAATTTCGAATAATTACGACCGGTTAGCTCAGGGATACGCAAGCAACTATGCAACCCAAGTACATGGGATACCCGTTGGTACTATTAATTGTTACCGCAAGCTAATTGTTTTCCCGCCAGATCATGGACTTCGACTCGTCAACCCCCGTTACCAGTATATGCCCCTCCTCATATTGTGTAAAGGTGAAGCCCTGCTTAGCCAGCATCTGCTCTTTTATCACCTCGTGTACAAAAAGCAAAAGCGTTATACCCTGATAAAGCAACTCATCAGACTGGTACTTCAACGTCAAAAAGACTTGCTCGTAAGACAGTTTTTTTCTCATGGTGGTCAGAATATAATACAAATTTACCTCATTAGCAATTAAAATGTTGTAGTCTTTTCATTATTTTAAAAAGCTGAGATTACTATGCGCCGGGAAGAAAACCGTCCGTTATTCCGCCCCCCCTGCCTTTATATTAACAACCGCTATTGCTGCTGATCAGTAAACCCTGAAATCGAAGACAAGGCTAATAGCTAGATAGTCGTTTAAAACCCGTTTTGCATCGAACTGGTAATTGGCAGATTCCGGCCCCAGCACATCGGGTTTGCTAAATTTATTACCTATTGCAGGTATACCATGCAGGAATGAAAGGTCGCCCTTTGAATGTTTAACAACCGTGTTGGCAGGGTCGGGCCCGGCTTCAGGATTGAATAATTTCAGGTAGACATCGTCGGAGCGGCAATATACCTTGAATGAGTTTCCGTGTTTAAGAAAAATCTCTGCCCAATACAGGTTTGAATAATATCCTTTAAACTCCGGATAAATAAAGCCAGAGCTGCCTGTAACGGTGTTATTGTATTTTTTCTCCCATACGTTGAAAGCAACTCCCCTGGTCCTGTTTTTCCAAACCCTGTAGGGTCCGTTACCCATCCATTTTATACGTTCTACCTTGTCTTCAGCTAAACTGAAATCTATACCGCAAAAAGAACTATTGTTTGAGGGTTTATAGTTTACGTCAAGATGTACAAGCCCATCCCGGGCCATTGTCCACACAACGTTCATCCTGTTTTTTTCATAAGCAACAGTAACCTGGTGTATGTCCTTAGTTTCTGTATGATATACACCGGTTACTTTATCGGTTTCGCTGGCAGCAACCGGCCCGTCCGCCAGGGGCAACACACCCTTTTTATTCACAGCCTGTTTAAGTGTTCCTTGCTTTTTATCAATCACCACCTTTACTTCGCCGGCGTTAAATATAAAATCTTCTCCCGTTTCAGAAAACGTAACCATTTGCTGCGGCCTGGTAGCCGCCAGGATAGCATCAGTTGTTTGTGCCGGACTTTTAACCGGGAAGGTCCAGGTATTGATATGCCGGCCATAAGGATCCCGGGCTTCTACCTCAAGAACATCGGCCTGCCTCCACCTGCCGGGCATATTTACTTTTAGCGCCATACGCTGCATGGGCTGCAGGTTTTTTACGGCCAGTATACCCTCCTCTATTATACTTCGCCCGTTTCCCAATGCTGTCGGAAGCATGATCCAACGGTAAGTTAATTTACAATCGGAAAGATTGGTATAATGAAACCTGTTCTCAATATTAAGGGTTCCATCAAAAGCGGCTGTGATGTATTTGTTCTCCATAAAAACCGGCGACCAAATATCCTTTATGGTATAATAACTCCCTTCCTTCTGGTGGTAAGGCCCCACAATACCATCAGGCGCGTGATTCCCGTCCCCGTCGAGGAGCTTAGTATCGGTCCGGTTCACCATTTCATCTGCCAACACCCAAAGAAAGCCTCCTGCGCATAAAGGGTTGGTCCACATCTTTGCCCAGTAATCGTTCAGGCCCGCTCCCAAACCACCATCATATAAACCATGTAAAAACTCAGTAGGGAAAAATATCTGCCGGTTTGCAAAGTTGGTGCCGGATAAATAATTATAATCAATATAGTGGGAGGTAACTGTTTTCCCGAAAGCGCCCCACGGATGCAGCACTTCGCGCTGCTGGATATCCACTTCCGCAAACTCATGGTCGTATGCCCTGTTCCATCCACCCTCGTTACCGTTGTCCCAAAACAAAACAGATGCATAATTCACATCTCTTTTCACCAGTTCCCTTAATAGTTTCCGGCCGATAGTACTGTCGTAACTGGGAGCCTGCCATCCTGTAAGCTCATCCAGTACGAAGAGGCCCAGGGAATCGCAGGCATTCATAAAATGTTTATCATGGGGGTAATGAGATAAACGAACAGCGTTCATGTTCATATCCTTGATCAGGTTCACCGTTTCAATACTCATTTTTTCAGACGATGTTCTTCCAAAATCCGGGTGAAAGGTATGAGCGTTCACGCCTTTAAACTTAATCTTAACTCCATTCACATATATGCCATCCTGCTCCCGTACTTCAACTGTTCTGAAACCTATCTTCACGATACGTTGGTGAAGCACCCTGCCATCTTTGTCCAGTATTGCATACTCGGCAAGATAACGGTTCGGATATTCCGGCGACCAAAGCTTAGGATTGGAAAACTTATGAACGGTACGGAAGGTACCCGGATTCTTTGGTACCGGCTCACTGAAGGTGGCCAACGTCTTCCTGTTAAAGTCCTGAACACTCAACCGCAAACGGGTGGCTTTATCCGGATTTTTAATGGTAAGATCGGTGCGAACGGTTCCGTCTGCACGGGGGTCAACCGCAACATGCTCTATATGTTCCCTAGGATTTACCTGCAGGTATACCGGTCTGAAAATACCTCCAAAATTCCAAAAGTCGGCCTCCAGTTCAGCCTGATTTACTGAAGTATTATCAGATTTTTTTTTAACTTTTACTTCCAAAAGATTCTTCCGATCGTACCGTAGCAGGCTGGAGATATCAAAGCTAAACTCATAAAAGCCTCCCTGATGGCTACCTACAGGTTTATTGTTAAGTATAACCTCACAATCTGTAAAAACGCCTTCAAAGACAATCTGAATATCCTTACCTTGCCATTTCAACGGAACTTCGAACCCGTACTTGTAATGCCCCTCTTCGTTCAGTCTTTTATTGAGAGGCATATGTCCGTAATTGTATTCTCCAAAACCCTGCTGCTCCCAGCATGAGGGCACATTGATCTTGCTCCACTTCTTACTATTCATACCATCCGTGCAATAAAAATCCCACTGAACGGTTTTATCTGCACCGGTACCGGAAAGGTATCTAATTTCAGCCTGTGCTAAAGCGTAATGAAAAGTAGTTGCCAGCGTAATAGTGGCCAGGGCTTTAAAAAAGATCATTAGGGCTATGTTTATAGATAAAGATAAGCAAGGCGCTAAAGAATTTAACAGATTACTTGCAAGCCGGAAAATTATAGAGCAGCTACTGTATTGCAACATTCGGGGTCGGGGTTTCATCACCAATATCTTTTCCGGCTGCTAAGTTAATTTTAAACACCCCAATTCAATGAAGTCGTTACCTTTACTAAAGAAAACGACAGATTTGCGTTATGTCTAATCCAATTAGAAATTTCCTGAATGAAGACCAGGACCCCAAAGCGATCGAAAAGATCGTTGGCAAGCTGGGCAGTTTACTGATGAGCGGAGAAATTATCGAGTATATTGCTGTTCAAAGAAAGCCGGCTGTAAATTTATCGCCCGATGCTGTAGCACTTACCACCAAGCGTATTATCTTTTGCCGTTTCAAAAATCTCGGGCTCTCCATGGAGTTGGAAGACTATATATGGAAAGATGTTGATGACTGCCACATGAAAGAGAGTATCCTGGGAGCTGAGTTTACAGTAAAAACAGTAGCCGGACAAACCAGTAAAATTGACTACCTGCCTAAGGCCCAGGCCAGGCGGCTTTATACCGTTGCACAGGAACAGGAGGAAAAGCAAAGAGAATTCCGCAGGCAACAGGATCTGGAGGAAAAACGGGCTGCCGCCGGCAATGTTAATGTTACTACCGCCCAGCCCCACCCCATCCATTCTCAACCCCCTGAAGATCCGGTAGCCAGCCTGGAAAAGCTGAAAGCACTATTGGAAAAAGGGCTTATAGAACAATCAGAATATGACGCAAAAAAAGCCGAGATCCTGAGCCGATTGTAGGGCTTTGGAATATTTTTGCAACTCTTTACCAATCAAAAACAATACGGTTCAGGTTCGGTAATAAGCCAGTGAACAGGCCTATATGCCCCTCAGGTAATTTTGTAAAACAAGGGCATGGTTATGCTCTTTATCTCTTGCCCCGTAAACAAGCGTAATCACCGGCTTATCGTTATGTTCCTGTATAAACGCTTCTACCGCTTTGTTGCTTACTAATTCGGCCTCGTATCGCTTTTGAAACTCATTCCACAATACGGGGTCATGTGCCCACCACTTTCGAAGAGACGGCGAAGGTGCCAGGTCTTTTATCCATTCATCCAATGCCGCTTCTTCCTTTTTAACACCGCGGGGCCAAAGCCGGTCTACCAGCACCCTGCAGCCATCTTTTTTTAACGGCTTGTCGTATACCCTTTTAATATGTATTTTCGATTTCATAGTAATGAATTTACCAAAATACCTTCGTTGGGTTCCATTTTACAAAGTATACTGCATAGCGGAAGACAACAATTACATTTAGCGCGGAACTTTTTAAGGAATGTGGTCTGAATTTCCTGCCGGTATTATATTTTTTATATTTTTTTCAAAATCTATGCAACATTTCAAAACACTTTGCGCCTTTAATACAGAAACGGGAAAAAACGTAATTAAGAAAAATTAGAAATCAAGGAATACGTATTGCAAATATCGAAAAACTTAAATGACCAGGAGCTTATGAAGCTGTGCCAGCAAGGGGATACTGACTGCTTTACCGAGCTCTATGTTCGTTACAACAAGCCTGTTTTCAATACTATTCTGCGTTTAGTAACCGATTTTGCCCAGGCCCAGGACTTGCTGCAGGAGGCGTTCATTGCGCTTTACCAGGAAATTATCAAAGGGAGGCAAATTGAACATTTCGGCAATTTTTCCAGGCGTGTGGCGGCCAATAAGGCAATTAGCTTTTTACGCCAGCATAAGCGTACGCTGGTTTTTGAGGATTGCCGCGAAAACGTTGTAGAGGAGGAAGCGGAAGATGAAGACCTTTTTGAAATGAAAGTGGAGGGAATCAAAAAAGCTATCGATTCCCTGCCTGAAGGATTTAGAACTATAGTGAACCTTTACGTGATGGACGGATTACCGCAAATAGAGATTGCGGAACTGCTGGGTATTTCGCATGCAACGGTGCGTACGCAATACCATCGTGCTAAAAAGAAAATATTATCGTTGGTACAAAAGGAGATCGCATAAGATGAAAAAAGATATTTTAAAAGATTTTGTAGCCAGAAACAGGGACGATTTTGACGACCAGGAACCCGATTTGGACGTACTTACAAAGATTCAATCCAGGCTGGGATTTAACCCGCAACCCGTTATTTCGCCACGTTCTAAAGTTATTAAGCTGCGGTACTGGTGGGCCGTAGCAGCCTTATTTGTTGTTGTAATCGGTATTACTATGCTTTTTCGTCAGAACACGGAGACGACGCGCTCAGTTGCCCATACCCAACAACAGCCTGTTATTCCCGCTATTGATGCGCATAAAGAAGATTCAATAGCACCGGCGGTAGCGGGCTTAGGAGATCGGGGCCTTAAGAGAGCAGTTGTACGAAAATTGAAACAAAGACAGCAAGATAAAAGCATACACGCCAATACAGCTACTAAAGAAACTGTAGCATCCGGCGTAACAATAAATGATCTGAACAGCGTCTTACAAAACGAAAGCTCGTCTGTAAGACTGGAAGCGATTCTTGCCCTGGGAAAAAGAAACACTTTATTATCCTACAAAGAATTGCAAACACTATCCTATGCTATGAATAATGACCCCAACAGCAATGTGCGACTGGCAGTGCTGGAGTTACTTCAAAAACAGGAAAGCCGAATGGAAGTAGAACACCTGCTCCTGGAGTCGGTTGCCCAACAGGATGACCCGGTGGTACAAATAGAATTACTGGCCTCGTTATCCCCCGATGAAGCGGTAAAAGTTAAGCAACAATTGTTGGATATAACCAGGGATCCTGCAAGTATTGACGCGGTTCGCAGCCAGGCCTACGCCGTATTATTGCGGTCTGACACTAGTTTTTAAATAATAAAATATAAAAATGAAAAGAATAGCAGTTACCATTATTTTGTCTATAGCATTAGTTTCCTTAACCAACGCGCAGCAACGGCAATTTAAGTTACCGAAGAAAACAGGTACACTCAAAGTGAATATTCCCGGTGCAACCATCGAAGGGTATGATGGTAATGAAATTGTTTTTTCGGCACCGGAGCTTAAAAATGGAGATAAAGACGAAAGAGCGGAAGGCCTTCAATTAGTTTCCGGTTCCGGTTTAATTGATAATACAGGCCTGAACCTAAGCGTAAGGGAAAATGGAAATATTATTGATGTAGACTATGTAGCTAGAAAAGACCGGGAAGCCGTTAATATTAAAGTACCCAACACCATGTCGGTAAAGGTTATAACAACCGGCGTAACCAACTCAGACTGGCCGGTAAGCATTAAAGATTTTAAAGGAGAATTGGAGGTGAGCACCATGTACAATCCTATCTCCCTGCAAAACATTACGGGTCCGGTTAATGCAAAAACAGTTCATGGAGAACTAAATGCCAAATTTGCCTCCACGGTGAAAGGCCCGGTATCGCTGGTTTCTGTTTATAAATTTATTGACGTAAGCATTCCGTCGAACCTGAAAGCCAATATTAATCTGTCTTCGAAAAACGGGGATATCTATGCAGCCAGCGGCCTGGATATCAAAAAAGAGGCAATCAAAGATGAAAAAAACAATGATGGCGAGGATGCCAGAACCCTAAAAGACTGGAGCAGGTCTTCAGAAATAATAGGAACACTCAACGGCGGCGGCGGTACTGACCTGATTTTGAAAACCAGTTTCGGGAAAATCTACCTGCGCAAAAATTAAACCTTTAGAAGTTACTATAGTAGCCCTCTTCTAAAATTTTTATTTCCGTTTTTAAATTCATTCCATTATGAAAAGGATATTTCTTTGCCTGCTCTTAACAGGCAGCTTACAGATTTTGCTGGCTCAAAGAACTATTGAGAAAACATATCCAACATCCAAAGACCAGCCGGTACTACTGAAATTTAGCTACCCGAACGTAACGATCAATAGCTGGGACCGGAACGAAATCTATATCAAAGCAATCGTCAATATTAATGGGAACCGCCAGAACGACCGTTTTGAATTGCTGGACCGAACCATCAACGGGCGGCTACTCGTTACAGATTCTATTGATTTTAAAAATATTGACCGGCAATATTATATTGAGGTGGCCGGCACGAAAAAACATTTTGAAAGTAAAACAGACTTTGAAAATTATAAAAATGCGCATAAAGATGAAAAGATCATTTCATATAGTACGACTTACGATACAGATATAAAAATTGAAGTTTTGTTGCCGGTAAAGGACTTTATAACCGTCGAATCTAAATTTGGATTAGTGGAAGTACAAAACTACCGGGGGCCGCTAAGCGTACAAACGGAATTTGGAAAAATTGATGCCAGGTTAAACGAAACCAATGTCGGTAAAATTAAGCTTACGAACCAGTTCGGAAAAATCTACTCCGATTTTAACCTGAAGCCCATCGAAAAAGAAGACAGAGCATTTTATACCTCGCTAACCGCTACTCCCGGTAAGGGACCCGGATACGAATTGACGTCTAAGTTCGGAAATATCTATCTGCGTAATATCAAAAAATAGCCGCCATCCTCGAACATGTTCCTAACGGATATCTTCGTGATAATAAATGCAGCAAGAAGGATTAAAAAGATAGCGTTCATAAAAGAAAAATCCCATGTGAGTACATGGGATTTTTTTTACCAGGCTTTGAAAGGCTCATGCTTTACCTGTAAATCATTAGCATAAAAAGCTTCATACCATTCAAAAAAAGAAGGTGTCTTTTCAGACACCTTCTCCAGCCCTTTTGGTGTTTTTCGGCCTATTTATGAACTACTTTTATTGCTTTAGAATAAGATGTTGTACCATCTTTATCTACTTGTGCAATTCGAATAAATGCAACCGGCTTTTCATCCACATCGTAAGAATGGTCAGATTTGCTACAAGAGAATAATGTAACAGCCATTGCAATCGCTATAACAGGAGTCAGCATATATGCAGTTTTCCGTTTAATTGAAGGGAACAGCAATAGTGCCATACCCATCACAATAATCATGGAAACCAGTGAAAAACCGGAAAGAACCAATAACTCCTGCAACGATTTGCTAAAGCTATACTCGATAGCACTATCAGAGTTACCGCCATTGGCTTTAGACGCTACAGTGCCTAATTTCGTCCAGCTCTTACCATCTGAAGACCCTTCTATAACAAATTCCCTGTTATTGGTTTCAGAAAGTGTAGACCAGTTAATATTGAGGGTACCATTCTGATAAACCGCGCTGATATCACCAAAGGAAACGGGTAGCACAGCTTCAGCAGAAACAAAAGCACTATAAACCTGTAATTCATTGCCAACGCCTGCTAAGTCATTAACCGTTAACCTTACTTCGTCAAAGTCGCCGGTTGTTTTGAAGTAAACTACCTGGGCATCAGCAGGAACACTTCCGTTAATAGACAATACGTTCAGGGCATTTAACTTCAGCAGGCTATTAGCAACGGAGCTCTGCTCTACCAAAGCGCCATCTAAATACGTGCTTATTGTTACGCCTGATAATAGACCTACATTAGCCAGCGGAGAAGCTGCTTTTACAACAAAACCGGTGTATTCGTCATTTACAAATGTGTGAGCAGGAGTGGTAACTGATAGAGATGCAGCATTTCCGGCACTAATTCCCAAAGTGCTGCTCAGCGAAACATAATTGGCAGGATCGCTATCAATGAGGTTGTTCATTGCACTAGCTATTGTTTGGCTGTTAAGCACCGTTCCATTAGCCAGGCCTGAGTTTCCTCCATTTACTGTCACACCCATTCCGTTAGCACTTGCATGACCGTTGGCCAGAATGGTTGTGGCGCCAAGCGCCGGACTGGGACTGCAGAAATTTCTTACTACGGCATTGTAGATGCGTATTTCACCCAAACTAACGCCTGCACTTAAAAGACCAGATGATAATACTAACCGTAGCTCGTTGAAGGGACCGTTGGTTACCAGGAATCCCAATGTCTGCCGCCCAGAGCTTCCACTAAGTACAGAAGCGCTCAGTATTTGAAATGCCGACATACTCTGAACAAGTGTGCCGTTATTCAGCGCCTCGATTCTCATGCCGTTTAACAAGTCTACATTAAGCAGGTTGTTGTTTTCGATTTCGAAACCTGCGTAATAATTGGCAGGTATAGAACCGCTCAATAATTTAACTGAAAGATATCCGTCTCCTGCAACCGTAACGTTTGCCGCCGACAAATTAGCATAATCGGTAGTAGTCGACGAGGTGATATTTTCTACATTCTGTATACGATTCAAAATGCCGGCAACATCCGCTGCAGCAAGGCCGCCGCCACCTACAACACCCGTGGTACCATACGATGCCACTGCAGGAAAAGCAGCCTGGTTAAGTTGGGTGATGGTATTACAAGTACCAGGCAAAGTACCCGCCTGAGGTACCAGTACATCTGCACCATATACACTTATCGTTGCCCCGGCACCTAAGATTGAAGTGAGCACACTTAAATTGATTCCTGAAAAACTGAGCCTGACACGACGAAAAGAGCTGGCGCCTGTTGATACAAAGCCGATCCTTTCTGTACCTCCTAATAATGATGCCCCGGCAAGCTGACCAGCACCTGATGTAGATACTACGCCGCTTTCACCACTCGCCGTATTATAAGTGGTAATATTAATACCGCCCAATAGCGAGGCACTCAGCAGTCCTTTGGTAATGGTAAATCCAACTTCAGAACCCTGGGGAAAAGTTCCGCCGGAATAATCTATTTCTATCCAGGCACCTAAAAGCCCCGTCAGGCCAATAGTTGCTGCATTGCCTGCATTATTATCTTCCAAGAAACCGGCGTTACTGAAATCATCAAAGCCAAGAGTAGTAGAAGATCTTGCTGTTAGGTTAGCTGCCGTAAAGGGGCCACTGGCATCTCTTATAGGCACATGCAGATTCGGTGTTTGCGCCGAAAGACCTGACGAAACAAGGACTAAAAAGGCAAAAAATAGTGCAAGACGCTGGGCATTGGTGACGATCTTGCGGGCTAGCTGTGACGTGGCTGGAAGAGCCTTACGAACCACAGATTTAATTGGAGTAATCTTCTTCATAAAAAGGTTGTTTAAATGTGAAATCGTTTAAAATTTATTAAGGACTGTGTTGAACTAAATGGAGGGGAGCTTGCAGGGCTACTGATTATTGATTACTTCTTATACGGTCTGGCAATGTGAACATAAGGCACAAACATTCTCTTAGTAGCAGGAAGTGCCTGCTATTCAAAAACATGATCTGAGTTTTCGCACGACGTTTATAAGCACAGCGATTCCGTAAGCAAAATCTTATCCCTCGAGAGGATTTTGCTTTAGCACATTGCCAGTGCCACCGTCAATCAATATCTTTTACTGCTATCAAGTGTATCGTTGTAGGGGCTTCATAATGGAATAGTTTTAAATTGTTTAAAAGGCTGGTAAGCTGTCTTAGAGTTAGTTCCAGACCGGACGGGCTTATGGATCCGGCATAGAACAGACAACCCGTGTCACAAATTCAATCTATTTATAGGGCTTATATCTTATATTACCTTATAGTTCTTCTAACAACCAGGCAATCGCAAATAGCCGACTCCAAAACGCGCGCCTTACAGCATCAACTCAGCTTTACAACTGCATTTTTCGTCGAGACTACAGAAATAATAGACAAGCGGTTTGTTATTACAATGGTAACATATTACCATTGCACCTTTGCGCATGACTATTTAACGCTCACATCAGTAAGTAGACCAACTAAAGGGACTAGTCCAACTATTTTAAAAAATTAAAAAATCACGAAATTAATTTCGTTAGGGCTTTAAATTTTTCAATTTACACTTTCGCATAACGAAAGCCTTAGGGTTTTAAAATTGTTTTAGTCAAAAATTTCTTAGAAAAATCTGTTTCGTTTAGGGCTTTAATTTTTTTAAGGTTTACGCTTTCCCATAATGAAAGACTTTAGGGCTATAAATTGTTTAGAATTTGAAATTGAACTTTAACTCAAAAATCAGGTAGGGCTTGTGATTCTCAACAGATCAATTTCATCGAAATCAAAAGTACATTATAAAGTTAGTATTAACAAAAAATTTTGTTACATAAAAATGGAAAGGATTCCCGCACGCCGGGTTGCTTAAAAAGCACCAATGCAGCTCTCGTTCAGCACCTCGTATAAAACGTTTCTTATAAAACATCGCTGGTGCCGTTATCATATGCTGCACGCGGAAAGCAGCAATTCTTTAACGTGCGTAAGGAGATACTCGCATCAGGCAATATTAAAGATCGATAAAACCAGAGATTAATCTGGATAGCCGGTTGTAAAGGCTCCTTTCATTCATTGCCGGTATTGCAAAACAAGTAATAGCGGCCCCGGCACATTCTAATACCCGAACCGATATTTCAATAATTATTTGCCATTCACTTTTACTGTCCCGGGATTTTACTCATATCCATAAAAAAGATCTCCCAGGTATGACCGTCAAAATCTTCTATAACCCGTTGCTGCATGAAGCCATGGTCGGTCATAGGCACAGGCTCTGTTCCTCCGGCTTTTAAACCATTGTTTACGATTTCATTCATTTTATCCGTGCTTTCAACCGAAAGGGCAAACAAACCTGCGATAGCAGATTTCGTATCGGCAAGGGGCTTCTGAGTAAAATTTTTAAACTTCTCATGGCTTAAAATCATAACAAAAATAGTGTCGCTCCAAACCATGCATTTCCCGTCATCGTCGGAGAACTGCGGATTATTGGTAAATCCCAGTTGGGTGTAAAAGTCCATTGATTGGGTAACGTTTTTTACAGCTAAATTGATAAATACCTGTTTCATTTAAAATTGCTTTTTGGCTTAAAAAATTCAGCTACAAAAGTTGAGAAATTTATAGGCATTCTTACTGTCATATGGCAAGAAATCATGTGCCCGAAATCTTCGCACGAGGTACCCACGGTAGATGCCAAACTAGCGGGTACATGGTACTTAAAGCCCCGTAAATCACAGGAAAGTTATGTAACTGCTACTCGTATATTGGAGCTGAAGCGCTAAGAAGAAATTTTTACAGCGCGCGGGGTGCCCGGCTGTGTATACAGGTACATTATCTCATCCAGTTTTGCATAGGCTGTAAAATGCCGGGTAAAGCTCATCGGGCTGATCTTTGCCTCCACATAAAAGTCGTCCACTTTAAATAAACGGTAGGTAAAATCCTTATCCTGGCGCTCTGCAATCAGTGTTCCCCTCCAAATGGCTTTAATCCTGGCAATATCCGGGGCTTCTATAAATTTTTTAATCGTCATGGCTGCTTGGCACAAAGTACGAAGCGGTTTGATTGCCCGGCCCTGGAATTATTAAGAACTTATACACTGGTTTCTTGCAAAGCGGAACTGCTGCATGTTCAATTATGACCGGTTCGTCAGTTTAAAGAGCGAATGGTTATCTTCGTAAAAGACCCGAGCAGTCAATCAGCGCCGTAACGTTAACCACATTAAAACATCGATTTATATATACCATTTGCTCAGACATTCCCCTGCCGGAAACATATACGATACCGGGTATCAATTTCAAGAGAAAGGTGCTGGAATGGCGGGAACAGTTATATTCCCAGGACCTGGTACAAGCCAGGGTATGAATACTTGTACCTGACCCATGGTCCGCTTCCCAACGTTGTTCTGCCACAACTGCCGGCCGATTTTAAGGAACAAAGCTGGCAACGTATTTCGGTAAGACGGTGAAGTGCTTACAGGTGATTTAAATGCAGCTTTTGAAAAGATCAGAGAAAGCATAAAAACCAGACGTGGGTTTATGATTATCATGATAGCAATGCTACTTTAATCATACCCTTTTTAAGACGCGGATCAATGAAGCAAATTAAAGCCCGTGCATCAAAGACTATCCCTCCTAACCTGTATGTTATCAAGGCTAGCAACGGCCTTATTTGACCCTAATCTCTGATAATAGCCAGCAAGCTGCATATCATTTAAATATACTTGATCCTTATCATTCGAACAGGTCTTTTACAAAGTTGGTGGCTTCATTGGGTAAAGTATGAAGCAAATATAGGAAGGAAGCGCAAAAATTTTCACCAAATGGTGCAAATTTATCAATCTGGTAACTTTTGCCGGTTTTCATGGAGCCGGTTAACTGCAGCCAGCTAAAGATGAAATCTTAAGGTTCGTAGCAGGCAGGAAGCCGATAATTTTGGAATGTGTGACAGTACCGCCGCAGTTGAAACCATCAGCATATTACATTTTTAAGCAGCATTGCCACAAATTGTTCGTTGCTTAGAGGCAAAAGAGGCTGGCCGCTCGCGCTTGATTGCTGCTCTCCTATTTTCGGGAAATCAACCTGTTTAAGATGTAATTTATCAATTGCTGCAAACCTCAAAAATATTCACAGATCTTTTTTTGACGTCCTAACCTTGCCTTGGCTCTCTCTTTATCATAAATCACTCCCTTATGTACTTAGCGTTTCATTGATACAATATATAAAATGAAGCGGGCATTCGTTATTGCCGAACTCAGAGAAAAATTATCACACTCCTGCCCAAAAATAGCCGCAATAAAAAAAAAGTCATATATTTGAGCTGGTGTTTTTCATAGGTTAGCAACGGCCCGTCCTTTCCAGGACCAGGCCTTTTTTAGAGCCGGATTTAGCATCATACTCCCGTACTACTTATGGTAAGGTGAACCGCAAGTATTCAAAGCAAAGCGATCATAACATATTTAAAGCGCCGGGAAATCATATACTTACGCCTGCACTACGAAAAGAGAATTCCCGTCGGGACCTATTAATACAACCTAATCGGCACCGGCCTCATATTGCCAGTCTTCCATTTTTTTAGCGCCTAATGCCGCTAGTCGTTCTACTTCAGCATGCTGGTTTTCGGTTGAGGTAGCGCCGTTTGGGTTGGCCTGAGGCGGTTAGAAAGCTGCATACCTTCTCCCTGCCGGGGAATCAATATAGCAAAGCCTCCAAAAGCGTATAGCCCCTTCCAGGTGGTTAACACCCCCTTACAATTGTACCAGCACCTTCAGTTAAAATATTATATCAGGCTTTGCTGAACTGCGGATAAGGAAAGCCTGTACCCGTTTCGCAAAGAAATTTTAAACTTCTTAAAAACAAAGCCCAATCGAAGCTACAGGAAGCCAGTTCATTACTATAGGCTATTCGGTCCTGATTATTTTAAAGAACTGGAGATTGTTCAATTAGTACCTGATCGCCTGGTTCAATGGCAGTGCCTGAAGGGGTTTGAAGACTGGATCGGAACTGTAATGACCTTTGAACTGACCGCACATGATAAGGGAACGGTGCTTACTTTTCATCATGAAGGATGGAAAGCCACCGGGACACAGATCCCGCTTCAGGCTGTGCAATTGTTTCCGGCGTCCACCATGCCGACAGGCCGGCTTGAGTGGTTAGTGCCTCGTATACAACATGGGGAGGCTTTTCAATCAGCAAACGGTGGTGAATTGCCGGGCAGGTTGCCGCAGCAGCAGTAACCGAAGAAGACACATTCATAATCTTAATTTTATTACTTAAAAGTACAGCAGGAAAACACCCCCGGGAGGTGAAAATCAGACATTCTGAGGGGTTGTTTCAGACATGGCAATAATTTAACTTTGTAAGTGCAAGTAGATAAATCATGAGCAAGCATCTAACGATTCTGGTACCGGACGTACAAGCCGGCCCCAATACTATTTCCTGTATTATCGGAGCCTATCATATCTTTTCCGGCGCCAATAATTACCGCGTAGAAAACGGCCGGGATCCTGTATTCGAGATTCACCTGGCGGGCGTAGCCGCTCAATCCCAGTTTATAAAAGGAATGTTGCAGATCATGCCTCAATGTAATGTTGCTGACATTAAGAGAACCGATCTGGTGGTTATTCCTGCTATCGCCCCCGACTTCGAAGAGCTGGCAACAGCCAACGCCCCTCTTGTAAAATTTATAACAGAACAATATAAACAGGGAGCAGAGCTGGCCTGCATGTGCACCGGTGCCTACCTGCTCGCTTCCAGCGGGCTTTTAGATAAGAAAAACTGCTCGCTTCATTGGAATACGGCGATACATTTCCGGAGCCTTTTTCCAAAAGTCAGGGTTCAAACAGAAAAAGTGATCACAGATGAAAACGGCATATATACCAATGGCGGCGGTTACTCATTTCTTAACCTTATATTATACCTGGTAGAAAAATTTTACGATCGGGCCACTGCCATTTACTGCTCCAAAATTTTCCAGATAGATATAGACCGCCATACCCAGTCGGACTTCATCATCTTTAACGGGCAAAAATCTCATGACGACCCTGTTGTTCAAAAGGCACAGCAATATATTGAAGACAACTATTTCGAGAAGATCTCTTTTGAAGCTCTGTCGAGGCAATATGCGGTAGGCAGGAGAAATTTCGACCGAAGGTTTATCAAGGCTACCGGCAATACGCCGCTGGAGTATTTACAGCGGGTGAAGATAGAGTCGGCCAAAAAAGCATTTGAATCTACCCGGAAAACAATCAGTGAAGTGATGTACGAAGTAGGGTATGCCGACACCAAGGCGTTCAGGGAAATATTCAGGAAGATAACAGGTTTATCACCCCTGGAATATAAAAGTAAGTATAACAAGGAAGGGTCCCTCTCCCTTTCGTAGGATACAGCAAGCCCCCGGTAACATCATTTGTCCAAATCCACCCTCCATAATGTCTGTTTCCATCACCCGTTTTCTTTTGCCGGCAACTTAGCTTTGTCTATATTTTTATTTTTAAAAGACAATCTTTATGGCAGACATTTTACATCGTATCGCGGTAAAAACTACCGATATCGCTGCAGTGTACCGTACGCTGGTAACGCTTGAGGGACTAAAAGCCTGGTGGACGGAAGACACCAGCGGAGAGCCAGGCAAAGCAGGCGGCGTCATTGCTTTTCGTTTCGGGGCAGGAGGCTTTGATATGCAGGTAACTGAACTTGTAAGCCCCCGCCTGGTGCAATGGAAAGTAGTAGCGGGCGAACCGCAATGGATCGGCTCCGTCATCACCTGGCAGTTAAAAGAAACTGACGGTTATACCGTTGTTTTATTTAAACACCAGGGCTGGAAAGAAGCGACCGAGTTCATGCATCATTGCAGCACCAAATGGGCCATTTTTCTGATGAGCCTAAAAGACCTGATCGAAAAGGGAAAAGGCGCCCCCAACCCCAACGACATAAAGATCGATGAGATCAATTAATCTCTATTGCAGTTTTTGAATTATCATAAGGGCAGCGCAAAAGAGTTTTTCACTTCAGATATAACAAAAACGGTATTAATCAGTGAAACTGCCGATAATATGGATAGCTTTTTTTGATGGAAAGTGTGGTAGCTTTCCATATCGGGTACCACAACTTTAAGCATATAGTCATAATTTCCCGAAATCAGGTTGCATTCCATTACTTCCGGCAGGTTCCGGATTGCCGCATTAAAAGCTTCAGAAATATCAAAGGTTTGTTTGGCAAGGCTTACCTGGCAGTATACCATCAGCTGCTTGCCTAATTTATCTTTATTTAATATCGTTACGTACTTTTGGATTACTCCCTCCCGCTCCAGCCGCTTGATGCGGTCATGAACGGGGGTTAGCGAGAGATTGATCTTTTTAGCTATGTCTTTATAGGTAAGATGGGCATCTTCCTGTAAAAGCCGCAAGATTTTTTTATCTGTTTCATCAAGCATCATAAACTCGGCCGGTTTTGTTTTAAAGAAGGGGTATCGTTTTTTTCTGTTTCGAATATCACTCACCTATAAAATTAGAAAATTTTTCTTTTGCACTAATTCAAATCAGAAAGAAATAATTATTTTAAGGAAGAATTTAAGTAAGTTTTACTGGTTGATACTTTTGCATAAATTAAAATTTATGATCATAGGTATCCCTAAAGAAATCAAAAATAATGAAAATCGCGTAGCCTTAACTCCTGCCGGCGCAGCCGAAATGAAACGCCGGGGCCACGAGGTTTATGTACAGCATAATGCCGGAACGGGCAGTGGCTTCAGCGACGACGATTACCTGTTGGCCGGAGCCCGCATTTTGAGCTCTATTGAAGAGGTTTATGATATTGCTGAAATGATCATGAAAGTAAAAGAACCGATTGCTTCAGAATATAACCTGATTAAAAAAGACCAGCTGGTATTTACTTATTTCCACTTTGCTTCTTCAGAACCGCTCACCCATGCAATGATCGACAGCGGCGCGGTTTGCCTGGCTTATGAAACCGTTGAAAAAAGGGATGGCAGTCTCCCCCTGTTAATTCCAATGTCGGAAGTAGCGGGCCGTATGTCTGTTCAGGAAGGGGCGAAATGCCTCGAAAAACCGCTGAAAGGCCGCGGTGTTTTGCTGGGTGGCGTACCCGGTGTTCCTCCCGGTAAAGTTTTAATTTTAGGCGGTGGCATAGTAGGCACGCAGGCAGCGAAAATGGCTGCAGGACTGGGTGCACAGGTTACCATTATGGATATCAGCCTGCCCCGGCTACGACAGCTTGCCGATATATTGCCTGCCAACGTAACCACCATGATGTCTAACAGCTATAATATCAGAGCTATGATCAAAGACGCTGATCTGATCATAGGAGCCGTATTGATTCCGGGAGCCAAAGCTCCCCAGCTTATTACACGCGATATGCTAAAAGAGATGCGCCCTGGAACGGTGCTGGTAGATGTTGCCGTTGACCAGGGAGGTTGTATAGAAACCTGCACACCAACCACGCACGAAGCGCCCACATTTATTATAGACGATATTGTGCATTATTGTGTGGCCAATATGCCTGGCGCCGTACCTTACACTTCTACCCTGGCGTTAACCAATGCCACGTTACCTTACGCATTGCAGCTGGCTGATAAAGGATGGCAAACTGCCTGCAGGGAAAATAAAGAACTGGAGAAAGGTCTTAACATTGCTAACGGGAAAGTGCTACATAAAGGCGTTGCAGAAGCCTGGAATTTGCCGCTTAATGAAGTATTGGCAGAAGAACTTTTGGCGTATAAACTCAATTGATACTTCTGAGGATTTTCCTGCTTTTTTTGGATAGAAAAATGTTGACTGGCGCCGATGATCATTACTGTGCGATCATCGGCGCCAGCTTTTTATCAGGGCATAAGACGGAAAGTGCTTAAGACGAACAGCTTTTACCTGCAACATGAAGATCAGCCGGGTAAGAGTGCGCTTAATGGTATCGGATAGCAGTTTTAAGTTATCGATACTTTGCAGATTAAACACTAAGCCAGTTTAAGAAATGACTCATCTTTGTTTTATTAATCTCCAGCGTTGGTGCATTACTTACTTTTAGCTGAAGAAGGAGTTTACGGGAATAAGTTTGCAGCACTTCCCCGATAGCCTCCCTGTTCAGCAACACCTGCCTGTTTACACGGTAAAAACTTTCACCACAGGCCCGTTCCATTTCTTCAAGCGTCTTATTATAAACGAAGGTTTCATTGTGAAAAGTTACCAGCTGCACCCATTTATTATCCGTTTTGATATAGGCAATATCTTTAATTTTAACCGGCTTTATCTTCTCCCCGAATTTGACCAGTATAGATGAGGGCCCCGTAGCAGCCTTTGGCGAGGTCTGCATCATGTTGTAGCCCGTAAAGTTTTTTGCCTTTGAGGTATACATTATTCTGAACTTATTTATAGCTTCAAGAACGGCATTTCCATTAAATGGCTTTAATATATAATCAATACCGTTTGCTTTAAAAGCCTGCAGTGCATACTGGTCATAGGCCGTTACAAAAATTACCGGGATCTTTATTTTCAGCACGGTAAATATATCAAAGCCCGAACCATCGGCCAGGTGAATGTCACAGAAAATAAGATCAGTAGATACCTGCGAACTGAAATAAGATAAGGCATCGTTAACACCAGACAGGATCCTGTTTACCTCGATATCAGGGGCCACCTGGCTAATCAGTTCTTTCAAATACTCTGCAGTATAATACTCGTCTTCAATTATAACCGCCTCCATCTTTTAACAGCTTTAATGAAACAATAAATTTTTCCTCCGTCTGCGTGATATACAGCGCCTCGCCTCCCAGAAGCTTATAGCGACCCGAAAGATTTTTAAGTCCCAGGCCTTCAATTGAAGACGGATTTGCTTTTAACTGAAGATTGTTCTCTACAAGAAGCGTTTGGGAGGCCATGTCACCGGTTATGGTAAGATGAAGAGGCTGCGTTCTGGTAAAGTAGTTATGCTTCAGGGCATTCTCTACCAGCAACTGAACGGAATGTATAGGCAGCATACTTTTCAGAAGCGGCTCGGGAACATCAAACAAAAAAGTAAAAGAATCAATAAAACGGATCTGCTGCATTTCCAGATAGGTATGCACATAGTTGAGCTCCTCCTCAAGAGTAACTGCGTAATTTTTGTGAGAATATACCGAATATCGTAAAAGCTCAGAAAGCATGTCTACATACCGCTCGGCCTTCTGTGCATCTTTTTTAATGAGTGCCTTTACAATAGTGAGCGAGTTAAAAAGAAAATGAGGTTGCAGCTGCTGTTTTAGAAGACTGTGCTGTGCTTCCAGGTTAGCCATACGCAGTTCTTCGTTTTCCTTTTGAATTAAATTTTTACGGCTTCTTAATAGTATCATTTCGAGCAATACCAGCACAATGATATTCGTGGACTGCCCCGGCGCCAGGCGAAATAAATGAAAAACCTGCCGCTGTGGGGCTGGCGGGGGTATCATACCGGAGAACCGCCTGAAACCGAGGCTGTCTTTGGATTGTAAAGACAGTCGCAACACGTTCATGGGCAACCAATGCGCCGACCTGGCAGATTGCATAATCAATAAAGCTGCCAGGCCGCAGAGAATAAGGCTGGCAATATACCTTATCCAATAAAATGGCTTGCTGATGTACCGTGTCCATAAATAAAGCAGCAATATATTAATACACCAAAAGCAGGCAACATTTAAAGATGCGGTAAAAAAGCCAAACTTAGCGTCGGCCCACGTAAATCTTCCGGAGAGCAAGGCGGGCATGGGAACAGCTACTGACAAACCAAAAAGCGGAATTGTAAGCAGCGCTATAATAAAAATATTACGGTAAGGAATTGGTTGCCTGAACGCGGAAGATACAGTCATAATCTTTTCAGCTGGCAAATGTATTATCTGGATAAATCAAAAAACGAATGCTGCAATATTTTAAGATAGTATTATAACTTTAGTCATCGTCCATCCGGCCCGACCGATACCATAAGCTCCGTATCGTTACACCTAAAGTAAACTGGGTATACCGCTCCCTTATCTGTCCCAGGCTTTGTTGGCCTTTGTGTCCGAATTCAATTCCTGAATGCAACTGGAAGCTTCCCGAGAAATTATAGCCGCCACCCAATGTAACCGAACAATCCCAAATTTTATTGCCACTTAAATGGTAATAGCTATTTTGAGCGACCGCTCCCATACCCAGGTAAAATTTCTCATAGTACGCATTACTCATTGGAGACCTGGCTGTCTTTGCATACTCCCACCCCACCGACAATCTTGCTGAAGGCGATGTATAGGTATTGCTATAATTGAGTTGTTGACGGGGCCAGTGGTAATAAGCAGCCTGTGCAGAAAGGCTCAAGCCCTGCTTATTGGACGCCGTATAGGCAAGGGAAGTACCGGCCGGCATATCAAATGAGACGCTACCATTGCTGTTTTTTAAAAAGACACTGTCAGCGCTGAGGTATTCCGTTTTTGCATATCCTTTTAAGTCTGTTCCTATGGTACCAGTCCATCCGATCGTGTGTTGCCAGTTGCGCTTTGCATCGGTATAATATTGTAGCCCTGTCAGCACTGTAGAACCGCTGTAAAACTGATAACTTTCCCTGCTGATATCCAGGCTAACATCCGGATCAAAATAATTCGTATTCTTTTGTGTGGTGCCAAAGAGATAAGATGCCGTAACACCCACAGACAGGTGCCTGCTCAACGCATATCCAAAGGAAGCATAGACCTGGTTGATTCCACCCGTTCCCTCTACACTCCTGGTGTAGCCATTTAATTCATTATTATAGACGGCATCAGGCAACGCGTATTTATAGTTAACCGAACTATATGGCTTTAAGCCAAGTGCGAAACCAGTACGCAGGTGTGGCCTGAACGCCAGCGAAATATTACGGATCACAAAGTCCTTGCTTACCGCTGAAATAGTATCTGCCGTTCCTGCCTGGAAACTGCCCGCCCGTCCCCGGCCCAGTAAGTCGAAGTTGACGACTTTTAAAGCCAGAGAAGTCAGCGATGCCGGATTGGCATCATTATAAGTATTGCTATTACGCCGCGACACCGCAGCGCTACCGCTAATAGAGTAACGCCCGGTCGTCTTTGTATCAATGTCACCCAAACCCAATGTTGAATAGGGCGACGTCACATTTTGTGCATTTACAATGCCACCCGTGGCCAGTGAGGCTACAAGCGTAATTGCCAACGTAAAGCTTACCTTTTGTTTTTTATAAACCAAGAACATATAATTTTAGACGTATATCAGGGTCTTTAGAAACTGCATTTAACACCAGCCTGGATGTAGGACTATTATACCCATTCTCGTACGGACTTAGAAAAAGCGCTTTTTTAGAATACCCTCCCTCACTTAAAATTGTAGTTATATAACCGGTTATATCAAAGGTATACCTCGTACCTTCCGGTATCGTTGGCTTAATCACCAGGTTGCCAGTCTGCACTGCGCCGGTTTGATCAGAGAGCAACACACTGCTTAGCTCATTATTCTGATTACTGACATAAATCAACAGTTGCGGAGGGACCACGTAAGGATAAGCATTTAAACTACCATCCACCCTAATTTCCAATTCAGCCCTCATCACCTTTATATAGGGGTATGTTAACTTTATATTGGATATATCCGGAAACTCTACCTTTACCAGGGATGGCAAATAATTATTTAAAAATGCTTTATCATTGGTTGTACCGCTGGAGATCAATGATCGTTTTAGAGGCGAAAAAACGCTGAAGGGGGAACTATTATAATTGAAACGAAGATTATTATACTGTTTAGAAGGCAGGTAGCTTATATCATAGTACCTGTTAACATTATATAATCCTTTCTCGGTATAATAATACCTGATAATGGCGGCACTTCCTGTTGCAGCAAACTGATACACTGCTTTATTGCCCAGGCTGTCCGGCTCAATGCAAATCCCTTTACAATACGAACGGAAGGTAGCCTGGCTCCTCATCACTTCAGTGTTTCCACGCATGTGCCCATACAGGTCCCTTGCAAAGGCATCGGCCAGCCTGATGAAGACCGTATCTCTTTTTTGCGGATGAACCAAGGTGGTCACTGAGCCGATAGCAACGGTTTCGTGGGGTGTTGAACTGGTATTGTAGTATGTTATGTTTACAGCTGTATCCGTTCCCAGATTTTCAGAAAGTCGGTAAACTTTTAAGTGATATGGTTGGGTTGTATCGCCATAATAATTACCATTCGGCACTAAAAATAATACTGCCGAGTCCACGACAATATTTTCAGCGAGAAACGGATGCTCAGTGGGCCTGCCAAGTTCTCCATAAGATGTACCTGTTATTTTACCTGACTGCGTATCATAAACAGATCCTAAAGCCCAGACGCTATCGCCCGTTGTAACAAACGTATCCAGCTTGTAAGTACTTAAAGCTACCTTGTAGTTATCCCAAAACGTAATATTAGGATCTTCTGTTATTGTATTATCCTGAAAGTAGACACTTGTTTTTTGACAGGCCAATAATACAAAGAGCGAAAGGGATATATAAAGCCGGCAATGCCTTATCATGAAATGATTATTTAAATTGGAAAAGAAACCGGAAGATGTTTAAAAATTGGGCAGTTAAAAATATTAACTGCCCGGTCCCTGATTATGCTCCTGCGATTACTGAAGTGGAGGCATAAAGACTTAAATATGATGTTAATAATTATCCGTTGAAGTCTGCTCCTGATCGGGATAAAACTCCCAAAGGTCATCGAAGTAGGTACTGCCGCCTGTGCCGGTTGTAATATAGCCGACTCCTCCCAAAGAAAATCCTATCGCACCCTGACGGGAAGCGCCCTCAAAAGAAGTTTTCTGCTCCCAGATATCGCCGTCAATATTATACTCCCATACCGTATTGGTAATACCACTTGTACTCCCGCAACATAAATAGGCTTTGTTGCCCAGTACGAAAATAGATGCTTTGCTCCTGGTGATATTGGCTCCATAGTCATCGTCATAATCCTCATCATCGTTTGAAGAAGTTATATTACGCAACCTGGTCCAGGCGTCCGCCGAAGCATCGTAAGAGTAGAAGTCCGATAACAAGCTCCCATTATTATTTCCTGTAACTACATATGCTTTATTGTTATAAACAAATGCCACGGCATCCTGGCGTTTAGACCCTGTAAGGCTGGCTTTTTGCACCCAGGTATTGGACGCCGGATTATATTCCCAAAGATCTTTTAGATAGCCTTCGGCACCTGCTCCGTTACCAGTAGCGATATACCCTTTATTCCCGATAGAAAAAGCCACTGCGCCGTAACGGGCTACGCCACCAAAATCTGCCAGGTCGGCTACTTCAGACCAGCTATCGGTAGTAGGATTATAGGCCCAGAAATCGCTCAGCCTTTGGGTACCATCAAATCCTGTTCCTACATACCCTATCCCATTCACTACAAAAGCGACCGCATTATTTCTGGCAGCTCCTGGAAATGATGCCACTCTTTTCCAGGTACCACTGGTTTTCTGAAAGGCCCAAAAGTCATTCAACCTTTCACTGCCGGTATAGCCTAATGTTCCATTGTATCCTAAGCCAATGTATACCATATCGCCAACCGTAAAACTGACGGCTTCAGTCCTGCCTACTCCTTCAAATTCGGAAGAAACCTTCCAGTTTCCGGTAAGATCGCTGCTGCTATCGGTATCCTTTGAGCATCCGTTTGCTATAAAAAATACCGCCAATAAGGCAAAAGCCAGTGTAGTGCTCGGGATTTTTAACCTGCTTAAAATCATCATGCTTTGTTGTGTTTGCAGGCAAAATCCCCCCTTTTTTTTATAAAAGAAAAGTTAATACAACCGACGTTGGCATAATAGTTATTGAACAGGACATTTGCTACCGTGTATGGGGCGCTGTACTGCCCTAAAATGTCGTGCCGGTGTATGCTGCAGTTAACAAACCGCCCCTATCCCGGCTCATCATGCAGCGACAATGCACATTATTGTTACCTAAAATTAAATACCCGGAACCATTGCTTTTCAATCGCGCCTGTAATCACCGGGCAATATCTCAGTATGTACACAATATCGCTAACAAAGCTGCATACAGACATTTTTTCTCCGGCCGTATTTACCACTGCTTAAAATATTATCTAAGTAACCCCGCTTTACCTATATCTTTGTTACAGGGATAATGAATCATAACATCTGAACAATTGTAAAATAGCGCCAAAACGAGCTTTAACTTAAGTTACCGCGCCAAAAGCCGGTCTGCCTTTTTACAATACTAATAGATCCTTTATTTATGATGGGAACACTTAAAACACTGGCCACTTCAATATTAAAAAAAACCAAGGGTATACTTGGAATAGACTCGCTTAGCGAAACCTACTGGAAAACCAAAGGCTTTTCGCTTTTAACAGCCGATGCAACGATACAGGAGTTGGCGCCATATTGTATCAAAACAATTCCGGAGTCGAAGGTTGATTTGCCGGATATACCTGATCAAAATAATCCCCAAAACCTGCTTTTCAAGTCTTATACTTTTAAGTCGGATCCAGTATATGTCTGGGAACGTAGCTTCAGAGATGGTTTTATTTCCACCAACGGTTCTATTGTCATTAACAAAACCGTGCTGCGTACAGACTGGGATCACCGCGGATTTTTATGCGAGGCAGGAAAAAAGGATGAACGTCCTGCCAAAGTTGTGGATACACTTATTCCTTTGGTAAGCCACCACCAGGACATGAGTACCTTTAATTCGCTTACAGGTTATTATGACTATGTATTGATGGTAGGCGCCAAACTAAGCAGGATAAAAGATGCATTAGGCGACCAAAACCTTCAGGACATATTCATTACCTACCACTCTTTTGGTGGCAATTATGAGAAAGAATATATGGAATTGCTGGGCTTCAACCCGAACAATTACATTGATAGCCGGACCTGTAAACTATCTGCTGAAAAAATCATTTTCGCAAACATGGGAACATGGAAACCCAATGTTAATGAAATACTTTCTTTAAAACGCAATGTTGAAAAAAGCTTAAACATCTCGGCCGACACTCCCTCGGCAGGTAACCGGATATATATCAGCAGGAATGCCCGAAGAGCCGTGGTAAATGAAGCTGAAGTGATTGAGCTGCTAAAAAAATTTGGTTTTATTATTATTGAAGATAAAAGCAGAACCGTCAGAGAGCAAATTGACATTTACCGGAACGCCTCCTTCATAATCGGGCCGCATGGCGCCTCCTTTGCCAATATCATGTTTTGTAAACCCGGCACCTTTTTATATGAACTGATCCCTACAAGCTGGACCTACGATTACTTTCTTTATATGGCCCAGATTAATAATATGCAATATGCTGCATACCGCGACGACACCCACCCCGACATTTCGAACGATTACTTTAACGCACTTTACCAGGATTTGTATGTATCTATCCCGAAATTACAGGCCAGCCTGGAAAATATTTTGGGAAAACTGTAATATGGCGAAACGAACATATTAAAGCATAAATTATAATAATATCCGGCGACGCACCCTGCGGTCTTTACCTGCTGCCTTGTTATAAGCAACAGTTGCCCTTTACAGGCTGATGTGGCGGGACTTACCATCGACTGTTACCACCAGCCGAAGCGATCCGGTATCAAAACTATTGCCGGGTTCTACCTTAAAACTGATTGCCGGAGGCTTGCTGCCGCTAAAGGGATACAATATCGTAATGAACGTTTGCGGCGCAGCGTCCTGTTTAGATTTTTCAAAAACAAACGCCGGGCGCTTTAACTCCTGGCGGTAGGAATACGACACTTTACCTTCCTCTTCTTTTAATGAAACAGGTTCGTTGCCCAGGTTCTGGATCAATAAATTATTGCCATCACCGTACGTAGTATAAACTCTTTGCTGCTGCATGTCGAAAACAGGATTACTATTTTCTTTAAGCTGAAAGTGCACCCCTGTTGTGCCTGTTGCTTCTCCAATGGCACGATCGATAATGACAAAATATTTCTGATCGACAAACAATACGGTACGCTGGTGATCGAGCTGTGCATAGCTTGGGTTGGTGTACGTGAGAACATCCAGGTCTTTTGTTGTTTTCCATTGTTGTAGTGCGGCCTTCGTGATGACCATGTTCGCGTTATTTAATGTAAGAGTACTATGCACGCGTGTTTGGCGGTACCAGTCACGCAGCTTCATGATCGAAGAATCGCCGGCATATACATAACAACCGGCATCCGGAGTAAAGTTGCGGCCCTTCACCCAAAGTTCAAAAGTACCATTATCAGGCTGTGCATGGAAGGCTCCGGGGGGACTGGCTTTTAATACCATTGCCGTAGCACCGGTATCCCATCCATTGCGAAACGTATAAAAACCGGAACTGGCTAAAGCATGGGAAAGATAAGGCGGCTGCTTACCCTTTTTACCGTCGGTAGCATAATATTGAATTATTTTATTGTTTGGAAAAGCTTTATACCAGGTAGCATATGATTTCAGCATGGAAGATTTCTCTACCAGCTTGGCATCGCTGAATACAGGGTAAGTATAATCAGGAAAAGAAAAGTTGATGGTAGCCATGATCATTTTCTCCACCGTTTCCTTATAGCTGGATGGAAACAGATGCTCCATGCCTGCTTTTTGAGCTGAACGAAGCGCGCTTAAAAACGTATTGATCATAGCTACATGATAGTTGGGCGAAAGCTCCCACTGTACTCCGTCGGGATACACCTGCTTTTTTATTTCATCGTTAAGAATAGCTACGCCTCCCTCCCTCCAGGCAGCCGACCGTTTAAATTCAGGGAAAGAAACGCCTGCAAACAATACCCGCTGTGCTTCAAAAAGACGATGGTTCCCCCTGTCTGCATAATTATTGGACAAATAGTCTGCCTGCTGGTGATAATTATTTAAAAACTCCATAAGGAACGCCGGTGTGAAGTCGGGAGCATGCACAAAAATATTGAATGAGGGCGCCAGGTTGAGTATCCTGTCAGACACTTCCAATGGTCGCCAGGCATATTTGTCGTTATCCTTAGATAGCCCCAGGGGATTTTTGCGCGCCCAATCTCTGAACTGTAATATCCATTCCCGGGCATAACGTTCATCCTTGGTAGCCCGGTATACCAGCGCCATAGACTGCCACCATTTTACCCGGTGCAATTGCCAGCGTACTTCATTATCCTTTACCGGCCAGTATTGCCAGTTAATATCCTTACCATAGTTAAAAAAGCCATAGCCTTTATGAGGCTGGAACCGGTGCTGCAATGCACTATCAGCAGCAGCCTGAACATTTTTAGCAACCGGCTGATTTAATTCAATTTCTTCTTCAGCGGCGCTGAAATCGGGCTCTTTGCTTTTGTTCTTGTAATAGGCGAGCAAGGTTGCAGCAGCGGCGGGGTAATTACCGGCGGCTACCTGGGCTTTTACTTTTTCAAGACCGGGATAATTGAGATTAATTTCATTGAAGCTTTCTTTAGCTACATACTGCTGGGCATGGGACAAAACACTAATGACCAGCATGGCTAATAGCAGAAAATACCTTGTTTGCATCATTGTACTTTTATTGTAAGTCCGCCACAGCAATGCTGCGGCGGCTTCTTGTTGTTAAATTATTATTGTATCAATTTAATGCTATAATTCTTATATCATCATGATAGGCAATACCTGTTACATTGTCGGGCACACCATATACACCCCATTTGGCGTATCCAAATTTTCCACCTCCATTTACAGCAGTGTCGCCGGTAAAAGTTCTGATATTCTCAATAGAAGAGCTTTGTGTATAGCCCGATTGACCGGGAAGCTTGTTATAGGTTTTGATGTACCCGGTATTATCCATGGTCCATTTTACATCTATTCTAAAATGCATCCACTGATTCGCATAATCCATATAGTTGGTTACAAGCGTTGCAGTTGATGCATCGGCCCTTCGTATTTGTATGGCATTTCTTTGCAAGCGGATCATTACCGGTACATAGGCACTGCTATTGCTAACCCGGCATTGGAATATATTAGAACGGGTAGCGCTTTCTGCACTGGTCCAGGCCGGCCAATCCTTTAAGAGCACACTAAATTCGTAACGCCGCTCCTGCCCCGGGATGAAATGCGTATAGGTTAAAAATCGCGCAGTGGTTTCACTTCTCCAATTACCGTCAGAGTAGTAGGCAGAATCTCCATACACCACTTTATGTGCTATGGCGTAATTGCCCGCACCGCCGGGGCTTACTATATAGGCAGCGTCCGGGGCAGACGCATCACTACCGGTAAGACCCGGGATGCCCGAGTCAGTAGTTCCACTTTCATAGTTTACATTTAAAATGGTGTCGCCAGCTGTTGTCGCCGATCTTACCGTAGTTTTAGAGCCAGGCTGCTCTTCAGGCATATTATTTTTTGTACAAGCTAATACGCCGGCAAGTGCCAGAAGAACTGTTGTAACGGGAATGGAAAGTAATCGTTTATTCATGCTGATTGGTTTTTAAACTAACCTTTAATAATTGCACTATTTGCCTGGCTTCTATTGTAACGGCAGTGTAATTTTCTTCAATGCCGCATATTTTTTCAACGCCTCCAGATAATAATAATCTGCATAATTCAGTGGTGTATCAATTTCTGAATTATACAGGAACGCCCCTACGCTGTGCTTCAGGAGAAAATAATGATTATCCCCCGGGTTAGCCAGGAAATCGGGGGACGACAGCACCTTTAATATATCTTCTGCGTAATCCATATATTTTTTACCCTCCTTTACTTTGGTACTCAAATCCATCAAACCGCAGGCAATAACGGCCGCTGCAGAAGCATCGCGGGGAGCTCGTCCATCAGAAGCTAACGCATTGTGCACATCAAAATCCCATACCGGTATCTTGTTTTTGGGCATCCGGGGGTGTGTCATAATAAACCGGGCAATATGTTGTGCCTGTTGCAGAAATTGCGGGTTTCTGCTGTTATCGTAGCACATAGTATACCCGTAAAGCCCCCAGGCCTGTCCACGGGCCCATGCCGATTCATGAGTAAGTCCCTGGTGGGTTTCTTTGCTTCTTACTTTTCCAGTAACCGGATCGTAATCTACTACGTGGTAAGAACTGTAGTCTGGCCTAAAATGATGCTTCATGGTGGTAAGCGCATGGGTATTGGCCGCTTGCCGGTAAACCGGCTTTTTAAATTCTGTGCCGGCCCAGTACAGGTACTCCAGGTTCATCATATTGTCTATGATCACCGGGAACTTCCAGTGGTCGCCAAAATCCCAGGAGCGGATCACGCCGGTTTTGGTGCTAAAACGGTTATAAAGATGTTGCGCACCCTCTTCTAAAACAGGTAAATAGGACTTATCCTCAGTAATGCGCCAGGCATTTCCATAAGAACAATAGAGCATAAAACCCAGGTCATGCGTTTTGGTAATGTAACGCACAGAATCGAGGGCCAGCGTAAACCTGGCGGCGGATGCGAGCAGCTCTTTATTGCCTGTTAACTCATAACCATACCAAAGCGATCCGGGAAAAAAACCTGTGGTCCAGTCGGTGTAAGGCGCGGTGCGTACCATACCGTTGGGAGTTACCGAGCGGGGGTTTAAGCCGGGTGTGAAGGTTTTAGCGGCACCGGCGAGTTGTTGTTCAATAACCGAAACCGCATGCCTGAACCAGTCTTCAGCAGGTTTTGATTGTGCATGCAACTGCATATTAACTAGAAGAACAACGCCTGAAATAATGGCATAGAATCGTCTTTTCATGAGTTTTTTTTTCTTAAAAGTTGATGGTAAAAATAAATGGCAGGGGCGGCAAGCTCTTTCAATATCGATTTTAATATTTTAAAAATGGATGAAATTAATCCCGAAAAGAAAAAACCCTGGTAAAAGCCAACCACATAAGCGCATGCTAAAAAAAATATCAAAATATTGATTGTCAACACCAAGAAATGAATACCGGTATAAAATATTAAAAAAGGGTTGAAAAATAACCCAAATCGAAAAAAGAAAAACCCATTTTTAAAGCCGGGCCTAAAAAGGCATTCTATATTTATGGGGAATAAAACAACAGCTGTTTGTTTCAAATCTGTAAAAAGAAGAACAGGACGCTCCCGCCAACTTTCTGTGCGACACTTTGTCGGATTTTGAGTTGCTGATATCTTAAAAGATGAAGCGCCTTTCAAAGAAACCGCCAGACTAAAAGATCTAAAACCTGCTGTTAAGATTTGTGACACTAACGTTAAAATGTATTGACTATGCCATTTGTTATGACAGGCTACAACCGGCCTAACTGCAATTTCCAAAAACGGGCGCTGAAAGCCGGCGCTCTAACCTTATATGAATTACCCCTAAAAATATTCACTTCACCTGGTTTAAAATTTAAGGTTACGATGAGATCTACTTTTATTCTATTATTACTGATGGCCTTTTGCGGAACATTGACTGCTCAAACCATCAGGATTGAGGGTACCGTTACCAACCCTGCAGGAGAGCCGCTGGCCGGGGTGACCGTTAATGAAAAGGGCACCAATAAAACGGTATTCACCCAACCCAACGGTCAGTATTCCATTCAGGCAGCAGCCAACGGAACGTTAGTTGTTTCGTATATAGGTTATACAACAAAAGAAATTGATATCAACAACCGCCAGCAGATAGATATAAGCCTTACCGGCCAGGAGCAAAGCCTCGAACAGGTAGTTGTGGTTGGTTATGGTACGCAGAAAAGAAAAGACCTGACCGGGGCTGTCAGTTCTGTAAGCGGAACGGAGCTGGCAAAAGTTCCCGTGCAGAATGTGGGCCAGGCATTACAGGGCAGGCTGGCAGGGGTACAGGTAACTATGAACGACGGATCGCCTGGTGCCGACCCTACCATAAAAATCCGCGGAGGAACTTCTATCTCTCAAAGCAATCAACCCTTATATGTAATTGACGGGGTGCCTCAAACGGAAGGTATCGGTTTTCTCGATCCTACAGATATTGAATCGGTGGACGTACTGAAGGATGCATCTGCGATTGCTATTTACGGAGCTCGCGGCGGTAACGGAGTGGTATTGATTACCACAAAACAAACCAAACCCGGCAAAGTATCTGTAAACTACGATGGCTATGCAGGCGCCAAGCATATTACAAAGGAAATACCGGTAATGAGCGGCTACGACTATTTGTTGCTAAGTTATGAGCGTTCGCTGGGCGATGCCACACGTTTGGCCAGTTTTACCAACCAGTATGGATCGTTCGACTCATTGCAGCTTTTATACGGTAATCGCCCGGGCATTAACTGGCAAAAAGAAACATTTGGCAGCACTGTATATAATCAATATCACAAAGTAAGTGTCAGTGGCGGCAGTAAGGATACAAAGGTCAATATGTTCTTTTCGCGTAATAAAGATGAAGGTATTATGATTTACAGCGGCTCTACCAAAAATATCGGTAAGCTCTCCGTAAATCAGAAAGTAGGCGAAAAACTTGATATTAATGCGATGGTAACCTACACTAATCAAAAAATAGAAGGATTGTCTCCGGCCGAAGGCGGTAATGCCCGTTTGGGTGTACTGCAACTCCTGCTGCAATATCGCCCCGTAGCCGGCCGCAATGCTTCGGACGACGCCCTGATTGATTATGAGACGGACCCGGTAGACAACCCGGGAGGAACACCCACTTTTCAAAGCCCGGTAGTTAGTGCCCGTTCACGATTAAGGCAAAGGGTGATCAATACCATGAACGCTAATGCAACAGCACAATATAAACTCACGAAAAATATTACTTACCGCGGTGTGATCGGGTATACAATCAGGGACACTAAGGATAAACAATTCAATACAGAAGAATCGATTACAGCCATCCGTAGCGGGGGGCCGTTTGGCAGCATCGGGCAGGCAAAAGATCCACGTTTTACTTACAGCAACACACTTACCTATGGTAAAACGTTTGCGATGGCGCATAAACTGGATGTAATGGTGGGCCAGGAATATCAATACACGTATCATGAAGATTTCAGCGCAAGCTCCAGTGCCTTTCCTTCGGTAAATAATGGCTGGGATAACCTGTCCTTAGGTACAGTACTGGGTACACCTTCATCATATGCTGAAGAAGATAAGCTGCTTTCATACTTTACGAGGGTTAACTATGGTTATAAAGACCGGTACCTGCTTACTGCCACTGTACGTGCAGATGGCTCCTCAAAATTCGGCGCCAATAACCGCTGGGGCTATTTCCCTTCTGCGGCATTTGCCTGGCGGGTGATCAACGAAAATTTCATGAAAAACAGTACCCTGTTTTCTGATTTTAAACTGCGCCTTGGCTATGGTCTTACGGGCAATAACCGTATTGCCAATTATGCTGCATTAGGTATTTATGGTACCGGCTCGTACAATCTCAACAATACCGTTGTTATTTCGGCGTATGAAAACAATCTGCCTAACCCCAATTTGAAATGGGAAGCCACAGAAGGCCGCAACATCGGTCTGGACCTGGGCTTTTTGAAACAAAGAATCACTTTAACGGCTGAGCTTTACGACAATCGCTCGAGGAATCTCCTGTTCAATACCCGTATTCCTTCCAGCTCGGGCTTTGTAACCCAGTTTCAAAATATCGGAAGCACCTCCAGCAAAGGTTTAGAGTTTACGCTGAATACAGTAAACATTAAGAAAACCGATTTTAGCTGGAACTCGGGTATCAATATTTCGTTCCCTAAAACAAAAGTGCTGGAACTAAGCCAAGGAGAAAACTCTATGGTATTGCCCAGCTATACCGGCTACAACAGCAACCCCAGTATCAATGACTACATTTTGCAGGTTGGTCAGCCGGTGGGAATGATATATGGTTATGTGGCAGACGGTTTATACCAGGTAAGTGATTTTGATTTTAACAGCACCACCAATACTTATACCTTAAAATCTGGTGTGGTTCAGGACAACCGTACGGTGCAGCCAGGTTACCAGAAATTTAAAGATATTACCGGACCGGATGGTGTACCCGACGGTAAAATAACTGATCTGGACCGGACCATCATCGGCAACTCCAATCCAAAGTTTGCAGGTGGCTTTAACAACACAGTTACATACAAGGAATTTGATCTGAGCGCGTTTGTGAACTTTACTGTAGGCAATGACATTTACAATGCCAACGTATTGAACAATGCTGCTTTAAGCCAGGAGTATAAAAACTCCCTGGCACGCTTTACAGACCGCTGGATGACAATTGATGCCAATGGCCAGCGTGTGACCGATCCTGCTGCACTGGAAGCGTTAAATAAGGGGAAAACGGTGCCTTCTTATATTGGTATGGTCTCAGACAGGCCCTACAGCACCCTGGTAGAAGATGGATCGTTTTTAAGGATTAACAATATTAGCCTGGGTTATACATTGCCGAAACTTGTTTTAAGAAAAGCAAAGATTTCCAATGCACGTATATATGTTACTGCGTATAATCTTCATGTATTTTCAAAATACACCGGTTATGATCCAGAGGTAAGCGTAGTGAACAATGCACTTACTCCCGGCGTAGATTTTAACGCGTATCCACGGGCAAGATCATTTGTAGCCGGTATCAATTTATCCTTATAATTTATTTAAAGACCTTATACGAATCCCCTGTCTGCCGATAGATATCCGGCAATAAAAAATAAAAAACAAAAAGATGAAACTTATATCAAAAAGGCTTATATGGATGGCACTTATAGCTGGTTCGCTACTCGCTTTAGGTTCCTGTAAAAAAGGATTGGAGGTAAAAGCATATTCTTACTTTACCAGCGATAATTTTTTTAGCAATACAGACGAAGCCTATATGGCCACCCTGGGCATATATGGCGCTGTATCTAACTTTTCAGGTTATGGCTGGTATGTGCCAATGGTGCTTGACAACGACAACGATATCAGCCAGATCTCGGGAAATAGCGTTGACAGCTGGCGGGTAATACCCCACTACCTGGGTATTCCCGAAACCGATATTTACTATAGCACCTGGAGCGTATTGTACCAGGGCATTGACCGGGCCAACGTAGTGATTGAAAAAATTCCGCAAATGACCTCGTTTACTTCCGGCACCAGCGACCAGAAGGCCTCACTTAACCGTATGCTGGGAGAAGCAAAATTTTTACGTGGGTTTTATTACTCTGAGCTGGTACGTTTATGGGGCGATGTACCATTCAAGACATCCTCTTCTAAGGCTGGCGACAACCTGAAGGGAGCATTAACAGACCGCTATGAGATCTATGCCCAGGTTATTAAAGATATGCAGGAGGCTGCCGATGTATTGCCCACTGCTCTCCCCACAGATGAGCGGATTAACAAATGGGGTGCAAAGGCAATGCTGGCGCGGGTTTGCCTTTTTGCCGGCGGCTACTCGCTGGCTAACGACGGTGTTATGAAGCGGCCTGCTAATTACAAGGATTATTATCAATTAGCACAAACACAGATCAATGATATCATGGCCGCCAATCCGTATAAGCTAAATCCAAGTTATCCGCAGGTATTCATCAATCAGTGTAAGCATAACCTGGAGCCAACTGAAAGCATTTTTCAAATAGCGCTGTATACCGTAGCAGATCCGGCGGGCGACCAGCCCAATTCTTCCCGCTTTGGCTTTTGGAATGCGCCTACAACGGCGAAGGGTGTGTACGGCTCTACCAATTTAAGGCAGGCTACGGTACGACCGTTTTATGAAAGCTTCCAGGCAGGTGACTTTAGAAAGGATTTTGCGGTAGCCCGGTATACAGTAGCGGCCGATGGAAACCGTACGTATCCAACAGCGGCCACCGCCGACCAAAACTGGGCCCCGGGCAAATGGAGCCGTGAATATCAAACCAATTCTGTAACGGAACAAACCAGCACCGACATTAACTGTGTGGTAATGCGCTATTCAGACCTGCTGCTGATGCGTGCAGAAGTGGAAAACGAATTAAACGACGGGCCAAACGATATTGCACTCGATGCCATTAACCAGGTACGCAGAAGGGCTTATGGCGTTGATATGCCGGGAAATGCGATTAACCTGGCTATTACTGACGGCGGTACAGGCTATACCAGCAACCCAACACTTCAGATATCTGGAGGTGGCGGAAATTATGCTGCAGCAGCAGTGGCAACACGCACTAATAACAGGATTTCGGCTTTAACTATTTATAATCCAGGTTACGGTTATACATCAGCGCCTACGGTTACTGTAACCGGCGGAGGTGGTACAGGCGCTATCATTACAGCATCTTTGGCAGCTAAGCCAACGGCAGCTCAGATCAACATACCGGCTGGCTTAACAAAGCAGCAGTTTTTAGACACGCTGGTTTCAGAACGTGCCAAAGAATTGTGTTTTGAAGGTATGCGTCGCTCTGACCTTATCCGCTGGAATTTACTGGGCACAAAGATTGCAGAAACATATGCCAAAACACAGGCGATAAGAGCTTCTTACCCCTATCTTTCCGGAACCAATTTTAAGCCCGGAAAACATGAGCTATTCCCTTACCCGCAAAATGAAAGAGATGTAAACAGTTCGATCACCCGCCAAAACCCCGGCTGGTAAACAGACTTCAAAAACAGAAACAATAAAATAGACTGATCATGTTAAAACAACGGTACTACTTCCTTTATGTTGCCTGTTTGCTGCTGCTTGCCTGTGGTTGCAAATCGCCGCAAAAAGAGCAGCCCGCATCCCGTCCTAACATTCTTATCATTATGTCTGACAACCAATCGGCAAATCATGTTGGCGTATATGGAGATGCTACCGTACGCACACCGCAGATGGACAGCATAGCACGTGAAGGTGTGCGTTTTACCAATGCATTTTGCAACTCCCCTTCCTGTACGCCTTCAAGGGCAGGATACCTGACCGGGCAAGACATCTGGAGATTGAAAGAAGGCGCTAATCTCTGGAGCATCCTGCCCACGGAATATCCTTTATACACCGATTTGCTGGAAGCATCCGGTTACGAAGTTGGTTTCCAGGGAAAAGGCTGGGGCCCCGGCAGTTTCGAAGCCAATGGCCGTAAGCACAATCCTGCGGGCAATCCTTACAAAAGTTTTGACGATTTTCTGAAACATAAAAAGAAAGATGCACCCTGGACTTACTGGATCAGCAGCCTGCATCCTCACCGTCCTTATGAAGTAGGCAGCGGTCAAAAGGCAGGTATTGATCTTTCTACAATAAAAGTGCCCGGATACTTACCGGACAATGATTCGGTGCGGAAAGACATTGCAGATTACTATTATGCTGTAGAGCTATTCGACAAAGAATTGGGCGATGCGTTGAACCTTCTGAAGCAAAGCGGGGAACTGGAAAATACCATCGTGGTGGTATGCAGCGACAACGGCTGGCAAATGCCACGCGGCCTTGCCAATCTTTATGACTTTGGCACCCATGTTCCCCTGATCATTTCCTGGCCGGGTAAATTTAATAAAGGTACTGTAGCTACCGAATTAGTGACGTTGAATGACCTGGCGCCTACCTTCCTCGAGCTTGCAGGTGTAGCCATACCGTCTGAAATGACTGCCAAAAGCCTCTTACCTGTTTTAAGTAAAAGCGGCAATGATACAACTACCCAAAGAGAATTTGTAGTTCTGGGCCGCGAGAGACATGCCTTTGTGCGCCAGCATGGAATGGGATATCCGGGCAGAGCGATACGAACCTCACAGTATTTATATATCCGTAATTACGCGCCCAACCGTTGGGCGGCCGGTGACCCTCCCTTATATGGAGACATCGATCCGTATATGCTCAATTATCCCGGCCCTGCCAAATTTTATATGATTGCCAACAAAAATAACCCGGCAGTAAAACCACTTTTTGAGCTGGGAATGGGAAAACGCCCGGCAGAAGAGTTATTTGATATTCTCCGGGACCCGCACGAGTTACATAATCTTGCGGGGGATCCGGCCTATAAAAATGTAAAAGAAAAGCTCGCTGCTGAAATGCAGGAATACCTGGTACAAACCAAAGATCCCCGGGCAACGGGCGGCGATGTAAGTATTTGGGATAAGGCGCCTTACTTTAGCGATATCGATAAACGTGCACATCCCAGTGCAGAAGCCATCCGTCAATTCAAACTGGACTCGGTATATGACTACTTAAAATAATAATTTTTGAGCTGGCTATGCATTTGCAGCTGGTTGATTCCCTAAAAACAATATCGTTGAATAAACAGTTAGCAATAGGAATAGATGTAGGAGGTTCTGCGCTGAAATGTGGCCTCGTTGCTGAAGATGGAAGCCTGCTCTATGCTTTTACAGAAACATTGAAAAAAAATGCAGGCGAAGCTGGCGTCATCGAACAAATAGTGAGCTGCATTGAAAAAAGTGCACTCATAGCAAATGGCAACGGTGGAGTTATCGGTGGTGTTGGTATTGGCTTTCCCGGTATCGTAGAAAACAATGTAGTGATGGGTGGAGCAGATAATCTTCCCGGATTTGAAGAGCTCAGCCTGGGGCAGTTGCTTGAAACAAAAACCGGCTATAACGTTTTTATAGATAACGATGCCAATATGATGGGCATGGGCGAGTGGATTTACGGCGCTGCAAAAGGGTGCAGTGATATTGTTTTTTTAACGGTTGGAACCGGCATAGGTGGCGCACTTGTTATCAATAATGAGTTATATGGCGGCTATAAGAACCGCGGTACAGAGCTGGGACACATCATCATCCGGCACGAAGGTCTCCCCTGCTCCTGCGGCTCCCGGGGCTGCTTTGAAGCCTATGCTTCGGCAACAGCCTTAATCGACCGCTACCGGTTCCAGAACCCGGATGCTCCGGAGTCGGCAGATGGTAAATATATTATAGAATGCTATTTGCAACAAGAGCCTGCAGCTGTAGCAGCAATGACCTATCATTTTGATCATATGGCGGCGGGTATTGCCGGGTTTATCAATATTTTCAGCCCTCAAAAGATAGTAATTGGCGGAGGTATCAGTGAGGCCGGAGATTTTTATATTCGCGAGCTGACAAAAAAAGTAACAAAGCTGGCCATGCCGGCAACAAGCAAACAAACAACGCTGGTTACGGCGGCATTGGGAAATAAGGCCGGCCTGCAGGGGTGCGCCGCAATGGTATTCCGCTCCAAGGAAACGCCAAAGCAAGGTAACACCTATAACCATTTAACCCGGTAAGTATGCAACAACCCAATCGTTTCTTAGTAGCCGTTATTTTGCTGATCTGGTTTGTAATATCTTTCGTAACCAACATTATCGGACCACTAATGCCCATTATTATTGAAACCTATGGGCTGAGTTTAACCATGGCTTCCTTTCTGCCGTTCTCCTTTTTCCTGGCTTACGGAGTCATGTCCGCTCCCGCAGGAATAATGATCGAGCGGCTGGGCGAAAAAAAATCGATGTTGATCGCCTTTACCCTTAACTTTTTGGGAGCCCTGCTTTTTGCCTTCAACCCGCAATATGGAATGGCGTTGGCCTCGCTTTTTATTATTGGTATCGGCATGGCGATGCTTCAGGTTATCATTAATCCGCTTATGCGTGTTGCCGGTGGTGAAGAGCATTTTGCTTTTTTCTCGGTAATGGGACAATTAGTTTTCGGACTGGCGTCGTTTATAAGCCCTTTTGTGTTTACCTACCTGATGAAAGAGCTGACAGCGCAACCGGGTACCAGTACCTGGGGCGCCTTCCTTAAGGGATTAGTTCAAAACGGGTTGCATTGGACAGCACTTTACTGGATGTTCAGCTTTATCTTTTTAGGAATGCTGGTATTGCTGACACTGATCAAAATGCCTAAAGTAGAATTAAAGGAGGAGGAAAAATCCGGCGCTGCTTCCGTATATAGAGAGCTATTGCGGAGACGTGATGTATGGCTTTTCTTCCTGGGCATTGTAGCATATGTAGGCACTGAACAATCGCTGGCAAACTGGATGTCTGAATTCTTAAAGCAATACCACCGGGTTGATCCGGCTGCCGGCGGCGCCAATGCGGTAGCCTGGTTCTGGGGGCTTATGACGATTGGCTGCCTGGCAGGATTGGCGGTGTTAAAACTCTGGAACGCCAAACAGGTTCTCAAAACCGCATGTATTTTATCGGCTATAGCATTGAGCATAGCTTTAGCAGGCGACAGGCAACTGTCATTATGGGCATTTCCTGCGGCGGGCTTTACTATTTCCGTAATGTTTTCCGTAGTTTTTTCTCTGGCTTTAAATTCCGTCAGCAAATATCACGGCTCATTTTCAGGTATTTTATGTTCGGGTATTTTCGGAGGAGCCTTGGTTCCTTTTATTGTAGGTGCGCTGGGCGACTGGGTAGGACTGCGCTATGCCATGTTGTTTCTTTATATCACCCTGGGATACCTGTTTTTTATTGCAGCTTACGCAAAGCCACTGGTTGATAATAAAACGGTAACAATAAAAGAGCTTTTCTCTAAAAACTAGGTTTGTAATTTAAAAACGACCTGGTTGAAAAAATAAAACTGTAGGAGGTTACATTATCTAATAAAATCCGCCAGGCCGGTTTACCCGGGCGGTCTAAAAAGTAGCGCATGAAACAAATAATCACAGGTATTGTCTCGGTATTGCTGGTATTTCATACAAGCGCCCAAAATATAGCAACGCGTCCCTTAACAAAACGGGTAAATGTGCAGGCAGACACAGCCCGCAAAACTGATATAATAGACAATGAATGGGTAGCTGTTGGTATCAACAGGACTTATTCTATACAAAAAGACCCTTCTCTTTCTTTTAACGATAAGCCCTCCTACCGGTTTGAACTAAAAGGTGAAGACAACTCGCTGGAAGGCTATGAAGAAGGCAGTACCAAGGGCCGTGCCGAACTTTGCTATTGCTATGCCACAACAAACGACTACAAAGGACTGCCACCAAACACTTATACAACAGACCAGATACTAAAAATGGTGTACGACAGAGGTAAAGGCCAGTGCCCCCAAGGCTCCAAATGGACTTATACCTTCTCCGTGTATATTCCGGCTACTTTGTCATCGGATGTAAATACCATTTTTGCCCAATGGCATGGCATGCCTTCCCGCACGCTGGTACAGGACCCCACGGGCAAGATCATATTGTTGACGCCTGAACAGTTTGTTGGCTTGAGCGATAGTATGATCTTCGCTAAAGACCAGGGGTATGAGAAGGTAAAAAGTACAGATAAAAACGGGAAGGAGAACTTTAAAGCCGGTAAAAAAAATGGCTGGAAGATTGAGCAGGGAGGTTACCCGCCGCTGGCATTTGGTTTTTCTAACAACATGTTCTACATTAAAGCCAATTCAGACAGTAAATGGATGACCGATAAAACAGACCGTACGCTGGCCAACCCCGCCAAAGATGCTGTTATGGTACCGGTAAGCTCGGAATATAAGGTCTCTACAATTGCATATAAAAGTACTTTTGATGCTTTCCCCAAAAATACCTGGGTAACATTTAAGGTGGCGATCGACTGGGCTGTATACAACGGAGCAGGTAATAAAATGCAACTACCCGGCAAGCTGGATGTTGTAATGCAATATCAGAATGGCAAAAAAAAGGTGAACAACCATATTGTTAACGATCAAACCATTGCCATCGGAAGAAACGACGATAGCGGCTATTATTTTAAATTTGGCATTTACCGTGTAGGAAGCAGCACAGTACCGGTAGTATATAACCTGGCCGGGTATAGCCAGGAACAACGTTAAAGCAGAGCGGATTGTATAGCGGTAAGTTTTCAAAAAAGTAAGAAAGTTTGATAAATAAAAAGTAAAATGAAGCAGTTTAAAAAATGGTTTTGTACGAAACAGGCTTTATTGCTTGCTTTGTTAATGACGATACTAACCGGCATCCTGAATGCTCAGCGCCCGAATATTGTATTGATCATTTCAGATGATCATGCATTTCAAACCATCAGTGCTTACGGGAACAGGCAAATACAAACGCCGGGTATCGATCGCCTGGCAAAGGAAGGCGCGTTATTCAATAAAGCGTATGTAACTAATTCCATCTGCGGTCCAAGCAGGGCCAGCATCCTTACCGGCACATACAGCCATGTTAACGGTTTTAAAGATAATGTAAGTTTCAATTTTAATTTCAACCAGGAGAGCTTTGCCAAAGTTTTGCAGACAGCCGGATACCAGACCGCATGGATAGGCAAAATGCACTTGGGGGATAGTATTCCACAGGGACTGGATTACTATAGTATTCTTCCCGGGCAGGGGCAATACTATAACCCCGACTTTATACAAACAGGCAACACCACCCGCCGCTACCAGGGTTATGTTACTGATATTATTACCGACGAAGCAACGAACTGGCTGGAGCGTCGCGATCCTGCTAAACCATTTTGCCTCGTCATAGGGCATAAGGCTACACACCGCACCTGGATGCCGGCTCTGGAAGACCTGGGCACGTACGACAGTATCAGCTTTGATCTGCCACACGATTTCTTTGATGACTATAAAACACGAAAAGCAGCAGCAGCGCAGGATATGACCATCGCCAAAACCATGCGCATGGCGCACGATCTGAAAATATACGAGCAAAACGATTCCACGGCAATCGAAAATAGTGTAAGGCGGATGACCGATGAACAAAAGAAAAGATGGTTTACCTATTATAACAAAATAAAGGGTGACCTGGAAACTAAAATGCCTAAAGGAAATGCGCTTACTGAATGGAAGTTCCAGCGGTACATGAAAGACTATTTGTCAACAGCCGCTTCGCTGGATCGCAATATCGGTAAAACGCTCGACTACCTGGATAAAAACGGGCTTTCTAAAAATACAATTGTAATTTATATGTCAGACCAGGGATTTTATATGGGAGAACACGGATGGTTTGATAAGCGGTTTATGTATGAAGAATCTTTCAGAACACCTATGTTATTACGATATCCCGGAGTGGTAAGGCCTGGTACCGTGATCAATGACTATATAATGAATATTGACATTGCTCCTACATTTATTGAACTGGCCGGTGCTCCTATTCCCAGACGCATGCAAGGTCAGTCTTTTTTGCCCTTGTTACAAAGTAAAAAATATACGCCGCGCAATACCCTGTATTATCATTATTACGAGAACGGCGAACATGCGGTATCGCCACATTTTGGTATCAGAACACAGCGCTATAAACTGATCCGTTTTTATAATAAAGTAGAAAGCTGGGAACTATTCGACCTCCGGAAGGATCCTCATGAGTTACATAATATTTACGACCACGCAAAGGAAAGCGCAACCGTGGCGTCGCTAAAGAAGCAACTCCTGAAAGAAATTAAACGCTATAAAGATGACGAAGCCGCGGCTATTTTTAAGAGGGCTTTGTAAATCGCCTGCAAATTTTAAGGAAATGATCCGTACAATAAAAAAGATGAAAACACTGTTAGTGTTAGGGATAGCCATGTGTGGGAGTGCTGAACTAAGCGCACAATCAAAAGAGAATGCTGCAACAAAAATCATAACCGGCCAATATGGTTTTGAAAATGAGCAGGAATATGAAGGATGGAAGGCTCAAAACAGCAGTTTATCTTTTTCGGATGCCCACTATAAGCAAGGACAACGTTCACTTTGCTGGAGCTGGAAAAAAGAAGCATCGCTGGAAATCACCGGCCTTAAAGGGTTGCAGGAAGCAGGTACCCCATATCCCGGGGGGATACCCGAAATATATGAGCCTTCTTTTTATAATAAAGACCGGTTCGGAGGTATAAAGATATGGCTGTACCAGGAAAAACCGGTATCAGGCCAATTGGTATTTCAGGCCGGAAGCAGCCTGGCGGCGGCCAGGCAATCGCCTAAATACAGGTTCGCTGTGAACCTTAATTTTACAGGTTGGAGAACTGTATGGGTTTGCTTTGAGGAAGACGCCAAAGTAAAGGGATATAAAGGCAGTGATGATTTGCAGGCGCTGGTGATCTTTCCTCAAAATACACAACAGAATGACGGGCAGCTGTTTATAGATCACCTTACCCTTCTCAAGTTCGTATCGAATAAAAGGAGCTCCGACCTTCAGTTTGAAAACAAAAAACGCAACCTGCGTTCGGCCGACGGGTATGAAATATTGAAACCCTTTAAGGCCTATAATAATGCAGTTTTTAACCAGGAAGTCAATACAACTGCGCTTACGGATGAAAGCCGGAAAATTGCCAACCGGCTGGAGTTTCTTATCCTGGGTGATACAACTCCGGATTGGAGGCAGCGGAATACAGGTATTGAAGCTCTAATGGAAGCCAGGTTAAAAGCAGCGCAGAAGACCTACGATCAATTAAAGATACGAAGAATAAATGGTACCGTAAATGGTGTACCATTATTCGCTATCCGCGATGAGCATCCGGCAGCAGAAGGCCAGGTGTTTGATAATATAGCGCAAACATTATTGTTTCCTCTTGCTGCAGATTACCGCTTAACCGGCAACCTATCTTCTAAAGAAAAATTACTGGCATCGCTTGATTATTTCCTCGACCAGGGCTGGGCTTCAGGAAGCGCTATAGGAACAGTAGATCATGTAATACGGCTCACACCCATTGCCACGGCTATCTTCCTGATGCGCGACGAATTAAAAGCACAAAATAAGCTGCAACCCCAGGTAGATATGCTGATCTGGCATACCCGCATGGGCGCATTACTAGAGCTGGATGCTACGCGGGGCGAAAACTCTGATAAAGTGCGCGGCGGCGCCCTGGTAAAGCTGATCACCATCTTACTGATGGAAGAGGGTGCGCGCAAACAGCAGTTGCTGGGGCAGTTTCAGCAATACATGGATTATGTGGCATCTTTTTCACCGGGATACAGCGATACTTTTAAGCCGGATTATTCGATTTACCATCACCGGGGAACTTATCTCAATGCATATGGCACCAACGCTTTAAATACAATGGCATTGATCCACTGGTTGCTAAGCGATACTAAATATGCCATGCATACTACCTCTACGCAAAACCTGAAGGCTGCATTGAAACAACAGGCAGCAATTGCTTACGGCGTGCAGATTCATTATGGAGTAAGCGGACGCTTTCCGTTAAACAACAGTTCTATAGACGGCCACAGTATGCCTGCTTTTGCTTACATGAGCATGACCGGAGACAGCATCAGCGACCGGCAGCTGGCGGCACTTTACAACTATATTTACGCAATTGCAAAGCCGGACGAGGTTAATAAAATGCTGTTGCCCGCACTTACCTACTCCGGCACTTATGGCACGCTCAATCTCATGGTACGTATCCATCGCCAAATGGGAAGTGTACAACAAAAGCCTTCAGACGGTACTACTGTAATGCCCTATTCGGGCCTGCTTACTTATCGCCGGGGCAACGCCTTTGCCACGGTTAAGGGATACAACAAATATGTTTGGGACTATGAAGGCGGAAAAGGTGAAAACAATATGGGTCGCTACCTGAGCCATGGCATGCTCATTACTGCCTTGGGCGATGAGAAGGAAGGCTTCGACGGAATGGGCTTAAATGAAGGCTTTGACTGGTCGATGCTGCCTGGAGCTACGACTAAAAAGCTTCCTGCGGATAAAGTATTATACTATCCGCAGGCCGATCAGAAGTATATTGAAGGCAAACATCGTAACTTTTCAGAAAGCGTGATTGCAAGTGGTCTTAAGCAAGGTACGAATGGCCTTTTCGCATTGGATTTAAGAGACGATGTGTTCCCTGACACCGACCGGTCGCTTTTCGACAATAGTTTCCGCGCCAGGAAATCCTGGTTTTTTATTGGCGACGAAATTATTTGTCTGGGTTCCGGTATCAGCAACAGGGATAGCCGGTATGCAACAGTAACCACCTTGTTCCAGTACCAGGCTAATGAAAAAAAACTCAATTATTTTAATGGTAATATTATTAAGCCGCAGCCCATACAAAAGGCCAATGGCGGTTATTTTACAGATCAGAACGGACTTCAATATATTATCCCCAAAGGACAACAGATACGGTGGGTAAATGAAAAGCAGCAATCTTATCAATGGAAAAACACCAGCTACAGCCCCGTGGAAGGCTTTTACCTGAAAGCATGGCTCGATCATGGCACCAGTCCTGCGGGGGGCAGTTATGAGTATATGATTGTGCTGGATACACAACACCACCAACACTATCTTCAATCCAAAACTTATAGTATTTTACAGAAAGATAATATGGCACATAGCATACACCACCAGTCTACCGGTATAACAGCCTATGCGGTATTTGAGCCTGATGCTGTATTAAAAGGCCATATGTTGATAAAAGCAGATGCACCGGTGCTGGCGCAGTTTAAAGAAAGCCCTAACCGCTTATTACTAACCGTTGCTGGCCCCGACATAGGACAGGCACGGTGGAATCATAATATGTCGCACATGCCGGATAGCATTACCAATGCCTGGGCCAAAGGGAAAGTGATTACACTTACAGTTAAAGGCAAATGGTATGCTACACAACATATATCGTCGCTGGTTTCTTCAGCAGTGAGAAACGGCAATACCATTATTTCGGTTTTTTGCAAAGACGGCGAAAGCATTGACCTGCCTTTACAACACAGGGGAGAAAGCGCAGACGGAGAAGAATAGTTATAAAATTAAATGGTTTAAAATTTTAAAGTCATAAGTTAACAATCCTGAGTTTTTACATGAAGGCCCTGAACGTTTAAACGGTATATTATGCACAATACGTTATTAATGATCCTGCTGGTTCTTTGCAACCTGGCTGCCTGGAGCCAGCCGGCCGATCGCCCCAATATCCTCATTATTATGACCGATCAGCAAACCGCCGATGCTATGAGCAATGCAGGAAACAAGGACCTGCATACGCCGGCTATGGACCGGCTCGCAGCGAATGGCGTACGTTTTACAAGAGCTTATTGTGCACAGCCCCTATGTACCCCCTCGCGCAGTTCTATTTTTAGCGGCAAGATGCCTTTTGAAACCGGATTTATCGGCAATGCGCCGGAAAAGGATGGACAGTGGCCGGATAGCCTGTTGATGATGGGAAAGATCTTTAAAGACGGAGGATATCAAACAGGTTATGTAGGCAAATGGCACTTACCGGTGCCAGCAGAAAAAATCAGTCAACATGGTTTTGAATTTATAGAGAATACTAAATTCCAGGACTATAATGACGCCGCTACGCCTTCCTATTGCGCCCGGTTTATAAAGGAAAACAAGGACCAACCTTTTTTATTGGTAGCCTCTTTTTTAAATCCTCATGATATCTGTGAATGGGCTCGCGGAGATGCATTGAAAATGGATGTATTGGCATCAGCTCCGCCACCCCATCAATGCCCGCAACTACCCGCAAACTGGGCCATACCGGCTAACGAGCCAAGAATCATCAGGGACCAGCAGGCGTCTAATGCGCGCACCTACCCCTCTGTAAACTGGACGGGTAACCAATGGAGGCAATACCGGTGGGCCTATAACAGGCTTGTAGAAAAAGTAGACCAGTATATAGAAATGGTACTGGCTTCACTTGCTAAATACGGTATCGAAAAAAACACGGTTATTCTTTTTACAGCCGATCACGGCGATGGTTATGCCGCGCATTCATGGAACCAGAAACAGGTGCTGTATGAAGAGTCGGCGCGGGTTCCGTTTATAATCTCGCGGCTGGGCAGCCAGCAGCCAAAAACTGATTCTTCCCTGGTGTGTAATGGTATTGATATCATTCCTACCATCTGTGGAATAGCCGGTATAAAAGCACCGGGTTACCTTAAAGGCGCCGACATCAGCAAACGGCTCAATAATCCAGCAGTTACATTAAGAGACACGCTCGTTATTGAAACCGATTTTGCAGATAATGAAAAGCTGCTGGATATCAGCGGGCGGGCGGTAATTACTAAAAACCTGAAATATATTGTGTACAGCAAAGGCCAGATCAGGGAACAATTATTTAACCTCGAACAAGACCCCGGCGAAATGGATAACCTGGCCGTAAAACCTAAATATAAAAAGCAGTTGGCGCAAATGAACGAATATCTTAAAGCCTGGTGCAAAAAAAACAGGGACCCTTTCGGGAAGATGCTGTAGGCTTTTTGCACCCGATGCAACTATCCCTGCTGTTAGTCAGTAAGAGTTATTGGAGTGGAACAGCATGGGAGTGGAAAAAACACGGCTGGCACATCCCAGCAGGCAGGCCTCATTGCCCATTTCTGAACGCACGATCATTGAATTACTAAAAGTATCAGGCATTGCCCGTTGCGCTACGCGCCTGCTGATTTCCTGCTCATAGAAATTGCCGGCGTCGGAGATGCCACCTCCAATAATGAGCTTTTGGGGACTAAAAATATTGATCAGGCTGGTTATACCAATTGCCATATAATCGAGGTGCCGCTCCATTACTTCCATGGCCGCTGCTTCTCCTGCGAAATAATTGGCAGTAATGATCTTCCTGCTTAAATCGGAAGGATTGATTCCGGTTAATCGCGCATAATCCTGTATCAACGCCCTAATGGATGCATAGGCTTCAAAGCAGCCGCGGCTGCCGCAGGAACAGGAAGGACCGTCAAAGTTGATAATAATATGACCGAATTCCATCCCCTTGTTGCGGTATCCCCCATACAGTTTGTTATTAACCACGGCGCTACCGCCGATACCGGTTCCAAGAGTTAAGAAAACCGCATCAGAACAGTTTTTACCCGCTCCAAACTGCATCTCACCCCAGGCCATCATATTGGCGTCGTTGTCTACCACCACATTTAAACCGGTTGACTCAGTTATCAGCGCTCCCAGGTTTACATGATGAAAACCCGGGAGATTATCGGCACCTCCGAGAATTACATTGTTTTCTACAATTCCGGGAAAGCCGATGCCAACACCCAAAATCTGGCTTTCAGCGGCACCTGCGCATTTGCGCACCGCAACATTGATTAACGCGATAATCTCCCCTTCGGACAACACGTCCTTTGAAGGCATTTTAAACGAGTAGCTTATTTCACCTTTTAGATTGATTAAACCACATCTTAAATAGGTGCTACCCACATCAATGGCAATCGCATACATCCTTGTCAGTTTTTTATTTAATAATATAGACGAAAAAAATAGCTTTCCTCTATCCCAAAGTAACGCCACTCTACAGCAGGAGCGTTTTAAAGATGGTTTTAATTATTTCAAATTGGGTGATTTTTTTAGCATTTATGGCTCAGCTTGCTTCGTAGACGTATATTCCGTGGGCAAGCTGCCATAATATTGCTTGAACGATGTAGAAAAGTAAGACAGCGAGCTAAATCCCGACATGTAAGCAACTTCGGTTACCGAATACATTTTACTCTCCAGAAGTTCTGCTGCTTTTTTAAACTTAATGCGCTTAATAAAATCGGTAGTAGATTCGCCTGTTATAGCTTTCAGCTTAAGATAAAGGCTCGAACGGCTCATACCAATATTCCGGCTGAATTTCTGTACAGAAAATTCGGGGTCGCTCAAACTGGACTCTACTATTTCTATTGCCTTACGCAGGAACTCTTCATCCAGGGTATTAAGCGCTATATTCTCCGGGACAATCTCTGTCGCTGAAGAATAGTATTCTTTTAAACGCCTCCGGGACCTGAGAATGTTCTGAACCTTGGCATCAAGTACGGGGAGTGAAAAAGGTTTGGTTACATAATCATCGGCCCCGGCCTCAAGCCCCTTCACCTGGTGGGCGGGTTCGCTTTTTGCTGTCAGTAATATTAAGGGTATATGGCAGGTGATAATATTTTGTTTGATCTTTTTACAAAATTGTATCCCATCGGTGCCCGGCATCATTACATCACAAATTATTACATCGGGAGATTGTTCTTCTACCCGCTGGAAAGCCTCTTGTGCTGTGTATGCTTTTGTTATTACAAACTGTTTCTCAAAATAGCCGGAAAGATAATCCACGATCTGAACGTTGTCATCAACTATCAGTAAATGCTGTGTGAGAGACGGAGAGCCCGGTACCACCGGTTCTTTTTCTTCTTCATCACCCGCATCTTCAACCGGTGTGGAATAATTGTCGAGCAACAGGCTATAGTAATGGGTATTATTATACGCTTCCCCAGGTTGCCGATCATAGCTAACCGGCAACCGCACGGTAAATACCGTTCCTTTATCGGGCTCGCTTTCCAGGGCTATTGTACCACGATGTAATTCTGCCAGGCTTTTTGCAAAAGCCAGCCCCACCCCCGATCCCCAGTTCTCATCGGAATAATTAACCTGGTAGAATCGTTCGAAAACCCGCTCATGGTCGGCAGACGCGATGCCCAGCCCTGTATCACTAACCGTAAGCAGCATCTGATCATTCTGATGTTCGAAACCCAATTCTACCCTGTCTCCGGGACGGGTGTATTTGAAGGCGTTCGACAAAAGGTTATTACATATCTTCTCTATCGCGTCCCTGTCAAAATAACAGATAAACTCCGGCCTGTTGGCTTTAAAAGTATACTTAATATTTTTTTGCATAGACAGCTCCAGGAAGGAAGTAAAAATATCCTGCATCAGGTGAACAATATCTCCTTCTGCCAGTTCCAGCTTCTTCAGGCCTTGTTCGGTTTTCCTGAAATCCATCAGCTGATCAACCAGCTGGTACAGCCTTTGCGCATTATTGAGCATGCGCTCATGATATTTCCTGGCTTTTTTCTCAGGTACAGACTTATTCAACATCTCCTCCAGTGGCGCCACAATAAGCGTTAGCGGCGTCTTAAATTCATGCGAGATATTGGTAAAAAAGTCCATTTTCATCTGGTTCAGATGCTCTGCTCTTTCGCGGTCGTTACGTTCTTTTCTTAAAGCAGCTTTTGCCTTAATCCGTTCCTTTACTACTTTGTATACAATAATTCCTATTGCCGCCAATACTACCATCATCAATAAATAAAATATATTGCTTCTCCACCATGGCGGCAGCACGCGGATGGCCAGCGATCTGACAGGACTCTTCTCTCCCAGCGGGCCTGTAGCCTGAACTTCCAATGTGTAGTGGCCAGGCTTCAGATTGGTATAAACTGCTTTGGGAATATTATCGCATATCTGCCAGTCAGTATCAAATCCCAGTAACCGGTAGCGGTATTGGATGCTGGAAGGAGATATATAATTGAACGTGCTGAAATATACCGTAAACTGTTTGTACTCGTGTGACAGGCGTAAGCTGCTGGTCTCATTAATGGAATGATCTAATACTTTATAACTGCTTCCCGGAGCAACATGGCTATTGAAAATATCCAGGCCGGTGAAAGCCACCCGAAGATCAAATGGTTTTAACTGAACAGACTGCGGATAAAAGTAGATAAGGCCGTTGATGCCGCCAAACAGCATCAAACCATCTGAAGCTTTACAGAATGCAGGCAAACTGAACTGCATATTACCCATACCAGTATGGTTATTGAATACCTGTAGTTTCCTGAAGTTATCATAAAGCTTGAGCAAACCTTTGCTGGTTGAAATCCAGATAGCACCCTGGTCATCTGGCTGAATGCCGAATATAGCGCCCTCAATCGAATGCTCTGTTCCTGTATACGGAACAAACCTATGCCGCCGCTCATCGAAAAGGTTCAGGCCATCCCTCGTACCTGCCCATATACGCCCCTGTTGATCTTCTGCGATACAGTTTACCAGTTCGTTAGAAAGTGTGTTGCCGGCAAATACTTCAAGACGGCTTAAATCGGCGTTGAGCGCATTGATGCCATTAATGGTACCAATCCAGATCCTTCCTTTACGATCCTGCAGCAGGGAGGTTATTCCTTCCGAGCTCAGCCTCCGGCCTGCCGGATCACTTTCAAACTGGCTAAACCTGTTCAGCTGCCTGTCAAAGCGATTAAGTCCTGAACGGGTACCCACCCAAACCCTTCCTTGCCGATCATGGAGCAGTGCATGTACCATGTCGCTGCTTACAGAAAAAGGATCCGCCGGGTTATGCAGGTATTTTTTGATGGCGCCCGTTTTATGATCAATTACATTCAGGCCGGCATTGAATGTTCCTACCAGCGCGTTCCCTGCTGCATCAAATGTGATAGCCTTTATATTATCAGAGCTGATACTATTGGTGTTAGCCTCTGCATGTGACAGGTAGGAAAGCCGGTTCATTTTCCTGTCCCAGATATTAATACCCTTATCATTGGTGCCGATCCAGATCCTCCCCCCTGGATCTTCCCCGATTACATTCACCACCTGATCGTTTAACAATACATTACCAGTAGTCTGGCTAAGGATATTAAAGCGGATATCATCTTTATGATAGTAATTCAATCCTCCGAAAAAAGTACCGAGCCACATTCCATTTTGCCGGTCTTTGAAGATACAACGTACAGAATTCTGGCTCAATGTAAGATGCCGGTTACTTTGATGATCGAAATTACTGAACGTTGCGGCCTTTGTATCCATTATAGAAAGTCCCCGGAACGTTCCAACCCAGAGATGGCCGGTTTGATCCCAGGCAAGACTACGGATATCATTATCAATCAGGCTGCTTGTGGACTGTGGCTGATGAAGATACCTGGCAACCTGGTTATTCTGGAGGTTCAGGCATAACAGGCCCCCGTTTTCAGATCCCATCCACAGCAAATGTCCCTGTTGCAGCAATGCGTTAATCCGCATATTGATTTGGTTGGGCAGAAGCGCTTTTGCCGTCTTTGTAGCCGGGTTAAGTTCGTACACGCCTTTATCAGTAGCTAAATACAGGTAGCGGTCAATAAAAAGTATTTGCTGAATGGTATGAACCGGGCTACCGCTGACGCGATACGGAAATGCTACAAACCGGTCGGAAGCCGCATCATAATTATAAAGCTCACCTGTATTCGCAGCAACCCATAGCTTATGATCCCTGTCTGCTGTAATGCCCGAAATAAACCACTCGCCGGGCTTTACCTGCAAGGGGTAATTGTTAAACCGTTCTTTTCTGTAATCGTAACAACTTACGCCTTTATTACCTCCAATCCATAATAAGCCGCCCTGATCAGTATATAAACTCCTGATATAGCTGGAAAAGAGGCCATGCTGATCTTTTTTATCGGGGCGGAATACGGTAAAGGTTTTCCCGTCGTAACGATTCAGTCCATCCTGTGTGCCTATCCACATAAACCCCTGGAGGTCTTGTTGCACCACAAACACCGTGCTTTGCGACAATCCCTGATCCACTGAGATCGTTCGGAAATACCGGTTTTCGGTAGTACCTGAAACTGGCTGACCCGAAATAAATTTAGAGATCTGAAGACAACAGATCAGTATCCACGAAAAATAGTTCTTTACTGACACATTAAGTATTTAAACGCACCGCAAAACGGCTGGCAAACGACTATGCAATATTACGTTAACCCGGTGTGTTCATATAACTTTCAAACATAAAAATGTATCACAATCTCTTCACATGTTAAAATACGCTTTTCACATTTATCCGGTCTGCCTTTCGCGCAGCTCCCGGCATTTCGCCCCTTACACCTTTTTCCTGCAGTACCGCGCCCGTTTTCCTGTCATACCAATCGGGAGTTAGCCGGTCAGGCTTTGTATCACCCGTTTCCCGCTGCCATCTTGTAAGAATACCCCGGTACTGATTTATAGCATTGCTGTATAACGGGTTCAACGCTACATTAACTAATTGTGCGCTGTCTTTCCTTAGATCATACAATTCCTCAACAGGACGGGGATTAATAAAGACATCCGCCTGAAGTGATGTCAATGATCCGGAGGTCCTTAACTTCTTCAGCGATTTTGCCGACGGGCTTTGATTGGCATCAATTGGTCCGCCATTGTCTAAGTGGGGCCTTCCGTTAAATATGTATAAAAAATCTTTTGAACGCACGCTTCTCTCGTAAGCTTCGTAATCGTGCCAGTTATGCTCGCCAAAAATGAATGTGCGAAAAGCAGCCTTGGGCTCTTTTAACAACCAGGTAAAATCAGTACCGTGAATCGTTGCCGCGGGCTGCAGGCCAGCCAGCCGTAAAAATGTAGGAGCTATATCAATGCTGCTAACCAGAGCGTTTACCACTGCTGCCGACTTTATTTTCTCCGGCCAGTAAAATATAAACGGAGTTTTAAGCCCCCTGTCGTTTACCCGGGTTTTACTACCCGGGAAAGGCCTTGAATTATCTGCAATAAAAACAATAACGGTATTTTGTAGCTGCCCGTCTTCCTTTAAGCGGCGTACCAACAGGCCTACCGACTCATCTAATCTTGATATTTCATTATAATAGGAAGCAAGATCTTTACGTGTTGCTTCATCATCAGCCAGGGTAGCGGGAACCAACACTTCAGACGCTTTAAAAGGTTTTTTAAATGAGCTGTCTGCCGACCAGTCGCGGTGGGCATCATAAGCTGCCAGCCAAAAGAAGAATGGCTTTTCTTTAGGTCTGTTCAGATACAACTGTTCCCACTGAGCTTCTCCTCCTTCTCCGTTAGCAGCCTTATCCGCTAAGATAGTGTCATATGCCCTGCTGGTGTTCGGTCCTTCGTGCCATTTGCCCGCAAGCGCAGTATAATATCCGGAAGCCTTTAAAAGCTCGGGAAAATAAACCAAATGGGAAGGCACCGGCGAATGCAGTTCCGCGGCTCCGGTATTATGAGGATAACGCCCTGTTAATATACTCACCCTGCTTGGACTACAGGAACTGGAAGTTACATACATGTTATTAAAGCGCAGGCCCTGGGCAGCCAGGTCGTCGATATGGGGCGTCCTGGCATACGTGTTACCATATGCCCCTATGTCATCAATACTAATATCATCCCCGATAATAAAAATGATATTAGGCCGGTCGTTTTTAAACTGGCCACTACATACAGCACCTATACAGGCCGATAGAAAAATTAAGACGGTGTAACGCATCAGTTTCATAAATCCCCGATTTGCAGATTTTTATATATTTTTCGACAATAACTTATTGTACCAGCCGGCTTTAATTGCTTTGCCGTATATATTGTAACAGGAACGTCGCCGCTTTTTTATCATACTCACTTTTATTATTGCTGAGGGCAACCAGCAACTTTTCCACCTGTTTTAATTCTTCCGGTGTGGCGCATTGCAACGCGTTTAAAGCCTGTACCCTGTTCATGACATTGGTATCATCTATAACCTTAAATAAATGTTGCAATGCCTGCTGTTTATCGCCCAGCCTGTAAAGAGCTTCAGCTGCTACAGTTGCAATATACGCTTCTTTATCCCCAAGCGCTTTCTTTAATACTGATTTTGCAGCCTGCGCATCCCTTCCCAACGCCAGCAATCCGGTCACTGCCCAATACCTGATTACAGGATCATCGCTCGTTGCCTTTTTACTCAGTTCTGCCAAATATTTTTTATCAAGAGAAGAGGCCTGATATGCTGTAGCTATAACCTCGTCTATTTGATATTTACCGGATCTGGCATACTCATATAATGTTGTTGTTTCAATAATTTTCGCCACTGCGGGCTCGGGGATAAATCCAACATCTTTCACTTTGAGTAACCATTGGAGGGTTTCCTTTCTGAGTTCTGAAAGTACATTTTTAAACTCCGGCTTACCAGCCAGGTTATGTATGTTATCAGGATCATTGTCTATATCATATAACTCTTCCGATGGCTTAGGCTTAAAAAACCGCGACTGCAGTTCATTTAATTGACCATCCTTATAATCCTGTTCCCACGCCCGGATCGAAGCAGCCATCCACAAAAATTCAATATGCTGTCCGTATGGCCGGTGTGGCATAAAATTCTTTACATAACGATACTTCGTATTCCGGATCGATCTTACCAGGTCTATCCCCTCATCCATTCTTCCCCTGAAATTAAAGACCATATCTCTTGGAACGGCAGATCTGTATTTGCCTAAAAATGCCCGGCCCTGAAAATAACCCGGTGGCTCAATTCCAGCCAGGCTCAACACTGTTGGGGCAAAATCGGTAAAATCTACCAGCTGCTTTACGCTGCTGCCGGCAACCGGCGTGGCTGGTGTTCTAAATTTATCGGGTATGCGAACTACAAGCGGCACACGTAGCCCGGATTCAAAAATAAATCTTTTGCTCCTTCCTAAAACGCCTCCATTATCTCCGTAATAAAACACAATCGTATTATCAGATAATCCGGCTTCATCCAGCTCTTTCAAAATAGCCCCGACCTCACCGTCCATTTCCTGTATCTTATCATAATAAAGGGCCCAATCATGTTTCATTGCATCATTAGCGGGCAAATAAGGCGGTATCCTGATTTTACCGGGATCGTGCCCGAGCGGCTTGTCTTTAGGCAATTGGATGCTATCGAGCGGTTGACCGCTAAACGCTGCATACATTTTCCTTTTAGCGTCGTATCCAAAGATCGAGCTTTCGTGGGAAGTGCCTATATTAAAAACGGCAAAAAAAGGCTGCCCGGGCTTACGGTTTTTGTAAGTAGCTTTATTACTGGATTCATCCCATGCTTCGGGCTGATCTACTGTATTGTAATCTTTTTTTGCATTGTTGGACGTGTAGTAGCCTGCTTCGCGTAAATACCGCGGAAAGAATTTTATGAATCCTGGCACCGGATATTCGCTCCGCATGTTTTCTGTGCCAAAAGACGGAGGGTATACCCCTGTTATAAGCGTAAAGCGTGACGGGGCACATACCGGAGCCGTACAATACGCGTTTTCATATAATATACCCCGGGCTGCCAACGCATCAATGTTCGGGGTAGTAGCTGCCTGATCTCCGTAGGCACCGATAAACGGGCTGTTGTCTTCGCTCACTATCCACAATATATTAGGTTTCTCCACAGCTGTTTGCGCAACAGCTGTGACGCAGGCAAACACCGCCAGGAATGCCAGGTGTAAATGCTTAAGGATTATTTTATTCATAGTCATTTAAGGGTTCTGGGTAATTCGTGGGTTTATATCGATAACCGACTGTGGGATCGGAAAAACCAATTTATTGGAAGAGGTATTGATTCCTTTGGACTGTAGTACAGATACGGCGCGGCCGGTTCTCACCAGATCAAAGAAACGGTGAAATTCGAAAGCAAGCTCTACCCTTCTTTCGTGCTCTATAGCTAAGGCCAGCGTTGAATATTTTCCGGAAGGATATAAAGCGCTTCCATAATCAGGCAATCCCACCCTTCTGCGAACCTGATTCAAATAAGTGGCATCGGAAGTAAGTTCTGCATATAATAACAGAATATCAGCATAGCGAATAATCTCCACATTTTGCCCCGGGTAAAGGAAAGTTGGGTCATAGAACTTTAATGTGTACGGATAAGCTATAAAGTTCCCGGTTTGAAGATCGTTGAACCCGGTAGCCAGCGATAAGTCTTTTCTCGGGTCACCCGTTTCATATTCATTGATCAGGTCATTCGTTGGCGTGTTTAAACCGTTACCCCTGAAAGTAACCGTGCTTCCCGGAAGATGAAAAGCAAAGTCCCAAGGTGCATACTCCGTCTGGTGCGTGCTGTTTACCTGGTTCTGACCGGCAATGTATTGTATCTCTACAATCGACTCTTTTGAATTCTTTGTAGCAGCCTTAAAAAGATGCGCATAATCTGCAGCATTGATTGCACCATCACTATTGGCATCCAAAGAAAAGGCATTACTTTCTATAATTGATTTCAGCTCCTGCGTTGCATTGGCTTTGTCGTTTTGCGCAAGGTAAACATAAGCAAGAATGGCACTGGCGCCGTACTGTGTTATACGTCCTGCATTAGCGCCTGTGTAGGAAGGGGGAAGATCCAGTTTCGCGGCTTTAAGATCATTTACCAGCTGTGCAAGTATAATTGTTTTATCTTCCCGTAAATAATTATAGCTTTCCTGCGGCGATACTACTTTAAGCGGAAACGGCACTCCTCCCCAGGCTTGCACCAGGTTGAAATAGATGAGCGCACGTATAGCTTTTGCTTCTGCCAGCAATCTTTCTTTTAATCCAACAGTTGAAAAGGTTACCGTTGTTTTTTCCAGCTGTTCTATCGCGTTGTTAATAATATAGATACCGTTGTAAGCTGTATTCCAGGCTGTAGCCAATTTACCGTTATCGGCATCTATATCGTGCCGGTTAATATCTTCTGACCACGAATTACCGCCGGATGTTGCTTTTATAAAAACATTATCGGAAGCCAATTCCCCGTAGATATCCGGAACACCTCCCGCATCATAAATACGTTCGAGTTGGCGGTACGCATCATTAACCGCCTGTATCAGCTGGGATTCATTTTTATAAAAAACACCCTCGGTCAGAGTTGTTTCAGGATACAGGTCAAGCGCATTTTTTGTACAGGAAGAGAACAATAACGAAAATAGAAGAAAATAAACAACAGGCGACGTCACCGTGCTCTTGTATAATAAGGTTACAGGTGGTATAAAACGTTTCATCAAAATATTTTTAGATCGTTAGAGATTTTTTTTAAAAGTTTACAGGCCAACAGTAAGCCCCAATGAAATAACCCTGGAAGTAGGATATGAATTACTGTTCACTCCTCGCCTGGAAGCGTCAGCAGCCCCTCCCGAAAAAGCTTCCGGATCAATTACCAAGCTTTTGGTACTCGTAAACAGGTTAACCCCATTGAGATAAACGCGGGCACGGGAAAGCTTCACTTTTGCTAAAAGGCCTGCAGGCAAATTGTAGCCCAGCGTAAGGCTTTTCAGCTTAAAATAACTCGCATCCTGCAGCCAATAGCTCGACGGCGTTTTTTCATAGCCATCCAGGTCTACCTTTAATTTATAATGATAACCGTCACCGGGTTCCTGCTCCGAGCGCCATCTGTTTACCAATACCTTCGAATAATTGCGGCCTTCGTGATAAAGCAATGACCGGTGAATGTTTTCATCCAGCAGCGATCCGCCCTGTACACCCTGAAACAGGAAACTAAGATCAAAGCCTTTATAAGAAAGATTATTGGTGATACCCCAGATGAAATCCGGTTGCGGATTACCTATTATAGTTCTGTCATCTGCATTCAGCACGCCATTCCCGTCTACATCAATATATCTCCCGTCGCCAGGTGTTGCAGTAGCATAATGAGCAGGGTCAGCATCAATCTGTGCCTGGTTCAGGTATACACCTCCGTATTGATATCCGTAAAAGTTAAAGATAGGTTGCCCAACAATATTTTTCTTTTGCATACCACTGAATGCTGCTGATGTAAATATCATTGGCGCATTATCTTCTCCCAATGCCAGCACCTTATTTCTGTTAGCAGAAATATTAAATTGTGTATTCCATTTAAAAGCTCCTGTCAGATTCTGGGTAACAATATTCAGCTCCCATCCCTTATTTTCGAGCTTGCCAATGTTTTTAAATACGCTGGTAAACCCTGATGCTACTGGTACAGGTACATCAAGCAATAAACCGTCTGAGGTAGACCGGTACCAGTCAGCTTCGAGTATAATACGGTTGTTAAAGAACGACAGGTCGATACCCAGGTCTAACTGCCGGGTACGCTCCCATTTCAGATCGGGGTTGGTAATACCCGAAGGATAATAAGTTGTAGCGAGGCCGGTTCCGAAAGCCGTTCGCCCCTGCGTGATAATACCGATCCATTTATAGTCGGCAAAACGATCATTACCCGTAAGACCATAGCTGGCCCTTAGCTTCAGGTTATTAACAACGCCGCTGCTGTTAAAGAAGTCTTCACGCGATATGATCCATCCACCCGAAACCGCAGGGAAATATCCCCATTTGTTATTGGGCGCAAATCTCGAAGAACCATCCCTGCGCAAACTGGCCGACAGGAGATATTTCCCGTTGTAGTCATAGTTTAACCGCGCAAAGTAAGAAATCAGTTTACTTACCGCCGCGTTATCATAGGCCTGGTATACAGTTTTTCCTGCAGATAATGAATGTACCAGATCATTATCATAACCACGGCGTTCCTGCACATTGTAACGCCAGTTATTATAATTATACTCCGTACCCAGCAGCACATTGATCGAATGGTCGCTCCAGCTCTTATTGTAAGTCAGCAGGTTTTGATAAGTGTAATTAATTATATTCACACCACTTACAGTCATAATACCTTCTGTATTATACGCCGGCCCCAGCTGGTGGTCTACAGACTGATAGTTGGTGCTGTCTATACGATTCAGATAATAATTGAATGCAGTTTTAAAGCTGAGACCAGGCGCCAGCTGCAGCTGGGCATATAAATTCCCGATAGCATTTAATCGCTTTTGTTGTATGTCATCACCAATACGATACAAGGGATGTCCATTTTGCGGCCTGAAAAGAATAGCATTGTACTTCTCAAAGCCCGGCTGATTATTAGGAGCACCCAGGTAGCCATTAGCGCTGTAAACCGGATAAATAGAAGGATACTGGGCTGCCCATTCAAATATCCTGTAATAGGGCTGTGTTTCGTGATCATAACTTACGGTGCTAAGACCACCTATTTCCAACCAGTTACTCAAACGGGTTACATTTCGAAGCGTAAGACTGTACTTCTGATAATCTGAATTTAAAACGATTCCCTTTTGATTGATGTAGCCTCCCGATAAGTAAAAGGTAGATCTGTCACTGCCCCCGGATACATTAAGATTGACCCTGTGAACCGGTGCAGTACGATATATTGCATCCTGGAAATCCGTGTTGGGCAGGGTCCCGGGGTTTTCAAGAGCCACAGGCCAAGTATACTTATATTGGCCACGGGCTTCTATGGTATTAGGCGCATTAGGATCTCCGCCTTTTTGCACCCAGCTATTCTGCGCTGCGTCTATCGCTGCCTGTGCATATTCGGCACTATTCATTACATCAACCTTGTCAATTACATTTTGCAGGCCCGCTACATAGTTCAGCTCTACTTTTGTTCGGCCCGCTTTGCCTTTTTTAGTTGTTACCAGAACTACGCCGTTAGCTGCTCTTGATCCATAAATTGCAGCAGATGCAGCATCTTTAAGTATATCAATAGACTCAATATCGTTGCTGTTAATCAGGTTCAGGTCGTAATTCGGAGTAGGCAGGCCGTCAACAACAATTAAAGGAGCGCTTCCGGCCGACACAGAATTGATACCTCTTATCTGAATGGAGGAAGATGCACCGGGCTGACCCGACCCCGAAATTACCTGCACACCAGCTATCTTGCCGTACAAAGCCTGGCCAAATTCTGCATTCGGACGGGCGCTGATATCATTGTCAATTTTCACGGTACCCACTGCACCGGTAACATCGCTTCTCTTGCGGGAGCCATAGCCCACTACTACTACATCATCAAGGCTACTCCCTGAAGGTGCCAGCTCAATTTCCGTGTCGGGTTCGGTAATGGTAAATTCTTTAGTATGATATCCAACAAATGTTACCTGTATACGAAAAGGCGGATTTTGTTTTGCTAAAATAAACGCTCCCTTGTTGTCGGTTATCACCTGGTATTCCGATCCGGGAATACTGATTGTGGCGCCAACCAAAGGTTGGCGGGTCAATGAATCAACAACCCGTCCGGCAGATTGCCCGTGAGCTATCTGAACTGCAAAAAAACCGATTGCAAAGGTTACAATTGTAATTAATTTTTTCATTTTTGGTATATAAAATTTTCTCTTAACAGCGGGAATACTGTAATAAAATGGCGTTAAACAGCCGTACGTCAACGTATTAACATAGTGCTACCTCCACCCGGTGCACAAATAACTGTATCGGCTGTTTCCTGCAGAGCAGGTAGATATTCTTATTTAAAATGCCGTAATATCAGGTATAAAAAGCGGTACAACTAGCTTGCAAAAACATCTTCAAAAAGACAATTGCATACTGCACCGCAACACGAGATGTTTACAACAACTGACTTTACCTTAACAGAGAACAAAACCCTGTTTTCTTTACAGATGGAAAAACCTGACTGTATCATTTGAATTATTTTAGAATTACAACAGACAGTAGTCTACTTAATTAGTGGACAAATGTAGAATTTTTTATGGATAAATTCTCAATCATAAAAAATTTATTTGCGCGAAGAGGAAATAAAAGGTAAGTGCCTTTCAATGTTGTACAAAGCATAACAAACCGGTGCTCAACCAACCGGCCGGCGTTCGTTAAAGCCGTTGAGAAACTATACCCGGCTTCTGTTATTATTTACTCTCTTATATGAGTTTGCCTGTACAATGATCAAAAATAGCTGAGTAGGCAATTCTACAGGCGGGTAAATAATACCACAGCATCCATCCGGAACTGTTTTAAACCTATTGCTATTTATTGAGCTAGGCAGATACCAGTATGTTGGTTCAGAGTAGTTTTGCCGCTAAACGCACACTGCTTTACTATAGCGGTGGCATGTTTTTGGGATAACTGAAAGAAATAAAGAAAGAGCACCAGGATTTTAGAACCGGTAAAAAGTTGAATCATATGAGAGCTGATCCTATTTATCCGTTAAGCTGGCGCAGATCGGGTGCTATTGAAGTGGCCACCGATCTGTCGCGCACTTTTAAAATAGACCGTACAACCGGCAATATACGGCTTTTGCTTTCGGACCAGCTGGAAGAATATCCGCTTGGTATTTACAACAGTATTGAAGAAGCAAAAAGAAAAGCCGCTGAAAAAAGACTGGAATTGCCGGCGCACGACAGGTAGCGGGAATTACCTCTTATCATCATCATTTACACTTATTAATTATAAAACCCATAACATTCTATGAAACATTTAACACTTTTTGCACTTGCAGCTACGTTTATTGTAACAAGCTGCGGCAACAACAGTTCTAAAGATCCGAAAGAACAGGCAGACAGTATTAATCAGTCCCGTATTGAAGAAGCAACGCCATCTACTACCCCGCCAGCTGTTTCCGAAGCAGATACAAAATTTGCTGTAGATGCTGCTAACGGGGGAATGGCCGAAGTGCAGTTAGGTCAATCAGCCGAGGCTAAGGCCACTGATCCCAAAGTTAAAGAGTTCGCAGCTATGATGGTAGCTGATCACACCAAAGCAAACGAAGAGCTGAAATCGCTCGCCGGCATTAAAAACATAGCGCTCCCTGCAGCAGTAAGCGAGGAAATGCAAAAAAACGCCACAGATATTAATGCAAAAACGGGAAAGGAATTCGATAAAGCATATGTTGACCAAATGGTAAAAGACCACAAAAAGACAGTAGCGCTTTTTGAAGACGGACAGAAAAATGTAAAAGACGCAGAACTCAGGGCTTTTATTGGCAAAACGCTCCCCGTTTTACGGAGCCATCTGAACCATATACAGGAAATTGAGAAATCGAAATAGCATTTCTTAATGACCAGCATTTAAAGAACCGGTAGCCCATATAGGCTACCTTTCTTTTTAATAAAAAACGCCTTGTCCGTACTTTTATTCAGGATTTATATGCGGCGGCTATTATCGCACTACCCTTTTTTTGATGCGCTCCAGGGTATGATAGCTCCGAGTATTATGGCAACCGAGATGCCGGCAACCAAGCCACCGCCTTTTGAAGTAATAAATGACAATATCAATAAAAGTATAGCAATAAAAAACAATGAAAAACTGATCATCTTCAAACCAAAGATATTTTGTTTCCTGATCAGGTTTCTTTCGTTCTCATCTATTGCAACAGCTGCATCTTTTTTTGCTGTTTTATATAAAAGATAGCTGTCGTAATCCTTACTGGTGGTACGCTTTCTTTTAAAAACCTCATAAACCATCAACATTGCTAATGGCAACAGAACACCCAGCAACATCTCGTTAGCTCTCGAAAGTTTATACCCGTTAACAAAAGGCATAATCATTTTAAACAAAAGGTTTACCGTCAGCGACGCTATTGTAATATAAATGGTTGCTTTGCCTGTTAACCGTTTCGAAAATAAAGACCAGATAGGCGGCAGCAATAACGGTCCACCGGTTATGGCTCCCACACTTAAAGTAAACTCTACGATACCCCCGATATAAGGAACCCCCAACGCGATCAATATCATAAATACCCCAAAGAACCAGGATGAGGCGCGTGCTACAAACATCAGCTTTTTATCGTTGGCATGTGGGTTAACAGAGCCTTTGTATATGTCGTTGGTAAATACTGCCGATACTACATTAAGCGCTGTATTGGCCGATGCGGATGTGGAGAAATACATTCCTGTCAACATCAGCCCCAGCAAACCCGCAGGTAACACCTGTTTGCATACCATAATATAAGCATTTTCTGCGTCAATACCCGAAAGCCCTGGATGTATAGTCTGGTAAGTCATAGGGGGCAACATCCATAATATGGGACTCAGGATATATAAGGCTGCGAACAAATAAGCTACTTTGGAGGCACTTTGGGGTGTATCAACACTGGTATAACGCTGTACAAATGTCCAGTTGCCCCCTATATAAAATATATGGTAAATGGCAAACGCAAAAATAAAGCCCCAGGTATATTCTCCGTTGGTTAAGTTAAAAAAGCCATCCGGCGCTTGAGACAGGAAATTGCTTATGCCGCCTACTTCATTAAATACCAGCGGAAGAATAATCAGTACTGCCGCGGTAAGTACAACAAATTGCAATATATCAGTTACCATTACCGCCCACAAACCGCCTACTGCCGTATACGAGATCATTAAAATACCCAGTATAATAGTTACCGGTATTAAAGGATAATCCAGCGATGCAGATACCAGCTTGGATACAGAATACAATACAGAGCCCTTAATAAAAAGGGATACGATAGTAAAAATATAAATATAAATTTTCTGTACGTTGCTGCCTAACCTTGCTTTGATAAACTCGGCAGCCGTTAAATTACCTGTGGCTTTCCATTTGGGTGCCAGGTACAATCCGGTTATCAGGGCGCCAATGCACATGGTCCACTGAATAGTAACCGCTACCCATCCATGCTGATAGGCAATAGCTCCCCAGGCCACAAAGGTACCTGCCGAAAAAAAACTCATAAATAAAGACAGTCCTCCAATAAACCAGGGGACCGATTCTCCCCCGGCAAAAAATGATTTCAGGTTTCTACCGGTTTTGGAAAAGCTGATCCCAACCAGTAAAATAAAAACAGAAAAAACAATTACAACAATTGTATCAGTCATTATCAGGTTATTTAGAGTAACATCTTATTGAAAAAACAGAGGCTGCCACCGTGGCCGACGGATGGTCTACTATTATCCTGAGTGTTTGGGTGACCACAGGCACTGCAAACAGTATTTCATTATTGGTCTGGAAATTATCCTTTTTTTGATAGATCGTATTTCCATTGTCATCTTCAATATAATAGTTTCTTACACAAAATGGCATCACAGTTTCGGGATGTGTCATCAAAACCGATTCCATAGGATGATCCGTATCAGTATCAAATACCAGGTGTATTTTTTTGATTGCCTGAGGCTCCTCCCATTGTAATGTTATAAAGGGTCTTTCATCTGTAATATCGGCTACCCATGCATTGGGTTTCGTTGTGGGCCGGTCCACACCATTCCTTATATTTTCAACATCGAAAGACAGAACTGTATCTAACTGCAATGCAAGATTTTGTCCTTCGGGTCGTCTTTGCGGACACCAGAATTCAAAACTGTCTACAGCTGCTCCTTCAGGAGCAGCTTGTTTTCCATTATTGGAAACCGCTTTATTAGTGCCATTGAATACGGAAAGCATACCTGTAATTCGCTGGGGAGAATACGCCAGCTGCATTTGCTCATTGGCCAGGAAGCATATAAAAACATATTGTTCCTTCTCTATTTCCATGTCAAAATCCAACTCCACATAATGAGCACCCTGGCTTACCGGGATGTTCAGGCTGCTTAATATTGTATCAGGCGTAAATGAGCCATAACGGCTGCTGGTTCTTAATTCGGCTTTTAAGGTTGTATTGTCTAAAGCATGTACCATTATTTTCATCACCGGCACTTTCCTGGGCTTTAAGGGTAGCATCTGCCCGGCCGATATCATCAGTGTTTTCAGTATATACCCTTCCTCGCTAAAACCGGTAAAACGCAAACCCGAACTTGCACTTATATGGCAATGCTGTACTAAATCGCCGGGATCGTTTAAACATATACCCGGTATAAACTGACCTGTGCGCATTAACTCGTTTTGCAACTCGGGTAACAGTCCATCGTTATACAGGGCCGCAGGCATTTTATGATGTCTGGTGCAGATCACTGCGGCCATGGCAACAGCCTGTGCTACATAGCCGCAGGTTGCCATTACCCGGGTTGCGCCAAAAGCCACATGACTTACACTGATAATACGACCTGCTAAAAATAAATTAGTAATATTCCTGCTATACAAACACCGGTAGGGTATGTGAAAAACGCCTTTACTATGCCACTGATTGCATGGAGACCGGCTGCTAAATACACCATCTGCCGGGTGCAAATCGATTGACCATCCGCCATAGGCCACCGCATCTTCATGAAACTTTTGTTCAATCAGGTCTGATTGAGAAAGTATATAATCTCCTTCGAACCTGCGGCTCTCCCGTTTTCCGGGAATCATACCCACCCACTCTAATGTATAATTGGCTGCCTCAGGAAAATTTCCGGAATTTTTTATATAATCCCACACGCCATAAATCACCTTCCAGAGTTCCCACTTTATTTTTTCAGTATCATGTACGGTATCCAGCCTGCCCCCATATTCTACCCACCATAATTTACAGCCGTGCTCCTTTGCGTTGAAACTTTTATAACGGGGTATTTCAGTTTGAACATCCATTGCAAAAGAAGGAGCAGAAAAATGCACCGGCTTACCGGTATCCTTGGTATAGAAATACAAAGAATGCCCCAGCAACTCTCCATAGCTAAGGTCGGGGGCCATAGGTTCGTTAAACTCTTCGCGGCTTTCAGCCCCCATTCTAAAAGCCGCGCCCGATAGAAATCCCAGGATACCATCACCGGACGCATCGCAAAATAAGGGTGCGCTTATCAGGTACTCTGTAGCGTTCTGGCTGCAAAATGCCTTTACACTGTCAATCTTATCATCTGTCTTTTTTACCACGTCGTACACTGCAGTATTCAGCAGCAATTTAATATTCGGCTCCTGCACCACTTTATCCAGCAGTATCATGTCTAATATCACGGGGTTTCCTTCGGGATTCCTATACGTATTTTCAACCAATATCTCATCCATCACTCCCCCTTCCCTGCTCCAGCGGTTATTATTACCCATATGCGAAGTAGCCCCCAATATCCACAAACGCACTTCGCTGGATGCATTACCACCCAGTACCGGGCGATCCTGCACCAGCAGCACGCTCAAGCCCTGCCGGGCCGCTGTAATGGCTGCGCATACGCCCGACATTCCGCCGCCTATGATAGCCAGGTCTGCACTTTGCTCTTCCAACCGTAAGCTTCGTTTCTTTTCTCCCTCTTTATATATCATTGTATTTTCTTTATCAGTTTGTATTCAATATTTTATTTACCTAATTCTATTTCGTTAGACTTTACCAGCTTTCCATCTCTACCTGCCAGCTCCAGGTGAAAGCGAACAGGATGGTTATGCCCTACGGGAATGGTGAACTCGAAGGGATACTCTGCCTTCTGAACCGTTAACGGCTGCTGCTCACCTATCTTGTATACCAGCTTTGCCGACTTCCACTTACTGTCATCCTCCTGCAGAAAAACATAGAGCCGCCGGGCATAGCTTCCCAACTTAAACAATAATGCTTTCGAATCCCCCTCGGGAATCATAGCATAATCGCTTCGATTATCATTTGTTGTATCCAGTATCCGGTCTTGAAAACCCAGGGGAATAGTTACCCCTGAAACCGCTACGGCAGCCAGGCCCCTCGCCGGCACTGTTAGCAGAAAAGAGCTATCCCCTAACGGCAATATTTTTCCGGAATGAGACAGCAGCCGTAGCCCGGCCTGTTGGGAGCATGCCACCAAAGCAGGGTTTACCGTAACCCTAGTAGTAACTGCCGCCGGGGACTGGTTCATAAAAGCAAGGAACAGGGTGTCGTTTTTCTTTGCGCTGATATAATTCAAAGCGATATCTTCAATATTCAATAACCGGGATGGCATCCATAACTGTACACCCGCAGCTTTAAAAAACCTGCCTTTGCCGGCACCATAGAATTTGTTTTGCAGGTAAGCATATCCTTCTATATACTCACTGGGAAAATCAATTTGTCCGTTGCTCTTCACAAAGGCATCCGAAACCATATAATCGACAAACAAAGAAGCCATCGGAAGTATATGATTATAGTGAAAAGAATTAACGCTTTGATCTTTGTGCTCATGAAGCGGGAAATCAGCTTTTTCGTAAGCCGTTGTTCTGGCTGTATTCATATGATATCCGGGAAAGCTTTCAGAACGCCCTACAATCGAAGCCTTAGCTACATTCATTAAAAAGCTATCTTTGGTATAATAGCCTATCCTTAACAGCCAGGGCGCGTAATTTGACATAAAAATCCCCCTATGGCCGGTGGATGTGCCTGATGACTCGGATGTAAGCCCCGTTTCTGAAAGCCGCCATGCAGGTACCGTCTCCTCCGGGTAATACATTTGATGGTGACCTTTTGATTTCAGGTACCAATACATGGGAGCTTTACCTCCTTTATTTACCGTAACCATGCTGTCCGGGATCCGGGGCGCCATCCAGGTAAACAGCGTATAATGCCGTGCCCCATCGTGTGCAGCCGCCAGGTACCGTTGCTCACCGGTGAGCTCATATAGCTCCAGCAGCGCCGGCCAGTTATTGGTAAAAGTGGGCCAAAAGAAACTGGAGCTTACCATAGGATCGCCGAATTGCTCCATCTTTTTGTTGACCCGCTCATCCAGGTATTGATCTGCCAGAACCTTACATAATTTTAAATAGGAAGAGTCGGATGTCATCCTGAACATAAACATTGCATTGATCCAGTTACGACCTTTTTGCTTTTCGTCCAGATTTCTGACACGGGCTGTTCCAAACTCCTTTTGCGCCATTGCCGGGTAAAAAGAATTATTCTTTCCAAAAATGTTATACAGCACCTGCAATTCAGACAAGGGAGCAATGGGTCCTCTTAGCTTCCGGGAGGGTGACTGTATTTTCTGATTACTATCTAGTGTAAACAAGAATTTCTCGCGCGACAACATAAATTCCATCAGCGGATAGGCTCTTTTCTCAAACATCTCCTCGTCATCTCTCAGAACTGAAAGCTCTAAGGGATTCAGACTCGACACATTTTTTACTGCACCGGGTACATCGGTCGAATAGGCAAACCCTTTAAGGCTGTCGATAAACCAGGCATAGTGTGTTTTTGAATAGTCAATCAGGTTATCCAGCGTAGTATTCATTGAAACGGTTGCGTTGGTACGATAGTCCCTGAATCCCATGGTGTTTTCAGCTAGGTGCTCATACGTTTTAGTGATGTCCATAGGTTTTACAACACAATGAACCAAAAATTTAAAATTCGTACCGGCCTTCATTAGCGAGTTAAAACCACCCAGGATGGGCGCAAATACCTGCGGTTGTAATTTTAATTTATTATTGAGCAGCGCAATACCAAACTGGCTGTTTTCTAAAAGCGGCAGTGGTTGAAAGGGCAGGTAACCTGGGTCGGCCATCACTCCTATAGAATTATACCCGTCATTTACCAATGTGGCAGGGAGGGTTGCCATATATGACGGCGTCATGTACGGCTGTTGCGGTACACGTTTTTCCGTCCAGATCAGCGGCTGCCATAATTCTTCAACCATATCTTTATCGAACGAAGGCGCGCCCACATAACCTACACTGTAAAAACCATCTTTTTTAACGGTAAGCAAAAAGTGCAGGGATATTTGATCGCCGGCTTTTTTACTAACCCATGCCTTAAGGCTAAACCACGCATGATCCGGAAACAACAATAAAACAGAATCCTTAGTATCCACTATCTTACGGGCCGTCAAAAAACAGGAGGTCCCGGAATGATAAATATTAGCCGTTCTGTTTTCTTTTTTGCTGCGTAATATTTTATCATCGAACCCGTCGCCGGCAACCGACGCACTCACCTGCTGCTGTACATAATCTGCTGAAGCGCTGTCAGCGGCTTTCCAGGTAGGCACATTGTACGACACCTTTGCTATACCTGCGGGTTTTAAGGTAAGGCCCGGATCTGTTGAACTATAGATTACCAGAAACCTGGGCAAAAAATCATAATTTCTTCCGCCGGATCGTACAGTGATCCTGCCATCGTTTTGTATCTGCGACCAGGCTGTTGCAGGCGCTATAAAATGTATAAGAATAATTAAAAGACCGGATAACTGTTTCATTTGAAAATTTTCTTATTAATTATTTTTACTTTTTGATTGCGTTTCCGGTATAAAGCGTAGTACAAAACCTCCATGAGGAACCATAGCAATCATGTCTTTCCTTAATTGCCCATAAGAAATATCCGTTTTACGAAATCCTTTACCGGCATCTGTTACCAGACTTAATTTATGGCCGGGAACCATGTTGAGGAATGACGGATCAATGCCCACTTTTATTTCTTTATCGCTGCCGTTGATGCCGGCAACGTACCAGTCGGCCCCGTTTCTTTTAGCCAAAACCGCACAACGCCCTATTTCGCTTGACTGCAATACGATGGAACTATCCCAGGTAGTAGGTAGATCACGCAACATCGGAACAATGGGTGCGAATAAAGTGTCATTTAATAAGTTCAGCGGATTTTCTGCAATGCACTGAAAGGGAGAGTCCAATAAATACAAAAGCGCCAGCTGGTGTGCAAGACTGGTACCTGCCCGGTTAGAAAAAAAACCGGGAGTATAATCAGCAGGTCCCATAATAAATCTTGTAAAAGGTAACGCAGCATTGTGCCAGGCCGGGATGGGCTCATTCATAATATTCAGCTCCATGCCTCTGACGCCCTCTCTTGTCATTTCGTTAGGAAAGCTTCGGAACTCCCCGGTTGAGGTATGACAACCATGAAAATTAACCATCAGCTTTTTTTTAGCGGCGGCTCTTAAAAACCCAATCTCAAAATCGATCAGCTCTTTGGCCTCACTGTTCATAAAATCTATTTTAATGCCGGCCACTCCCAGGCGGCTTAAGGTATCCAGAAAAGCGTTACTATAACCTGTATCTCTAAGGAATTTCGAATCCTTCCATACCCAAACCTTAATTTCCTTTTTTTCACCATAAACCACCAGGTCTTTCAGTATTTCCCATTTGTTCTCCCACTGCTGTTCCCAGCCATCATCTATAAGCGTGTAACTATAATGGAGTATAGCGGCAGCGTCTATTATTTTCTTCTCAAAAGCAGGGTTAAGATAACGTTCATCGCGGCTGATCCAGCTCCAAGCACTTTTCCCCGGCTTCAGATAGCCGGTATTGTCAAATAGAGCTTTATCAGGTGCGGGATTTAAGGCGAATGTAATCAATTGATTGACCAATCCATTAAGATCACCGGCCCAGCCAATGACCCGCCAGGGTGTAAAAGAAGCTGTTCTACTGTTCACATTAAATCCCTGACTGCCTTCGGTAAAATCTACAGAAAGACTGTTGGCTTTGGCTTTAAGGCGCATACCGCTATAATTATATAATCCCGCCTCGGTAATAAACAGGTATTGCTTGTTGGTTAGCTGAACCAATATAGGTTTACCCTGTACGGGACCGGTTGGAGAAATTTTGTCAAGACTGTCCATTCTTGTCTGCATCCATAACCCCGCATAGGATTTTAACTTCCAGCTGTTGGTTCGTTCAAAAAACCAGGTTCGGTCGCTGCCATTTAAAACAAAACTGGTTTGCTCCGCGGTAATATGGTTGCTTCCCGGCGGCAACTGGTAGCGAAATGCACAGCCTGTATTAAAAACAGCAAATTCGATCACCGCTTTTCCTACGCTAACCCCGTATTTTTTGTAGCTAATATTCCGTAACGCATTATTATTTTTAAGAAGACTGAAAGAGTCTTTCACATTACCGGAAGAAACCAATTTCAACGAGGATGTGATATCTATTAAAGGCCTGCCTTCAATAACTAAACCCAATTGGGACGTATCTATGAGCGTATACCCGCTTCTTGTTACTGTGTAAAAAACACCCCTGCTGTTCTTAAATACCCGAACAGCCAAAGAGCCTGAAGGACTTTTAAGAACTACAGGCTGCTCCGTACATGCACCGGTAAGGCAAGCTGTAAGCAGCAAAGCAATGCTCCACCCTACGGTTAATGCCGTGCCGCGGGCGTAAAGCATGCCAACTGTTTTTAATAAACGTATCTTCTTCATACCAGTGTGTATAGTACCTGTGGTTTCACTACTTATGCTTAGCTGCTTTTAGTAACCGGCTATTGCTCAACGCCGGCCGGGGCAGCATATTTTGTGTGTTTCTACTCATTTATAATAATTGAAATGTAATTGTTCTGGAGGCCAGGGTTCGTCTTCCGTCTGCTCTGAAATCAAAAGCATAGTATAGCTGAATCGCCTGTCCGCCCTCAACGCTGCTGGCGCCTATAATAGCGGGATACCAGGCCTTCGGTCCGTCTTGCAACAGTAACCTCGGAGTCTCCCAGGTTTCGCCGTCAGCACTGGCAGAGATATAAAGTTTACCGTCCCATCCATGCCATATCATCACAAACCTGTTCAGGTACGTATTCCAATGTACAGAGGGGTTTGAACCGGGGTTCATAGTGAGTGGCGACAATGCCGTTTGCTTGCCCCCCAAACCAGGCTCAGAAAATGAACCATTATACCATTTTTTCCACGACCCTACGTAGCCATTGGGGTCAGATGATGCAGCCATACAAATGGATGTAACGCCTGTAGCAGGCGTATAATAACAATAATATTTATTGTTTAAATGATTATAGATAACGGCGCCATCTCCCAGTCCCGACCAACCCGGAGTGGCAGGTTTGTCCAGCTCATGTTTCAATATCTGGTAGGGTGCCCCCCAGGATCTGCCACTATCGGCGGAGTAGGCCACCCCGATAGATTTATAGGCATACCATCCCTGGGTGGTTCTGGGATACCAGTGCGTTTCGGCATGGAAAAAGCCTGCCAGGCGGCCGTCGTTTAATTGACGTACTCCAATGAACCACATGCCCCCATCGTTAAACCCGTTTGAAGTGCCGTTATTCGGCTGATTACCGCCAAAGACGGGAGTTAAGGGATTGAGTTGTCCCAGATGATTTTGTAGCAATGGAGAGCCGGCAACGGTTCTATAATTGCGATACCGGGCCCAGAAACCATAATACTGGCTGCCTATTTTTAATAAAGGAACTGCTCCGTCTGTATAGTAACCGCTATCACCAGGTGGAAATGTACTTTGAGAAAGGATGGAACGCTCGCCTATTGCAAAATCCCAATTACCGGCAAGGAGCGTTTTTTGCTGTTGAAGATCACCTGCGACGTAAGTGTCGTGCTTACTACAGGAATTCCAGAACGATAATAGCTGGATGCCCAATAAAATAAATGAAAGTTTAATCATACGAAGAGATTTTATAGGTAAGAGATCTTTTAAACTGAAACGTCATTGAAGGAGTGTTCCCCTTATTAAAATCCTGCCCAGGTAAATAACCGACTGATCATATTTCTGAGGATGATGGTTAATATCGTCCCGCTTGTCGATGGGCAGTATTTGTTCCTTGTCAGCCTTTTGTCCCGACACCCGTACTTCCACCTGGTGTGCGCCATAAGGCAGCTCAATTACATCGAACTGGCCCCGATACCGGTTATTACAATAGGTATTAAACCTGTTTAAAGGTGTGGCGCCGATCGAGTCGGTAGTTTGAGCCCGGTAATAAATAAAACTGCCCTGCTTATCTCTTTTTAACTGAACCGGCTTTCCATCTATAATCCATTCCAGCTGTCCTACTTCCGGTCCGCCTATGTCAAATACACCCACCATATCTCCGCTAAAGCGGAAACTGAAAGAGGCGCCCGGCGCCGATGCTGTAAAGACATCGGCAAACCAGCCTTCAAATTTTTTAAGGCCTGGATTTTGATGCGTAGCCATCGGCTGCCACCCCTTGCTGAAACGGGCTATACTTGCGGGTTCCAACATCGTTGCCTGATCCCAGGAAGCTGTTATTAAAGGCAGGGGCAAAGGACGCTTTTTTACTTCCTGCTGTGTTTCCAGCTTTGCCAGCGAACGTGCAATAGCGGCAGCATACAAATTTCCGCCTGCAGTTGCGGGATGAATGCCATCTTCGGCAAAGATGATCTTACCGGGATGTTGCTCCGATCCTGCTTTCCAGATCAGCTTACCGGATGCCTCCAGGGCTGCAGCCTCTATTCCTAGCTGAACAGAAGGCAGGCTATAATAAGCGGCTACACGTTCTAAGCCTTTGATGTTATCCGGCAATTCATTTTTTTGATAAAAGGAGGTTTGTCCGGTTAAAATGGTATAGAGCAAACAAATATCCACCGAAGGATCTTGCCGGATAGCCTGCCTTATCATTCCCTCCATACCATCTGGGTAAGCGCCATTAACTGCAAATTCTATGAAAATTAGATCAGGCCGGTGTTGCAATACCTGCTCCTGTATCCGGAAAGCACCTAATTCGGTACCTGTACCAGACACTCCGGCATTAATCCATTTAAACCGTGCTTTAGGATAACGATTCCTTAGATAATTTGCTGTTTGAAGCCTGTAGCCAAAATGTGACTGCGTGATGCTCCCGCCAATAAAAGCCACTACCACATCCTTCCCGCTGTTTACTTTTTCCAGAAAATTGGGAATGCCTGAACGAACTTTGCATTCTATTATGTTATAAAAATCACCCGGCTGTACCAACGGTACTTCTGACGAAAGAAAATCAAAATATACAGGCGAAGCTCCCGCCTGCGACGCCGCGATCTTATCCCTGTCTGTTACAGACTGGCCCGCCGCCATCAACGGTATTAACCCAACGGCTATTACTAAAACAGGTAAACCTGCCCTAATCTTTTTCATTAAACACAATATGTTTGGTAACAGTTTTTTCATTTTCATCTTTAAAAACCAGGTCTACAGACAGCGTTTCATTCATCGGTATTTTATTAAAGCTCCATTCATAAGGATATTGATTTACCTGTGCCATTTTTTTATTGCAGGTAACGGTAACCGAGCAATTTTTGAGGGGAGGCGTTTCAGCAAATCCATAAAATGAGTCCCAGCCAAAGGGAGACCTGATGCGAAACAGGAAAACACGCCCCCACGGGTTTCCCAGATCGACGATCCTCATACCATTTTTAACCGGAGCTGATGTTGCAACGGGGGTAACCGTTTCCAGCGGAATCGCAAGCGCTTTAAACCCTTTTGCCGGTACGGCTATATCAATTGCCGAGGCTTTAAAATCGCGGGAGGCTGACCGCCCGTTGCTTTCGTATTCAAGCGCCATGCCCGTGGTTTTGGCTCCGGCAGCTGCCGACCATTTTAGGTTTATTTTGCTCTCTGCATCAGCTTCCGAAGAAAGCAATATCCAGAACGTTTTATCAGATATTGCAGTTACATAATTTATTTCGGGGTTCGCGATAGTTACTAACCCTTTCCGCATGTGCAGCATAGCTTGCATATCGTTAAACACCCGGCCTTTACCCCCTCCGTACACCCGGTTATTAAACCACACAAAGCCCTCCTGCTTGCTATAAGGAAATGATACATTCCCACCCGATCTTTGAATAGCTTCTGTAACCAGGTAGTCTACACTAAACGCTATATGAGGAGGTATATGGTGGTAGTAAACCGAACTAACATCAGGGCCTTTATAAGGAAAGTTCTTTGACATCGGTATATCCGTAAAACCCGTTGCATAATAGCCGGGATAGTTGGCATAACGGCCAATAATGCCGTTACGTGCATAAATCTCGTAAATGGGCTTTTGTGTATATTGAAACAGGCGTAGTAAATGAGGCGCCCAGCTGCTCATAAATACCGGATGAACATTTTGGCCTTTTACCCTGGTAAAATAGGTGCTTGGCTGTTCGAGTCCTAAACCTACAGGTGATACGAGCCATTCAGGAACTTTCTTTTCCTCAACATCGCCCTGCTTTCTAGGGAAACCCAAACGGTATGGGGCATTGCCCTTCCACCAGATACGGGTAACACCATCATAGCGGCCGCCGGGGTGAATCGCCTGCAACTGATCCTCTACGCCCGGATAGCTTCTGATGCCGGCAAGGGTAAAATAAGCGCCATACCCCGCTGCCTGAAGCCATTTATTATTTTTTGTTGTTTCGTATAAATCCAGCAGGTCCCACCATGGGGCATAAAAAGATGCATTATAAAAGGGTATATGACTCAATAGCTTATTATTATTGGTATAAATCTTATGCCGGATAAAATCATCTGCATCATCCTGCGCTATCTGCAGCCATTTTTTTCGTCCTGTTATGCGATAAGCCCAAAGCGCCTCGTTCCACTTAAGAAAATCAGTTGAATATCCCTTTACTGCCCTAAGGCTATCTCCAGGCAATGCTATATCAGTTAACCACGGATTGAGCGCTCCCAGCAAACGATGTAATCCCAGGTAATAAGATGTGGTAAACTGTGACTGAAAAGGATTTAGTTTTAGAGTTTCCCGGGTTGCATTAAAGGCCGTTGGAACGATATCGGTAGCCCACCTGTACCCGCTCCTGGAAAGTGTAAATTCAATAGTAGGTAAAGAACGGGTAAGGTATAACTGCTCATCATTTTGCAACACAGAAAGCGCCACATTGAGCAAAGGCGTGGCATTCACTACCGTTGGTGCTGTTTTGGGATCTCCCTCAATGTCGTAAAACCCTTTTAGTTCCGGAGCCCAGCCGCCGGCGCTATCATTGTTGGCCAGCTCGATCATATTAAAAACAGCATCGGTAAGCGATGCCACCGGCTGTTTACGATAATCTTTTACCTTAAACACTTCATTAGATACCTCTTCTAGGGCTGCATTCCAGTTGGCAGGTGTTATACCTATAACAAAGCGACGATCAATCAGCTGATCTTTGCCATACCTGGAATCTTTCATACCCAGCACAGGTGAGAACATTACGGGCTGAAGCTGGCCCCGGTGATTTTTAAGCGTAAATCCAACGGGTGAGAAATCTACTGATCCCCAGTCTTTGGGAAAAGTAGATACATCTGCCGCAACGTATGTAGATACTACTTCCTGACCAGCCTGGGAAGAAATAATAGCAAGCGGTTGCTGCATCATAGAAGACAGCATCATCTGCGGACCTTCAGACAAGCGCTTGTACTGGAACATAGGCGCCATCATCACATTATGAAGTTCCTGATCGGCGATAGGCTGAAACGCCCCTACCCCCATACTATAATAGCCTGGTTGTGAAGTTTTGCAAATTAAACGCAAATCAATATGCCTGCTACTGTCGGGTAGTGACCAGAAAGCCGTTATAACAGACCTGGTTTGGGTTACATACTGCACTTCGATAACCTGCTTGCTGATAAGCGCTGCCGATACAGGTATCGCTTCACTGAAGCGACCAGCCTGGAAGGGATTAAACTCATCGCCTGGCCGCCTTACCTGGTATTGCTTTCCTTCAAAAAGAAAATAAGCATTGGCTTCTTTATTATCCCAGGTAGGATAATACTTATTAAATCCGATGGTTGCAGTATCACTGTAAATAAGATATATCTTGTGATCTTCTGCTAAAGCTCCGCCCATTTGCAACCATTTACCATCTTTCTTTATTTCTGTTTTGCAGGCTATCGCTTTATGATCCGGTCCTGTTTTAACAAACTGCAACCTCAGTATTTCATTTTCTATTGCCGCAACTACCTTATCATCCTTGGTTAAGCGTAAAGGAGCGCTTACGGCTTGTTGCTGATCAGAAAATACCTGTTGCTCACGCGGGTCTATCCGCCAGGAAAGAAGGAGTTTCTTTTCTACAGCATTCGGATCGGCTGCACTGTCGCTGGTTAGCAGTATGGCATCGCAACGCCCATAATTAAAATTATGAAGCCTTAACAAGGCCTGCGACTTTTTAAGATCAAGCCCGCCTACCTTCTCCCAGTAATATCCGGGTTTACCATGCCCGCCTGCCTTTTTTAGCGGCATATTGCCCAAAGAGAGCTGGAAGAAACGGGTACGGGGATTAACATCAAAATCGGGTGTTCGAACCCAAACGGTAAAATGTCCCGCTTCTTTAATATCTACTACTGTTATTGCATCCGTAGCTTCATCTCCGGCGCCGCCTATATATCGTAGCACCTGGCCGCTTACTGTTTCCCTGTCGGGCTCTGTAAACCATTTACCCTTGAACTGAAAATCTGCTCCTAATATAAGATATTGCGCCTTTTGGCCGTATAGGCCTGCCTGTATCATTACCAGTAATAAAAGCAGCTCTATTTTCAACAGTTTGCCAGAATGCATTGTATACATTTAATAATATTGAAAGCTGAAAACCTGGAGTCCATAAGGCTTTATCTTTACCTTATCCCCCCAAGAATAACTGATGCGTGCTGCAGATGCCGACCTGCAGGCGGCAGTCTTTAATTGCAGCCGGTGACCTTTTATAAAGCGTGAAGTATCTACTTTCAACGCGGCCTGCTGCATTTCGTCATCATTATTGAGGACAAACAGGTAAAACTTTTTATTTGTTTTATCTAAGGCACACAAATAATCGATATTAGGATTATCAAACGATACCAGGTTTTCCATCAGTACCAGATCAACCTTCTTACCAAATACTTGTCCTGAACTAAAACCAAATGTTTTATGAGGTCCTACTTTGGGCGTCACAAACCCTGCGGGAAACTCAATACGCCCCTGCGACCTCAACAGCAACTCAGACATTAAATAATCCGTTATCCATCCCAGCTGCCACCATGCATGGTGCGGAAACGGCCCGGCGCCTTTGTTCATAGCGCTCCAGTAGTAAGAAGCTACACCGGTGGCGGGATCGACAAAGGCATCTTTTGTTAGTGCCGCAGCACGGGCCATTTTTAAGAACAGGGAGTCTTTTGTTAATGCAAAAAACCGGATAAACATTCCTGCGTGACTGGCCAGCAAAATAGGCCCGCTGGGATTGGCAGACCCCAGTGTTCCGCCATGCTCAAAACCCAAACCTACCTGGCTGATCTGCCATTCTTCTAACTGACGTGCGCCATTCTTCCTCATGCTTTTGTCGGGTATGGGATGAGAATATATTGAGGTAGTATAGTACCGGGCAGTAGTTATAGCCGCCTTTTGTAAACGTTCGTCTTTTGTAATGTCATAAAGATCTAATAATGCCTGTGCACTTTGTGCTGTAGCAAAATCCGGTGCAAACCTTGCATCGCCGCAAACACCCAGAAAATACCCTTGCTCTACCGCGTTTTTAATAAACCAGTCAGCTGCTCTTGAAGCTGCGTCAAGATATTTTTTATCGCCCAATATTTTATAAGCAACCAGCAAACCGTAGAAAGTAGGCCGGTAGTCTTTCTGATCGGTAAACATGGGCTTTTTAGTGACATTGTTGTAAGCCACCTCCCAATATCCTTCCGGCTTCATTTTTGAAAGCAGCCAGTCCGCCGCCAACCTTAGTTCTGCCCTCAATTGCTGATGGCGGGGTTCAAACAACAGGATATTCCCGATATCGAGCATCATATAGTAGGTGGTTGCTATCGGCTCTGTGTAGGCGCCCCACTCTTCGGTGAAACGTTTAGATTGATACAGGTAATACTGGCCCGCCGCAGCGCCCCTGAAAAAATCATCCGTTGTATTTTGCTGGGCCAGCTTAAAGTTAAGGGCCTGGGGCAAACGGGTATGTAGCAGCACCGAATCCCCGGTAATATTGGCCAGCATCCACATGGCTCCGTAATCGGCATTTTTAACAGCATCCTTTTCAGATCCATACACACCTCCCAGGTATTCCTGGGCCCCTATCCACCTACCTTTATAGTCAAATGTTCGCCACCTCGAAGTGCTATCGTTTTTTACATAGCTGAACAGCTGTTCTGTTCTTTGCGATAAAGATTGCCGGGTTTGTTTTAAATGCAGCAATTGATCGAAATGATAAATATCGTTCACCACATGCTGGTAAACCGGGTACCATCCTTCATTTTGTATAGTAAACCTGAAATCAAACGACAAAGATTCGCCCTTATTCAGAAAAGACCTTTCCTGGCCCAGCACAGGATGATATAAGGTAGGCGTTAACTGGCCGTTCCGGTTGATCATTGATAAACCCAGCAGCCACTGCGACTGCGTAGACTTATCCTGCAGCCAGGGATGTCTTGCAGTGCCCGGTTCTGCGGTAACACCCAGCGTAATGCCCGCCTTATTAGTAAGGATAGAAGTTAATGCTGCTGCTGTTCTTTCCCGCACCACAACAGGTTTGTCCGGAATACCATGACCATACGCGTAAGCGTCAACGAAATCATTATTGATTGTCTTTCCCTGAAACAGCCCGGGAATACAGGCCCATTCAAAATTTTTCTTATCATTTGCGGTTAATGCAGGAGTAGCAATGGAGTAATACCCGGGAGCCTGGGCCGTTAACCGGATAGTTACCCTGAGATCATTGGTATACAGGGTATCCAGCCGCCATATCGCCTCAATGGCAGCCTGTTCGGTTTTTTTAGAAAACACCACGGTATTCCCTTCTGCGCTGCAATGTTCGGGATAAAATGAAATGGTCCTACCTTCTTTATTAAATGAAACCGCTGAGGTATTCGCCTTCCAGGTAGGTATAATGTAACGATACTCGGGTTCGGGAAACTGAACAGCCCGGCCATTTTTGTCTGATATAACCTGCGGGTATGTATGGGGCTGTTCGGCGCTGTAAAGCAAAGTGTATTGTCCTAGGAGACCAGAGAGGGAACGCCAGGTCAATCCATCTTTTAATAGCAAAGTGTTTAACCGATAACCTTCGCTGCTGTGCCCCCATTTCACCTGCAGCGATTTGTTTTGCAGGCGTGGAGACGTTATTTTCTGGCTATAAGCAACAGATACAAATACCAGTAGTGATGTTACGATTTTACAACTATATAAAGTAAAACGGCTCATATGCTAATCTTATTAAGGCGTGATGTTAATCTCCATTTCCTTTAAAATAGAATCCGACTCTTTAACATTTACGCTTGTTGCTACAAATACAACTTTGTATACACCGGGTTTGGTATATACCTTGCTGTATTCATATAGATTTTGAGAAATATTTTTGATGGTTTCCCCTTTATCAGGATTGGTTCTGTTGGGATTAAACTGCTTGGTTACCACCCAATCGTCATCCAGGGCCAGGGGGTTCGAAACCGTAAGCAATTGAACGGACGTGATGCTCCATTTGGTAGTAGGGCCGCTAAAGTTAAATGAGCTCCAGCCGGCAGTAGCCATGGTGGCCAATGCCGTCTCCTCGTTTTGCGCATTTATGCTTTTTAAATCAAAGGAGCGGATAACCCATCTGTTCTGAGCAGACTCCGGTTTTATAGTTGCTGTTTTATAACGAAAGGCTATTGCCATATTTTTATTGCGTTCGGCAAACTCGCTCAGATCAATATTTCCCGACGATGTCTGGTCCTGTCCTGACGACAATACTGCTTTGCCCGTGATATCTTCCCATGTGGCCGCCAGCACACTTGCCGAATCATATTTCCCGTTGAAGTCAGTAGAGACCAGCAACTTTAAAGTACTTTGGTCTACTGTAGCGGGTCCGTACTGGGCGAAACTTTTAAAGTTTAATAGAATCTTGTTTCCCTGTACAACAGTACGATCTCTGAACTCATATTTTCGACCCGGCTCACCCGACCAGAATACAACATTATCGGGTTTACCACTAAAAGTAAACCTGACAGGTTCGCCTACTTTATAGGTTGTTTTTTCAGGCGTAACCGAAAAGTTGCTGATATCAGCCAACTCAAAACGTTTGGAGCAGGAAGCAAGCATAACAAAAAGTATAGCAGCAGTTATATTTTTTTTCATCCATGTATTTTTTGCATTTTCGATTAATTCGCATCTCCCCTGGCCATACCACACCAGCAAGTGCCGGGATAATTCATTTATACAGGACACCTTGTTGATAGAGTCTCCTATGCCTGTTCTGATAACTTTCCCCATCGTTGTGATCGGTTTCATGCGCTTATGTTTATTGATTGCAGTTATATAGAATCATAACCCTTTTGAACCAACAATTCCTGATAGCTATTTTATCAATTCTTTTACCAGCCCGGATTTTGTTTTACATTGGGATTCACCGCCATTTCGCTATTAGGTATCGGAAACAGTACCGATCGTTCTGTTATCCGCTGCGCCTGGGCAATAGCAGGATCTCTTAAAGCCGCCGGCATGTTGGTTCGGTACGCCTGCACCTGTGCCTGCATTGTTGAAGGGTAAATGCCCCACCGGATAAGATCATGCTTGCGTATTCCTTCAAAGGCCAGCTCTCTCAGGCGTTCGTTCATGATCAGCTCATGAAAATCCTGTTTCGATAATCCGGGAGGAGCATCTACTGTTGGGTCAGGTGATGCAACGTCTTTACCATATCCCCGCCTTCGCACCATATTGACTGCTTTATAAGCCAGTTCTGAGGGGCCGTTATTCACCTGGTTGTCGGCCTCCGCAAACATCAGTAATACATCGGCATAACGCAACAGCGGCCAGTTGGTGCCGGTATAACTTTGATCCCGTGGCAGCAATAATTCATACTCTCTTCTCCACTTACCATTACTGCGTTCATATACCTGATCGGCAGCCCAGGCGGTTCTCACCACCGTCTGGCCGGTTGTTACAAACCTGAAAGGAGCAACCGTCCAATCCCTGCGAAGATCAGCAGCTTCGTATGCATTATACAGTTTGGCTGTGGCATGCACATAATCGTACCCATAGCCGGTATCAATATTGCCGCAGGTAATACCGTTATAGCTGCCGATCATACCACCTTCCTGTATTTCATTCTTATTCGCACCTTTAAATTCTACCTCCCAAATACTCTCGCCTATGTCAAATACTTCTTTAACATGATTGATATACACCTGTTTAAAATCAGGATTTAATTTATGCAGGCCCGACTGCATGACACTATCGGCATAATTCCTGGCCTCCGTATATTTAGACACATCATTCAACGGATATCCGGCCATAGTAAGATATACCCTTGCCAATATTCCCTGAACCGCCGTTTTTGTAATACGGGTGTTATAGCCATAGTCTGTAATAGTTCTTACCAGCTTTTCGGCTTCTTTCATATCAGCAATGATCTGTTCATATATCTGCGCTACCGGCGTACCGGCCAGCGGCTCTTCATCGGGGCTTTCACTCGGGCGCAGCTTTAAAGGCACAGGTCCAAATTCATCGGCAAGCATGAAGTAGTAATAAGCCCTTAAAAAGAGGGCCTGGCCTTTGATCTCGTTTCTTCTTTGTTCACTCACACCTTGTGCCTTGTTTATATTTTCCAATAACATATTGGCTCTTTCAATACCTACATAAATAGACTCCCAATGCCGGTTGATCTCAAGCGTTGACGCGTCGATGATATTGGCATTAATGCCTGAGGTTTGGTTCTTCATAAAAAACTCATCGCTGAAAACAAGATAGCAGGCCATACCCTGGGAGTACATACGGTTATCGCCCAGCCTGTCATATACACCCGCAAGCGCCGACTCGAGGTCCTTCTCGGTATTGTAATAGTTTACAGGAGCAACAAAGTCCTGTGGTGTTGTGTCCAGTATTTTATTGCAACTGCCGGTTACCAGTAGTAAGGCCGCAAATAGGTAACAGTAAATCAACTTCATTGTAAAAGCATTTATCGTTAAAAAGTTATATTTATTCCGAAGGTTACTGTTCTGGCTCTCGGGTAAGGACTCCAGTCAAACCCCGGGGTCAGCGCCGTATGGCGCACTGATACCTCAGGATCCAGCCCAGAGTACTTCGTCCAGGTTGCCAGGTTTTGAGCCGAAACATGCAGCCGCGCAGCCTGTATTTTCCACTTTTTCATTAAAGAGCCCGGGAAATTGTAGCCGAACGAAACAGTTTTCAGCCTTAAAAAGGAACCGTCTTCAATATTCCTGTCGGAGTATACGTTAGGCCCGTAACCTCCGGCAACCGGCAACAGGCTGTTTTGATTATCCAACGACCAGCGGCCTTCGTAGGTCTTAAACATGTTAATGTCCCGCCGGGCTTCGGCACCTTCAAAAACGATCCGGTTGGCATTTAATACATCGTTTCCATAAGACCATTGCAGAAAAACATTCAGGTCGAACTGGTGATACCGAAAGTTATTGGAGAAACCTCCGATATGAACCGGATTAGGATTCCCGATAATGGTTTGATCATTTGCGTCGACATTTCCATCGCCGTTAATATCTTTATATTTAATAAAGCCAGGCTTTATATTGGCCCTGTCGCCGCCGTTATTGGGCATCTCCGGCTTGAGCTCATAGCTGCCATTAGGCAGCGCATTAAAATCTTCCAGCTGATACAAACCGTCGAAAACATAACCATAAAAAAGAGCAACCGGTTTTCCAGGCAGCGCTATATAAGGCAAAGAGTTATTAAAATTACCATTCCAGTTAGTTACCCGCGTAAGCAGGCTGGGTTGGTCTCCATTCAGCTCTTCTATCCGGTTTCTGTTAAACGCTATATTGAAATTGGAAGACCATGTAAAATTCTTTGTATTGATGTTTACGGTATTAAGCGTAAACTCCAGGCCCCTGTTGGAAACAATACCGATATTTTTGAACGCGGTAAGATAGCCGGTTGAAGTGGGCATTGATGCATTCAATAATAAATCAGTAGTTCTTTTATAATAATAATCTGCCGTAAGGCTAATACGCTCTTTAAGAAAACTTATGTCAAGCCCCGCATCAAGGTTAGCGGTACGTTCCCATTTCAGGTTTTCGTTCCCTACCATTACCGGCACCGTACCTTTAATATAATTACCATTGAAATAGTAGCCACTGCGGGTATTTCCTGTATTAGCACCTACTTCCTGGTCCAGCACACTCAGGTATGCAAAATCGGAAACGCGGTTATTACCGGTAATACCATAAGACAGTCTTAGTTTTGCAGCAGAAATAGCTTTCACGGGTTTCAGGAATGACTCGTTACCCAGGTTCCAGGCAAAGGCGGCAGACGGAAAATAGCCCCACCTGTTAGCAGGAGAAAATTTCGAGGATCCGTCGCTTCTGAAAGAGGCGGTAAACAGGTAACGGGAATTAAACCCATAATTAACTCTTCCCAAAAAAGAAACCAGTGTAGCATAAGACCCGGAAGTGGTTTTGTTCATAATAGTTCCCTGGTCGAGCCCTTTAACCCCCAAAACTTCATTGGGCACTAAAATAGATACGAAACCGTTGCCTTCTGTGCTGCTGCGCTGCATTGTTAAACCCGCTACGGCATCTATCCTGTGCTTGCTGTTGAAGGATCTGTTAAAAGTAACCAGGTTTTCGTTCAGCAGGTTTCTTACATTCAGGTTATCAATCGATCCATTAATACCATAAGTAGCTCCATATACAGTGCGCGGGTTACCTGCCGCAGTTTTGGAGTTGTTAAACCGTTCGAAACGCATATCGGTTTCTGTTATACCACCATTAACCCTGAATTTAAAATACTTAAGGAAGGAGTACTCCAGGAAAGCATTGGTAAAAAAAGATTTGGTGAAGGCATACATATACATATTATTGGAGTTCACCACCGGGTTCACTCTCAGATCTGCATTGCCTGCAATATCATCAAAAGGCTGATCAATAAAGTCATCTTCATTTCCTGCACCTGTAACCGGGCGATAGCCCCAGGTACTATAAAGAAGGTAGGAAGAAGCATTCCCCGCAGAAGAACTATTAAGATCATCGCTGGTTAAATTGGCGATCTGGCCGTTTTTAATAGCCTGTGTATAGTTGGTATTAACACCCGCCCGGAAATTTTTCCCGATCCGCTGTTCTATCTGGAAACGGCCCTGGTACCGCGTAAAGCCACCGTTAATCACAATACCATCCTGATCAAGAAAAGACCCGCTCAAAGAATATTTGGTTGCAGCAGTTCCGCCTCTTAAAGATATGCTGTGATTTTGCATAAAGGCATTGCGGAAAACATAGTCCTGCCAATTGATCCCTTCAACATCCTTATAAGACTCCAGGGTTTTACCGTCCTGGAAATAGATCTGCTCTCCTATGGAACGGTTTAGCTCTAACTGATATTTTACAAACTCATAAGCGCTCATTACCGGTATTTGTTTCTGCGGATACTGCAGCCCCAGCCAGTTGTTGTAGGTTACCACAGGAGGCCCGGTTTTTCCCTGTTTGGTTTTGATCATGATTACACCGTTAGCGCCTCTCGCGCCATATATGGCGGTAGAAGAAGCATCTTTCAATACTTCGATAGATTCAATATCATCAGGATTAATCGCATTATTGTCGGGACTTTCAATGGGGAAACCATCTATTACATACAACGGTGTATTAGATTGGGTAATGGAGTTGCCGCCCCTGATCACAATATTATTTACGCTGCCGGGCTGGCCGTCGTTGGAACTTACCTGCACCCCGGCCACCCTCCCGGCCAGGGCGTCTTCAAAAGAGGGTACCGGCGCTTTTTCCATATCCTTCATGTTTACAGAACCTACCGCCCCGGTAAGATCTTTTCGCTTTACTTCGCCGTATCCTATTACTACCACATCATCCAGTACCTGGTTAGCCGTTACCAGCTGAACAGGATAATCGTTGTCTGACGTAATTTTTACAGACTTTGTTATAAAGCCTATCATAGAAATAATCATTACATCATTTTCCCTGATATTAGGAAGCGTAAAGCGCCCTTGTGCATTAGTAAGCGCAGAGGCCGTTTTACCTTGCAGGGTAATAGTTACATTCTGCAACGGACTACCTTTTTCATCGGTAACGGTGCCCGTTATAGTTTTCACTGCCTGGGCCAAACAAAGCAGCGGAAGCCCCATGGATAACAGTAATAACGTTAATTTTCGATTCATATGCAATAATCCTTATTTAAAAGTTGGAAGTGATGGGCAAACATTTTCTTATTATAAAGAGCAACCGCCAAAAACATGCATGGCATAAAAGCATTTATTTCGTCTTTATCGTCTAAAATAGTCTGGTCTGGACTGGTATGCTTCACAAACATAAAACTTTTGATTTTATCTGCCAAAACATTTTTCAATACTGCATTTACGGTTCCTCATACAGCAAAATGTTCTGGTTGGGTTTGTTTGGCCATTACTTATTATTTTTGCTTAAAGATTTTCTAATGAACACAATTGCTGACGGTACAGCGAGAAAGGTAAAGGGAGCATTGCAGGCCAAACTAAAGTATGAACAGCTATCAGAATATATTATTTCACTTATTGAAAACGACAGGCTTCATATAGGCGACCAGATTCCGTCTTTAAAACAATTACAACTGCAGCTAGGCATGAGCAAGGAAACCTTGCTGAAAGGGCTCAATCATTTAGTAGAGAAAGGAATTATCGAATCGGTTTACCGCAAAGGGTATTTTGTTAAGAAAAAAGACATACAGCATACATACAGAATCTTTCTGTTGCTCGACAAAATGAATATCATGAGAGAGCAGTTATACCGAACGCTTTTGGACAACCTGAAAAACAAGGCTGACATAGATATTTATTTCCACCACCATAATTACCAGGTATTTGAAAAGCTGGTAAAAGAAAATATCGGGAAATATACGCACTACGTTATTGCTACTTTTTTAAAAGAAGATGTAGCGCCCCTGTTAAATATGATACCTGACAAAAAAAGAATAGTAGTGGATCTTAACCAGCAAGGTATTACCGGCAATTACAGTTGTGTTTACCAGGATTACGGACATGATATTTATACCTCTTTGCACAAACTGAAAAAAGAGTTATCAAAATATAAAAGATTAATTCTGGTAGCACACCAGGAAGCCATTCATGCAAAGCTTGTGATAGAAGGATTCTTGCATTACTGCACCGAAATGAAGTTCCCCTACCTGATCCAGTCTGACATAGATGAAAGAAATTTTCAGAAGGGCGATGCCTATGTTACTTTTAGCAGATATGATACGGATGATGTTACCCTGATCAAGCTGGCGCGGAAAAAAAAGCTTAAACTGGGACAGGATGTCGGACTCATTTCCTATAATGATACGGATGTAAAAGAAATACTCGAAGATGGCATAACTGTGATTTCGACGGACTTTGAGGCTATGGGCAAAACGGTTTCACAAGCAATATTGGAAGAGCAGGTGATTGTAAAACGAAATCCCACTAAAGTAATAAAGAGAAACTCTCTTTAAGATACCATTTTAAGTTTATACCGGGTAAAAAATAATGAACCGGCTTATTGCCCTGATTCGGGAATTGTTTTACGCTCCTATTACCTGCTATGGCTTTTTAGAAAAAACCATGCGCGTGTAGACAGATAACCCCGGGCACGCTTCTAATTCTTTTTAATCCGGATCCATACGGGCGCATGGTCACTCGACTTTTCCCATCCGCGCACATGCCGGTCAATACCCCCGGCTTTTAAACGGCCACCCATTACAGGACTTAACAGGATATGATCCAGGCGCATTCCGGCATTACGCTCATAAGCCTTAAACAAATAGTCCCAAAAGGTATACAACTGCTCTTCCTGCGGGAATAAAAGGCGCATGGCATCAATCCATCCTTTATCGGTCAGCTCCCTGAAAGCCTTTCTTACTTCTACCCTGAATAAGGCATCATTCTCCCAACGTTCGGGCTTATATACATCAGCGGCAGTGGGGATAATATTAAAATCGCCAATCAAAATTACAGGCAATTCCATTTTTAACAGTTGCCCCGCTCTTCGCTTCAGGCGCTTCACCCAGGAAAGTTTATAATCGAATTTGGGACCAGGATAAGGATTACCATTAGGTAAATACAGGCAACATATCACGATTTCGCTCACTATCGCTTCCAGGTAGCGGCTTTGCCCGTCTGCAGCATCTCCGGGTAATGTACGTTGTACTTCTGTTATCTGCATCCCTTTTTTGCTGAGAATGGCTACCCCGTTCCAACTTTTCTGCCCATGCCAGATGGCTTCATAGCCTGCTGCATTAACCTCTTTTATCGGAAACTTCTCATGCAATGCTTTGAGCTCCTGTAAGCATACGATATCCGGCCGGGCCTCTTTCAACCAGCGTAATAATACCGGAAGCCGGCCATTGATACCATTCACATTATAAGTAGCGATCTTCAGGTTGCGCATAAACGATTTTTATGATGACACGAGTAAAACAACAATGGCTCAGGACAGGCCCAAGCCATTTATGAACTTGCAAATAGTTTGCCATAAGAAAACCGAATCGTTCATGGCAGTACCATGATTTACCGCGATGCGATGACTTCCATTATCCCGGCGATGGTTAATTATTCAAAATACCCCTGAGCAAGCCAACCGAAAAAGGCTTGGTTATTAAATTTTTTACCGAGGGATAAATTTTAGTACGTGCCAGATCCATATCATCTATGGAAGAGCTTACTACATAAATATTGACACCCGCTACTGCCGCGGCAGGAAGGGATGAAAAAGCCCTCAGGAATTCCCAGCCGTTCATTTCAGGCATTTCAATATCCAGCAATATAATATCCGGTAATTGCATAGAGGGGTCGGTCAGGGCAGCCTGAAGCGCTACTATGGCTTCGCGTCCGTTTTCCGCAAATAAAACTTCTGCGCTCGTACAGCAAAGACCAATCATCCTTCGCGTAACCAGTTTGTAAACGTGATCGTCGTCTACTATAAGAATAACCTTATTAACATTCATTGAAACCTGAGGGTTATAATACCGGGCTTAGTATTTACTATCAAATTTAAGGTTAAATACTTAAACAACAAGGGCTGATGTATGGCTCTAATTTATTATTTTTCGTGCTGCATGTAGCTAAGAAGGCAATTGAAAGCCATACCTGATACGGCTTCCTTCTATTTCTTTGACCAGTAAGCTGCCATTACGTGCAAGATAATCGTTACAAAGGCTTATTCCCAATCCCACACGGCTATCGCCCCAACCAGCAGCATCCGATGGCATAAAATCATTCTGTATGCTCACCTCAATCATTGCTTCCTGCTGCAGGGCCTTAACTATAATAATACCTGAGTCAACTGTATACTTTACTGCATTATCCAGCAAATTGCGCAACACCAATTGGATATGATTTTTATCTGCTACGCAAAACAAAGATTGTGGCGAACCTTCTATCCGGATATTTACTTTTTTCTCTTCAGCAATCGGCCGGTATACAGCTACCAGGAAGCTGATCATTTGCGAGATGTCAAAACGTTCTATATTTATATGAACCTCCTGCATCTGGGCACGCGCCCAGTGGAGAATATTATCAAGCATTACCTTTAATTGCTGGAAATGATTACTATTAGAGCGGAGCATCCGCTTCAGTTCTTCCTCATTAAAAAGGTCGATATTATCGGCCGACAAAATAGTGAGAATACCATTAAACGGTGTTCGCAGATCATGGGCAATAATCGAGAACAGCTTATTTTTAATTTCATCAGAAGCCTGCAGCTTCGCTATAGCATCCTTTAAACTCTGAGTACGCTGACTTACCTGCCGCTCCAGCTCTGCATTATGCGTTTGGATCAATTTATAGTTTTCCTCCTCCGCTTTTCTCTGCCGTTCAATGATTAACTCATAGCGCCGCCCCAAAGCTATGGCAAGCAGCATAAACTCCAGTAATATACCACTTTGCAATATCAGGGAACTGTAAGTAGTGTACTCCAGGATGCCTTGCAAACTCAATACATAGTATATAACCGCTGCTACAAATGTGAGCCAGGCGGCACCTAAATAAGCAACAGTTTTTCGCTCTGCTCCATACGCATAAATACTGGTAACAATTAAAGTAACAGGCACTATCAAACCAAAAACCTGGGCTCCCCAGGCTGCCCGGGCTTTAAAGCCCAGAAGGCTGATCACTAATAAAACACATAAACCACCCAACAGCAGATTTGTCCACCTGAAAAGTGGCAATGACAGAGACCGGATATTATAAAACCGGTTGGTGATTAAAATAGAGGTTCCAAAACCTATACAGAAGAAAATGTGCGGATAACGATATACGAAAGACCGGAATGATTCTCCCAAAAGATAACTATAACCACTCAGGTACCCGATCGTGTAAATGCCCAGGGATAATATATACAGGCAATAATAAAGATAGGCTACATCCCTTACACTCAGGTAAAGGAATGCATGAAAAATCAACAGGGCGAGCAAAAAACCAATAAAGCAAATTTCGATCACTTTCGCAGACGACTTCTCAATAAGATATAAATTATCGGCCTGAGCAAGCTGTAAAGGCAGCAGCATTATATTCCTGCTCTTAACACGAAGCCATATATCGCTGGCTGTTTGCCCGTCAGAAGAGGATACAGGAAAGATATACTGGCTGGTGCTTCTCACACCTTTGGTGGGTTTTGTAAGGGATCCGGCCTTGAAATTGCTCCATTGATCACCCGACTTAATATAGCAATCGATCTCTTCAATATTGGCGGAACCAACAACCAGGTAAGCCGCATGATCCGATATTTTCTTTATAGATAAATGGATCCAGAACGCAGAAGCCGTATTGCCTAAGTTAAGTATATCGGAACTACCTTTAACAAATTTCCCCTTTTCATATAAGTACTGCGCCTGGGGCAACAAGAGCAGGGCTGTTGTATCTTTAAAATAAGATACGGATTTGCCAATATACTGCAAAGGGCTGCTTCGATCCAGGTCAACAGCCTGAGGCCTGGCATGAGTTGCACAAAACATAGCCAGCATCAAACTAAAGACACATTTCAACCTGAGGAACATGTCATAAAGTTAAGGGTTGTACCTCATTACAACCTATTAGCGCTGTTGACGACCGTTGCAAATCACCTTAAAATATCTGTTATAAGGATATATAAGCGTGATCTTTTTTAGTAATGAATGCCGGTTACATTAACAGCCGGTGAACAAACTATCGCAGCCATTGTAAAATATCTTGTATTTTATGGATTACGGGTGTGGAAGTTAGGGTTGAGCCAGGGTCTTCCTCAGGTCAAGCTGCTCTTCTCCCTCAAGACTTATAGTTCGCGTCAGCAAACCAGCAAGCTCCTTTCTTTTATTACTATTCAATAAAAGATAAATGACCCCGACGTTCACCTTTTGCTGCTCTTTACTTAATCCCATAAATATTTTAGGTTCGGCAGTATAAATACCTTTCAGCACGTTAAAAAGATCTGCTTTTGCTGCCTGCCCCTGTTCACTCTCTTTAAACTCTGGTATAATACCATTTTTTTCAAATGTTTCAATAAGAAGACTGGCAGCATGCTGGCTAACAAAGCGTTTCTGTTGGTGGCGCACCAGGTCATGCAACCGGCTCTGCAAAATCCTGAAGATGGACGAATTCCTGGAGCTCCCTTCAAAAAGGTTCAGGCTTTGCTCATGATCGTTCACATAAAAACTGTTGAAGAACGAAGATTCTACATAAACACTATGATAAAAACCAATAGCGTTATTATTAAATGAAGTTAACTCCTTGAACACTTCCTTTTGCTTACTATCCAGGAAATAAAAGTAAAATTTGTCGCCGATCTTATGTACCCATCGTATGAAAGTTGCTTTAAAAACAGTTTCCTTTTCATCCTCCGTCACTGGTATCAGCAGTACATCATGCTGCGCGATTAAGTTATTGTACCGAAGAGGATCTCCATTGATACGGATCTGAAAGCTCCTGTCTTTATTGAGAAAAAGAAACCACCCGAATTCCCGGCCTAAAAAATCTATGAATTCAGGAGACGAAAAAGAATAAGCTGTTACTCCAAACAGGTCGTCAAAACGCACCTCGGTACCTGTTTGAGCAATCTGCGACACCCGTTTATCAGTAAATTCAAACCTGTCTTTAGAGCCGCTTTTTATGGCAATAGCATACTCGAGAATGCTGCCGGACCTGGCGTCGCGATACCTGGTTGCCCAAACAGCCCGCGTGCTAAATGCCGCAAACGAAAACCGGCCTTTCCCTTTATTCCCTTTTAGCCGGGAAGATGATTTTTGAAAGCTGCTTCGCTTTATAGAATCCATGAAATTACCGAAGCTTTCATCAATGGTATCCATATCAATACCTTCGCCGTTATCTGTTACCGAAACCGAGCTTATAAAGTCCAGTTCATTACTCTTAAAATTGATATCCACTGCTGTAGCACCGGCATCAAAGCCATTCCAGACAAACTCTGCAATCGCCTGCATATAATCTGCTGTCAGGCCTGCAGAATCAATACCTGTATTATTGACACTAACTTTCTTCTCCATCGAAAAAACTTTAATAAAACAGAACAGGTGATTAAATTCCCTAGTGAGACACTTTAGTTATTTCATAACTTTTCTAAACGTCATATTAATCCGCGATCGCATGGGAATATTGGATTTTGCGATCCGGTGTTCCCATTCCTTTTGCAGATCAGCTTTCATCAACAGCAACGATCCGTGTTCCAGTAAAATTGCATACTTTTTTGAGTGCTCTTGTTTATGACGAAAATCGAAAAGCCGCTCCTGTCCTAAGCTGAGTGAAGCAATTGCTGTTTTGACTCCCGGGATCGTATCTCTGTCCGAATGCCAGGATACAGAATCACGCCCGTCCCTGTAGTAATTGAGCAGCACTCCCTGAAATTGTTCGCCGGTAAAGCGTTCTATGCGCTCCTTCAAATGATAGAGCTCGGGCAACCAGGTTAAGGCTTCCCGTTTACCCGCATCCCTTTCCCGTCCATCGCCATACCAGGCCGACAGGCGCGGCGTTAATACTTCGCGGTCATATATTATTTCCTTATGCTGCTGCCAGGGAACTTCCTGCAACAATAATTTCAGCAATTCATTAGCCTCTTCACTGTTAATAAATGCACGCGTATAAGAAAGTAAATCTAAGGGTAACTGTAGCTGAGATACATCGTCAAATAATTTTTGTTGCATTTTTTACATTTTTTTCGAATTAAAGCACGCACACTTGAACCAGGTTTTCCGGATAACAGGTGTTCAACTTTTCAACGCAACAAAATTAATAAATTATTTAGCAGGAAAACTAATATTTTTAGCAACCAATACCCGGATTAAAATAACCGTAAGAAAGATAAAAGAATTTTACGAAAAAATCGTACCTTTACGATTATATAATTTCTTGCTGAAGGTAATTCCTGCTAGGGCGACATATTATTATGGCAGCTTGCCTGCTACTTAACTTTTTTCTCATGTAAAACAACGGAGAGGGTATTCTTATCCACTCCCCTTTTCTCTATGATCGCCATCCAATGCTAAGCGACCGGATTTTCAAATGCAGTGATCACTCTTTTCTGTGAATAGTTAATGGTTTTTGCCGATGCCGTGTTGTGTACTGTTTCGGATCGCCTCAGGCCCCGGATAACGTCATGTTTATAAATGGCCGGCACTCTCTTTACTGATTTTTACAGGATGCTGAGAAATCTTGAAGCAGGCAGAATATCATTATGATTAATGGTTGAAGAAATATGCTTAAACATAGTTTTAAACCACTCCTGCCTCTGCTTAACAAAATGAGCCCGGCAAAATACCGGGCTCATGATAAAAATCGAACAAACAAATTTATCTAACGTATGAGGGCAATCCCAAAAATTGGAAAAACAGGTATTTATCCCGGGTTCCGGCATTTATTGCCGGATAAACACAAATTTTGAAGCAGTGATACCGCCTGTGCCCAGGTTAGTACCTCCTGTGCGAATGACCAGGTATGCTTTACCTGTAGCAGGTGCTGTGAAAATGGGGCCGGAGCCAACACATCCTACTTTGGACAACAGATCATCAAACGCCACCTTACCACAGCCGGTCCATGTATTCAAACCCATTCGCACACCGCCTTCATTGTAGTCCACCCCGGTAACAGGTGCACCATATCCAATGTATACTTCAAACCATGTATCGGTTGCACCAGCTCCCTTTACATTAAACGTGAACGAATATTTTTTACCGGCCTGTACCTCTACTGCCTGGTAGATGCCGATATGGCCGCCACTGCCGCCTGCAAAAACAAATGATCCGTTGGCTGCAGGCGTTACGGTTACATTATCATTATTGGCAATTCTTAATACCTGCCAGGCATCGTTTACAACCTGGTTTTTAGGCGGAATGATGGCATCCATTAAAGAATCCACATTTGCATATACTACAATTCTGCTACGGGCTTCGTTGATGCCAAATTTTTCGGCAGAGGCAATTGAAAGGCCCAGGGCAATATATTTACCCTGGTTGGCGCTTAGGCTCGATATCTTAATTTTAGGTTGTACACTTCCCTTCATCACGCCATCCTTATACTCAATTGTTGACAACTCATCCAACGTATAATCTGCAGCAGCCAGCTTCACGGTGTTTGCCGGTAATTTACCCGCACTGATTAGCTTATCAACAGCAGCATTATCAGCCTGTATCTTTACCGTAAAAGGGGCCAATTCTGTAAAACCACCGCGGTATATAGTAGCTCCGATCGTTACTGTTTTGGCTACAGTATCCTGTGCCCAGTTACTTACTCCATTGATCCCTCTTGTTCCCGAACTATCTGCCTGCGCAAAAAAAACTTTCCCTGTTTCGGTTACACGATCACCAATTATTGCATCCTGCTTACAACCTGTAAACAGAACCATTATGGCGAATGTTATTCTTAAAAATGCTGATGAAAGCTTATTGTTCATAATAGTATCTTTTAAAATTTAATGCTTACCATCCCTGGTTTTGTGTCCAGCCTGTTTTTACAATTTCGTCCTGGGGAATAGGATACCAGTCCATTTTAGGATCAAATTTGCGATCTTCCAGTTTGTTCACCTGGTAAGTGAACGTAGTACCTGATCTAGTGATTTTAATGCGATTGACTGGCTGACTGAAGTAAGTGCTTCCTTTTTTCCAGCGTCTTACATCCCAGAGGCGTTGATCTTCATAAGCCATCTCCACATTCCGCTCGTGTTCAATGCTGGCCTGGTTTAATTGGCCGGAAGTAAGTGCCGGCATGGTTGATCTTGCACGTACCAGGTTAATAGCCTGCAGGGCGGTTAACGAAGCGCCTGAAGGTTTTCCGTCGGCTCCATAAGCATTAAAAGCTGCTTCAGCATAATCGAGCAATAGCTGGCCATAGCGAAAATAAGCCCAGGTATGCACCGCGCTGGTGTTGGTTACGAGGTTAATGGAAGGATTCACCCATTTTTTCAGGTAGTACCCAGTTTTTGTAGCATTTAATTTGGGAAAACCGGCGGCTCCGCCCTCGAAGGTTTCAATAACAGCACCGGAGAAAGTGGTATTATTAAGGATAACAGTATTATTCAAGCGCGGGTCCCTGTTGGCATAGGGATTAGCTGCATCCGAAGGGTTTTGCCAGCTGAAAGGCCTTGAACCCGTTACAGCACCCGAGCCATCTTTAATCAATACCTCAAACTGATCGACCAGGTTTTGTGTGGGTGTCACGCTGTTTCCATTAGCGCCCTGGAAGCTGATGGGAAAGTTGGCATACTCTACCGAGTTATTATTACCATACTGCCTGAAGAAAATCATTTCTTTCGAGGTGAGTGCGTTAGCGCCAAAGACATTGTTGTAATTGGCGTCGAGCGTGTAGGTATTTAATGCAATGACATCATTATACGCTTTTGCTGCATCTTCCCAACTGGCGGTGGTGCCGGCGCTCTTAAATAGCGGGCTTGCAGCATAGAGCAATGTCTTTGCCTTTAAAGTTTTAATAGCCCCATAAGTGACCCTGCCTACATCGTACCACGAATAACTACTTAAGTTTTGCGGGATAATGGCCGACGCTGCATCACAAAGTTCTAAAATATACTTCACGCATTCATCCAGTGTATTCCTGGGGATATTCTTCCAATCATCCGATTTATATTCAAAGGCTTCCCTCAGCACCGGAACGCCGCCATACCGCTTGATGAGCTCCAGGTAAAAGTAGGCTTTCAGGAAGAGCACTTCCCCTTCCATAAACTTCACATTGTTACGTGCGTTGAAGTAAGGAGTGGAATCGCTGGTAACGATGCGGTTTTTGATATACTCAATATCTGCCTTATCCTTGTTCTTCAGATAGAGATTGGCTGCGCGGATGGCATTAAAGTTCTTGCTCCAAACATCGTCGGGATTAACATATTGATTCCATACGCCCTGGTTGAATACATTCGACATGTCTGTAACGTTAGTGGCTTCGGCATTGTCGGTAATGGCTTCATAACTGAGCGAAGCTAAACCGTTGGGAAGATAGCTGTATACGTTCCATACGGCCTGTTGCGCGTAGTTATAATTCGTATAAAACTGATCCGAGGGAATAAAGGCATCCACCCTGTTCACCGTCATGAAATCTTTCTCGCAAGAGGAAAGCAACAGTATGCAGGCTAAAAGCTGAACGATTAATTTATTTCTTTTCATAGCTGATAATTCAACGTTGTTCTAAAATTTTACATTAAATCCGAAATCTACCACCCGGGTTAAGGGATAGCCCATAGACAGGTTTTCTGGTTCCAATCCGTTGATCTTATTAGACACAAACAAATTGGTTCCGTTAGCAAAAACACGTATGGCGCCTATTTTTTTCAATACGCCCGACTGCGGAATGGTATATCCCAGTTCAATACTGCGCAGCTTGAAGAAATTGCCATTTCGGAACCAGAAGTCTGCACCCACATTATTGTTTAGATTGGCCAGAGTGGATAGCCTGGGCGAAGTGGCTGTAGCAGCCGTTTCGGGAGTCCAGGCATTATTGGAGAATGCAGTAATATTGTTATTGTTTACAAATGGATGCGTATAATTATAAGCAGCGCCCAGCATGCTGATAGTACGATTCATTACTCCCTGTACAAAAGTGCTGAAATCAAACCCTTTGTAGTTGAAGCCCGCATTAAATCCCAGTGTAATTTCCGGTACATTATTATATCCCCAGGGCGCGCGGTCATATTCATTGACCACCCCGTTTCCATCCAGGTCTTTAAATTTAAGATCGCCGGGTTTTACCTGTGCATAAGATGAAGTGGTAATACCTTGTTTAAGAATACCGTTTGCGTCAAAATCGGATACCTGGTAAAAGCCCTCGAATACTAAACCCTTCACCTGGCCAATAGCGAATCCTCTTTCATAAAGACGGCTGGAAGGTTGGGCGGTTTCTGATTTCTCTATGATTTTGTTCCTTGCAAAAGTTGCTGTACCGGTAATAAAGTACTTAAACTCGTTCGACCGGTTATTATAAGTAAGCACCGCTTCAAATCCCTTATTATTTACTTTACCGGTATTTAAATAAGGCAGGTTAAATCCTGTATAAGCGGCAACATTGGCATACGGAATTTCATAGATGCCACTGCGTGTTTCATTAAATACATCGATCGTTGCAGATAATTTATTCCACAATGTTGCCTCTACTCCTACGTTTAAGGTTTTCTTTAATTCCCATGTGGCATCCGGATTGGCAAAAGCACCAATAGCCATACCGCCCCGGCTGGTGTTGCTGGTTCCTGTGATCCAGCCGGGTGCCCCGCCGGCACGCTCCTGGTAAAGGAAGCGGTAGGTATCGTTGATATTTCCAGCACTGCCATAGGAAGCTCTCAACTTTAAAAAGCTGACCACTTCGTTATTCTTAAGGAAATCTTCATTAGATAGTATCCAGCCGGCGCTTAATGCAGGAAAGAAACCATATTTATTTCCCGGGGCAAAATCAGCTGATCCCATATAAGATGAGCTAAAGTCAACTATATATTTTTTATCGTAATCGTAGGTGAAGTTGCCTGCCATACCCTGTACCCTTACAGCGTAGGTTTGTCCGATACGCGTATAGTTCACTCTCCTTCCCAGAACCATTCCACTAAAGGTATGCTTGCCGAAGCCGCGGTTATAATCTAATCCGGCCTGGAATGTATTCCGGTTCCAATGCCCGTTCCCGCTTTCGTTGGTGGTTTGGGGTGTGTTGGTCCCAATAGTACGATAGGTAGGATTGCCTTGACCATCTAAAACGGGCTGATCATTGTTATCTTTCAGCAACTCGAAAGACATCACCGAATACAATGTTTGCCTGGTACCGGTATACTGGTTATTGAAGGAAACACCACCAATTGCGGCCAGCCCCGGGGTGATCAGATCCAGTTTCTCACGTACTTTAAAATTGGTTTGAATGGTACGGGTGTGCGCGCTGTATATACCATTTTGCTGCAATAATTGGATAGGATTAAAATTATACACCGCGCTATTACCCCAGGTTCCGTTAGGATTCTTTACCGGGAATGAAGCGGCAGGAATACGCATCAGGTTATCAAATACCTGCGAAGCGGTAAAGCCCGAAGGCGTATTACGATCTTCGATAATGCCCGATACGTTAGCCGCAACATAAAGACTCTTTGTGAGATCCAATTCAACATTCGCCCGTAGATTGATCTTACTGTATTTCGCATTGGTTCCAAAATCTTTGCTGATAGCAGTAGCATTTTTATATAAACCATCATAGTTCATATAATCCATCAACACATAGTAACGCGCTGTTCTGTTACCACCTCTGAAAGAAAGGTTATAATTCTGAATAGCTGAGTTTTTCTTCAGCAGCTCATCGTACCAGTTCACATTGGGATGGAACGGATCGCTGGCAGATTGATACAAGCCGGGATCAGGATACTTCTGTGGTAGTCCGTCATTCGCCAATGCCTGGTTGTATAACCTGGTGTAGTCGTAAGCATTCATTACTTCAGGGAGCTTCACCGGTGCCTGAATACCATACCGGGCGTTAATCGTTAACTCATTTTTAGAAGACACCCTCCCCTTTTTAGTTGCCACACTAATAACACCCGAAGCGCCCTGTAAGCCATAAAGGGCGGTGGCCGCTGCATCTTTCAAAAGTGTAATCGATTCAATTTCGTAAGGAGAAAAAGCGCTCAGTGCGCTCAGGTCTACCTGGAACCCATCCAGTAAAATGAGTTGCTGAGCGGCCCCATTGTTCCATGTAGTTCTTCCACGCATGAACAGGTTAGGATTATCATATCCCGGCTCACCGGAACCCGTATTTACAGTTAACCCGGGTATACGTCCCTGCAATGTATTTAATAAGTTGCCTGAGAACATCTTTTCGAGCTCTTTGCCAGAAAGCGTAAAAGTAGCCGTCGTATTCCGCCAGTTTTTTTCTTTTCGTAAACCCAGGTCTACCAGGCGGTTCAGCTCCGTACTATCCTTCAACTGCTCCTGGTTGGTGCCATCTGCAGTCACTGTTTGCGCTTTGACAACACCTGCACTACATAGCCAACCCAATAAAGCAAGCAGCGGTTTATATTTTTGTATCATTTGATATTAAATTAGAATTGTGAGAATATTTACTGATTACCAGCCGGGATTTTGTCCTAACCAGGAGGCGCCGTCTCCTAAATAATTATTACTAACCTGTGCATTGGGAAAAGGCAGGTAGTAGTACTTTTTAGGCCAAACCCTGTTCATAAATGACACGATCTTCCAGTTGCGTTGAAGGGTACCCGAGCTATTGTTGGCCCTGGTTTGAAAACCGTGCAAGGCAACATTAAGCGTAGAATAGGCTTTTAACCAACGTTGTAAATCATTCAGCCGGTGCCCTTCGTAAGACAATTCAACAGATCGCTCGTTCTGCACGGCCTCTCTGAAAGCTTCCACAGATCCCGGAGTTTTGTCGGGCATACCGGCTCTTTTACGGATCATGTTCAGGTAGGTAGTAGGTAATCCTGCAGGCCCTGCATACTCATTCATAGCTTCAGCATAATTCAGGTAAAACTCTGCCAGGCGGAAAATGGTCCAGGCAAAGTTGCGGTCGTCCCTGTTGTTGATACGTGCTACATATTTATAGGTTTCCAGCGCATAGCCATCCTCCCCTGCGTCGCTACGGCCATAATCTGTTGTGGGTGATTTCCCTCCGTCGCCAATATAGTATGGGATGGTGCCGATCTGGCTGTTGTACCACATACCGTCATAAGCAAATGTTTGATAAAACCGGGGATCTAAATTCTGTTCCTGGATCCAGGTGGTGAAATCATTACCGGTTGCCGTTAGCGGTACCGTCCATTTACTGCCATCTCTTTTTTCATACAATTGGGCAAATTCGATGGGTACATTATTCTTTACTGCCCAGCTGCCCATCCTTACCTTAGACATCAGGTATTTGCCAAACAACCAACCATTATTTGCAACCCACATGTGGGCGGTATTTACCAGGATCAACTCACTATTTGCATATACATTAAACACTGCTTCATAATCACCCAGGCCTTCAAAATTATCAGTCCTTGGCGTGGTTTCAGCCTTACCGGTTTGATATAATGCCCCGCCGGCGGCGATAGCTGCGTCAATAACATCCCTGGCTGCATCAGCCGCAAGCTTCCAGCGCTCCTTATCATAATTAGGATAAGCCAGCACAGAGTCACGCGCATCACCGTAGCGGGCTTCAGCAATTTCGGCCGCCATATTAGAAGGCGTATTGTACAAAGGGCTGGCCACATACAACAACATACGGGCCTTCAACGCTTTGGCAGCAACACTGGTCACGCGGCCAAAATCAGCAGGTCCCCAGGTAGCAGGTAATAAACGTGCGGCCTGATCGCACCAGCTAACGATGCTATCCGTTACTGTTTTAACGGCACTACGACGCACATCCAGCTGCTTGGTGCCATCCAATGGTTCCACAACGATGGGGATGCCACCATATTGGCGAAACAATTCAAAGTGCTGGAAGGCGCGGCAAAATAAAGCCTGCCCCTTTACCTGGTCTTTCCATAGCTGGGAAGCATCTTTTACTTCGTCGATCTTTTTTAAGATAATATTGGCCTGGCGAATTCCGGAATAGTGGCCTCCAAACCCGCCCCGGTCTACATTTCCATCGGCTGTTTGATTCCCGGTAGTATAAGCCGCGGCATTATTGGTTAAACCTACCCAGCTGTAGGTTGGATAAATATAGTATACCGCATCGGTCAGCATATCCGGGCGTGGCATTTCATTACCATTATCGCGGGGAAACCAGGAAGGAATACAAAGGTTATACATACGGGCAACTGCCATGTCCGCATTAATTTGTGTGCTGAATACCGTATCTACTGTAAAAGTGCCCCCGTTAGGTTTTTCCAGAAAATCCTTGTTGCAGCTCATAGAAAGCAAGCAGGCACTGATTATAATGACCGCCGGCAGCAACCAGTGCATCGTTTTTATTTTTATCGCGTACTCATTTGAACCGGAGGCAACGCCCGGGCGGTCCTCCTTTATAAAATCGTTGTGCGGATTATATATATTTCGTTTCATTTGCTAAGTTTTAATGTCAGACAATCGCTTTTTTTTGAAAGGATTTTCTACCTTTTTAGAAATTCAGGTTGATACCCATATTATAGGTTTTGTACAGCGGGTATCCCTGGTTTCCCAGATTCTCCGGGTCGCCCCAGATCTTTGCTTTTGACCAGGTATACAGATTGTCGCCGTTTACATAAATACGAGCCGATTTTACACCTAAACGCGTCATGAAAGCTTTTGTAAGCGTGTATCCTATAGTCATATTTTGTAGCCGTGTATAAGAAGTATTGACCAGGAAATAAGTGTTACCGGCATTCTCAGCACCAAATCCGGAAGCGCCTTTATCATAGCTGGGCGAGGGAAAAAGTATCTTTTCACCACTGTTATAACGATCCAGGCTGAAACGATACATATCTACTTCAAACAGCGCCTGCTGCTTATCGAAGTGATAGGTATTCATGGCCCCCCTGGCTACACCCGCCATCCCGGCGAAAAGGGCTGACACATCAAATCCCTTAAACCTGAAACCAACGGTTACGCCATAGCTGTAAACAGGCGCTGTTGAATAGCCTTGCCTTACGCGGTCCTTTTCATTAATCAGTCCGTCGCCGTTCACATCCACCAGGCGGATATCACCGGGTTGCAACGCGCGCCCACCAAAGCCCAGGTCTTTTACATACACCGGATTACCGTTGATATCTGTATATGGATTACCATCTTTTAATGCGCGTACAGGCTGGGAAAGAATAGGATTACCATTACCGTCAATGGCGTACAACTGCGACCAGGAAGTATACAAGCCATCAGCAGTTAACAAAAGCTGCTGTCCATTGGGCCTGCCTGTTGAAGCCTGGTATTCCAACCCTGGGAACACGGCCTCGTCGCGGTAAATAATTTTATTTCTCTGGATGGCTCCATTGGCATTTACAAAGAAGTTAAAGTCGCCGATGTTTTCGTTGTAGCGTACTTCGAAATTATGCCCCCAGCTTTTTACTTTACCCAGGTTATATGGCGGCAGATTGGCCGCTACAATGGCCGGAACGGTACCCCGGTAAGAAAGGATATTGGAACGGTTCCTGATAAAATACTCGTAGGTCACGGAGAGCTTGCTCCTGAAAAAACGGGTATCTAATGCAAGATTTACCTCCCTGGATACTTCCCAGGTTACATTTGGGTTTCCCAGGGCTGCTTCGTCCACCCCATTGATATAACGGGCTGTGTTGCGATCGCCAAAAGTATAGCCGGTATTGTTTTTCCAGGTATCCGGTAAATACAGGTATCGTGCACCACCAATACGATCATTTCCTACTTCACCATATGATCCCCGAAGTTTGAGGAAGCTGAGGAGATCATTTTTCCGGTAGAATTTTTCATTACTGATCACCCATGCACCGGAGTAGGATGGAAATAAGCCATAACGTTTTCCTTCGGGAAAGTTTTCCGATCCGTTATAAGTAACAGCGTATTCAAAAAGATACTTGCCATTATAATTGTAGCCTAACCGACCTGTGGTTCCCTGATACCCGGCAGGTAACTGAAATTGAAGGTTAGGGTCAAAGCGTTTTTCCCTGTTTGCCAGCAACATACCGGAAACGGCATGTTTACCAAAACTGCGGTTATAGTTAATTGTTCCTTCCAAATACATTTTACGCCATTTGCCCAGGAAAAAATCGGCATTGATACTGGGCGGCTGCAGTTCGTTACGTTGGGATAAAATAGGGTCCAGCGGATCGCCATTGGGGTTGGGACGCATATCGTATAATAAAGGCAGGTACCGGCCATAACTTCTGCTTGCAAAATAGCTATCGTAAGATCCGATCACTTTAACCTGTAAGCCTTTTGTAATTTTATCGAGCTTATAGGTAGCTATTACGGCTGAGTTTAAAATGCTATTGTTGGTTTTGTTCCAGTAGTTCGAATTTTCGGTTGCATACATGGGGTTATAACGGTCATCACCATTGGCGCTCAACGGTACTACGTATTTACCATTGACCAAACCCGGCGAGCTCATAGGAAAAGCCCATAAAATTCTCTTCTCCCAGATATAAGCATCATTATCCATGCCGCCGATCGTTACGAACTGCGTACCCAGGTTTAGCTCAATTTTAAAGTCTTCTGTCACATCAAAGTCGAGGTTACCACGCAGGTTATAGCGCTTCTTGTTAAACTGCATGTCTTTGTCATAGGCCATATAATCAGTACGGAACAAACCGTCCTGGTTCAGGTATCCTAACGATACAAAATACCGCATAGATTTACTACCTCCCCGCATGTTCACATTAGCCTGGGAAGTGCTGGTAGCATCCCTGAACAACATTTTTTTCCAGTCTGTGTCCGGGTGAAAGTAAGGGTCATACCAGGGGTTGCGTTCACCATTAGTCAAAGTAGGCGTATGGGCATTCTGAAAATAGCGAAGATCATTGTCTGTAAAATTGATAGCGCCATCCGTGCGCCAGTTGGCATCCCGTTTCCTGATAAAATCTTCCCAGGTCCTGATATCCGGATCCTTTGCATGTTTTACCCAATAATCGCCCAAAGCCTGTTCATTCAGTAATGTGGCATATTCGTAAGAGTTTACAAAACGGGGTAAATTGGTAAAAGAAGAACGTGCCGTTTGACCGGTAAAATTGATTGAAGGGACTGTACTGTTCAAACCACGTTTGGTTGTTATAAGTATAACACCATTTGCTCCCCTTACACCAAAAACTGATGTAGCGGCAGCATCCTTTAAAATGCTGATGTTCTCTACCTCGTTAGGATCAATATCATCGTAGGTATCCCGGGCAATACCATCCACCATTATGAGCGGCGCTGTTTGCCCTGTATAGGTACCTGTACCCCGGATGTTTAACGATGCGCCGTCAGAACCGGGTTTACCCGAACTCTGGATAGCTACCAGGCCCGCTAACTGGCCTTTTAACGCGGTACTAATATTGGGAACGGGGGCTTTTACCAGTTCGGCGCCCGATACGGTACTAACCGATGAAGTGAGGAACTCTTTGCGCTGGCGGCCATAACCTACGTTAATGATCACCGCATTTAAACTATCTTCTACGGTTCGCATCACCACATCAATCCGACTGCGCCCTTCAACCGGTATTTCCTGGGTTGTATATCCCACATAAGAAAATACGAGAATGGCATTTTCGTTCACGCCTGACAGTGAATATTGCCCTGAAGAATTAGTGGCAGTACCCGTGCGGGTATCTTTTACAGAAACCGTAACATCACTCAACGCGATACCCGAAGTATCGGTAACACGCCCTACTATATTCAGCAACCGAAAGGCTGTTTTAAGTCTGGTCTCGGAGATAGGAGGAGGAATTGACCCGGTACTTTTTTTGATCACTCCATATTTCGCATGAACCTCCTGAATACAGGAGGCCGCTGTTAGCAGCATGAGTGTTGGAAGGAAAACCCGGAAGAACCTGTTAGGCGCCCTTTGAGTTGTTCGCTTTTTTAAATCAGCATACACCTTATAAAACATAATTTCCTGTGTTTGTAATCGTAAAATGATTCTTTACATTTTGGGTTAAAAGTTTGGCTTAAGCAATGCAAATTGCGGTCTGCAACCGATGGTTAATCTGAATGGCAATTCATTTTGGGTTCTTTTCTCATTTTCTCAATTTTGATTTATCAATGGCGTTACAATCTCTTTTATTGATAGTTATACGTATTGGTCACAGCAACTGACAGCTTGACGCCCGGCATAAAGGGTCACCCATCCCAACGATGAAAATTGTGGCTCAGATAATTTCTCCCCCGGCTAGTAGCCTTAATATTGAACAAGCAATTAATGGTACCGCATTACACCCAGCGCATGATCGATCTCTTTTGGTGCCAAATTTTCCGGCAGTATTTATTTACGAATTATGCAAGCATTATTTCACATACAAAAACATCCTCAATCGTTATAGTTTAAAACATTTTATTGATCAGGGCCTTTCTTCATGATCTTCTCCGTTAGAAAATAATATTGATCTCACCGGAGAACGATGCATCGCAGGAGGTTTTGGAAAAGCCTTATCGTAAAAAACCGGGTACAAATTTGGCTGCTCACAGGCCTGTTTCCAAAAAAAGGGGTACGTTAAAAATACGTTAACAAAAAAATTAAAGATTGATTATCAATTATTTAAATAAATACACCTACTATTTACGCTACGTTGCACTAGTTTATTCTTATAGCGTGTTCGCAGAAATCGGCTCCCTAATATCTGGTGATAAAAAATTTCCCTTACCCAATCGGAAGCCGATAATCAGAATCCCGGGCACAAATGAAAGAAACTGATATCCGTTGCCCCGTTCAACGTTTTTCTGAATGCCTATTCAAATAAACAGGACTCGGCAATCGACGGCAAGCCAATAGAAGATTTTGAATATTATTCCCTACCCGGACAGTGGTTGCTTTCCAAACAGCTTATTAAATTTCGCGTGATGGATGAATCAAAGCTGTTGTAGCACAACGTTATCAACAGGTGGATATTACTATGCTTATCCTTGTTAAATAAAGGACAGATCCAGCTGTTAGCTTTATGTCACTTTAGCAGGTCATCTGAATTTGTTTATGCTATTCATTCAGCTTGTAAAGAAAAAAGCCGGCAACATTATGTGCCGGCTTTACGCTCTTAATCAATGGAAAAATGTTTATATTATAACTTCAGCCGTATGTATATTTTAGACAATAAGTGCGAAAATAAAACCATCAGAACCGTCCAGGCAACAGAACCGCTTATTGCCAATGCCGTATTACCAATTTGCTTATAAAAAAATAAGGGAATGCCCCAACCCCAGCAAGCGAAATAAATAAGATCCGGGGCTAAGTAGGTCGTTAACGAGTTCCTGCCGGCAATGTTAAAAAACCAGGCCCACTTTATTTTTCCCAATATATCGGTATAATAATATACAAGGGCAAATAACAATATACTTATACCGTTGCAAAGCATAGCCCAGCTGGGTGTACCGTAAATTTTAGATATAATAAACCAATTACGGAGTATGAAACCGCCGATAACCGCGAGAATGCCGGTTAACAGGAGCCACTTCAGCAGTTGACTTTTTCTTGCCTGATGCTGCTGAACCAACATGCCGATAGTTAAACCTGCCAGCACAATGGACGGAATATTGCCATTAAGCACTACGCCGAATACCCGGCTGGCAAAACCAGCTATAGGTAAGACACCCGATTGAGCCAGTATATTTAAAATAACAAACACGCTCCAGGACAGGGCGGCCAAAGCAAGCCGGTTCCCTATTAATAAATACAATAGTGCTGCTGTAAGGTACCCCCAGCCGATAAGGCCCAGTATTCCCCACCAGCCCGTTTCCAGCCATTTTACATTACCGGGTGCGCCTGCCTTAAAAATGGTGACCAGGTATACTAACCCCGCAAGTCCAAGCAATTGCAGTGCTATGAACAAAGGCTTTAATGCAGCTTTACGGGGATAGGCATTCCACACCAGAAACACACATAGGTACATCAATACTTTCCACAACAGCTCCGGCATGCCCGTCAATTCTTCATTAACCCGGCTACCGTTCAGCATTAAAATACCAATAATGAGCAAGCTGACAGAGCGAAACAATACATGCAACAGCAATCTAAACTGGGTATCCCCTTTCTGTTTCCTTGCAGCCATAGCATAGGGAATAGAAAGACCTGCCATAAAAAGAAAGCCGGGAAATACCCAGTCAGCTAATCCCATGCCGTCTGTTTCTGCTTTGGTATGAACCATCCAGGCAGGAACACCCGGCTCAAAAAGATCATTCACCAATAACATCAGGCAAAGGGTGATGCCCCGCATAATATCTATTGAAAAAACCCTGCCTGCAGGTGGAGGTAATGGAGTCATGGCTTTATTTTTTAAACGGATCGCCTTTTTTATCATTGGCTGTTACCCACCGGAAAGCATCTATGATTAGCTTATTCTGGGTTGCGTCTGAAAAAATATTATCCCCATGTCCCATATTGAGGTATATCATTCGGTAATCAGTATTGGTCCAAACTACGGGTGTATCTCCATCCGGCAAAATATCTTTAAGGCCCAAAGGATAATTATCAATTGATAGGCTGGCCAATACTTTTACCTTTTTATTGTCGCGCGGGCTGGGTTTCCATTGGTACCATTCATTTAAAGGAGCAATAAAAGTGGCGGGCAATGCCTTTGTTACCGGATGTTTGTTATCATCTATCACGAGTTTGGCCGGCAAGGGAGGCCAGCTGTTGCGATTAAATACAGCCCCTCCCAGGAAATTTACAAACCAGGGCCAGTTGGTGCTGCGATCGTTATAGGCTGCTACATGAAAACCCAGCCAACCACCACCATTTTCCATATACTTTTCAAAAGCCTTTCGTTGTTCAGCGCTATGAGGAAAATCGTTGATCATCATCAGCAGCTGATAATCTTTTATTTTTTCGCCGGTAAGGTCAGACATGCGGCTGGTAGTATCAAACACAAAACCATTACCGATGGTAAGTCCTTTGAAAAATTTAATAGCGTCATCAGCAAATTCTACATGGGCACGCTCCACATGTTTGTTATAAAAAGCAAGCACCTTAAAACGCGGGTAACGTTGAGCCTGCGCAACAATTGAAACGCTTATCAAAATAATAGTTACAATCCATGAAATTCCTTTTTTCATTGTCAATATCTATGTTTTAGTTGAATGGATAAGTGAAATCTTATAATATAACCCGGTCAAGTCATTTTCTCAGTCCCCATAAAATGGCATTAGCAAACATGTGGGTAAAGGCCGGTGTTTGCAGTAACGAAGCGCTATGACCTATCAGGAAATAAACGTTTTTTGCTTTCTTTTTGCTGTTGGTCCATATAACCGGATGGTCACCCATTTTTATATCGGACGCAGGCTGGTAGCTGTCCTCGTCTACCGTTGCCAGCACTTTTACATTGTTGCGTGGATTTTTATCGAATGTATACCACTCATCGTCAGGGATGGAAAACATACGAGGCAATCCTTTCATTACCGGATGGCCGGAAGCTTCTACCCATACATTTGCTGTAGCTTTTTGGGCTATATAGGATTTGAACCGGATGCCGCCCATAAAACCAGAGAACCAATTCCACATAGGATAGCCATCAAATTCACCTAACAGGGTGGCATGATGAAAGCCAATCCATGATCCCAAGCCCTGGTCGATATACCTTTCAAAAGCAGCCATCGTTTGGGGCGTCCAGTTATACGGCGGGTAATTGAGTTGTATAAAAAGCCGGTAAGCGCTTAAAGAATCATTTTCTATTTCGCGTGGATGGTTGATCACTTTTACTTCCAGCTTGTTTTTTTCCGAAAATGCTTTTAACCATTCCAGGGCCGCCGCCACAAAGCCTTCATGCACGCCACCTCTTTCGGTTAATACCAATACTTTAGCCCGGTGAGGCTTACCGGGTTGGGCTGCCCGTACTTCAGCCAGTAACAGGCCTAAAAAGAATAAGGCAAACAACGTTCTTTTCATGTATTCAATTTTGATTAAAACAATGATGCTTATTTATTTTCCCGACGTGCAAGGGCAGTAACCGCTTGTAAAAACCAACCGGTGTGCGGTATCCATTGCTCGCTCCAGCGCCATTCATTGCCGTTATCTTCCACTTTGAAATCGATGCCTGACCCGTCCGCATTACCATCTTTGCCGGTGATCCCGTTTGATATGCCTCCCCTGCCCGACCCGTGTCCATACATTGAAGCCATATAAGGCACATTTTTATATCCATAGCCATACATCATGCACATACCATAAGGATTCTTACCCAGGATCCACGATACCTGGTCGAATGCGTATTTTAAAAGCTCCGGTTGAACGCCCCATTCATTGCTGGAAGGATATACTAAACGGCCGCCGCATATCATCGCTGCTGCCAGGGAAGCCAGGCGGGCATCTTCGCCCTGCCACCACCAGCCGCTTTCATTTTCATGCGGCATAAAAAAACCAGATTTTATCAGCCCACCAAAACGGAAATGCTGACGGGCATAACCGAAGGGATTGATCGCCTCCTTAGTTACTTTCAGATTATAATCGATAGCCCTTTTTATGGTAGCCAATACAGCCTTCCGAAAGTTGCGGTCATTTTCAATATCCAGGTAACGTACCAGTGCTACAACGGGCAAACCGGCATCAGCCGCGTGCCAGAAGGGCCTGTTCTTATCGTCGGCTATAAAGTAGCCTGTGGCAGACAAGCGTTTACAAAGATTCGACGCCCGTTTCCTGGCTTCTGCCTGGTAAACCGTTTTCCGGGTAGCGATCCACAGTTCGCTCGCCGCCATCAATGCACAGTAATCGTCGATAATATTATCTTTACCATCGTCAGCATATTTCAGGCTATTGAGGGCTACATGAGCAAAAGCTCTTTCTGCTCCGGCAAGATATTGAGCGGCGTTGTAATCCCTGTTCCTGTTCCATTTAGATATTCTTGCCAAAGCTGCAATGGCCATTCCGGCTCCCTCCCGCCAGGCACACTGGTAATCGGGTGTGGTTTTACTATCGGCCAGCAGTCCCACTACTCTTCTTTCTTCCGGATCTTTTTTGAAGTAAGAAAACAGCGTCATATAAAAATATCCTTCTTCGGAAAGCGATCTTAGTAAATAATCCGCTCCATACAAAGCTTCGTCATTAAATGCTTCTTCAATGCCTGCTTTATGTATTAATCCCGGAAGCTGCTCGGCAGTATTAATAAACGACCAGGTAACCATGGGTATTTGCTGTGGCAGCATAAAATTAGTGTAGGCCAGGTGGGAGAAGTATTTGCTAACGTCGCCCGAAGCATCGCACCAGCCGCCCCTGAGATCTACTCTTTTATCAGATCCATACAACAACACATGCTGATCGGCTCCCAGTTCCTCCGGAGATTGGGCCCTCTGATGTTGAAAGAACTGCAGGATAGCCGGAATGGTTATAGCTGGCAGTAAACCGGGTTGAACCGGGAAGTAATAAGAGCTATCTGTTTTTCCCGCTAATTTTACAACCAGCCTGTAGGTACCCGGTGTTTTTAAAGCAGAAAAATCAGCTATAGCATACCAGTTGTTGACGGACCAATCTTTTACCTGTTGCGAAGCCTGCAATATACCACTGAACACTACTTTCTGACTGCCCTTTTCTACCAGTTCAAAACGGGTATGATGATCAACCGGGCGATCTGTTTTAACAATGCCTGTTTTATAACCGTTTTGTTCATAAGCCACCTGGTTCACGAATATTTCAACAGGAGCAGCACTTGCAAAAAACCCGCAAACACTCAATATATAAAAACCAACTGCTGCAACAATCGTTCTCATATTAAAGTATGATGGTTTGAATAGCATGTGCAGGAACCTGAACTTCAACAGCGTTATTCGCTATCCATAAATTATAAGCCAGCGCTTCATCGCCTTTATTCATAACAATAACTGCAATAGTTCCGTCTGGATTTTTAAATGCGGTAGTCAGTAAATTCGTTCGGTTTACCGAGGCAATAATACGCCGGGCACCGGGACGTATAAATTTTGAAAAATGGCCGATGTAGTAATAGGCGCTCGTGTAAATCAGCTCGTTGGTTTGGGTATTAGCATGTACGGGCGCAAAACAAAAGTTGCCGACATGGTTGGGGCCTCCGTTTTCATCCAGGAGTATATTCCAGTCGGTCCAGGCAACCGTTCCGGCATTAAAATCGTTGATCATGGAAATGCCGTAGCGTTCTCCCAGGCTCCAGTTATTAATACTATCCATCGAAAACTTTTCTTTACAACCTTCTGTAAAGATGAGGTTCTTGGAGGGAAAAGCTTCGGCTGTTCGTTTCAGGTTATCAAACATCATGTCACTCCCGGTCCAGGTTTCATACCAGTGAAACCCGATGCCCCAAACATATTGCGCAACGGCAGGATCTTTTAACGTAACGCTGGCCCGCTGATAGATCAGGTCCCGGTTGTGATCCCACACAATCAGCTTTTTATCGCCCATGCCTGCCTTTCGTAAAGCAGGCCCGAGGGCTGCTTTAATAAAAGCTGCTTCATCTTCGGCCGTGTAAATACAACTTTCCCAACGCTGTGTAGCCATAGGTTCATTTTGTACGGAAAGCCCCCAAACAGGAACGCGCTCCTGCTTTAATGCGTTGATGTATTTAATATAATAATTGGCCCAGGGTTGATAATACTGTTTTAATAATTTACCTCCGGTAAGCATATTATTATTATCCTTCATCCAGGCCGGCGGACTCCACGGACTTATATACAAATTCAGTTTACCCCCCGCGGCAGCCATTGCCTGTTTAATCATGGGAATCTTAAACTGTTTATCATGCGTTATGTCGAAACTTTTCAGTGACGGATCATTATCCTTCACATAGGTGTACATATCGCTGGAGAAATCGCAGCTATTCATATTGGTTCTTGCCAGGGAATAGCCAATACCATTGTTTAAATCATAATATGCAGCCAGCAATTCCTGCTGCTTATCTTTCGATAGTTTGGCAAAAGTTTCTGCTGACGCATCAGTGATCGCCCCGCCAATACCTACAAATGTCTGGAATGTTTTGGAGGGATCAACAAAAACACAAACCTGTGTTTCTTTAGGTTGCTCCATTGGCGAAAACGCCTTGCCAGATGAAGTTTTAATGATCCTTCCTTTAGCGTTCTGTGCCGTTGTAAAAACATTGATCGTTCTTTTAGTCAGCGGCGCCTGCTGCGCATTTGCAGCTACACATGCAAGGGTTGTACACCATAAGATCCATTTGCTCATTACTAATTAATTTAAAACTTAAATAAAAAAAGTTGATTGATTGGGGATTACCAAACCAATGTAGCTACCGTGTTGGCAGTTATAGTACAGGACGCCTGTTTGCCATTAAAACTGATAGAAAACGCCTTTTCCGAATTCTGCTCGTTAAGTACCAGCAACACTTTCTTTCCCTGTGGTGTTATAAATGCTACATTTGATAAGCCGTCGAGCTCCGTACTCAATATGCGCCTGGATCCGTCGGGTACAAATTTTGACGCATGTGCAATAATATAATAACCTACGTTCCTGTTTACCTGGTTGCCGTTGATGGTTAAGGCCCCTTTACACTGGGTACAACCACCTGGAGTGTGGGGTTGATAAGCCGGGTCGCTGGCGAGATTCCATTCTAAAGCCACCCGACTCCAGTTTTTCATAGTGCCTATAACCACATTTTTGATATGCCATTTCAGGTCGCCGTTAAAATTACCGGTAGAGCCGGTCCATTGCTCTGTAAAGTACAGATTCTTATCAGGATGTGCATTATACACCTGGCTCATTGCGCTAACATTACCAGCGTAGAGGTGAAAGGCGGAGCCGTCAATATATTTTTTAGCTTCCGGATCATTGAGGATACTGACAGGATAATCGGGTCTGTCGAGGTTATGATCGTACAAAACAATTTTTGTTTTGATACCGGCAGCTTTGAAAGCCGGTCCCAATGCATCTTTGATAAAATCTCTCTGCTGATCTGCCAGCATTAATAAGCTGGGATTATTACCCGGATGCAATGGCTCATTCTGGATAGTGAGAGCATCAATGATAATTCCTTCGGCTTTCATAGCCTGTATATATTTTACAAAGTATCGGGCATATGATTCATGGTACTCTCTTTTAAGACTTCCTCCTTTGGTAGCCCCGTTATCCTTCATCCAGGCCGGCGGACTCCAGGGCGATGCCAGTATTTTAATTTTGGGATTAATCGCCAGGATGCTTTTTAATACTGGTATCAGGTCTTTTTTATCGGGATCAATGCTGAATTTATCCTGCTGAACATCGGTTTCACCTGCCGGCAGATCGTTATAGCTAAACGCTGCAGGATCAAGGTCGGATGCGCCCACACTCACGCGCAGGTAACTAATGCTGATACTATTTTCATAGTTACCAAAAAGCTCCTGTAGTAAAGCAGCTTTTACCGGCGAACTGAGCTGGTTGATCAATGTAGCGCTACCACCCGTAAGGGTATATCCGAAACCATCTATTGACTGGAAAGACTGCGCACTATCAACCTGTATTGCTGCGGAAGTTGCCATTCCGGGTGAAAAGCGGATAGTATTCACTTTTTTCAATAATACTGAAGAGTCAGATTTAGTTACCCAAACAGCTATATTGCCGTTAGCGGAAAACTGTGGCGGCGGAGCACCAGCTCCGGGGTTAGCAGATTTATTACATTGCGCATAAACGGAAACCAAAGCCATTAAACTAAAGGCTGTTATATTTCGTTTGTAACTCATACAATTTAATTTAAGATTAATTTACCGGATACCGGAAACTTAACAGTTCTGATCAGGTGTAACCCAATATCACCAGGCTTTTATTTAGGCAACCCGGATACACTAAAATCAAGCCATTCAAAACCGCCCTTTTCTATATATATCTTTAAGTGGTGTATCCCTTTTGTTAATGGCACCGGTGAAGTTTTTGTAGCGCTCCATTGCCCGGGCAATGAAACAGGCAGGTTAACCCCGGCGAGTTTTTTTTCATTATCCAAAATGCTTAAGGCACCCCTGGCGCTATCAGACCTGGTACGAAAAATAAACTGGTAATGCCCCTCATTTTTTACTGAAACGGTGTATTGAAGCCACTCTCCATCTTCAATATGAAAAATATAATGGTCCCCGTTCTCCTGTTTGATATCCACACCATCATTCCGGTAGGTCCATCCCCGGTTACCTGCCGTATTAATACCCGGTGTATAGTGGTAGCTGGCAGTATCTGTATCAAAATAAGCTATCCTTTGCGCTCCCATGTCAAAATCAACGGCATTAATAGTAGTGGTACCGGTATTTAATTCATGTGGCTTAAAAGGTATTGCAGTATTAGATTGTACCTGCCTGAACATGGCATCGGCAACATCCGCATGAAATATATTATTATCCAATGCTGTATTCTGCAACCATTTATCCAGGATATCCCAGGCTTCCTCTTTAGGCAACTTAGGTCCCTTACCCGACCAATCAGCCAGCAACCTGTTGTAACCTTCCGGCTTCTTTATTTCGAAAGGGTTATTTAGATTCATTTTTTTATGCTGCCACCATGCCCAGCCAATGCCATTTTCCTCGCAGAGTTTTATAGCTTCCCTAAACCAGGTATTGGAATTTTCGCCAGATTCGCCCAGCCATATCGGAATATTGTGCTGGTCTCTCAGATCCAGGAAATGCTGAATGGTTTTAGTGGTATTGAAATTTCCATATTTATGAAAGCTCAGGGCCATATTATTGTCCCATGGAGGAAGCAGGCCCCTGTAGTTATTTCCAAAACCATTTCCCTCGATAATGATCAAATGCTTCGTATCAACCTCGCGTATGGCTTTTGTTATGTCTTTTGACAATGCTTTCAATGGAGTATTTTGCTGCTCGCCGGTACCGCGGGTATCTTTTTCATCCTGGAATCCCCAGTTGGTTTCGTTGAGAATATCATACCCGCCTATCCAGTGCTCATTTGCATACCGCGCTGCAAGTTTTCTCCAGAGTGCAATAGTTTTTTTACGGTTGGCTTCACTTTGCCACAACGAAGGCCTGGAAGGATCGCGATCTGAAATTGCCAGGTCATTCCCCTGCCCGCCGGGCGCTGCATGTAAGTCCAGGATCAGATAGATTTTATTGGCACTACACCATTTAAGCAAGCTATCGGTTAGAGCAAAACCTTTTTCCAGCCAGGTATCGGTTCCGGCTACCGGCTCCTTTTCTACCGGTAGTGTGTATAATGCATAGTGCATGGGGAGCCGGATAGAGTTAAAGCCCAAAGCAGCCAGTGCATCGATGTCCTTACTGGTAGTATGTGTTACCAGCCATCGTTCATAAAACTCCTTAGCTTTCTCTGCGCCAACGGAAGCTTCTATTTTTTCCCGGATACGGTACTGTTGTCCAAGAAAACCCAAACCAAACATGTACCCTTCCTGCAGCATCCAGCCACCAAGGCCCATTCCCCTGAGAATGATTTCTTTGCCGCTGCCATCTACTATCTTTTTACCCTCGGCTTTCAGAAATCCCTGTCCCATAGAAGAAGAAACCAATGATCCACTCATTGTAAGCAGCAGCAATCGCCTTGCAAGCATTCTCGTCATATCGTTTGATTTTATTATTGCTGTCTTAAAGACAACTGATTTTTATCAAGTCTTTCATCTTTGGTTTTAAAATGACATAACAATCAATAAGATTAAAAGACTATTTAGAGTGTACAAATTTGCCGGCCATTTCATGTTTTTCCAAAAAATAAGCTACGTCAAAAATGCTTCAGCAAAGAAACCAATAATTGATAATCAATAAAATACAACACAATATCTTATTTTCAGGCACGCCATTGATATTTTTATAGATCAATCCTGGTAAAGAATACCAGTACGACATTCAGTAGCCAGGGTTATATTATAGCGTAGTAAACGCAACGAACAGATCTGTGACTATCACCCGAAGCACAGAAACGGGGATGCAGCAGCCCCCCCTATGGTTTACCTTCAAAACGAATAAGGAAGTCGGCGAGGTGTATATCACCTGGTAAAAGAAATTTCTTACGCAACCTGAACCGGGCAGTTTCCACACCGCGAACAGAAATGTTCATCAATTGTGCTATTTCCTTGGTGGATATGTTTAATTTCAGGTAAGCACAAAGTTTGAGATCATTGGCGGATAAAGAAGGATAACTGTCTTTTAAATGCTGCAGGTAATTATTATGCACCTTATCGAAATGAAAAGCAAACTGGTCCCATTCCTGTTGCTGATCTAATTCTTTATCAATAGTCTTAATGATCTTTTGAAACTCTTTCCCTGATTTTTCACTATCGGGCATACTTTTATATGACTGCAGGCTTTCTTTCAAGGTTGACATTACCTCAATCTTCCTCACCAGGTTCATTGCAGAGGAAGCGAGCTCTTTATTTTTATGGTCCAGCTCTGATTGCAGCTTATCAGCCGTAAGCTGTATGATCTTTTTCTCATTTTCCTGCACTTCCAACTCATGCCGGAGTTTCAGGGTGCGTTGCTTTTCTTCGTGTTCACGCTTTTGCTGCTGGAGCTTTTTCTGCTGTTCCTTAAAGTCTTGTTGCCGCTGGTATTTTAAGAGCAGCCAGAATAAGCCAATTCCCGCAAAAATGTATAAAATAATGGCCCACCAGGTTTGATACCATGGAGGAAGAATAGTAAAAGTATATATTGCCGGGTTTGATTCTTCATCTCCAATCCTGCATTTTACCCGGAATGTATACTTGCCGGCGGGAAGATTACTGAATTCTTTCTCTGTTTTTTCGGCCCATGCAGACCATCGCTGATCAAACCCTTCGAGCTGATAGCTATATTCGACATCCCCGGGGTGACTATACTCAAGAGCGCTAAAGCTAAGTGTAATGCCCGACTTGCTATATTGAATCGTTGGACTTGCCGCGCTATCCCTATATCCCCCGTATAGCAAACTGTCCTTTTCATTGATCCTGGCCCTTACACCTCTAATAAGCACAACCGGCACCTTTCTTTTATTGTTGTAAGAGGCGAGGTTGAGATGAAAAAAACCCTTTTCGGCGGCAATAAATACATTATTGCTGTCTACTACGTTGATATGCTCAAAATTATAGGTAAATTGATCTTCCAGTTCCCGAAAATAAGTTTTGCGGGCAAACCCCGACGACTTGTCTGCAACACCAATTCTTTTTCCCTGGGTAAACCAGATGTTTCCATACCGGTCTTCCTGGAGGTAATTGACCAATGTATTACCAAATATTTTTTCCAGGTATGCCGACCTGATAAATTTATCTCTCCTGTTATCGTATTCAAAAATACCTTTATCATCTGCCAGTATCAGTTTACCTGCGATTTTGAATATCCGGTTATTGTTATTACTGATCACCTTTTCTTTATCTGCATAAGCTTTTGCTACCCAACCTCCCTTTGCATCAGGCAACACCCGGAACACACCTCTGTAAGGATGCCCGATCCAGATGACGCCGTCGCACTGTACTACAAACCTTGCCGATTCGCTGGAGATACCGCCAGGACTTTTCTTTACAGCACCATTCATTTCTTCGAGAAAAGCTATACTGTTGTAGGTTCCCGCTATTATCTGTTTTCGGCCACCCCTGTCATATGCCTGAAAGCCCCAATAGCCGATACTGTTGTCAATTAAAACTGCCTCGCCATTATCAACGTAGTAGGCACCGGAAGCATGTGCAACAAGCAATCTGTTGTACACAACCGAAAGCCCCCATATTTCGCCTTTAGAATTCTTGACCAATTCAAATTCACCATGCGTTTTACTAATGTCTGCCTCCGTTCCCAAACGAGTGCGGTATACACCCGCAGACGTGCCCAGGTATAAATATTGATCGTATAGGGCGGAAGCAAAACCCGTGTTATGATTTTCTTTTTCGGGAAAGATATGTTTGATAGCATCTGTATAGTTCACTACATCTATACCGTTATCCAGTCCAAGCCAGATATTTCCTTCCTTGTCAGTTTTTACTGAAAGCGTATTCTGGCTTTGTAACCCTTCATTGATCGTAATCCTTTCAAGCAGGTGCCCTTTATTGGCCAGCACATAACAGCCGCCCAGTCGGGTAGCAACCAGCAGGTTTTTATCGGGCAGCTGCAGTACCTGGTATATGCTTTTAGTGGCTATTTCTTTTATTTCCGGGGTTTCAAAAGCTGTAAGTCCCCGTGCATGCAGGATAAAAAAGCCGAATTGCTGGGTGGCAATCAGCAAAGAATCACTTCCTAAAGATACTATCGAACGCACTGCCGCACCCCGTGGAAGCTGATCTCCGAAAGGTATCGCATTCCAGTCCTTACCGTTCTCAAATACTAAAAGCCCCCTGCCGGCATCGTGCGCAATAATATCCTTCCCTGTTTCGCCCAGGAAGGACCAGTAATTACTGGTGTAAACCTTTATTTTGCCCTGGTTCAGAACAAATATTTTTGAGTTGATCCTGAAAAAAACAGAATTGTCTTTTTCACAAATATTCCAGACATCAGTAAATGAATTATCCTCCGGCAATAATAACGGATTTAAGGAATGATAAACCAGTCTGCCCTGCGTATCTGCTTTGAAGTAGCCGATCTGGCCCTGACCTCCCACATAAATATTCCCGTCTTTTGAAACCATAACAGAGCGCAATGCGATCCCATTGGGTAAGCGATAGGTTTGCCAGTATACGCCGTCAAAAGTGAGCAGCCCGTTGTTATTGGCAAAATACATAATGCCTCTTTTATCCTGGTCAATGTCCCAGTTCTGGTTTCCCCCCTTATAAGATTTTTTTGAATAGTTTATAACAGAAGGGTTCCCGATTGCATTTTGTCCGGTGCAAGGAAACACCCCGATTAAAATGCATAGCAGCAAGAAACCGTAATACTTATGATCAACCATTGGCTTAATTCTCAAACAGTGGTAAATATATTTATTTCTGAAGCTCGCTCCACTTCCATTTATGAATTATGACCAGCCCCTTTATTACGGGCGCATTACAGAATAACTTCATTGATGATTTGCTGTGTTACTATTTATTACCGGGCGCCTTTATAATTACTTCTTCAAAAACAGTCCTGCTTAAGAGCCCGTCATCCGTATCGCCCGCATATTCCCAATACATGGCACCCCGTAAATTATTGGCATTAATAAAAGCAGCTTTCTCTTTTATCGACTCAGGCGATTCGTAGGTGCACACCATTTCCCCGGTAGCATTTACCAGGTAAGGTACTTTGGCAACAGCGTCCCATTTGGTTTCGAAGCCGGTTAGCTGAATAAGATCCCTGTAGTGTACAAAACCCTTGATGTCTTTATTATTGCCTCTGCCATAAAAGGGTATTCCCAATACCAGCTTATCCAAGGGCATTCCGGCAGCGTGGTGCGCTTTAACTCCTTCTTCACCCGATCCGGAACCCGTCATTTCAGAGCGATATAATGCCGCATGATGTTTAGGCGGGTTGCCTGAATCATAAGCCATAATGTTTACAAAGTCCACCACCTCTTTAACAGCAGCAAAGTCGATGTACTTCCCGCTCATAACCGTTGCAAGCGTCAGTAATTTTTTCTTCCCGATGGCTTTTCGTATCTCCTTCATCAGCAAGGTAAAATTTTGAGTGTCGTTATCTGAAGCTGAAATACCACCTGCCTTGCTTGTTGGATATTCCCAGTCGATGTCTATACCATCCAAATCGTATTCTTTTACCACACGGGCACAATCGCCGGCAAACCTTTTACGGTTTTGATCGTCAGCAGCCATTTCGCTAAACCGCCCACTGCCCCATCCGCCGATAGAAAGCAACACTTTTAGCTCTTTACCAGCTCCTTTTAAAGCTGCTACTGTTTTTAAACGCCCGGGATTGTCGATCCTAACTCCGTCAAATGTTTCTGTAACATGCCCAAAAGCATAGTTAATATGCGTTACATATCTGGTATCTGGCAGTGCTTGTGTCCATGAAGTAACATAAGCTACTATAACTTTTTGTGGTTTTTCTTTGCCGCTATGGCGCGCCCAAAGCGAAGCGCCCAATAATAACATTCCTAAAAACAAGCTACTTATTCTTACCATCGTTAGTTTTTTATAAAACGGTTAATACAATATCCTTATTTCGGGAACAACCATTGATCATTTACAGGTTAATCGTTATTGAAACTGTTTGAATGACCAGTCACCTGACTCCTGTTTTGAGAAGCCCCGAAAGGCTTTTACAAACATTATATTTAGAGTAATGGGAGCAAGCCAGTATCTTCTAAAAATACCTGCTGCAGATTTGTCACAACGCCTAACAAGCAATTCTCATTTCGTTCACACAAATATGCAGCAGCAACAAGGCATTTTCCAAAAAACAGGGTACGTCAAATACGCATCAGAAAAAATAAAATTAATTAATAATCAACAACTTATAAAAAAATGATACATTTCTATATACGCTTATCTTATAAATGGGTCTTTACTTTTACTTTTTTGAATAGATTGGTATCAACCCGTAATGTTTTTAAAAATCAGGGCATCATTATTCTTTCGATACTATTTATAATTGCCCATAAAAAGAAAACAAATCAAAGATTGCCGTGGAGATTTTAAAAACAGGTACATGATCGGTGCACTTTATGGTCATCCGGTTCAACACCTAATATAGCCTGATCGGCCCCAGAATATACCTACCGCCCGGGCCTGGAAAAATTCAGGAAGCAGCAACCCCGTTAACAGGTACCGCTTTCCGGGGATACTTGCATATGTAAGAAATGATCAACTGCATGATGTAATGATTACCATTATATCGGGTGAGGCTGTCTCTTACATCTTCAAGAGAATAAATATCCGCCGCATCATCAATATATCCCATGCCGTAAAATGATCCATTTTCTACCCAGATGCAGCTTTTTTCATTAGCATATCTGCCTTTATCGATAATATAATACCCCTGTTCGTCTTCCTTTAAAAAGGAAAGTGCCCTTTCTACCTTCTGGTTGTAAATATCAGGCGGCTGGTTAGAGGTACATAACAATTTCTTTTCCTTGTCTACCAGGTCGCAGAGCTCACAGCTGCTTAAACGGCACAGTGAAGAACAGAGCCCGAAACGCCTTACCAGCTCGCGCAGCTTACTGATGCCACCTTGTTGCGTGGTAAATACCTGAACAGGCGTGTGACCTTTCTTCGATTTGGAGATCGCCATTCTTCGATACCCCTTATCATCTTCATACACAAACAAACCGGTCTTGGCCTCATACTTTTTTAAAGCGGTGTTGTGCTTCGGGCCTATTCGTTTAATTTCAAGCGCCTCCAGTATAAATGCCATCAACTCGGTTCCGCAAACTTCATAGCTGATGCGTTTTATTTCTTCGATCAATGCTGACCGGTTACGGTTTGAGGTACCGGTTTTGAAATGCTGAGCTACCCGCTTTTTCAGATCTTTGGCTTTTCCTATATAGATCACTTCCCCTTCATCGTTATAAAAATAGTAAACACCGGGTTTGCCAGGTAACTGATCAAAATCATGCTTCAGGCTATACGGTATATTGCGTCCCTCGGCGCCTATTTCTGCTAACATGGCCGGTACTACGCCTTCTGCGTCCCACTCCAGCAGTTTCGAAAACAACCTCACGGTGGCATCGGCATCACCTCCCGCTCTATGCCTTTCTCCTATTTCAATATCCAGTGTGCCACAAAGGTTGCCTAAGCTGTAAGAAGCAAGCCCGGGCCTTATTTTCCGGGTCATCCTTACCGTGCAAAGCTTTTGTGCTGTATAATTAAAGCCCGCGTTATCGAGATGGCGTTTTACAAAAGAATAATCGAAATGAACATTATGAGCCACAAAAGTGCGGCCATGAAGCAAAGAGAAAACATCTTTTGCAATTCCTTCAAATGGCATATGGTCTTCTACCATTGCATCGTTGATACCGGTGAGCAAGGTAATATACGGAGGAATGTTATGTTGGGGTTTTACTAAAGTTTCATAGCTTTCAATAACTTTAGTACCATCGAATATACGTATGGCAATTTCAGTAATACTGCCCGTTGCCGCACTACCTCCTGTAGTTTCTATGTCTACTATTGCGTACTCCATATTTCACAGCTCAAAAATTTAGCAAAGTTATGCTAAAACTTTAAGCAAAGAGCATATTACTTAAAGTTCTCTCCCTCTTCCCCTTAAACAATAGTTACATTGCCGTAATGCCTTGTAAAGCAATGAAGCAGACATTGCTTTTTGAGCCAATTGAAAGGCGTTCACTAATAGTATACAGTAGCCTGCCGCAGCCCTCAGAAGGCATCGGCACCATTACATTACCGCTACTTCCTCCCTGTTTTTTATTTTCTGCTGTAACTCTTTAATGGTCATATTGTACATAACACTATGACGGTTGTTCACCCTTTGCACCAGGTGCACATGAGCAATATAATCCTGTACTATCTGTATTTTATCGCTAGGTGTTACTACCAGCAATTGCAGGTGTAACTGCTTGCAGAGCTCCATCAGGTAAGTAGCTTTATCCTCGTCCTGGTTGCTGAAGCTTTCGTCAACTGCAATAAAGCGCAGACTACGGCTGTTCTTTCCCTCGCGTGTAATACCAAACTGGTAGGCAATGGCGCTACAAAGTATTGTATAAGTCAATTGCGCCTTCTCTCCGCCTGATAGCTGTCCCATCTGGCGATAGGTTTTCTTCAGCTCATTGGTATTACGATACTTTTCATCGGCCCAGAACTCAAACCAGTTGCGCACATCCATTACACGGGCACGATAGCTTTCACTTTCATCCAGGCTATCGATCAAAGGCTGTACTTTCTGGCGAAAGTGAAGAGCCTTATCTTCAAATTTACTTTGTTGCCAGTTGGCAGCCTGAGGTAACGCATCCAGCAAAGCATTTCGGAATGCCTTGATAGTGGCATCGGGCACTGAACGTTTACCCAGTTGAATATAAGTATCCGGCAGGCGGTTGAAGTTGATAACACCCAGCGATTGGTTGAGTTTATTGACGCTGTTGTTGATCTCCCGTTCCCATTTTTCCATTTCTTCGTTAAGCCCGCCTATTTTATACGTAATCGTATCATTGATGAAATTCTCAAAGTCCCTCCTGTATTTGGGCAGGTTCTCCGTTTCCAGTTTATCCAGCCACTCTTTAAATTCTTCTGCATAAGCGGCTTCTTCGGGTAAGAACTGTACATCGCTATACCAGTCGGGAAAACGTTGCAGCAAATTCGGCGAAGGGTTTTTGATCTGGCTGATGCTTCTGTTTAAATGTGTTTCGGTTTTATGCAACTGCTGCTGTATACCCAATGCTTCTACGTCCAGCCGTTCTTTAAACAAACGATAGGTTTCTTCAATCGTGTCGAGCGCTACACCTCCCAATACAACGGCATGTTGCTGCTGAAACTGTAATAGCTCGTCTTTGTTCTCTTCCGTGATATGTTGTAATAATACCTGCAAAGATGCTCTTAGCTGCTCGCGCTGATGAATACGATTTTGCAGCATCGTTACTTCTCCATTGGCAGACAGCCATTTTTTCTCTGCTTCTGCCCGCTGAGCTATTACTTCATCCAGTTGGGCTGTCAGCGCCTGCAGCTGGTTGTTGCTTTTACTTAACTCTTTGATCTGCTCTTCTGTTTTATGTAAAACACGCTGGCAGCCGGCCACATCCAGCAAAGCAAAACTATTATGCTCCTGCAATCTGCTCAATGCGTAAAACTGTTTCTGCAAACGACCTGCTCGGTTGCGGCAGCGTTCAATAATTTCAGCAGCATTGGCCAGTTCATCCGTTAATTTATTACGACGGGTAATTAATGCTTCTTTCTTGCGTTCATTGTTCCATCCCATTACAAAGCGCCCGGCATCGTTTACGCCCGGACGGTCGTCTTTCTCGTGCCGGTTCCGATTTTTTACGAGGCCATTAATGGTGATCGCTTTATCGTAACGCTCAAGCGTTTTCTCGTCGTTCAGGCACACATAAGAAAACTGTTGTATCACCTGTTGCTGCACCCATTCGGTTAAAGGATGATCGGGATGAAAATCCAGCTTATAAAAAACCGTCTGATCTTCGGCCAACACAGGTATAGTATCCTTAACGTGGTAGTATACCAGGCGCGCGCCGATATTGGTTTGGTTGATATAGCGGGTCACCTTTTTATAATGTTTGTCGGGTACCAGCAAACGCAGTGAAAACCCATGCAGCAATTTCTCTAATGCCGGTTGCCAGTGCAACTCTTCCGGTTTCACCTGTACCAGTTCGCCCGCAAAAGGCAGGTCGGATGTCTCAAGCCTGAGCGCATTGCACAATTCCCTTCTCACATTCACCAGGTGAGCCGGTATATTACTTTTGCTGTGCAGTAGGATGTTCAGTTCTCTTTCCAGCTGGTCTTTTTCTTCATGCGCTTTGCGGTGCTGATTTTTGGCATCAAAATCGTCCTCTTCATTCAGGCGGTTTTCACGATCCAGGCGTAAGGCAGCTTTCGCTGTTTCTTTCTGTATCCTTCTATAGCTTTCTTCATCCGAAGCTGTTTTATCCTCCAAATGCAGCGTGGTACACCATTCTGTAAACAGCGCCAGGTTAGCTTCTGCCTCCTTCTTCCTTGCCTGCTGCTCTTTTAATTCCTCTTCGAGCTGCTTTAAGCGCTGACCGGCTTTGTTTTGCTCGATCTGGTTGCGCGTGGTTCGCTCTTCTTCGTGCAACCGGTCTATCGCTTCTTTCAGATCAGCGGCCTGCCGCTCCAGGGCCTTCATGTTGGCAGCATCCTCTTCCAATGCCTCCTGTAACAAGGCGTCGTGCGTAAAGCTCTTCCAAATGCTGGCCGTTTGTACCGATTGTTGTATGGTTTTTTGCTGATCCTGCAGGTTTTTAAACCCCCTGTAATGCTCGTGCACCGGCTGCAGCAAACGTATCTGCTCTTCCGCCTTTTCAATATTACGTTGTGCATCTAACAAAGTAGCCAGGTGTTTTTTGAGCTCCTGGAAAGAAGATTCCATATCCCGCGGCTCCAACATATGGGTGCGGATAAAATCGTCCAGGTTGCCCAACACCTTAATACCAACTGTCTGGTTAAATAAGGTAAGGGCCTGTATACTTTGCATACCCAGCACATCTACCATACGGTTGGCATATTTGCTGGCAGCGTCAAACCATTCTACCTGCTTACGGCTTCCCTTATTATATTGCTGATCGATCCTGCGCTTCCAGGCATTGCCCAGGTCGAAAGGTTTAAAGTCTGTTTCAATACGCAGGCTTTTATGGGCAATGCCAAACCGCTTCTGCATGTCTCCATTGGTAAAATAACGTACCTGGAACAGGGTAACCTCCTGCTGCGCCTCATTGGTAAAATTGGCCAGGAGTATACTGTAGGCCTCGTCCCGGTTTTCGCGGAGGTACAAGGTTTTGGTAACACCCGTATCTGAGTTAATGGTACCGTAGCCTCCCATCACATAGGTATCCTCGGTACGGTCGCCTTTCTTCTCACTACCACTGCTTTGGTTATAAAACCGGTATCTCTTTTCAGGAACAATTAAGGTAAGCAGCGCATCCACGAAAGTGGTTTTACCGCTACCATTGGCCCCGGTTAACAGGCTAGTTTCACCATTGGGGGTGATGGTATGTATCTGTTCGTCAAAAGTTCCCCAGTTAAATACCTCCATGTATTGTAACCGGAAACCGCTTTTTTCGTTATCCGTGCTGAATACGCTTAGCTGCATGTGCTGTGAGTTGCTGTTTAAAATCTTCTAAAATTTCACTGTCTACCCGGGCTTTAATGATCTTTTTGATCCGGAACTTCTGCTCGTCTGCCACGTCATGATTTTCTGATCGTTCCAGGAAGCCGTTTTCTTCTGCCCGGTCGATCAGGCGATCAATGTCCTTAAGCATTTTTACCCTGCTGGCATTTTCTTTAAAAAACAGCTCGGCATATTCCTTTATTTCCCTGCGTTTTTTGATTAGCTCCCGGTGCGTAGCCTCTCCCACTTCAAATTCGGCCATCATATCGCGCAGTAATACCAGCATTACACTTTCGTCATAAGTAAGGCTGCGCCTTTGTGCCCAGCTTACCCCCGTAGTGTCCTCTTCGGTAATGCTGTGTTTGATATAGGCATATCCATCCTGCTCATCCAGTACCAGGGTTAAGCCTAGCTGCTGTAAAAAACCCGTCAGTTCGGACCTGTATTGCACCAGCTTTTCCCAGGTGCTCTTTTCCAGGTACTCTACCGGCCCCTTCAATAATTTTATAAACACGGGGGTAAATGCATGTATCTTATCCGACATCTGCGATTGTTATTTGCTAAATAATAAATAAGGTACTTCTACAAATTTGGTTGCCTCTCTATTCAGTGGTATTAATTCCACTGCTGTTCCAATAATCTGTACCCTTTTTGATTTTTCTTTCAGGAAGCTATAATAACCGATCACTTCGGCCAGACCATTATCCAGCGATGTGGCCTCTACAATCTCTTTTAAAGTAGCGGTTTGCCTGTCCTTTAATACGGTTTCCACCTTATTCCAAAGCAGCTTTTTATCAATAAAGGCCGTATTGAGTAAGCGGTTGAATCGTTCTATATCCGCGATCTTTTCAACTGCCGCCATGGGTTGCTTTAAAGCGGCGGCTGATCTTTTTTCTTCCAGCGCCAGTTTCCGGTCCATCACTATTTTTATTTCGGCAGGCTCTTCAATTTGCAAACCGGCTTCTATTTGTTCTTCCTCCATCAGGTCAAACACCAACTCTTTAATACTACTAATCTGTTGCCTCAGCCTCCGGTGTCGTGCAATTTCTTTTTCCGTAATAATGCGGCTCAGTTTCTCCGCCATTTTGTCGTTGGCATCGTATACCGATTTACCCTGCTCGAGCAGGAAGGATTTTATGTTTTGGAGGAAATCTGTATCGGCCTCCAGCTCGCGGTCTTCAAGTAATATCAGGAGCTGCTCGGTAAGCTGACGCCACTCTTCCTGTCCGTTACGCGAGATGAGAAAATCCCAGAAGGCATAGAAGCTCTTTCCCTGGTTGCTGCTGCGCAATGCGTCGTACGATTCAAATGCAAAGCCTACAATGGTTCCCTTATGCTGCTCGGCTTTGGTATGCTGCTCTACGATATTGCGGTGAATCTGTTTAAAATTATCTTCCACCTCTCTAAAATCACCGATCAGCTCATAGCAAAGCTTGATAAACAGGTCGAGACGCTCCTGCACCTGCGCATTATTATAGCGCGGGGGAGCCACGCCTAATTCCAGGGCTTTTATTTCTTTGTCAATTTCGGCCCTGCGGTCTTTAAGTATCTGTAGTTTCTTTTCCTTGTCATCTTCGGTATTCTCCACCATATCCCGCAAAGACCCAAACAACATTTTGAAACGGCTCTCCGTTCCCACATGATTCTGACCCAGTTGCAGGTTTTGCATCCATTGAAAAACCTTCTCCGTGTAGGCGCTGAGCTGGTAATTAGTGTTTCCTTCTGTGTCGGGAAAATCCTGTAATATGCGTTTCTGAACCCAGCTTACCAGGTATTTGCGGCTACGGCTCTCTTCGTCTTCGCCAAACTCAATTCTTGCCTCCTCCAGGTCTTCCGTACCGTCTGCATGCTGGCTAAGGGTTTCTGCCAGCAAAGGCACGAGCTGTTCTTCTTTAACCACCATACGCCGGTTTTCCTTGAATACCGTGTATAAAAAAGGTAATACCCAGGCAGCGTTACGCAGTCTCAGCATTTGCAAAGCCGGGGAAGATTGTATTAAAAAGGTTATGTTTTCGCTTGTCATGCCCTTGTCCACACTTTATCGGGGCACGCAAAATAAGATAATATGGGGATTATAAAATGATAACCTATTCACATATTAGCCACGGATTGTAAGGACTTCACAGACAGGCAGTAACAAAAAAGAACAGACACAAAATAAACGGCACATCCTTTTTACAACAACAATAACATTATCTTTTATTTTATGTAAATAAATATAAAATTATACCTATCAATAATTTGATAATTAGCAACTAATTAATATATTTATATATAAAATTGATATTCATTTCAACTGAACCGATATGAGCAGGCCCACTTTGGTGAAGCAGCTTCCAACTTGCACCAGGCTGTTCTAAAGCTACTATATCCCTATACAGTTTGTTTACAACTTCTGAAACAATCCTTTATAGTCTATACCTAAACCGGGTAAACCGTTGTAGAGTACTCTCCCGTTGTCGTAAGCCACACCTGCGGCCACATCTTCCTCTAACAACAACGGCCCGTCCATATCCAGGTAATCTACCAGCGGGGCCAGGTGCGCCATAGCTGCCGACCCTACCGAGCTTTCATTCATACAACCTAACATTACTTTCAGGTTCCTTTTGCGGGCATCGGGTATCATTCTTAGCGCCGGCGTGATACCACTGCACTTGGTAAGCTTGATATTTATACCGTGGAAATATCCTTCACATTTGGCTACATCAGCTTCAAAAACACAGCTTTCATCGGCCATTAACGGGAGTGACGATTGCTCAAACAACACTTTCATTCCCTCCCAGTTATCTTTTGCAAGCGGTTGCTCTACCAGTTCTACCCCTAATTCCTTCAGCTGCGGGATCAACCGAAGCGCCGTTTCTAGGTCCCACCCTGCATTGGCATCTACTCTTAATACGGCATCGGTTTGCTGGCGCAAAGCTTTTACAATAGCAATATCGTCAGCCGTTCCTACTTTTATTTTGTAAATCGGCCAGGGCTTTTCTTTTAGCTTTTCTGTCATTTTTTCGATGCTGTCGATGCCTATCGTATAATCCGTCAGCGGGCTTTTGGCAATATCACCCCGCCACATCTGGTAGAGAGGCTTGCGGGACATTTTGCCAAATATATCCCACGCTGCCATATCCAGCGCGCAAACCAGGAACGGATTTTTAGGTAGCAAATGGTGTAAAAAATGCCAATAGCGATCGGGTTCTGTAAAAGCAAACTTTTCGATCATCGCATGCCTGGCCTGCAGATCTTCCATCATTTTTTCGACCGTGATATCGTAATAAGTGATGGCCGGCGCCTCTCCATACCCCTTTATGCCAAAATGCTCCAGCATCACAATTAATGTGGGTTGATGTGTTTTGGTACCTTTTGAAATGGTAAAGGGGTGTCTGAATTTTAAACGATGGGGATAGTATTCCAGCTTCACTTTGAGTTATTTTTTACAAAAAAACAATTCCTTTCCGAAAAACCGAAAAGGAATTATACGATATGCCGCTCAACATCAGGCCTATTTATTCTTAATAGTACCTGCCAATAGCCCTGTAATCGAGCAAATCCACATCAGTTGAGTAATAACCTTCCTTCACGGGTTCTTCCTTCATCAGGTCGGTACTGAGATATTTCTTATTGCTATCGCTAAATACAGTTACTACTACCGCCTGGTTACCCAGCTCTTCCTGCAACTGTATGGCGCCAATCATATTAGCCCCTGAGGAAATACCTACAGCCAGCCCTAATTTCCGTGAAAGCTGTTGTGCCATCAGGATGGAGTCGCCGTCTGATGCCTTGATCACTTTACCTAGCTGGTCTAATTTTACAATAGCTGGTATAAATTCATCAGAAATGCCCTGTATGCGATGAGAACCCACTTTATATCCTGTAGATAAAGTAGGCGATTCGGCCGGCTCAAGAGGATGAATACAGATACCGGGATTTCGACGCGTTAAATAGTTGCCTACGCCCATGATGGTACCCCCGGTACCCACGCCGGCTACAAACGCATCGGGTGTTTTATCGATCGACTGCAGCTGCATCCATACCTCCTTAGCAGTTGTTTTTTCGTGCGCTTCGCAATTATAGAGATTTTCAAACTGGCGGGGCAGGAAAACGGAAGCATCTGATTGGGCCATTTTTTCGGATAGCTGTATACTTCCCAGGAAGCCGCCCTCCTCCTTGCTTATTAATATTACTTCTGCACCCAAGCTGCGTATGATATCTATTCGTTCTTTACTGAGCCAGTTAGGCATAATAATCTTTACATCATGCCCTAATGCACGGCCAATGGCACTGAAAGCTATACCCGTATTGCCGCTGGTAGCTTCAACAATAGTATCACCCGGTTTGATGAGCTTCTCTTCGTAAGCCTTTTGCAGTATATACAGGGCCATTCGATCTTTAATACTCCCGGTAAGGTTGTAATGCTCACATTTAACATACACCTTCCTGCACCTGCCTTTGTAACGGTAAGAAATTTCGAGCAAAGGCGTATTACCCACCATGTTCCAAAGGTGTGCAAGTTTATTACCGATTTTTTCCTCCACACTTAATGAAGCTTCATTGCTGTAACAACCGCAATCATCGGTACCGCTTACGGCTTGAGCTATTGTCGTTTTCATATTTATTCCTTTTATACTGATCTATTAATTAGCAACACCTCCTTTATTGTAAGCCTCTTTCACTGCATCTAACAGCTTGATAAACTTGTTGATGTCGGGGTCATAACCATAACCTTCCGGGGCCAGGCGCTGCTCATTGCCATCCAGAAAGAAATAATATGGCTGGGTGTTGGCGCCAAATTTTGAAACCTGCATATCGGCGTTTAAATCGCCTAATGTTTCTACCTGCCTGTTCAGTGTTTTAGAAAAATATTGTTCCTGCCGGGGAATGTAAACATTATGTACATCTACGTAAAGTGATACGATCACGAAGTCGTCTTTCAGGCGCTGCATTACCCGGGGATCGCTCCATACCTGCCCTTCCATTTTACGGCAGTTTACGCAGTTAATACCCGTAAAATCCAGCATCAGCGGCTTTTTTTGTTTCCGGGCTACAGCGAGCGCTTCCTGATAATCGAAATAGGTTATCATCCCGTTATTCACCACAACATCCGGTTCGTTCTTTTTCATTTCCTCATGGTACTTCACCGGTTGAGGCAGTACCTCCGCTTCTCCGGCTTCATTATGAGCCGTAACGGCACCCGCTACCGGAAACCTGAAACCGGAAGGAAGATCGTCTGCATTAAAGTCCTGCGTACCCATTGGCGGTACAAAGGCAGAGATACCTTTCAAGGGTGCTCCCCATAAGCCAGGGATCATGTATACCGCAAAAATCAGGGAAGTCATGGCAAACAGTAATCTTGTTACCGATAAATAAGGCAATCCAAAATCATTCTTCGGTAACTCGTCATCGTGATGAAACTTCAGTTTGCCCAATAAATAAATACCCAGTAAAATAAATATCACGATCCAGGCCGCTATAAAAATTTCCCTGTCCAGCAACCTCCAACCCCTTGCCAGGTCTGCATTAGATAAGAATTTAAGCGCCAGGGCCAGTTCGATAAACCCAAGGGTCACCTTGATGGCGTTCATCCAGCCCCCTGGTTTGCTTAAACTGTTTAACCAGGACGGGAAAAACGCAAACAGTGCAAACGGAATTGCCAGGGCCAGCGAAAATCCGAAAAACCCGATCAGGGGTCCCGCATACCCCCCTTTAAATATTACCGGCAGCAACAAGCCCAGGATAGGGCCGGTGCAGCTAAAAGATACCACCACCAATACCAGCGCCATGAAAAATATGCCCAGGAAGCTGGAAGCATTGGCCTTGGAATCGGCCTTATTAGACCAGGATGATGGTAGCGTTATTTCAAACGCACCCAGGAATGAAATGCCAAAAATGATAAATACCAGGAAAATAAACAGGTTAAAGATCCAGTTGGTGGAAATATCATTTAAAGCAGTGGGTCCCCAGATCAGCGTAATTAAAAATCCAATAAATGTAAAGATGAAGATAATAGACAAAGAATAAATGACTGCATTCTTCCTGCCCTCCATGCGTGTTTTGCTTCGCTTGGTAAAAAAAGAAACTGTCACGGGTATCATAGAGTACACACAAGGAGTTAACAAAGCAAGCAGCCCCCCGCCAAACGCCGTCAAAAATATCCATAGCAGGGATCGGTTCTGAATATCGGCATTATCCGGTGCTTTTTCACCGGGCTCCACATACAACCTGCCGGCTTCTTCGCCGGGCAAATATTCCTCTCCTTTTTTATACAGGTAATTTACCTGAACACCTGCTACCAGGCTATCGTTGGGATCGAGATGTATTTTTTGCTGCCAGCTAACAGAGTCTGTAAAAAAATTTACAGCAGCATTCACAGAAGCGTCTTTTTCTGATTGCTTGGCGCCCTTTTCTGTAACCGTGCCGGAAAAAAGCCTGGCTATGGTGGTATCGAATATTATATTTGAGTACAACGCGTCGGTGTCAGCACGCTGCATGGCATACAATTTTACACCCGGGGCCAGCCGCGCCGTTACCGAAAGCAGTACTTCTTTACTATTAAGCCGCTCTGTCTTATATTCAAACCTTATATCGGTAGTGTCAGCGGCGCTTGAAAGGATCGCTAAACATTGCAGTATAACCAGTACACCGGCAAAAAAAAATCTTTTCATAAAAAATACTTATTGAACGGCTATTGAAAACTTTTGATTCGCAGGCGGAAGACATTCCCTGTCGTTGCAGGCCATAAAATCAATGCTGCCGCTTATATTGGTTTTTACCTTCCCTTTCAGCTTTACTATTTGCACAAAGTCTACTTTATTTGAAAACTGCTTTACATCCACACCAAATATTGGTTCATGTTTTTTTTCAAGCTTTCCTGTCTCAGAGGCTGCGCCCTGAACCACCAACAACGGGTTAGCGGTAAACTTGATTTTTGTAGGTACTGGTCCGCCGTCGGGTGTTGTTTGCGAATAGATATGCCATCCCGGATCAAGACTGGCAGTTAAATGAATCTCATAAGTGGCTGCATTTATTTTTTTAGCGTTGAAGTTCCATTGTACAGGTTGTTTTACCTGTGAAAAACATAAGGTGGCGGTCATCGCCATTGCAATAATCAGCAGAAATTGTTTCATGTGTTCTTAGTTTATGATTGAAATAGTTTGATTACCGGTGAGAAAAAGACACTTCAAAGATCTATATAGCATATTTTATATGTCAATTTTGTATTAATACCGTATTTTTATATAGATTCTAACCATATATCCGAAAAAAGAACCAAATTTGAATGGTTAAAATACCGGTCGTCGCAAATTTTACGGCGCTTATAGTAAATACATTGTAACATGTTTGAAATAGATGAACTCGACAAGCAGATACTAAGAATATTGCAGGCTGACGCAGCCGTTACCCACCGGCAGATTGCCCAAACATTAAGACGCTCCATTACTACTATCCATGACAGGATATCGCGGTTAAAGCAGGAAGGAATCATCCTCCGTTCCGTAGCCATTCTCGACCGTAAAAAAGTTGGTAAAGGGCTTTTAACGTTCAGCCATGTATTGCTCAATCAACATACCATAGAAGTTCTGGAGCAATTTGAAAAAGCGGTGAAGCAATTTCCGGAAGTGCTGGAATGCTTCCAGATGACCGGATCCTTCGATTTCCTGTTGCGGGTATCCACAAGGGATATGGAGGAGTACCATGAGTTTTACCGCTACAAACTGGCCAAGTTACCCAATATCACTACTGTTAACAGCTATTTTGCTTTATCTGAAACCAAGAGCATTACGGCTTATCCTATTTAAGGAAGGCCGGTTATAACCCTATCGTTTCAATGAAATCCAGCAGTTCAGAAAGTTCAAGAGCCAAAGTAGTGGTATGACTGAATCTTGCAATATTTATTCCTGTCAGGTTACCCTCCAGGTTGAATAAAGGGCTGCCGCATTCGTAAGACCGCAATCGGGCATCGTGTAAAATTACATGCTGAAAGCCGTCTCTTCGAATGGATTTACCGCCTTTAAAATGATTCATAGGGTGTGGCTGCTCTCTCAACATCCTTGGCACCAGTACCAATCCAGCATTTAAGGTATCTTCCTGTCGTTTTACAGAGAAACGGATGCTGTCGCCGGGATAATATTTCATCATCTCCCTATTAAAATCTTTTGCTCCGTTGACCGGTATATTGTTGATTTGGAAAATACAATCACCTGTTTTTAAACCTGCCTTTTCCGCTACTCCGCCCGCATCCGTTTGGGTTATTGTCGGGCAACCGTTCCGCTCCTGCAAAAAAGCGTCAAAACCGCCTGAGCTAAACCGGTTAGGTAAATCCTTAACTATTAATCCGGCTACACTACTCTTTAATGTTCCGTCCGGCAAAACCGAGTAAAGAAAACGTCCTGTCCAACCGCTGTCTCCTCCCCGTACCGGTTTCAGCTGGTTAATCATTACCGGTTGTAAGAACCGGTAAGACGAGCTCAATGCAACCAGGTCTTTACGCTTATCACGCCGCAATATGTTCAAAGGAATGAACCGTCCATTCACATCAATAAAGACGGTATCACCTACCTCACTACTTTTACTGATTATAATTTGCCTCCCATTTTTTAACTGAAAAACCGTTCCTGCTATCGTGTCCCGGGATCCATAAATTGCAACAACAGCTCCTTCTATCCTGCTCTTTACTTTAGCAAGCACAACAGGAGCAGTCGCTTTGAAGCGCTGGGAATGGTGTGCAGATGATCTTTCATTACCCAATACCGGGTCACTTTGTTGAGGCAGACTATCGTAGTTCTTTACCAACTTCAATGCCGTAAAGTACTTCCGGTAGCTATCCACAGGCACTTCGTAATTGGCGCCTTCAGGCTTATCAATACGCGAATGCAATCCGATCAGTTTTCCTTCCAGGTCAAATAACGGTCCGCCAGAGTCGCCGGTTTCCATAATACACGAACTTTCAATAAAACCCCATTTGTTCAGGCTGTTTAAAATCTGCCCTATACGCAACATAGGCTTCGGCAGGTTCTGGCTTTCGGGGTAAGATATACCAAAACAAGATTGGCCCGGCGTGAGCGTACCACTGTATCCTAATTCAACAAAAGGCCAGGGCCCTGATTCCGTTATCTGCATCATGGCTATATCCGGGCGCATTGACTGCCTGTCGGTAACGATCCGACCCAGCGCCCGGGCGTAAGTAATGCTTCCGTCAGGGAAACTTATTTTGTATAAATTGCCAGGGACCACGGCATGCGCTACAGTAAGTAAAATGCCGTCAGCACTTACAACAACAGCGCTAAACTGCGCACTGTTTTGCATGCGGGTGGACGAATCCACACCATAGGCCTTTACGCATGCGGGGTAAGCCTTCTGATATGCCCCTTTTAATTGTTGCTCATGTAAAAGAGCGCTGTTTTGAGCTTTAATAGTAAGGGGAGCCAACAGCAAAATAATCAACAAGCTTCTCATAGAAATACAGATGTATTTTAAGTATCAATACATTCATGGGCCGGTAAAAACCGACCCATGAAACAGCACCCATGTTACGGCAATTGTTTATCCTTTTTTAGCCCGCTCGATCATTTGAGTTAATTCCATCAAAATATAATCAGGGTAAGGCGACGAACCAGTTAGGAAGAAACGGGTTTTACCTTTTTTATCAATCACAAATTTTGCCGGAATTCCCTTGATACCAAATTTTGGAGCAATTTCATCGTCATTCTTTTTATCATCAAACAACACATTAAACGTGTATTTATTCTTGTCAATAAACTCATTCACTTTTTTCTCATAGTCTTCATCACGCTCCCAGGTGTCGATAAACAGGAATACTACATCCGGGTCTTTCTCATATTTGGCTACTGCTTTCTGCATGCCGGGGAATGAGCGAATGCAGGGGCCACACCAAGTTGCCCAGAAATCCAGCACCACTACCTTCCCCAATAAAGATCTGGAATCTATTATTTCTCCTTTCAAATTACGCAGCTTAAAGGACGGCGTTTCTTTGTCGGTAATGATTTGAGCGAGGTGGCTCTTAATATTTTCATTCAATTCAAGCTTCTGCTGCTCAATGAAGTCATCAAAACCCGTCAGGCTTCCTTTGTTCAGGCCTTGATAAAGCGTTTTTAATGCTTCATGATACCCAAACTGTCCTGTTTTATATAGCAAAGCGTATTGATTAAAGGCCTCCAGCTCTCTGCCTGTCATTTGCAGCGCTTTCGCATAACCTGGCGCAAATGCTACGGACCGGTCGGGAACTATTTTTCGTGCATCTTCAATATAGGTTAAGGCCTCCTTATATTGGCCTCTTGCCAGTAATACAGCCGCATAAGTTTGAACATAACCCGGGTACCCTACCGCAGCAAATTTGGCCTTATTGCTCTGGTCGTTGCTATTTATAAAGCCCAGTGCATCCTCAATGCTTTTCTGGATCAAAGGCAGTGCAGTAGCAGTATCTCCCTGCTTCAACAATTCTTCTGCTATAGGAATATATCCCTGAGCCCGCCAGAACTTCTCCTGCATATTTTCAAGCAGTTTTAGGCTTTGCTCCTTTTTACCCTCTTTCATCAAATCTCTTGCGAGTGCGGATGTAACATAATCATAAACAATTCCGTCGTCCGGGAACCGGCTCACCGGGAATTTTTTCAGTATAGCATTATACTGTTTCTCTTTGTCCTTAAGTGTTTCGAGCTCATAGTAACGGGAGATCTCTTTACTCCTGGCTATTTTCCCTTTGGGATACAGCTTTATAGCCCTTTTCTGAATAGCTTCCGCTTCTGCGGCCAACTTACGATAGCTTAAAAAATTATAGTAAAGCTGCAGATCGTCTTCTTTTTCGCTGACTTTGGCGTCGGCAACAATCACTTTTACAAGCGAATCTTTTTGAGCTTCGGTTCCTTTTTCAAATATCTCTCCGAATATCCTGCCCTTGGAGTTGGCCTCGTTTTGGGCATTGCCGGCAGCAGCAGCCGTTAATGAGAGTGCAAGAATAAAATACTTTTTCATTTTTTATTTTTTTAATATTTGTAAGCAAAGTCGATTATCTTATTAAAGCCATTAAATACATGGGTATAGCTACCGCCAAGATCGCCTACAGCCGATACATTAAAGAAGTATACCTTACCCTCACTGCCATTCCAGGTGGCCACTACCAGTCTTTGCTGCCCCGTGCCGGAAACTGCCTTTAAATAATCCATCCGGGTTATGGTTTCGGTAGCAGGGAAACCAAATATTTCAGCAGTTGTATTCGAAGTTGTTTCATACTTATACAGCTTATTACCCACTGCATAAAAGATATGGGGCGTTAATGTTGACGAGGCCAGTGCAGAGGCAGAAACAATACCGGGAGCATTCATGGCTACTTTAGCTATTGTAACAACAGGATCGTCAGTAGCCGCCACCGTTCTGAATTGCAGGAGATAAGGCGTTGTGCCATCTTTCATTACCGCATTATAGCGGTCTGTAACATTGGCTGAATCCAATAGCAGTAAATCCATTCCAACATTATTCATGTCGAAAATGGTGCTGGCAGCAGCAGGAAACGCTGTAAGAGCATTGGATCCGACAGAATAGAAACGTTTATATTTTTTATCGTATACAACAACGGGATAAGTAGCCGCATAGGTACTCCCGCCGGCGATATATGGTGCAATATCATAGTCATATACTCCGGCCGGGTTTGCAATGGCTTCACCCCATTTTTTAATTCCGGGGAAACCGCCAACCAAATTAGTGTGTACCTGGCCGTTGTTGATAGCGATACCCATACGCTGCCACGGGCTGGCGCCTGATATATATGCCGCCCAACCTATATAAGTTGGCTTTACAATGCGTGGTTTAGCAAAAAACAGGTATCCGATATCAAATTTTTTTGTCAGGGTCAGGCTGCTCAATTCTATGGCGTCACTCTCTGTTTGAATATATATACGGCGGTTGGGAGTGGAAAGATCATCTGTTACATCAAATCTCGTAGTAGTGATTGATACCGGCTTTCCTAGCGGTGCCGCAGGATTCAGCAATGAGTAAATATTATGCTCTACGCTGTTATCAGGAAGTATCATCGACAGATCGGCCCCGGTTCCCTTTTCTTCCAGGAACATCCAGCCCTGTGCATATTTATTAGCCACCGTTATATCATACTGCCTCACCGCCGATATGCCCGTTTTGTTATCTGTCACCTTTACGGTAACCCTATAGTTTTCACCTAATACAAACAAATCTCCGGTTACCCGGAACACCAGATTCGGTGTTCGAGCTATGGTATCCCTGGGCATCGCATAAGAGCTGTTGGGAGAATTATTGTACATGAACCAGGCATATGAAAGATCGCCTGAAGGAATGGTTTGGCTAACAGCAGGATTCAGGCGAAGCGTATCGCCCTGGTTGATAAAGATACGCTGTGCCGCAGCTGCGTCTGTAACGCTTATTTCATTGATCTTTTTATAGTCATAATTGCCCTGATCTTTATAACAGCCGGCAAATACCAACAGCAGCAGTAGCAATAATGCATGAATATATTTTTGATAATCAGCTTTCATTTTTAGTAGTTTGGGTTAAAGAAAAACAACACGTTCGCCATTCTCGTCTATCAAAGGGCCGTTGGCCTGCTCATAATTATATAAGGCCAACTTCATAGTTTGCACTACAAAATTGATATCCTGGGGAAAGTTTACTGAAGGCCAGGCCCCACTGCCATATGTTTGATTAATGAACTGGTGCTTGGTTCTGGAATAGCTGCCAAAATAGGTGGCCCAGCGTGTGTCCCAGGTAGAAGGTTTCAGCAACTGGTCGTTTAATGAAATACGGTAGTGTTGTTTATTATAGGGGTTACCGGAAAACGCCTTGTCGATATACCCGGGCTTAAAGTCGGCAGTCTCCCCAATAGTCAGATACGCGTTCACTACGCTGTCCTTTAGCCCCGGCCTGCGGTAAATATACACGGGCAGGGAAAGCTGGTAACTATCGGCAGGTATTACCAGTGGGCCGAATTGAAAATGATAACCCAATTTGGCAGTAGAGCTGTCGTCAACAATAATATTAAATGTCCGGTCGCGATCTACCGCGGCGCCCATAATACGCATGGGAATAAAAAGGGTGTCAGTTACAACCGATGCCGGTTCAGCAGTAAATGAGTATTCTGTTGTAAGGCCTTGTGTAAAATAAATACGTGCATCCTGCTCATATATGAGGGATTGATCTTCCTTACAGGCCGTTACCAATAACCCGGCGCAAATTGTGCAGATAATTCTTTTTAGATATGCCATCTTCATTAAATAATGTTTACAAACATGAATAAGATTAATTGATGCCAAATTCAATTTCATTAAGCGGCAGGGGAAAAGTATACTTCGCAGCGGTCATTGGGTTCCCTACTCCGTCGGGAATGTTAATCACATTTTTTCGTTTGTACCAAAACCAAAGCTGCCCTTCACCATATAATTCTTTCCGATACTCTTTTTGTAGTTCAGCATCCAGCTGTTCCGGGGTGTTAACAACTGCAGTGCTCAATTGCGGAATAAGTCTGGCCGCCCGCACCACATTAAGATAAACCAGGCCAGCTGTTACTGTTGGTGCAGCTTCAGCCGCTATGTAGTACATTTCGGGCAGGCGTACAACCGGAACCAGGCGTTGTTTTACATTGGTGGTTCTGTCGGAATAATATTTTTTAGAATACACAATAGTGGTAGTAAGCTGGTTCCATATACTTCTTGCAGCATCCGGATTGCGTATATCTGTACCATACCCAACCAGCGACGTTTCGTACATAGCCGAAAGCTTTGCCTTTGTGGAAAACAGGTCGTCTGCATCCGAGGCCGCGGTTTGCGAACTTTTAAAATACTGATCGGCCGCCACCTTCAGGTTGGATACGCTTAACGAAAAAATATGTTCCGGAGTAAACGTAATATCTGAAGCATCGGTAGTTGCGTCAACCGAAAGCGTACCCGGGTTAATAAAAGAGAAACGGCCGCTGTTAATAACTTCAGTGGCATATTTTAATGCATTCACTTTATCGCCTTTATAGAGATATAAGCGGGCCAAAATTGCCTTTGCGGCCCAATAGTTAACATGGTTTTGACGGTACATCAGAAATAGCTCGGAAGAAGTTGAACCCTGATTAGCCGCTATCTGATCAATTGAAGGATATACCGATAACAGCTGCTCTGCTTCTTTAAGATCAGTTTCACATTTAGCTAAAACAGCTCCAACTGATAATTTTGCCTGCGGCTCAATGGTGAATTGTTCCATGTAAGGTATGGCAAGGGCGGTATCATTTGCGCCATTCAGGTAAGCTGGGGCAAACATGCGCAGCAAATCAAAATGAATGGCAGCTCTTATTGCTAATGCCTCCCCTTTTACAATATTAAAGGCTGTACCAGCCAATACCTGATGCTGCTGCAGGTTCTTTAAAATATAATTAGCCTGTGCAATAGCTCCGTAATAACCTGACCATATTGAACTGATAGCCGCCCGTACATTTTGCTGCGTATTTACATCAGATGTGTAAGCATATCTTGCAGTTTGACCATAAAAGGTGTTGGTTTGACCTGATTTGTTTTCATAATACTGCGCCAGCACATCAATAAAACGATAAGTGCCCAATCCTCCATAAGCGCCTAAATCAGCCATTTTCTGATAGGTACCAAACAAGGCATCAATGTAACCTTGCTGGGAAGAAAATTGCTCGTCTTCAGATATCCGGGTAGCCGGGTTTACCTCCAGCCATTTCTTACATCCTGTTAACCCCTGGATGAGCGTTGCGGCCATCAGCACTCCGAACATCTTTTTTGATATATCTTTAAAAAACATGGTAACTTATTTAAATATTAGAATGAGGTTTGAATCTGAAGGCTGAAAGTTTTTGCAAACGGATAATCGAGGCCACGCTCGCGTCTTATACTCGACAATCGAAATACGTCTGAGGTGAAGAAGCTGATCCGCGTATTTTCCAGCCCCAGCTTTTTGTTCAGGGCATTCGAGAAACGATAATACATGGTGAGGTTTTCCAATGCCATCAGGTTATCATCCTGTACAAAACGCGACGTAGTGTAAGTGGGCTCTGTAATCGCAATGCCCGCATTATCTATTAATCCTTTAAAGAAAGTGATATCGCCCGGTTTTTGCCAGCGCTCCTCGTATACCCTGCGATCTACATTATAATATGCAGCGGCTACATTCTCTACGCGCTCTACCAGGGTTTGATTATAAGCCTGCCCGCCATAGCGGAATCTGAAGAACACATTGAAACCAATGCCATTTAACTCCAGGTTAGTACCAAAAGTACCTTCGATTTTAGCACGGCTATCGCCAACAATTACCTGGTCGCGGGGATCGTAAATATTGCTCAGGCTGCCATCCCGTTTAACGAAAATTTCATAACCGGTTGAGGGGTCTATGCCTTTGGAGGGTACCGCCCAGATTGCCGAAGTGCTTTGCCCTTCGGCATATCTGGTGATAGGCCTGCTCGATCGCGCCGTGTCGGCCCTGGCGTTCATTGCAGCGATAGTACTCGACACTTTTTCAATTTTGTTTCGTACAGAAAACAGGTTGGCAAACAGGGACAGGTTATTGCGTTTTACATTATCGTTGATAATATTGTACCGCAAATACAATTCCCATCCACGGCCAATCACATCTCCCATGTTCTCAGCATAAGAGGTAAAACCCGTAGAAGGAGCTGTAGAGATCGTAGCAATGCTACCCTGTGTTTTTTCTACGAAATAATTACCGGTGATATCTATCTTTTTAAACAGGGTAATATCGGCCCCGAAATTACTTTTAGCGGTTTTTTGCCATGCCAGTGCATCGTTGCCAAAACCAAGCAGGTAAGTACCGATAATACCCCTGTAATCGCTCGATGTATAATACTGGCTGGTAGAGATAGCCTTGTAGCTTTCGAAATTCTGTGAACCGGTATAACCGAAGGAATAACGCAATTTAAACCGGTCTACAAACCCGAGGTCCTTAACAACTTGCTCGTTATGCAGATTCCACCCGGCGCCGGCCGACCAAAACGGAGCAAAACGCCTCAGCGTGCCAAACTGTGAGGAGCCATCCGTACGGAATGAAAAGTCCAACAGGTATCTGTTATCATACGAGTAGCTAATGTTGCTTAAAAGCCCCAATAGCCTTGTCACACTCTCCGTACCGGTAGGTTTACTGTCCTGCGGAAACCGGTTGCCCAGTACAAGTTGGTCTAACCGGGGATTAGGGAATCCTTCTACGCGAAAGCTCTCTGTATGATATTTCGTTTGCTGAATGTTGGTTCCTACCGTTGCAAAAAACTGGTGCTGACCAATCAGCTTATTCATATCAGCCGTCAGCATACCTTCCATGCTTTGCTTTTTTCCATAGCCTTTTGTATAAGAGCCCTTCTCAAATGTGGGCCGCGATACAAATGAAGTATGTTGGGCAGGAAGAAAGATATCGCTTTCATCGGCCTGGTACTGGTAAGCGAATCTGCCGGTGAAACGCAGCCATTGTGCAGCCTGCCATTGTGTGGAAAAATTATTTACCAGATTTTGATAGGTTCGTTTATCTACTATGTTCAATGACGCGTTGTACAGCGGATTGGTAGCTCTCCCCACCGGCCAGCCGTCCAGGTTATCATACTGATCAAAATTTGTAAGCCTGGTGCCTGTATTGTCCCTTACATCCTCAAGATATACTTTAAGATTTCCTACGCTGTCATAGGGAGTCCAGTAGGGATTTAACCGGGTGTATTGAGTAAAGGAGCCGTAAGGAGAATTATTCGCAGTATTGGCATTAATTGTAAGGTCATTTCTAAACTGGAATTTTTTAACGCGATAGGAAAGAAAAGTATTACCTGACAATAACTGCCTGTCTGAGCCCTTCATAGCCCCGGTTATTTTATTGTAGGTAAGATTTACGCCATACAATGCATCATTGGCGCCACCTTCCACGTAAATGGCATGTTTGGTTCCTATACCTGTTTGTACAGGTTGGGAAATCCAGTCTGTATTCACCCCCTTTTCAATAGCTGCCAGCCTTTGGTTGTAAAAGAAGCCCAGCTGTTCATCCCTGAAATTCCAGCCGTAAAAAGAGTAGGCATTCATCTTATTCTCCAGGTCAAATTTCTCTCTTGCATTCAGAAGGTTGTAGCTGCTGAGATCGGGAGCTTCCACCGAAATATTGCCGATATAAGTAAACCTTAATTTACCTTCCTTGGGACGTACTGTTTCAATAACAATAACTCCATTGGCCGCCATCGATCCGTAAATGGATGTAGCCGCTGCATCTTTTAATATATCAACCTTTGCGATACGGTTCATATCAAGGTCGTTGATACGTTGTAACGGCACCTCGAAACCATCCAGGATAAACAGCGGCGTATTAGCTCCGTTGGCATAATCAAAAGGTACCGTTGAGCTTCCGCCAAGATCTACCAAGCTGTTACCGCTCCTCAGCACTACATCAGGCAAAACGTTGGGGTTAGAACCGAGGTTTAAATTTTCCATCAACTGAAAAGAAGGATCCAGCGACTGTAAAGCATTTAATATATTGGAGTTGCTTACTTTGGCGATATCTTCTGCAGAGAAAGAATTTGAAGCTCCTGTAAAGTTCGACTTAGGTCTTACATATACACCCGTAACCACCGTTTCATTTACTGATGTGGGGCTGGTTGCCAGCTTAATTTCATAGAAGTCTGATCGCTTAACGGTAATTTCTTTGTCTACATAACCAACATAAGTAATTACCAACGCTGTGCCCGGGCCTGCATTAATAGAAAATTCACCTTTGGCGTCGGTAAGAGTTGCTGTTTTTGTTCCCTTAACGGTGATGGTTGCCCCTACCAAGGGCTCTCCCGAATCCTCGCTTTTAACCACGCCTTTAATTTCCACAAGTTGAAGAACAGGTGGGGCTACAGCGGTGGCCGGAGCGCCCGGTAAAGGAGCCCGGTTGGCTATACTCCCCTGCTTTTTAACCACTATTGTCTTTCCTCCAGGCGGCATGCTAAAAGTCATTCCCTGGCTATAAAGCAATTGTTGTAAAACCTGTTTTAAGGGTGTATTTTTCACACTGAGATTTACCTTTTCAGATCCCTGTAAAGTTTTAGCCGTGTACAAAAAGCCGTAGCCGGTTTGTCGTTCAATTAATTTGAAAACCTGTTCCAGAGAGGCATCCTTTACCTGCAGGTTCACATTTTGGGAAATGCCTTTCGCCGACACCTGCAGGAAAAAAGCTGTCAGCAATAGAATTGTCAATTTCATTCTTCGCAGAACTTTAAGCGTAATGCAGCCCTTCAGACATACCGGAGCTCCGGCAATATCATGCCCATTAACGCGTGTTAGAAAAATCATACTTTTACAGTTGGTTTTTAATAAATAAGTAATTAGCCGTTATTTAATTTCTTAGAAACTGATTTCCGGCCGGCATGCTCGCAACATGCCGGCTATATTTTTATAATTGTATTATAAGCGCAGTTCACTCCCCTTACCATACACCGTAAAGTGTGTAGTTTATGAAAGGTTGTACTGTATATTTTTATTAGTTGGATACATCCGCGTTAGCGGACGATGATAACACCAGTCAATTCTCTTGTACACCAGCCTATGGAATAGAGCCGGTTGATTTTATTTATATAAGCTTTTGAAAATGCTTCCTTGGCTTAAAATTAAGTTATGTGTTTTATAATTGTGACCCGCAAATATAACACAGTCTAATTAGTCTACCAAAATAGTAGACAATATTTTTTTATTTCCGCTACCCAGTGAGCATTTATTATAACTGCTGAAACGCCCGTGGCTGCTGCATTACAGCGTTCCCGGAATTTGATATATGCAACCTGTAGTTGATGACTCATGCTGTTATCTTTTTTTTCTAATATAGATTTCAAACTACCTATTGCTATAAATCATTTCTTTACAATAACCTTTTTAGCCTGCTGCTCAAAGCGCACAGCATTAGTTTCCGACAACAATGAAAGTATCTGCGACAGGCTTACATCCCTTGATATAGAACCCACAAATGCCTCTCTCGTGGGGGCTCCTTCGTATGCCACCTCAATATCGTACCACTGCTCTAACTGGCGCATTACCTGCTGTATACTGCAGTTATCGAACACGAACCTGTTGTTCTTCCAGGCTAATACTTCATCCACATCAATATTATTATTAATGCTTATCTGCCCTTTAATACTGGCTTGCTGGCCTGGCTTTAACAACCGGTTAGCACCTTTGCTGAAGAGCGCTACTGAGCCTTTTAATAAGGTAACCTTGATAGGCTCTGCATCCTGGTAGGCATTTACATTAAATCCCGTGCCCAGCACCTTAATTGACAAATCGCCTGTTTGTACAATAAAAGGCTTTTTAGCATCGTGACTAACATCCAGGTACGCCTCGCCTTTCAGCGTTATGATTCTCTGCGTACCTGTAAACGCCACAGGAAATGTTATTGAAGAACCGGCGTTTAGCCATACCTGTGTGCCGTCTGCCAGGGTTATATCTACTACCTTGCTCCCTTTAGGATTGTCGAGTGTATTATAAACCGGCGTATGATCGGCTACAGATGGTTGAGCCTGATAAACCAGCTGGCCATTTTTATTTTTGATCAGCTTCCCGTCTTCCTGAACAGCAATAGTGCCGGATAACAGGCTGTCTAAAGTAATGGTTTCTCCGTTGGCCAGTTTTACCGTAGCCCTGCTTGACGCCGGCGCGGCAACATCGGTATATTGCTGAACCGCGGATTGGTTGTTTGGGTTGCCGGTAAATAAATAAACAGCTATCCCTATCGCCACAATTACGGAAGCCGCAATTCCTATCCAACGTCTCAGCCCGGCCCTCCCGGAGCGCCCTGGTAAGGTTTCGGAAGCTGCTGTTCCCGTGTCTCTTACAAAAAAAGATTCCATTTGCCCCGCCTGCTCTATAACAGTATCAGCCGACAAGCGGCTCTCCCCGGATAAAGGCTCCAGCTTTAACCAATGCTCTTTCAGCGCATTGTATAGTTGAAGCGGGTCTTTGTCAGCAAGCACCAATACCTCATCCATTTCGGCTCTTGAGCAGGTATTATTCATATACCTTTCCACCAGTTCTTTAATATATGTGTCGTGCTGCTGATCCATTCTTAAAGCAATAAATGCTTTCTGTTATAAATAACGATAAAACAATGTGCTACTACTACCCGGAAGAAAAATTATTTTTCTTTCAAAAGACAGGCTAATAATACCACCAGGCCCGCAAGGCCATAGTGCTTTTCAAGATAGGATCTGATGAACTGTTTTGCCTCTACTATCGTATTGGCTACTGTATTTTTAGAAATACCGAGCGCCTCGGCTATCTGACCGTGGGACAGGCCTTCTTCCCTGCTCATTTCATAAATTCTTTTCCGTTTGCCCGGAAGAAGGTTAATAGCCTCCCGCAGTTTTTTTTCGTACTCCTGCATCAGTAAAGGAGCATCTGCATACGATTGAGCCGGAATCTCTATACGGTCCCAGATAATGTCTGCGATAGTTTTATCCCTGGCAGCAGCACGAAAAAAGTCAATGCTTTTATTATAGGCGATCTTGAACAGGAAGCCATCAAGGTTTTCTATAGCGCCCATCATCTCCCTTGAAAGCCACAACTTAAGAAAAACATCCATTACCAGTTCTTCTGCAACTTCTTTTGACTTAACGAGATTAAATATGTATTGAAACAAACGTGGATGGTAGCCATCAAATAATGTTCTGAAAGCCTGCTGATCGCCCTGCGATACCTGAGTCTGCAATAGATAGTTTTCTTCTAAACTGTCGCCCACCCGTCTAAATTACAAATTGATTTAATAAAAAGTTAATAATAATAAAATTTTGTTGGGCTATGATAAAAAAATGCTTTTTATGAACAATTATCATATTTATTATTTAACCAATATAATCCGGATACATTTTTTTGAATCGCTGCAAGTTCAGGATACATCAGGATGGCTGAGTTCTCTACCTTATCTACTTTAGCCTGCAGCGACCATTTTTAATAACGATTGTAACTGGAAGCAGCGATAACCCGGCGCTGTTCGGTCATAGAGAGACTGCCGGGTTGAACAAGCCACTGCTTTGTAAAAGTTATGCGATCACTTACTATATAGTAATGAACAATAATACCCGTTGTGTTTTAATAGCAATTGTAGTAATTTTTCTGTATAAGGCTGGCATAGCCCAGTATAAACAGACCTTATTCTTGTCAGGCACCGGCAGTGATCATACGGTTCGTTGGGATTTTTACTGCACGGGCGGCCGTAACAGCGGCAACTGGACTACCATACAGGTGCCCTCATGCTGGGAGCAACAGGGCTTTGGCACTTATAACTATGGACGAGATTATAAAACCTATGGAAAAAATTTCCGTTTTGCCGATGAAAAGGGACTGTACAGGCACTCTTTTAATGTTCCCGCGTCATGGAAAGGAAAAGAAGTATTTATTGTTTTTGAGGGCAGCATGACAGACACTGACGTAAAAATAAACGGCAAATCGGCGGGTGCCATGCACCAGGGTGCGTTTTACCGTTTCCGGTATAATATTACCAACAAGCTGAACTACGGCGCTACCAACCTGCTGGAAGCCGAAGTGAGTAAAATGTCGTCAACCGTTTCAGTAAATAATGCGGAAAGACTGGCCGACTATTGGGTATTTGGAGGCATTTTCAGACCTGTGTACCTGGAGGCAGTGAACAGTACCTATATCGATTATGTGGGCATCGACGCCAGGGCAGACGGAAACTTCCGCATGATGGCCTATACACAAAACCTGCTGCAGCCGGCAACCGTTGTTGCTGCAATAAAAGATACCAGGGGAAATGTTGTTTCCAATATAACCGCAACCTGCAGGAAAGGAGATTCAGCAGTGCTGCTGCAAGCCTTACTAAAGAATCCGAAGCTTTGGACCAGCGAAACACCCCATCTTTATACTGTTGAAGTTCGCCTGAAGCAAAACAATAAAACCATTTACCAGCTCAAAGAAAAATTTGGCTTCAGAACTATAGAAGTAAGGCGGGGAGATGGCATTTATGTAAACAATGTGCAGGTAAAAATGAAAGGAGTTAACCGGCATTGCTGGTGGCCCGAAACGGGGAGAACACTGAACGACAGCCTGCAACTGCTCGACGTACAGCTGATCAAAGAAATGAATATGAATGCAGTAAGATGCTCTCATTATCCGCCTGACAAGCGATTTCTTGAACTCTGCGACTCTTTGGGTTTATATGTCATTAATGAACTGGCCGGCTGGCAGAAAGCCTATAGCACAGATGCGGGAAGACCTCTTGTAAAAGAAATGGTTACCAGAGATCTCAATCATCCGTCAATCATCTTCTGGGCTAATGGCAACGAGGGCGGGACGAATAAAGCGCTGGACACAGAATTTACAAAATGGGATTTTTCGGCCAGGCCTGTTATACATCCGCATCATCGTCCCGGCAATGCTTTTAATGGCATTGACTGTAATCATTACGAAGATTATTACAGTACAAAAAATATCCTGAATGACAGCCTTATTTATATGCCCACCGAGTTTCTGCATGCCCAGGATGATGGAGGAGCCGGAGCTGCAATGTATGACTTTTGGGAACTCCACTGGAATGCCCGAAGAAGCGGGGGCGGTTTTATATGGGCCTTTGTTGATGAAGGTGTGGTACGAACGGATATGCGTAATATTATCGATGCCAACGGCCTGAATGCAAACGACGGTATACTGGGGCCGCACCGCGAAAAAGAGGGTAGCTTTTATGCATTGCGGGAAATATTCAGCCCGGTAAAAATATCAATGAAGGAGATTGCGGAAAACTTCAACGGATTGATTGAACTGGAGAACCGCTATCATTTTACCAACTTAAACGAGTGCACTTATGAATGGGCACTGATAAATTTTCGCAGCGCATTCGATATGGTATTTACCGGATACACGATAGAAAAAACAGGCACCGCAAAAGCTCCTTCTGTTCTGCCTTCGACAAAAGGTTATTTAAAGCTGGCTTTACCTGCCGATTATCGTAAACACGATGCTTTGCTGCTCAAAGTAAAAGACAGGTTTGGTAAAGAGCTGTATCAGTGGAGCTGGAAACTAAAAAGCAACCATAACCTGTTGACTGCCGTTTGGAGTCTCCCCCGACAGCCGGCCTTCGCATCAGAAACAGACTCAGTTGTTCGTTTATCGAATAACGGGCTTGAAGTAGCTATTAATAAGAGCACCGGGTTGCTGGAGCATATAAAAAATCCGGCAGCAGGCATGGATAACCTTTCATTTAAAAAGGGGCCTGTTCTTTTAAACGGAGCAACAACAATTAAGGCCGTAGCCGTTAAAAATACAAATGAAGAAGCCTCGGTAACTTTTACCTGCGAAGGCAACATGCGATCTGTTAAATGGACGATGCAGCCAAACGGATGGATAGCGCTGGATTATGAATATGATATCAGGGGATCTTACCCGTTCGCAGGCGTTAGTTTCAGCTACCCAGAAAACTTTATACTGGGAACAAAATGGCTGGGCAAAGGGCCTTACCGGCAATGGAAAAACCGCATGCATGGCACACCGGTTAATGTATGGCAGAACTTTTTCAACAATACACATACGGGGTATTCGCCAGTGGTTTATCCCGAATTTAAAGGTTATTACAGCGAGATAACCTGGATGGAGTTCAATACCGTGGAAGGCCGGTTTTATGTAGCCAGCGAGGATAAAAATTTATCCGTACGCCTTTTCAACTTCTATGGTTTAAGCGGTGCCAAACCTTTCCCCGAGCTACCGGCGGGCGATATATCTTTTCTGGATGCCATTCCGCCAATGGGCACCAAGCTTGCTTTGAATATCAGCCCTAATACCAAAGCACTAGGTCCTCAAAGCGAAAACACAGTTTTCGATGCCCCTGTTAGGAGGCGCTTATATTTCTATTTTGGCCTGCCCAAAATAAGCGATGCGCAGGAGCAATATAGCCGCCCTGAAGTAGACAATGTATTTTAAGAAAAGTATTTGATGGAACCAGCTAAAGCATACGGGACTTTTGCACTGTATTCTATTTCCGCGTAAGCATGAGTTGGCGCTTCTACAATATAAAGCTGTGGCATAGCATAACAAGCGGTAGAGACTTCCGTTAAAAAGAAAGATGTATTACTGAAGGTTGTTAATCAATTGCAATTAAAGCTCATGCAGGCATTCTATACCATAGATGCCATCTGCAGGCTCTTGGAGTAACACTGCCTCCATCTGCCAGCGGTGACTTAAAAATATACTATTTTGCTGTACCGGGAAAACTGATGAACGGTTTAGGCGGTTGGTTCATTCCGGCTCCCATAAAAAAACTCAAATGCGGCGGCTGGTTATAGCCTACATTCTGCCATGCAATGCTCAGGCGGTATTGCGGATCATGCATGAGTGTATAGAACTTATGTTCCGTTGGTATGGCGGTTGAAAAAATACGAAGCTCCTTATCATCGGCAGTCCTGTAGATCACTTCCTCCCTCCAGTCTCCCAATATATCTGCTGATAACACAGGATTCGACTTGGTACCATTATTACTGCGGCACTGGTAATCGGCAGTGTTGAGGATGCGGATGGATTTGGCATCCCGGTAATCCCATTTATCAATTGTAGTACCATTTAATATTTCACTCAGTACATCGCCATCCCAGTATATGCCCATGTTACAGGCCGGCGTTCGATCAGCAATAGTATTACCCTTACTATTAAACATACCCCGTATGCCCGCACCGGCTACCCAACATTCAAAGCCCGCATACCTGGGGTCCACATCTAATGCCAGTCCGCGGCCAGGCCCTTCCCCATCTTCACCTGCTTTAACAGAGGCTTTTTTCCAATATATTTCGCCCGTGGCGGCAGACCTGAAACTGGCTCCGGCATCGTCGAACCGCTCCTGTATACCAAATACTTCAAGACCCGGAATAGCGGGATCAAGATCGGATACATGCAAAGCGTCTCCATGGCCCAGACCTGTAGAATACAGCCCTTGTCCGTTATCGTCGATACACATGGCTCCAAAAATAATTTCATCCTTTCCATCGCCATCTACATCTGCTACCGAAAGATTATGATTGCCCTGCCCGCCGTACTTTTTATTGCCGGGCGCCTCACTATCAAAAGTCCATCGTTTCTCCAGCTTTCCATTTTTCAGATCCCAGGCCGTGATTACAGTGCGGGTGTAATATCCCCTCGACATGATCAGGCTGGGATACTTCCCGTCAAGGTAGGCAACAGCTGCCAGAAAACGATCCATACGGTTACCATAACCATCGCCCCAAATCGCTTTTAGCTCAGCAGCAGTTGGATTAAGAGCCGGAGCCCTGGGTGGAATAAAATCAGTAGTATGTATCAATTCTCCTGTTAGCCCGTTAAAAACGGAAAGGTATTCAGGCCCCGCCAAAATATATCCCTTATCATTTCGCCAGTCTTTACTTGCATCACCTATCACTCTTCCGCGCGCATCCTTTGAACCATCCGCTGTTTTCATCGCTACCTCTGCCTTGCCATCCCCATCCAGATCATATACCATGAATTGCGTATAATGGGCGCCCTCCCTTATATTTTTGCCCAGGTTAATCGTCCATAATAATTGCCCGTTTAGTTTATAGGCTTGTATTAACGGCTCATCCGTAAATCCTGCATGGCTGTTATCGTGTCCTTTGCCGGCTACATGTACTACCAGCTCATATTCACCGTCTCCATCCAGGTCTCCTACCGAACCATCGTTGGCTGCATAGCCAGGGGGTATCTGAAGGGGGATAGAAAGGTAAGGCCGACGAGGATGTTTTAATAAAAAATACTCTTCTGTTTTTAATTCTATATTCCGTTCTACGGTTCTTACAATATAAGCACGCTCCGAAACGCTATCCTTCCAGTCGTCAAAAAAGGATGTAACCTTCGTTACCGGGTGTGAATTGAGCTTTACGGGCGCTCCTGATGTTCTTCTATAAATATTAAAACCAATATTGCCGGGATCTGAGGCCAGCAGCCGCCAGGAAATCATCACTTTTCCGTTTCCGTCGGGCACCGCAATAACGCCCCGGCTCAAACGTTCCATTACACGCTGGGAAATAGCGGTCATACTGATACAGCACAGCAAAGACAATATTATTAAACGTTTCACCCCAATAGTTTTAAATAAGTGGTCGGGAGCTGTCTGGTTACTTCGGTTCCCGGCATACAATCGACATTAACGATTAAAAATACCTGATGGCGTTATCCAAACTGTCATGCTGCATCCTGTACAAAACAAAAAGCCACTGCTCATCGCAGTGGCTCTACTATGCTGTCTTTTAGCAGTTACTATTAATGACCATGTCCGTCGTTAGGGCCATGTGCCTGAGGAGTTGGCATTTGTGGGGCAGCTGGCTCAGTATCACTTACACTAACGATCTCCACTTTAAAGTACAGTGGCTCGTATGGTTTGAACACACCACCATTGCCTTCTTTACCATATGCCAGGTAACCAGGAATAATGATCGTTCCTTTACCACCTTGTTTAAATTGTCTTAAACCATCTTCAAAACCACGGATAAATGGTTGTGCACCTAATTTAACAGTGAACTGGTTTGCATCAAATGTGCTGTCGTTGCTCACTTTTTTACCATCATATTTTACGGTAACAAATTTACCATCCACCACCTGCGGGCCTGCACCAGGCTCATCGATCTTTACAAATGTACCTACAGGAGTTTGTGTAGCAGTCCATTTTTTAGTAGTCAAAAAGTCCTGTACCGCTTTTATTTGTTTTGCTTTTTCACCTGATTTTTCCAGAGCGGCCTCATCAGCTTTCTGTGCTGCTTCCTGCTCCTTCATCATCTTTTTCATCATTTCTTCCTGTTCTTTTTTCTGGCGGGGAGCGTCTTTTTCCATTTCTTTCTGGTAGTCAGCCTGGGCTAAGCTATCATTTTTGAAAACTTCCAATACCTTGAAGGTTAAAAGAATTTTATCGCCTTTTTTCATGAACGGAGGCAACTGGGCTTCCTGAGCCAATCCCTTTTTAATTAAAGAGTCTACATATAAAACAGTGATAAGGCTATCGCCTTTCTTTAATTTTTTGAAAAACTCGTCAGGACCGTAGGCGTTGGGCATAGTAGCATCCTGAATTTTAACAAACGCAGGTAGTTTACCGTAAGTATCTGTTAATACAGTGTCTTTAGCACCCTCAATTTTCTGGATGACATGCATTTTTAAAACATCTCCTACTTTAGAGCTGTCTTTGCTTCCTCCATCGATAATTTTATACTTTACACCGCTAGCGCTGGTTTGGTAGTCAGCATTATTACAGGCAGCAAACGCTATGGTTGCAAAAGCCAATGCTCCTAAAATTTGTGAACGTTTCATTTTTGTTATTGTTAATTATTATTTACGTTTTTGAGATCAGACAAGAAGATGTTCGTTTTCTTTTACTGCCTGCTTAAAAGTTTCTACGGTTTGACTTAAACTGTCTTTGGTATTTCCGCCTGACGCATTATAATGACCTCCGCCATTAAAGTATTTGCGGGCAAACGTGTTGCAATCAAAACCCCGTTTGCTCCTGAAACTCCATTTCCGCTCTTCGTCCCTGTCTATCACTAATCCTACCAGTTCAATTCCCTTTACAGTTAAGGGATAATTTACCAGTCCTTCGGTATCCCCTGTTTTGATTTCATACTTAAGCAGATCCTGTTTACTGATAGCGATTAAAGCAGTATTATATTCATAAAGAAATTCCATCCGGTTGCTCAGCACATGACCTATAAACCGGAGGCGGTTCTCTAAAAAATTATCGAAAAGATTACTATGTACCTGGGCATGATCGAAGTCCGTTTCCATCAACCGGGCAACCATTCTATGAACCGAAGCATGGGTAGATGAGAACCTGAACGAACCGGTATCTGTAACCACGCCCGAATACAGGCATCTGGCTATATTGGCATCAATTAATTTGTCGTTACCACTGGCCACTATAAAGTCAAATACCATCTCGCAGGTAGAACTTTTGGTAATATCACTGATCCCGTAGTCAAAGCTTGCCGTATCAGGCTGCTCATGGTGATCGATCAACACTTTGGTACAAGTGGCATTTGCGAGCAATGAAGCCAGATTCTTTGTACGATGAAATATGTTGAAATCCAGGCAATAAAGATAATCTGCCTTATTTAAAAGCTCAGCTGAACGCTCATGATGCTTTTCGTAATTTAAAACACCGTCGCAACCGGGCATCCAGTTTAACCAACTCGCCCAGTTGGTGGGGGAAATGACGGTTACCTCATGTCCCAGCTTTTTTAAAAAGCCATATAACCCCAGGGCAGACCCCATAGCATCTCCGTCAGGTTTCTGATGCATGGTTATAACAACCTTGGAAGGCTGCGCTATCTGCGGAAATATGTCATTTATCGGCTTCATACAAAAGTGGCGCAAAAATAGGCAAATTAAGCTCATGAAGAAATATTAAGTTTCTTTACCTTTGCGACCCAAAAAAAGAATATATGAGTAACCGTACATTTACGATGATCAAGCCCGACGCTATGGAAAATGGCCACGCAGGTGCAATTTTAGACCGCATTACTAAAGAGGGATTTAAATTAGTGGCGCTTAAATTAACTCACCTTTCTGCTGAAAAAGCCGGTGAATTTTATGCAATTCATAAAGAAAGACCCTTTTTCGGAGAACTGGTAGCTTTTATGAGCCGCGGGCCTATCATTGCTGCTATCCTGGAAAAAGAAAACGCAGTAGCTGCTTTCCGCGACCTGATCGGAGCTACCAACCCTGCTAATGCAGCAGAAGGAACGATCCGTAAAATATTTGCTGAGTCTATCGAAGCCAATGCTATTCACGGAAGCGACAGCGATGAAAACGCTAAAATTGAGGGAGACTTTTTCTTCAACCATTTTGAAAGAGTATAATCTAAACAAATCGGATATATACAACAGCCGGCTCCTGAGGAACCGGCTGTTTCATTTTGAATGGTTTTTTTAGGAGATCGGCGCCACGGCTTTCTTCTTTTTATTGGATCGCCATAAATTGGATAAAAGCAGTTCCCTTATAAAGGTCATCTCTTTAGGCAACCGGTCGTACAATTTAAAAAACAACTCGTCCTGGGAAGCAATTTCCTTAATCCACAGGTCGCGGTTAATGCTCATCACGTTTTCAAAATCAGCTTCCGTAAAGTCTTCCATTCCCCGCCAGTCGATGTGTTCATATTTCGGCATCCAGCCTAACGGCATTTCCACACCTTTTGATTTACCACGCGCCCTTTCTACCACCCATTTCAATACCCGCATATTTTCCCCAAAGCCGGGCCATAAAAACGAACCATCTTCTCCTTTTCTAAACCAGTTTACCGAGAAGATACGGGGAGGTTCGGGTATCTGTCTTCCAAAATTCAGCCAGTGTCCAAAATAATCGCCCATATGGTATCCGGAGAATGGCAACATGGCAAAAGGATCCCTGCGCACTTCTCCTATATTTCCAAAAGCTGCTGCCGTCATTTCTGATCCCATAGTTGCCGCCATATACACCCCAAACGACCAGTTAAAAGATTGCATAATCAGCGGTACCACCGAGTTACGGCGTCCGCCAAATATAAAGGCTGATACCGGCACTCCTTTAGGGTCATCGAATTGATCATCGATAGAAGGACATTGAGCCGCAGGAGCAGTAAAGCGCGCATTGGGATGGGCGGCCTTGGTTTCACTGGCAGGTGTCCAGTCTTTACCCTGCCAGTCGATAGCATGTGCCGGCGGCTCACCATCCATTCCTTCCCACCAAACATCGCCATCGTCGGTAAGGGCAACATTGGTAAAGATTGTATTTGCACTGATCGTATGCATTGCATTCGGGTTAGTGCTGAAATTAGTGCCCGGCGCTACTCCAAAAAAGCCGGCTTCAGGATTAATGGCATGTAATCTTCCCTGCTCATCCGGTTTTATCCAGGCGATATCATCTCCAACGGTGGTCACTTTCCAACCCTCATCGGTAAAAGCTTTGGGAGGAATCATCATGGCAAAATTAGTTTTACCGCAGGCAGACGGAAAGGCCGCGCACACATAATCCTTTTTACCATCGGGAGACTCCACTCCTACTATCAGCATATGCTCCGCCAGCCAGTTTTGCTCGCGCGCTAATGTTGATGCAATACGTAATGCAAGACATTTTTTACCAAGCAAAGCGTTACCACCGTAACCTGAGCCATAGCTCCATATCAAACGTTCTTCAGGAAAGTGAACTATGTATTTATCTTTCGGATCGGGTGAGCAAGGCCAGGGTACATCGGCCTGCCCCTCAGTTAGCGGCATACCTACTGAATGTAAGCAATGAACAAACTCGCGGTTACCCATTGCTTCCAAAGCCCGGGCGCCCATGCGCGTCATCAGGTTCATATTAACTACCACATAGGGAGAGTCGGTAATTTGCACACCAAACTGGGAAATGGATGAACCAATAGGGCCCATACAAAACGGAACAACATACATGGTACGCCCGCGCATACACCCGTTCAGCTTTGGCTCCAGTATCTCCTTCATTTCGCGCGGCGCCATCCAGTTGTTGGTTGGCCCGGCATCCCCGGGGGCCAGAGAACAAATATAAGTGCGGTCTTCTACCCTGGCCACATCCGAAGGATGCGACCGGGCCAGGAATGAATTCGGCCTTTTTTCAGGGTTCAGGCGGATAAAAGTACCGCTTTCTACCATTTCATTACATAAACGGTTGTACTCTTCGTCAGAACCATTACACCAGTATACCTGGGACGGCTTACAGAGTTCTGCCATTTTACTGACCCATTTCTTTAGCTCAGCGTTAGTAAGGTTTATTGGCGTGTTGACATGCTTCATATAGCGCTCCAAATAAATTTTAAGAAAGCTGCAAATGTATAAGCTTAATAATGACAACGGTTGGAGCCCGCTTAAAGACTATCGAAGAAAAAAATACTCCTATTAGAAATTATTCAGAATACAAAACTATTTTAAAACAAACCACCGCTAACAAGCCATTATTATTTCTTTTTTTGAATATTTTTCAACAATCTGAAAAATCGATACAGCAATGTGGCATTTCGGCAAGAGATACCATTACAAATCCATAAAGAACTGTACCCAGGGAGAGGTTAGATTAAAATCTTTGAGCATTTTGGAGGTTACTACATTAAATTCTTTATTATTAGTCGGTATATTCTTACCCTGCACCGGCAGTTTCCACTGCGACGGCGCCGTATCAAAGCCGGTAACACTGGTGGCAAAAATGGTAATATGCTGGTGAGGAATAGCTAACCCTAATATCATACCCGGCAAGCCGTTAAAAGATTCAGGCCCTGCTTTGGTGATTATTTCATCAGTATAAAATGCCACCACATAAATGGAATCAAAAAACAGCGCATTAGCCCTGTGACATTGATAGCCGGCAATTTCTCTTGTTTCGTCGGTAAGTTTCCATTTAATTTTCTTCAAAGAATCTTTCACAAAAAAAGACTTTTCAAAGGCTTGCTTCAGGGTTGTAACTTCTGCTGTTTTAAAGTTGCTGTATACCTGGTTTTTGTATGCCACCGGTATGGCAAAGGTTTTGGAAAAATCAATATCAGGGTTTACGGGCTGATATAAGCTGTGATTACTGTCGAAAAAAAGATCAAAGCTATCCTTCCAAAACTGCGGCGCGGTAGTACGGTACTTCTGCATAAATGCGGGAATCTGGTCTTCCGGAACCTGTTTGGTTTCACGCAGAAATATATTCATCGCGGCAAAGGTGTTTACACTTCGGTCGTAGCGTATTTTACCACTTTTTACAAATGCGGCATATTGGGCCTTTGAAAAACAGGAGGCCATTATAAGAAAGCAAAATATTATTATCCTTTTCATGAGATGCTGTTTGAAAAATTAGTCGTTGGTCAATGCCCCTATGTTTACTGTTTAAGATTATTGAACTTCGTAAAGCTCCATGTGGCACCTACCATAAAGAAGCGGCGAATAGTTGTATAACGGTTTTCCGAGAAAAAGGTATTGGTTGCGGTTCTTTCATAACCATTGTTTTCATTAAGAATATCGTTGCACGACAATTTTAAAGTAAGCTGATCATTTTTGAAGAAACTTCTTCCTACCCATGCATTCCAGATGGTGCGGCTAAAATCGTCGGCAAAGGCCTGCGTTTTCTGCTGCCAGAGATAGTTGGCATCTGTATGCAATTGAAATTTCTTCATGAAATAAATATCCACTGATGGGTTAAAAGTATAAAACCAGTAATTGTTCCTGGTATCGGGTTGCAGGGAAGATTTGTTAACGGTATACCCGGCCTGGCCCAAAAGATATACCGTATAGCTTTTAAATTTGGTTTTATGCAATTCTACCGCAAACGCTGAAGTATTATAATTAAGCCTGTTGATCTCGTTATTGATAGGGCTGTAAGAGACGCCTCCGTTAAAGTTTAACCCCACACCGGTTTGAATGTCAACACCCTTTATTTTTTTTGAATAATAGGTGTTCAGGTAATAACTGTTATTGGTATAGCCATCCATGTTCACAAAACGGTAGGTATATGCGCCTGACGGATCTACCAGAATTGACTGGGTAATTGGGTTTGATGTAAGCGTGTAGTTGAAGTTAGCGCCATAATATACGTTGGTTACAATTTTGCTTGCATAAAAGTAACCGTTCAAACTGTTGTTGAAACTGTTCCCGAGAGCAGTATTGGCCAAATAAGTTATCAACTGCGAATTGTTATACCTGAAAGGCAGCAGTTGATTGCGGGACGGATTTATTGATGAACCGTTGTAACTGACATTAATGGCCTTGTAATTGCTAAACTTATAATTGAAGCTGGCGCTAGGATACCAGTTAGTAAATGACCGGCTTAACTCTGACACAGCATACATATCTGCGATATCGATATTCACCAGTTTTATATTATTGCCTACTTTAACCGTCATTTTCTTGTACGCATAATTTAGCGCAGCACCGGCCTGGTTGCCCCATAAAGAAGCGTTCATCCGGGTACTAAAGGCGGTATCGATAATATTGCCCAACGGATGATCAACCAGATTGAAGGAGCGTTTATCATCCCGGTTATCTTCGTTATTAAGCGTATAGTTCAGTAGCAGTGATAACCGGGAAGTAAGAGGTTCAGTATAATTTACATTCAGGCTAAGTGTACGCCAGTTGTCATTCATGCTTCTTCTTAAATGCAGAACCGCCGAACTATCCTGATTATTATTTACATCATAAAAATTACTGTTAGACCTGCTCTCGCCTTTTGCCACATCATTGGAAAAATTATTTTTCGAGTAGATAGAAACAGTCCGGCCATACTTTTTCAGCTTTTTCTCCCACGAAAGGTTCATATTGAATGCATTCAGGTCGTAATCGTTAAAACCCGAACTTATGTTATCATATAAGCGGCTGCTGTCTCCCCTCAGGTTAGCGGTACTCCTGTTGGTAGTGTTCTTACTGTTGTTAACAGCGCCATCGGCAAAAACCGTAAAAGTTGAAGTAGTATCTGATTTTAATATGTATTTGCTATTTGCTTTATGATTGGTACCCGAATTGCTAAAGTTGCTATGCGCACTACTCAGAATAATACCCGTGGGAAGATTATTTTGCGAATTCGTTTCCTCTTCGCCCTCTACATCCAGGAGATTGAACTTGTAATTGCTGTTAATAGATTCTTTATCAGCATTCCATTTTTTATCATAGTGTATACCGCCGGATACAGCTCTTGGCAAACCTTTTCCCGAGTAGTTTTCTCCTCCCTCCTCATCATCGCCAATCTTTTCTTTGTCTGCCGATCCCAGGCCGGTTCTTCCAATATTACTTACAGTTCCGTAGGCAGACATCCTTCTTTTTCCTTTAAAAAGATTCACAACACCCTGTGCATTATAACGCCCGTGGGTACCCGCACCGGCTTCTGCCTTACCAAACATTCCATGATTCTTATCTTCTTTAATTTTCAGGTTAATGGTCTTATCTCTGACCCCGTCTTCTATTCCTGTAAAGGCAGCGGCATCAGATTTCTTATCAAACACCTGTACTTTGTCTATCATATCGGCCCGCAGGTTCCTGGTCACCAGCGTGGGATCATCACTAAAGAACTCCTCGCCATCTACTAAAACCTGTTTAACCCTTTGTCCCTGCGCCGTGATATTGCCAAACTGATCGATTTGTAATCCGGGCAATTCCCTCAACAGATCTTCTACTGATGCATTAGGCTGAACGCGGAAGCTATCTGCCACATATTCCGTAGTATCGCCCTTGATCTTTATAGCCGCAGCTTTCGAAGAAACGATTACCTGTTCCAGTAGCTTTTCTTTAGGTATCAAACTTATGTTATTCATTTTCAGGATACCATTACTACTGCTTTTCATATCCACTTTATGCGAGTAATCTACATAACGGGGATAGGTAAAGAATAAAATATACCGGCCGGTATCTGGCAGATTTTGAAAAGAAAACCGGCCCTCCTTATCCACGCGGGTATCTTTCAGGATAAAAGAGTCATTGGCATTAAGCAATACTACACTGGCATTAACCAGATTGATGCCCGAACTGGTATCTTTTACGGTTCCGGCGATAGACGCTTTTTGTGCCCATATACACAGGTTGGAACTGATGATTAGCGCCAGGGTCAGGAAAAAATATTTATACAACATTAATGGATCGCAGTTTTTTTTGACAACTTTGTCAATTTTCAGGCAGTAAAATTAAACAATAAGGAGCAAGCTTTCACCATTCGGTGAAATTTATATTCTTCAATAGCACTACTCTCTCCCTGGTAATACTTCAAAATGGAAGATAGTGCCGCTGCTGCCTGCTAATCATTTGTAAACGGGTTTTGCCCCAACAATAAGCGCAACCGTTTGCATTTGTCCCGGGCAGGCCGGAAGCAATATTTACGCTTACATTTGTTCTTATATGCCTTGCCTACGCCCTTAACAGGGTAACAATAGGATCAAAAGATTATTAATCAATATCACGAGTCCTTATTATATGATACAAAAAATCAAACCCATTATCCTGGCTATTGCGCTTCTGCAATCCTATCATTCCCATAGCCAGCCCGGCAGTAAGCCTCAAAATGTTATAATGATTATCGGCGACGACGTAGGATATGGCGATTTAAGTTGCTATGGGGCACAGAAAATCAGCACCCCTCATATAGACCAACTTGCCAGGCGTGGATTAGTGTTCAGGGATGCGCATACTACGGCATCCACCTGTACCCCATCGCGCTACTCAATTTTTACAGGAGAGTATAACTGGCGCAGGAAAGGAACCGGCATCGCTACCGGTGATGCAGGCATGGTGATACGGCCAGAACAGTTTACAATGGCTGATATGTTTAAAGCAGCCGGTTATGCCACCGGCGCTATTGGCAAATGGCACCTGGGCTTAGGCGACAGGCAAGGATCCCAGGATTGGAATGGCTTTATCACACCCGGTCCGGCAGATATAGGTTTTGATTATTCCTTCCTCATGGCGGCGACCGGCGACCGGGTACCCTGCGTTTGGGTCGAAAATCAAAGAGTGGCTAATTATGATCCCTCGGCACCCATTGCCGTGAGCTATAAAGACCCTTTCCCCGGCGAGCCGTTAGGCAAGGATCATCCCGAACTGCTTACCAAATTAAAGCCCTCGGAAAATCATGGCCATAACCAGGCCATCGTTAACGGCATCTCACGCATCGGTTATATGAAAGGCGGAGGTACTGCATTATGGCAGGACGAATTTATAGCCGACACCATAGCTGCCCGGGCAGTTCATTTTATTAAGTCGAACGCCCGCAAAGGATTCTTTCTATATGTTGGCACCAACGACATTCATGTACCCCGGTACCCGCATCCCCGGTTTGCGGGCAAAAGTGGCATGGGCTTTCGCGGCGATGCAATTCTTCAGTTTGACTGGACGGTGGGTACAATTGTAAAAGCGCTTGAAGAGCTTCAATTACTAGATAATACACTTATTATTTTAAGCAGTGATAACGGGCCTGTAATAGACGATGGCTACCAGGATAAGGCCGAGGCATTGCTGGGAGATCATAAGCCGTGGGGACCATTGCATGTAAGAGGTGGCAAATACAGCAATTTTGAAGCGGGCACCAGGGTTCCGTTTATCGTAAGCTGGCCCCGGCAGGTAAAACCCGGGATATCAGATGCCCTGTTTTCGCAGGTTGACCTGCTGGCTTCTTTCGCAGCGCTGACGGGCCAGCAATCAACGCTGCCACGGCCTGTAGACAGCCAGGATCAATTAAGCGCCCTACTGGGTTCAGACAAAAAAGGACGGCAGTATATCATAGCGTCGTCAACATCGCTTTCTATTTCAGATGGCGAATGGAAATATATTGCGCCTAATGCAGCTCCACCGTTTTATGAGTTAACCCGAACTCAGTCAGGCAATGCCCCTGTTGACCAGCTGTACCATTTAAAAAAAGACGTTGCTGAAACCCGCAATCTTGCAAACCAGGAGCCGTCGAAAGTTGCTTCCTTTAAAATTGCACTTCAAAAGGAAAAAGAAAAAGGTTATTTACTGGATCGTTAAAAAATGTTACTGGCGTAACATAATATATAATAGCGGAGCGCATCATTATCTTTACTGCCTATGAACCAGCAGCAAATTTTAGAAGCAGTCAGAAGTTTTGTTTACCGGGAATTTTCAGGCGAGGGAACAGGGCATGATTATTTTCACCTGGAAAGAGTGGTTAAAACAGCATTGAGAATAGCCCGCGAGGAAAATGCCGACCTGTTTTTAACCGAACTGGCCGCCTGGCTGCACGACGTGGGCGACCATAAGCTGAATAACGGCGTAGACAGATCTGAAGAGCAGATTACCGGTATCCTGAGCGCACTCAGTATCCCGGCTGATACAATTCATAAGGTAATAACCATTGTTTCACAGGTTTCCTTCAGCAAAGGCAAAATTGCAGAAAGCATGGAAGCCATGATTGTACAGGATGCAGACCGGCTCGATGCCATCGGCGCTATCGGGTTGGCCCGGGTTTTTGCGTTTGGCGGCAGCCGGAAACGGGAGATCTACAACCCGCACCAGCCGGAACAAACAACCATTCAGCACTTTTACGATAAACTGCTGAAGCTAAAAGAACTGATGAATACAGCAACAGGCAAAGAGATCGCCCTCGACCGGCATCTTTACCTGGAATCTTTCCTAAACCGGTTCTACAACGAATGGAACGGCGAAGCATGATAGCTCTTCAGATGCTTTTAATGGCATAGCCGGTGTCATAGCCAGGGCATATATTTTTGTACACCCGGGCCAATAAAGTACTGCAGAAAGGCAGGTTAGCCATACCAATAAGCGTCAATACTTCATTTGTAGCATATCTGCCAGTTCATCTCCATTCAGAAGAAGCATCCACAAATCATCACATTCATCTTCGGGAAGATCTTTATGTCGATGAGACTACGCGCTACTGTTTTATACATCTTTGATTTGTTTATTGTAACCGAGGCAATATATTAAAATTATCAAACCTACAGGCATAAGATGCCTAACTAAAACGTTGCGACCGGGCTTTTACCTACCCACCAACTTCGCAGCTCCGGTTGCAAAAAGGATTATACTTTAGTTATCATCTTTCCGGGCACAGCTGTGGAATAGTTCTTGTTCGGGTCTAGGATGAACAATAAAAAATTGCATAGAGAATCATGAAAGACCTCCCGTTATTCGTCATATATCAGCCTAATGCAAAGGAATTTCATATATGCCTGGAAGTAGGTAGTATATACTACTGTTGGTGGAGTTATTATCCGCCTACCCGGGACAACCGTTTTGCACGCAAGATTACCCGGCTAAGAGATATAGCACCCAGGGATATTCCTAAAAAACAGGTGTATGACAGGGGAACCTACACCGTGAACAAAGGAGATGATAAAGCGGCCGCAGAAGCCAAACTGAAGAAAGGAGTAAAAGAAAAATCCTTTTCATTCATCCTGGAAGGTAAAAAGTTGAAGGGAAGGTTTATTATTAAGAAAACATCGGGAGGAACCCTGATCCAAAAATTTAAGGACAAATTCGTAGTGGAAGAAGATGTGCTGGGAGGCGATTTGAGCAGAACGATCAGCCTGATGGTACCCGGCTACGACCCCAAAAAGGTGAAGCTGAAGGCCTCCCGGGACGGTAAAACGCCTCGTCCGGCGAAAAAAGACATACCTCCTACAATTGACGAGCAGGTACCGGAAGAGATCAGTGCCGATACCATAATCGGAAATACATCCTACCATTTTGACTTTTACAAGTCTGACGATGCCCCCGATCTTTGCCTGATCACTAATGAAAAGAAAGAGGTATTGGTGCTGAAAAAAGCTGCCGGTAAATGGCAGCTTTTAAAGGCTGCGGTGCGTACTGCCTTAAAAAAGGAGAAAGAAATAATTCAACATGCTGAAGCACTGCAGCAACAAGAATAGGCGTCTTTTTGACCGCACCGGCTGGCAGTTTTATCAAATCTATATAAAAGCGGACATGCCTGTTAAAAAAAATAAAGCGGACAAAGTCCGCTTCACTTCAGTAATTGTTGATTAATCAAACAATACGGTTTGCATTACCCGACCCACAACATTAACCTTGGGCTTCATAGTTAACGGATTAATTTTCTAAGGATTAAGGTTCTGGTTGACTATATTCAATAAAGATGCCAAATAAAAAAAACCAACAAAAAAACAACAGTTGTATCTATTCTTAACGCATAATTTATCTTAGAGGAAGCAGTATTATTTACAATCTTTTATTAAAATACTTTATTGATTCCAAGTTATACAGCGTACCAAATCTTCTTATATGAAAACAAAAAAAATATGGGCCAATTTCAGCGTTCGGGATCTGGAAAAAACCACTCAATTTTATACCCGGCTCGGATTTAAACAAAATGGCGCAACCGATCAGTTAACCAGCTTTTTCTTTGGTGAAGACAATTTTATTATTCATTTCTTCCTGAAAGATGTACTTGAACCCAATATCAAAGGTTCGATTATAAACACAGAAGCCGGCAACGAAATCATTTTTACCCTTTCTGCAGAGAGTAAGGAAGAGGTGGATGATTGGGCAGCTGCCGTGGAAGATGCCGGTGGCTTAGTAGTGTCGAAACCCGAAGCTTTCGGAGCCGGGTACTACGGATTTGTCTTTGCTGATCCCGACGGTCATAAATTCAATGTATTTTATATGTAATGCTGGTTATTGTACCAACAGCGCTCACGTATATCACCTGTCAAACGCATTTGTACTTTATTTCGCCGCCCCAACGGCCAGGTTAATGGTAAGTACTACAATAACGGTATTAAATGCAAAAGAGATCAGGCTATGCAACAATACAAATCGCCGGATGGTTTTTGAATTGATCTGAACATCAGATACCTGGAAAGTCATACCAATCACAAAGGAAAAATACGCAAAATCCAGGTAATCGGGCTTTTCGGGTGAGGGAAACATCAGGGCTTCAGAGGCATTTTCCCGGTTTCCCTGCCTGCGATTCTTAAAGTAGAGATCTGCATACCGGGTAGTAAAAATGGTGTGTAACAAACTCCACGAACATACTATCGCCGACAGGGAAATAAATGTTTGTAGCAGCTTATGCCTGGGCGCATCTACCTGGTTCTGATATAACAATAAAACACCCAGGAAACTGATACATACGGCTACCAGCACAATGGAGAAGATAATCTTTACACCCTCATCTTCCGTGGCCACAATATGCGGTAATTTCTTTTCATCTGTTTTAAAAAACAGGGTCCAGTAAAACAACAACAAGGTCAGGCTAAAAACATCCCATGCAATGATCACGCGGGCGTTAACCGTTAGCTGGTATAAAGCGAAAAAGGCAATAAGCGCCGGAATTAAACTATAGCATATTTTTTTTATTCCTTCATCCAGTCTGTGAGTTTTAAGATCTTGCATTTATGGCTATTTTTTCCTTTAAGATACAACTTTCATTATTTTTAAACAGGCCGGTGTATTTAAACCGGTAGCAACGAAGTGTAACTAAAACAGGTATATTTGTTAAACCCAACAATTGCCATGAAAAGATCCCTTTTATTTTGCTTTTTATTTGTATGCTGCAATGCCCTTATTCGTGGCCAGCAGCCGTTGCCGGTGTGGAGCGACATGCCGGGGTTATATCAGAAAGACTGGCTGCTCTATCCGGTAACACAAAAAGCTGCTGCATACCTTACTCCTGATAAAAAAGATCTTGTATTATATAATGGATTGGTAAAAAGAGTTTTCCGGATGACTCCTAATACGGCTTGTACCGACTATACCAATATGAGTACGGGGCAGCAATTGTTGCGTTCGGTAAAGCCTGAAGCCATAGTAACCATTAACGGGCGCTCCTATCATATAGGCGGCTTATACGGACAAAAAGAAAACGCCTATCTCCTTCCCGCATGGGTTGATAACTTTACGAAGAGCGACAACGATTTCCAGCTGCTGCGTTATGAGGTAAAAGAGTTGCCTCCTTACCTGAATCCTCTATCTAAAGTATGGGCAGCCAACCATAAAGCCGCTACCGGTAAGCTGGTTCAGTTTCATTACATATCTGCATTGCCGGCGCTAAAAGGGATCATGGTAACTGTTAATTATGAACTATATGATGGCTTACCCCTTGTCTGCAAATGGCTGAGCCTGGAAAATGGTTCGGGCAACCCGATACGCTTAGATCGTGTTGTAAATGAGATATTGGGTATGGTGGAAGAACAAAGCGCCGTAGTAGGCAAACCAGAGCAAATGAAAAAGCCCCTGGGATTATATCTTGAAAGCAATTATGCCTTTAACAATGCCATGCGTTACGACCTCAGCGATCAAACTACGCACTGGAAAACCGATACCACTTATACTTCACAGGTAAACTATGATTATCAAACACCCTGCCTGCTGGAAGTATACCCCGAATATGCCCCGGGTTTGGATATGAAGCCCGGAGAGCGCTTTACTTCGATAAGAACTTACGAGCTGGCCATGGATAGCTATGACCGGGAAAGGCGTGGTTTATCAGTACAGCAAATGTATCGCACTATTGCACCCTGGACCACCGGCAATCCTATTTTTATGCACCTCGTTAGTAAAACAGATGAAGAGGTAAAAAAGGCGATTGACCAATGCTCTAATACGGGCTATGAAGCAGTGATATTAAGCTTCGGAAGCCATATTAACATGGAAGATACTTCAAATGAAAATTTATTACGCTGGAAAAGTCTGGCAGATTATGCACATGGTAAGAAAATAAAAATAGGAGGTTACTCCCTGTTCAGCTCCCGGAAAATAAGCGATGCCGACGATGTGATCGATGCACGCACCGGCAAACCGGGCGGTGCATTTTTTGGCAATGCACCCTGTTTTGGCAGCTATTGGGGACTCGGCTACAGGGACAAAATAAAAGCCTTTTTTACGCATACCGGTTTTGATATCTGGGAAAACGATGGTCCATATCCCGGCGACCGCTGCGCTTCCGTCACTCATCCCGGACACAAAGGACTAGATGATAGCCAATGGCGGCAGATGGAAATACAAAAAGAGCTATACCAATGGCTCAACAAACGTGGCATTTATATTAATGCGCCCGATTGGTATTTTTTAGATGGTACTAATAAAATCGCACTGGGATATCGTGAAGTAAATTTCAGTTTACCACGCAGCAACCAGAAGATATTGAACCGGCAGAACATTTATGATGGCACCTGGGATAAACTGCCTTCTATGGGTTGGGGATTTGTACCCCTGACCCGTTACCAGGGCGGCGGTCCAGAAGCTATACTGGAACCACTACATGAACATTTACCCGATTATGAGCAACTCATGATGCAGTATTATGGCGCAGGTGTACAGGCCTGCTATCGTGGCCCGCGCCTGTATGATAACGACACTACCAGGGCTGTAGTGGTGAAAGTTATTAACTGGTATAAGCGATACCGGGACATCCTTAATTCCGGCATTGTACATCTTCGCCGCGCAGATGGGCGCGACTGGGATGGAGTTCTGCATGTAAATCCAACATTAAAAACCAGGGGATTGATGATGCTTTATAATTCTACCGATCAAAAGATTGAAAAAAACATTAAAATACCATTGTATTACACCGGGCTTACACAAACGGCGCGGATACGCGAAAAAGAAGGGGTCACAAAAACCTATGTTCTCAACCGGGATTATGAGGCAACTATTAAAGTTACCTTACAGCCCGACTCCTATTCCTGGTGGGTAATAGAACCGTAAATTGCTATACCTTTTTTCTTATATGATCCGTTTTTTGCATTAAATCATGGGAAAAAAACGAGCTTCGGCTTAAAGGCTCTTACATCCCATCATAGGTTGGTATTGATACTTAAAACCGGGAAGTGCCTCTGTTGTCGGCAGCTCTTGCGGTGCCGGCTAAAGAACTAAATAATCCCGTGCAGGGATGCCCCTTTTTCCCCCAGCCGGTCTACCCTGCGCTCAACAGCAGGGTCTTTTATCAATGCCGGCGCATGATGGGGCTTCGTTCTTGCATCAATCATCAGCGGACCTTTACATCCCCAGTGCTTAAATTGCGTAAAGCTGTCAACTCCATAAATATCATAAGCCGGATTGCTCCTGGTAAAAGCCACCCAAACCAGGTTATCGGTTGTTGCAGCTGTAAAGCCCGCATCGTCGGCAATAATGATAAGCCTGATTCCCGTCAGCTGATCGCCTGAAATCAGCTTTGTCCATTGCTCCATAACCCCCGCCTCCTGCTCGTAGGTTGTAAATGCTGCGCCGTCTACCACGAGTATACCGGGCAAGGCCAGCTTGGCATGGGAAAAAGGCCGGGGTAGGCTGATTCCGCCGGGCCATTCGTTAGCCAGCTGATGTTTCGGCGATCCTACTGCGGCGAATACCACTTTTGAGCCCGCATTCAAACCATCTCCTGTATAATCCAAGGTATCAATGGTTGTATTGGTTTGAAAATGCACATCACGTGTCCAGTCGATACGTTCTAACATATGGCGTAGAAAACCGGCAACATCATGAATATCTAACCCCGGATCATCTGCATGAGACGCGATAAACAGGTATTTAGCCAGGCTTAACTGGTTTTTCCCCAATATCTGGTTGGCGATAGTCAAAAGTTCCTGCGGGCGTTCGGTTTTCTGGTAAGGCGTATAGCGCTCGCTTCCAATGGCAAATAATAGAGGATGCACTCCTGCCGCATCTACCGCATGTACCGCATGTAATCCGTTTATTTCCTGTGGAATGGCCGTACCTGTTATTTCATGGATGAGCGCGCCGAAACTGGTATCCTCCTGCGGCGGGCGCCCTACTACCGTAAACGACCATATGGGGTCTTTCCTGTGGTACACTTTATGCACTTTCATCAGCGGGAAAGGATGCGTTAACGAGTAATACCCGATATGGTCTCCAAAAGGTCCTTCAGGTTTGTTCTCATTGGGATATACGGTTCCGGTTATTACAAAATCGGCATCAGCAGAAATACAAAATCCTTCTTCATCATAAAAATAGCGGAAGCGCCTGTTGCCCAATGCGCCGGCAAAGATCATCTCAGATAATCCTTCCGGCAAAGGCATTACAGCCGATAAAGGATGGGAAGGTGGGCCGCCTACAAAAACCGATACCTTTAGTGGTTTACCTAAAGCATTGGCCTTGGTTTGATGCACCCCGATCCCCCGGTGTAACTGGTAATGCAGGCCAATTTCTTTATCGGGAATATACTCGTTGCCGGATAGCTGAATGCGATACATGCCCAGGTTGGCATGCATAATGCCGGGTTGTGTAATGTCTTCCGAGTATACCTGTGGCATGGTAACAAATGCGCCTCCATCCATAGGCCAGTTCACCACCTGGGGCAGTTCGGAGATCTTTGCCTCGCCATATAAAATAGGTGCATTGGCTTTCCTTTTCCAGGGCAAGGCTCCAAGGGCCGTCATAGAGGAGCCTACGTAGCTCAATGGCCTTTTGAGCACCGACATTGGGTTCATCTTTACATCCACCAGCTTTTTCACATGATCCAGCGAATCGCGAAACATAAAGCGCGAACGTTCCAGTGTTCCGAAAAGATTGGAAACTGCCGGGAACCGGGAGCCTTTTATATTTTCAAAAAAAAGAGCTGGCCCCTGCACATCGTATACCCGCATATGAATAGCCGCCATTTCGAGGTAAGGATCCACTTCTTCTTTAATTCGTATCAGGTGACCATTTTGTTCCAGGTCTGCCACACATGCCGCTAAACTGCTATACCCCATAACGCTTTGTACAATTTGCGGCAAAAATAGAATTAAAATCAGCTCAACAGGTGATAATACCAGGGATAATATCTTCCATACGCCAATACCCTGCCCGTAGAGCCACTTATTATCCATTTAAAAGCTCCATTCATCGACCAAAGCTTTCTTTCGTCTACCAAAATCGAAAATGTTAAAAACGCCCCTTAACTTTACGGCCATTCAAAAAAAGCTTCTTGATAAATAAACGCAGGATACTCCGGCCATTGTTTTACTGGTTCATTTCATTTAGCCTGCTGTTATTTATTTATAGTACTGCATTTGGCAGCTATGAGCTTGGAACGGTGGTGATTTTCATGCTGTTGCCGGTACACATGTGCTATTTCTATCTTGTTTCACAATGGGTATTGCCGCGCTTTTTCTTTCGCGATAAATACCTCTATACTTTCCTGCTCCTGTTGATCATTATGCCCTTGATAGCGGTTTTATACCGTGTAGTGGAGGTATATATTACCAACCCTTATATATTCAGGTTTTATAAAATGCGCGACAGCAGCTTTACCTGGCCGTCGATCAGTCTTCCCAAATGGAAACAACTCACCCATCCCGGAGATTTTGTAAATGCTATTGAACGTACCAATACTGTAGTATGGATATGTGTAACTTTAAAATTGTTTATTTTATGGAACGAGCGGAAACAGGTATTATTAAGAGCGGAACTCAATTTCTTAAAAGGCCAGCTGCATCCTCACTTTCTTTTTAACTCACTGAACAACCTGTACGCGCTTTCATTGGATAATGCACCGCAGACCCCCGAAGTGGTGCTCGGACTTTCCAATATACTTCGTTATGTGTTGTACGAATGTGCCGGGGAGCGGGTTTTGCTTAAAAGAGACGTGGAAGTACTGCACGATTATATAAACCTCGAAAAACTGCGCTATGAAGAACGACTGGAGCTGAATATGAATATGCATATTCCCGAAACATCTTTTACGATAGCTCCATTACTGATGCTGCCACTGGTAGAAAATGCTTTTAAACATGGCGCTGCAGAAACTACCGATATCCCCTGGATCAATATAGACCTGAACGTCCGGGATCACACGATGATCTTTAAAATATCCAACAGCAAACCTGAACAGGCGGTCGCCGATAATGAAAACGGCAGATCAAAAGGAATAGGGTTGCTCAATTTAAGGCAGAGATTGCAATTGCTGTATCCAGCCAGGCATTCCTTTACTTATTTTGATGAAGCAGATTGTTTTATTGCTGAGTTAAATGTTCAATTATCTTTAAAGGATAAATAATAAGCCCATGAAGATCCGAACGGTTATTGTAGACGATGAGCCGCATGCGCTTGAGATCATAAAGAAATACGCCGCGCATATTCCCGAGCTTGAGATTATTGGCACCTGTAGCAACGCACTGGAAGCTTTTCAAACCATTCAGGCTTCAAAGGTAGACCTTGTATTCCTCGACATAAAGATGCCACGTCTTTCTGGAACCGATCTCGTACGCAGCCTGAAAACACCGCCTTTGATCATTTTCACAACTGCCTACCAGGAATATGCTATCGAAGGGTTCGACCTTAATGCTATTGACTACTTGTTGAAGCCTATTCCGCTTAAACGCTTTCTGCAGGCTATTGACAAGGTGATGCATTTCCTGAGCTCAGATTACTCTCCCAAAGAGATTGCTGTAAAAACCACCCCGGTTCCTGCACCGCCGGATACACATTACCTCTACCTGCGCATTGAAAGGCGGCTTTTAAAAGTGAATACCAATGATATTTTATGGATTGAAAGTATCAAGGATTATATAAAAGTTGTTACCCCGGATAAATTTTTTCAAACCAAACAGAAGATCAGCGTCACTGAAAAACTACTGCCATCGGCCGAATTTATGCGCATTCACCGGTCGTTTATCATACCTGTGAAAAAAGTGGAAAGTTATAGCACTAACCATGTTGTTGTATCGGGAAACAAAATCCCTATCGGACGCAACTATAAGCAGGTCTGCGCGCAGCATTTTAATCCGGCAACCGGATTCCTCTATCAACCGGAATAACTTTTGCCGGCTGCAACCTATGTCACTTCAACACATATAGCCACTTATATACCTGTAAGGGTATTACCGGCTCAATCCTAACCTTTTTTACCGCAGCTCATTCATCCACAAAATCAGGCTTTCAACGACAAAAGCTGATATCCATCGCTGGTATTTGAATACCTGCCGGAATAGCTTCAATCTTGCACTTTCCCGGCGAAAAAAGAAAAGGAAACGGCGAATTGGGCCTTCAACAACGCTATAACAAAAATTCCAGAAGGATCAATCAATGCAGGCTGAATCGTCTTAACGGCCGGCGCCTGCACCAGTTGACGCGTTTAAACAATTAAACTCTAAAGTAAAATAAAAAATGAACAACAATGAAATGGAACCAGTAAAAGATAGCGCGTACCGCGCTTACCAGGGAGGATATTTCAGAACATTAATAGCACCGCAAACAACCGGTAACAAATTGGCCGCACTGGAATTCACTTTACCTAAAGGGGCTGAGCCACCGCCCCATGTTCACGTCAATGAAGATGAATCTTTCTTTGTATTGTATGGCCGGATCAGCGTTATAGTGGGCGACACCGTAACTATACTGGAAAAAGGGGATGCGCTGTTTGCGCCCCGTAATATTCCACACGCCTTCACAATACTTACGGAGCAGGCCACACTGATCAACCTGATCACTCCAGGAACTCTCTGGAACTATTTTATTGCATTCAGCGAACCGCTTCCCGAATTGCCGGCTACCCTAACCGCTTCGCCTCCCCCGGCCAACCGGTTAAAAATGATGTTGCAGCAGATCACAGATGTATACCAAGTAAATTTTTTACACTCCCTTAAATAAACAAACAAATGAAACGCAAAATTAATTATGCATGCATTGCCCTCGCTTTCCTTACGGCATGTTCTCACAAAGATTCTATTTCCTCTATGGAATTTAAAGCGGATGAACAGAACTCCGTGATAGAATGGAAAGGTAGCGCGCCTACCCATTTTCATGAAGGGGCTTTTAAAGTATCGGGCAATCTTCAAACAAATGGAAAAGGCAAGATAACCGGCGGGGATTTCACCATCCCTATTGCCAGCATCAGCAATATAGACCTCACCAATGAAGCTGAGCGCGAAGCATTACTGAACCACCTTAAAAGCCCCGATTTTTTCAATATCGCGCTGCACCCCGACGCTCGCTTTCATATTACAAAGGTTGAACCTTACACCAGCGCCGGTTCATCGGCCAATACGATCATTACAGGCGATTTTACAATGGTGGGGCAAACGCATAGTATACAAATCCCTGCAAAAGTTATTGCGGAACATGAAAAAATTTCTGCCGAAGGCAGTTTTAAATTAAACCGTCTTCAATGGGGTATGAATAGCTATAACGATCCCGAGCAGCAACTGTATATTCTGCCCGACGTAGATATAAAACTACAGCTCCACTTTATTAAATCGGGGTTATAACGCACCCCGGGGCGCAGCAATTAGCAGTAAAACTAATCTTTAGTACCCGCCTGATATAGGGTACCGGCCAGGTTGGAATGGCAACAAAATATGCCAACAGCCTGCTCTAACAACCAGGAGCAGGCTTTTTTATTAATCAAAATATTTTTTTATGACGAGTAGCAAGGGCTTGATAAAGCTTTTATATATAGCAGGCTGGCTTATTTTTACGCTCTCCTGCAAAAAGAATGATACAGATACCAGTAGCGAAACCTCTACCCCTTTAAGAACCATGCCCGGCCAGCCGATAGGAGCTGCTACCAAGGCCTCCATTGGAGTTGCGGGTGGTTCTATCGCAATACCCGATCAATATATTTCTGTTCAGGTTCCGGCCGGCGCTGTTGACGCAGAAACAGAGTTTTCGATTCAGGAGGTGCAGCCCAATGCTTCAGTTGCTACCGGGCGTTTATTCCGGATTTTGCCTGAAGGCATCACTCTTAAAAAGCCGGTTGAAATCACTTTTAAATATACGGATACAGATATTGCCGGAACCGATGCGGCACTCCTCTATCCTTGTTTTCAAAGCAGTGACGGATTATGGCATAAAGTATTGGATTGTACTTTGGACGCGGCCGCCAAAACCCTCAAAGTATCTACCACACACTTTAGCGACTGGGGTATTCTGAGAGAGGTATCCATCCACGCACCTAAAGAGGAAGTAGGCGCTAATGAAGAGATCGATTTAACAGCTTTTATACTGGATGAAGATGCAGAAACAGGCATACTGATAGGATCTGACATTAAACGCGACCAGATCGTTGGCTGGAAAGTAGTAGCCGGCGGCGGCTCTATCTCAGGTGGTAAAAACACTACTGTAAAATATAAGGCACCCGCTACCGATAAAAAATCGGAAGCACTGATTGAAGTAACCGTTAAAAATATCGTGAAGCGATCAGATCCGAAAAGGCCGGGAAACGGAGGACTCGTTATTGTAAGAAGAAAACTGACCATAATGCCGGAAGAATATGTAGTATGGACCATCGGCGGTCAAAAATCTACCGGCATATTTTTCAGCATCGGCGTATTTAACGGGCAGGCTATTATGACGGCTACAGCAGCAAATGAAGCTATATCTTTTCATACCAATGGAACAGTGCTGGGCAAATACAGTTTCGGCAAACTCACAGATCCTAAAAAGGCAACCTGCACCGGCACCTATCAATTCAAGACCTATGAAAGCGACTATACTGAATGCGAAACCTTTGAAAAAGTATACGGAGAAGGTGCTATTGTTTTTGAAACATTCGGGGAAAGTGGCGGGGGTATTGTACAGGGTAGTTTCGAAGGCACGCTTTACAAGCTGGATAATTGTGAGGTTAGTGCGAGAAGCATGTATGGGTCATTCAGAATACGACGAACCTATTAAATTGTCTGTATGTTTTATTGTTTGTGCAAAAGTCCGGAGCGGTTCAATGCCCCGGACTTTTTTATTAATAAATATAGATTTGTTGAATGAACGATATTAACTCTTTCAGCAACTATACCTGATGTATACTCCTTATCCCCTGATCAGCATTTACACAATATCGCCCTACCAGCTTCTTATCATAACCCGAAATTTGGGCAATAAAATTAAGCAGGCCTAAGAAAGGTATCATCAGGGCCCCTGCACCGCCTGGTCGCATATCACTTATACGGGAAATAACAGCCAGGGCCAGCAGGCTCCTGGGAGTGCCCTTAGCATCAGTCCGATGATCTGCTGCCAATCCATATAAGATCTGCAGGGCATTTTCAAAACCTTCTGAGCCTGGCTCAACAATCGTAGTAAAACGTACAGCTGTTGCAGTGGTATTGGTAAAGCGGTGCAACTGTCCGGGGTTTACCGTCAGCTGCTGTCCCTCATCGAGGACTAGTGTTCTTTTTTTTAACTGAATGGTTAATCTACCCGACTGAACGATAAAGGTTTCCGAAAAATTCCGGTGGTAGTGTAGCGGCGTACCTCCGCCCGGCATTAATGTAACTTCTAAACGGGTAAGGCTGCCTTTTGTAGCTTTTGCGGTTTGCTTAAACGTAACCTGGTCTTTGATCACAGGGTTTACAATTGTTCTTTCCATATAAAATGTTTAAAATTTGAGATCGTTAGGAAGCCATTGTTTAATACCAACACTTACCGCGTTAGCGTTGCAGATAAAGTAAGGCTCAGCAGTAGGTAACAGCTGAGCCTTATCTATTAGCACATCCTCAGGTTGTATTTCAGTAACGGTTACGAGATCTTAGAGGCATTAAAGGATCTTTTCCATTACAGCTATATTCCTGTTACCTATCGTTAACCGCTGAATTACTGACCAACCTAATTTCTGATACATGGGCTGGGCTGTATGGGTAAACAAATAGATCTTCCCGAATGCCAGGTTACGGCAATGATCCTGTATCTGTTCACAAATACCAATGCCATAGCCGCGGCCTCTTTCGCCGGGTATGGTATACACCTGGGCCAGCCATTTCCTGTATACGTTTAGCTCCGGTTTATGATTGAGCAGACCAACATGATCGTAAACACCACCTGTAGCAACCGCTCTGCCATTTACAGAAAGGATCATTTGAAACTGGTGACTATCGGCGGTTACAGCACGTAAATTACGAACTGTATCTGCTACAGGTATGCCCCATTCTGCCTGGTACCAGGCTGCGATTAACGCCAATAGCCCGTGGTCATCAGAAGCTACTAGTTTAATGTCAATATGATTCATTACGCTAACTGCCGGGTTATTGAATATTTTGAAGTGTAGTAGTGGAAGCGGTGTTGGTTACTACCTTTTTAATCTCCCCGGTAGGTAATGGTATAATGGACACCAGGGCTGCTTCGGATTCCTGCTTCACCATACCTACACCATGTGCCATCCAAACCGTTATTTTTTCATTACCGTTGGCCGTTTCCTGTGTTTGACCAACCCTGGTAGTAATTGTTGTGGCCACTTCATACGAAAAGCGGCTGCACACAAAAGAACCGGCAGGAACTTTGATAGTTTCTACTTTGCCCGTTCCCGTTATATGTACTATTTCCTGCCTAACAGAACCCTGATTGCCATTACTTGTATATTCTATCAATTGCTCCTGAACCTGGGGACCAGAAATAGTAATCTTACTGCCGTCTTTTAAGGCATTATCCATTACCAGGTATGCGGGGTAACCGCTTACTACAACTTTTGTCACCCTAACATTAGGTATCTGGTTAAATAAAGCTACATACTGGTACCAGGCATCCGGTACTTTTATTTCGGTATACGTTTTGCCACCTGTAACAAACAGGTTATTGTTGAGGGTCATCGATGCGCCGCTTGCCTCGACTACCGACTTCAGGTTGTAAACAGTAATGCCCGACGAATCCCTGGTACCGGTAACGCTCTGTGTCACGGTACCACCAGCGCCTCCATCAGTTTCAACGCTATAAATATACTTCCTGTTTCCACCGGGAATAAAGCCTGAAGTCTTACCGGGATTTTGCGGATCGTCCAGATCTTCCGTGTCCGGTTCGCAACCGGTACCTATACTGATCATTAAAAAGAACGCTATCCCCAGGCGAATGCCCTTGTTAACTGATGGACTATACATGATTGTTACATTTTTACTTTACGCACAAATGTAACAAGGAGCATATGCCTGTTGAAGAACCGGCGACGTAAACCAGCCTTTGTTGCCCGACAACAGGATTGATAGATGTTTGACTATTTTAATATAGCCCTGTTCTAAACATGGTAATGATTATTATGCTTACTACACGTTTCTGAAAAGCAGGTAGGCTATTACCAGTGTAATAAAAATATTAAAGGTTTGCGCACCCAGGAAAGCCAGTAAGGGTTTGCGGTTATGGCTCCCGAATAAATCTTTGAAATTGGTTTCAAGCCCGATGCAGGTAAAAGCTAAGGCAAACCAAAAGCCCTGTATACTTTTTAGCTGTGGCTTTACCGCTTCGGTAACCTCACTGCTTACAAAAAAAGAAAAAATAACAGATACCAGTATAAAACCCAATACGAATTTGGGAAAGCGCTCCCATATAATTTTAAGCGTGGGCTTCTCCTGCTCACTGATATCCTTTTTGGTGTAAGACCAGTAAATAGAAATAGCAAAAGCAGCAATACCTAACAGTACATTCTGGGAGAACTTTACAATCGTACTTATTTTTAAGGCTGTTTCGCCTACCAAGGTGCCGGATGCCACTACGGCGCCCGTTGTATCAATGGTGCCCCCCAGCCAGGCGCCGGTCACTTCTTCGCTAAGGCCCAGCTGGTGCGCAATCCATGGCATAAAGATCATCATGGGTACCGCAGTGATCAATACCAGGGAAACTACCAGTGATAATTTTTTAGAATCTCCTTTAATAGCACCGGATGTAGCAATTGCTGCAGACACCCCACAAATAGATACAGCGCTGGACAGCATCATACTCAGTTCCTCATCTACTTTCATTTTCTTGCAGAGCCAGAAGGAGAAATACCATACAGACAGTACCACCAACAAGGACTGGATCAGGCCCAGAGAACCGGCCTTCAGAATATCAGAAAATATAACACTGATCCCTAATAGCACCAGGCCAATCTTTACAAAGAACTCAGACGAAAGCGACTGATAAAACCATTCGGGTAGCTTTACCAGGTTGCGGATCAACAGGCCTAAGAACAAACAGAAGATCACCGTTTCGAGGTTCAGCGTTTTAATACCTTCGTATCCACCCGCAACAGATGCCAGTATAGTGATGAGATAGACTACCGGCAATGACCGGGCAATTCCTTTAACCAGCTTGCCCATTAAAACAGCCCCTGCTATCGCCATACCATATACAAACAGGAACAGGATCAGTATCTTCAAAAAATTCTCTGCAGACAACACACCCGACAGCAGACCTGCAGCATCAGCCCATTTAAAGGTGGGAGCTGCCAGCCGGAGCCCGAAAACAGTAACAATAATAATGAAGAAGCCGATAACAACCGCCGACCAATCTTCAGTAAGTACACTTGATTTTTTCATATTTCATCGTTTCGCGGAACCTGTTTGCTGGTTCCGTCTATTTATTTTTTGTTAAGTAAAGGATGCTGATGATCACTCTTATTTAATACGATATAAAGAGAATCTTTCCGGTCATCCATTCCTTTTAATATAATGGTTTTGGAATTGGGGCGTCTAAACTCCAGTACCATTTTTTCTTCTCTGTGATAACGGTTCTTATTCATCAATTGAAGCACCTGGTTTACGGTGTTCGCTTCATAATAATAAAATACCCTACCCTGCATTCCTGCAAATTCCCAGTCTATTTTCACATCCCTCGGCCATTTCGATTCTTTTGAAAATGTTCCGTCGGCTTCAAGATGGTATCTTCTCAGATCCCCTCTCCAATCGAAATGCAGTCTTCCGTCGTATGGCTCTCCCACCCTGGGATAGCTGCCTGCCGAAAACATGGCCATCTGTTGCGGTTTATTTACATACCGCACTCCCATTGAAGACCATTTTTCAAAAATCACATCCTGCCACCTGTCTGTATCCAAAGGATTATAGGGATGTACTACCCCGTTCCGTTTAAATAAGCTCACCTCGTAAATACCACTTACATCTGCCAATCCCGGTGTATTGGGCAGTTTATAAAAATCATTTGTTCGCACTGCCTTTACCTCATACCAGGCAAATAAAGCTACCAAAACAAAATTAAATACCAGTTTTAATCCTGTACGTATCCAACGCTGCCATTTATTCAATACCGGGTAATAAACGGGTACGAGAGCATTCTCCTCTTTAATCAATACGCGATAAATATAGGGAAGATATTGCCATAAAACGAATAAAGCCAACAGCGCCATTAAAGCGCTGGGCACATGCTCTCCAATATCATAAGCATGGTTAGATACGGCTATATTGCCAAATACCACAAAAGCCAATGCCGCACCAATAGCCGTGGTACGCCTGAACAACAGTAAAAATCCTGCTATAAACTCGGCAAAACCCAGCCATACTTCGTATACAGGCGCAACGCCCAGCACCTCCCAGTACAATCTTTTCACCAAAAAATCGATCAGGTTGGTATTCCATATGGCCTCAAACTGTTCGGGCATTTGCATTACAAACAATTTCTTATACCCCCAGCTAATGCCTGCATAGGCTACACGATAACGGGCAAAAACGATCACCAGGTAATATAGATCATGATAAGAAGGTCTTTTTTTATCCAGCCAGGTCCAAAACAGTGCGCCTAAAAGCGCAATTCCTAAAACTAATAACCAATTAATATAGCTGGCCGGACCGAAGAAGCCGCTCTCTGAATATATATTTAAGAACTGCGGGTTAAAAAAAGCCGTCAACTCGGTCAAATGCCGGTAGTTTAAATTGAGCCAATCAAAATGCAGCAGCATCATGTAGTAACCATAATCGGTAGGTACGCTCATGATCGTAAAAAAAATGAAGGCACAACGAAAAACAAATTTCTGTTTTCCGGTCCAGGCTTTCTTAAACGCCGGCTCAATATTGCTTATGGACTGCTGTACCGTTGATATACCGTCTTTCATATCTGCTATTGCTAGGGTGTCCAGGTATTTTTTCGACTACGATCCTGGTATACCAGGTATTGTTTGGGGCGCTTTATTAACACCATCGATATGGGCTGCCCGTATTCATTATTACCGTTCAACAGTATTTCATTTTCATTGGGACGCTCGTAATGAAGTTGCAGTACCTGTTTTTCGTACACTTTATTCTTGTTCTTCAGCGTCAATATCTTATTAATGCTGTCTATCTCATAATAAAAATGTCGTCTTCCACCACCGGTGCCCGCAGACTCATAGGTTCTGTCTATATCTTTATATTGCTTGCCCCGGCCAGCCTCTCCATGTATATCGAAAGTGTTGAAAACAGTAAAAGACAGTGTAGACCATTTTTCCAGCGTCACATCCTGCCAGCGTAGAGAATCAACCGGGGAGTAAGGGACTACCGTATCATTTACTTTAAAGTCTGCAACAGTATAAAGTCCCCTGGCATCAGCCAGCCCGGGATTTTGAGGAACTTTATACGAATCATTACGATAATTATCCCAATGCAGGTAAGCGCTTACTACAAAGAAGAATAAAAAAATAAAACTTTTAAAGGCGATCCGAAACCATTTTTCCCAGGGCCTGCTGAAAGGATAATAGACTATTTTAAGTGCAGTGTTTTTTTCATGAACGATCAGGTTCCATATAGGCGGCAAATACCTCCATAATACAAAAGCTCCGCCTACTATATAAAAGGATGCCAATAAGTGAATCCCCCCATCATAAGTATGATTCGCCAGGGCGATTACGCCAATCATGGCAATACTTAAAGCAGCTCCTATAGCCCTGGTTGGCCTGAAAAAAAGCGTAACCATAATTACCAGCTCCGCATAGCCGGCATAGCGTTCAAAATTATGAACAAAGCTAAACTGTATCCAATACAACTTTTGCGCTACAAAGTCCCCGAAAGGCGTATTTAATTGCGTCAACGCCAGCTCAGGCATTTGCGATGGAAAGATCTTTGAAAAAGTAAGTCCCTGTAACCTTACGATCATGGCATAGCTGACCAGCACTTCGAGGAAATAGTAGAGCTGGTTATAATTTTTAGACTTCCGGTCCAGGAATGTCCATATAAAAGCCCCCGCTACTCCCAGTACCAATGCTATAAACCAGTTGATATAGCTCCAGGCGCCATACTCTCCTGTTTCAGGATAGATCACATAATCATACTGCTTCTTCTCCGGCGCGCCTCCGGTATCATTACCCCCGGGCCTTTTGGTGGCTACTTCAATGATCTTAAAACTCGATCCGCTTAAAGAACCCATATCTCTGATATGCAGATGCTTCCAGTCGGTAGTCACCCATTTCTGGTAATATTTTGCATCCGTTGGAATGATCATGATCAAAAAGAATACAAAACATATACGGAATACAAATTTTTGAGACGGGCTCCACACCCCTGATCCGGTGTAATTGATTTCATTCCCTGTAGTCATGGCATTATAATTTAACAGGTTTACGTCTTCCTTCAAACAACAGGTATTTTCTATTGATCTTGTTCAGTTCAGCATAAATGGAGTCATTTTGCTGGTTTACTCCTTTTATAATGATGGTGTCACTACCCAACAGCCGGTAAGTCAGTTGAAATGTTTCTTCCTTATGATTCTTGTTTTTATTAGCAAGAGATAATTGATGATGGATGGTGTCCAAACTGTAGGAGAAATAACGCCTTCCGCCCACACCAGCTGACTCAAAGTTTCTTTCGTGATCATTATTGGTAAACTGATCCCCCAACCCATTATCTATAACAATAGGCTTTGCTGTTTTAATACTTAGTGTTGCCCATTTTTCAAAAACCACATTCTGCCAACGGTTAAGGTCGGTTGCTGAATAAGGTATCTCCTGGTTATTCCATTTAAATATCCTTACATTATAAAACCCGTAGGCTCCGGGTAAACCTTTTGCTGCGGGATATTTGTAAGGAGCTGTTGTATAATTATGATACGCAGCTACACCCAACCATATAATAAAAATGGCAATCAAAGGGCGGGCTATCTTTTTCAGCCATTTTTCTTTCGTATTAAAAACAGGACGATAACTATTGGCTATAGTATATTTACGGGCCACCAGCAGATTGTAGAGCCGCGGCGCATCATAAACAAATAGTACAACCGCGAAAATGGTCAGCTGTAAACTATATGCCTCATAACCCATACTATAGGCTATATTGGAAGCAAATACATTTCCATAATAGCCTGCTAAAATACCTGCACCAAACGTGGTGGTCTTCCTGGAAAGTAATAACAAGCCCGACAGCAATTCTACTCCACCCAGGAATATCTCAAAGGGCGGCGCTATTGCCGTGGTGTGGAAATATATTTTCCAGGGAAGAAAGTCGCCATAAGCCGTATGCAGGTTACCCAGGCTTGGATAAGGCATTTGTAATGGAAACAGTTTTATCAATCCGTAAGAAATGGCAGCAACGGCCAGCCGGTAACGAAGCAATACACGAAGCCAATAATACCATTTATCGTAATCCAGGCTTTTAAACCGGGTTATCTTTTCCAAAAGGAAAGCGCCGGCAAAAGCAATACCCGCAATAATCAGCCAGTTCCCAAAGCTGTTCCTTGCTACGAAACCTGGCGTGTAATTGGCTAATTTGAAAAGAATATAAAAGCCTTTATCACCTGCAGGAGATTGCAGAATATCCAGGTAAAATTTATAATCCAATGGTACAACCTGTATCAAAAAAAACAGGAAGAGGAAGCGTAATACCCACTTATTTCTATGGTTCCATTGCAGCGGCGATGATAGATTTAAGAAGCTCATGTTTGCTTATTTAAAAGTTAATAGCCCGGGTTTTGTTCCAGGTTAGGATCCAGTTGAATTTGAGTTACCGGTATCGGGAACAGGTACTCATGATCATCTACTTTTACGTTGGCATCCAATGCTTCCAGTACGGCCTTGGCCCGGCCGGTCCTGGCCAGGTCGTACCAACGATGGGCTTCGAAAGCAAATTCATATCTTCTTTCCTCTTCTATCGCTCGTAAAACTTCTGTTGGTGTGGTTGCAACGGCAGCTGCAAGTCCCGCCCGGTCGCGCACCTGGTTCAGATCAAACAAGGCGCCATTGGTTGCCGATAAATTATTGAGCTGAGCCCTTGCCTCAGCCCTGATCAGGTACATCTCTGCAATCCTGAAAATATAAGCAGGATCAGAAGCATCCTTCCTGTAATACAGATTGCCGTACCAGTTGGTAATGCCGCTTTGCGTAATACTGCCTATTAAAGCAGAACGACCGCCGCCAACCGCTGGGTTATTGAGCAATTGTACAAACCGGTCGTTAGGTGCATACCGGTACTGGCCTCCGTTAGACGAGTGGGCCATTTGCAAGCGCGTAGAATTGGGATTTTGCAGGCTGAACTGCAGTTCAAAAATAGATTCCTGGGTTGCAATCACGTTATTGGCAAACCAGGCGCTGTAAGGTTTAAGCAGTTTGTAATCCGCCGTCTTATCAATCAGCTTTGTTGCATATTCTTCTGCCTGTGCCCATTCTTTCTTATACAAATGCAGCCTGGCTCTTAAAGCCCATACGGTTCTGCGGGTAGCACGGATACGGTTTACAGCGTCGGGCAATACAGGCTCCGCCTCTTCCAGGTCTTTTAATACCTGCGCATAGGTTTCCGCTAAAGTACTTCTTTTGATAGCGGGGCGGTTTTGTAATGAAGTGGTAGGTTCCAAAACAATCTGGACACCTCCCCAGGCCCGCGCCAGGTCGAAATAAGCTAAAGCTCTCAGGAACTTGGCTTCGCCGACATACTGATTTTTTAAGGCAGTTGTCAGCGCCGGATCATTTACAGAAGGGACTTTTGTAATGACATGATTAGCCCTATTGATCGCACTATAAATAGCCACCCAGGTTGTATTGAACAATACATCATCCGACCGGAAGTTCACGTTTACAAAGTTCGCAGAACCACCCGTTGTCAGGTTTTTGATATCACCACTTGGGAAATAGCCAAAGGTTACATAGTTTTCTCCGTAGTAGCCTATATTCCCCATTTGCCTGTACACGGCCCGCAGTGCGGTTTCGCTGGATGTTTTATCAAATATGGTTGTTTCATCGGATACAGCATTTACCGGCTCCACGGTAAGATATTTTTTGCAGGAACCTAATAACACCAATGGTAAAGAAAAAAGTATAGAAGTAAAAAATTTCATCATTTTTGTTTGTGTGGTTAATACGGGTTACAGGGATACGTTTAAACCCAACTGTACGGTCCTGGGCTGAGGAGGTGTACCATAATCATACCCTTGTATATTTTGCGTTCCCAGGTTAGATTCCGGATCTGCACCGGTATACTTTGTGAATAGTAAAAGATTACTACCGGTTAAGTAAAACCTAACCTTACTGATATTGATGCGGTCAGTTAAAGACCTGGGTAAAGTGTAGCCGAGCGTTAAAGAACGTAATCTTAAGTACGAAGCGTCTTCAAAGAAACGGCTGTTCTCCTGCCTGGAATAATTGGCAGCGGTTAACCTCGGTGTTTCTGTGATCTGGCCGGGTGTAGTCCAGCGATCCAGCTGGCTGGCCAGCAATACACGCCCGGCATCCAAAGTGCCGCCAGTTTCACCCAACATCCTGTTATGGTTCCAGATGGAGTTGCCATAAGAGAAAGTAAAGAATACATTCAGATCGATGCCTTTATAACTAAAACTATTGGTAAGCCCACCAAAGAGTTTGGGCCAGGTGCTGCCCACTATCTGCCTGTCTTCAGCAGTTATTCTGCCATCTTTATTATAGTCATCAAAAATAGCATCGCCGGTTTGAGGATCTACACCCAGTTGCTTGTACAACCAGTAAGAATAAAGCGAATTACCCTGTTGTAAACGGATCAGGTCACGACCGGCGAAAGGTATATCAGCTGGTATTCTTTCGATCGTATTTTTATTACGCGCTACATTCAGGTTGGTATTCCAGGTAAACTTAGACGTTTTAATATTAACAGAGTTAATAGCCAGCTCAAACCCTTTATTGCTTATCTCTCCATAATTGGTGAGATAAGAAGAAAAGCCTGAAATACCCGGTGTAGCTACCAGCAACAACGCATCTCTTGTATATTTATTATAATAATTAAACTCTATCGTTAACCTGTCTTTGAGTAACCCTATGTCCAGCCCGGTACTAAACTGGTCTGTGCTTTCCCATTTCAGATCAGGATTTGCTATTTGCAGGGGGCCGGTTCCCGGCAACTCTGTTCCACCGGCTACATCTGCATATCCAAACCCGCCCGTCCATAAACCCTGAGAAGCAAATTCATTAATGCCACTCTGGTTTCCGGTAGTACCATAGCTGATCCTGAATTTCAGGTTGGAGATAGCTGATATATTGTCTTTGAAAAAGTTTTCTTCATTGGCGCGCCACGCAAAACCAACTGCCGGGAAATAACCCCAGCGGTTATTGACACCGAACTTGGAGGAACCGTCTGCTCTTATCGTAAACTCGGTGTAATATTTATTGGCATAATTATAATCTACCCTTGAAAAGAAGGATGCCAGGTTGCTGTTATTTTTGAACTGGGAAGCAGTTTGAGTAGCTGCTGAAGAAATTTGCGTATAAGAGTTATTAGGAAAGTTGGTGCCGGTGGCAGATACATTCTTCACTTCCACATTCTGCAATGTATTGCCCACCAGTATACCGAAACTATGCCGGTCAATCTTGTCATTGTAACTTAAGGTTTGTTCATTGATGGAGGTTGTTGCTTTGGTTACGCTTTGCGTTCCGCGTCCCCCGTTATTACCCAATATGGTACGTGTATCCCAATACTCGTTTTCTTCATAGTCGTTGTAATCAACCCCAAATGTAGATTTAAAAATAAGCCTGGGTGTGATTTTATAATCGAGGTAAACATTACCAATATAATGATAGCTATTGGACCATAAATTAACGGTGCTGGTAAGTACCGATATATTATCAAAATTCACCCATTTTAATGGCGTTCCGTCCTGCGAGAAGATAGGCAGGTAAGTCGGGATATTTAAAGAAGCCTGTAATAGTGTTCCATTAGCGCCGTTAGCGGGTCGCGCCTGGTTACGGTAGCTCTTGCTCAGGCTGTTACTGGTTCCGATGGTTATCTTGCTATTGATCTTATGATCGATGTTTACTTTAAAACCTCCTCTTTCAAATGACATTGGTCTCCATATCGACTCCTGTTTGGTATATCCTCCTCCCAGGTAAAATTTTGTCTTTTCTGATCCGCCCTGTATTGACAGATCATAATTGCGTAATTGTGCCGTGCGGTTCAGGTAACTCATCCTGTCGTAAGTAGGCTGATTTTGCGGGAGCCCTCTTCCTGCAACGCCATTGATGATGACAGCGGGATCCCTGAAAGGCTCGGGCGTTCCCATATTGCGGTTGTATTCATTGATTAATAAAGCATGTTCAGGTCCGGTAGTGGTCTTCCACACCCGGTCAGCCGGGGCCCATGCCCAACCTTCTGACCCGTTAAAATGAATCCGGCTTTTTTGGTTATAATTACCACGTTTGGTTGAAACCAGCACCACTCCATTGGCGCCACGGGAGCCATAGATCGCGATAGCCGAAGCATCTTTCAGGATTTCGATACTCTCGATATCGGCAGGATTGATATCTGATAAAGGTGAAGTACCGCGTTCCTGTGCAATATTTTGTAAACTTGAGTTATTAATAAACACGCCATCTATAATATATAAAGGATCGTTGGAGGCATTAATGGAGGTAGCCCCGCGAACACGGATAAAAACGTCAGAGCCCGGAACACCGGTATTGGTATTGATTTGCACACCGGCAGCTTTCCCCTGTAACTGGGCGTCAAAGCTGGCTTCGGGAATGAGCTTTGTATCCGTCGGATCGACTTTGGCAACAGAACCTACCAGGTTCTTTCGCGACTGTGTGCCATACCCCACTACCACTACATCGTCGAGATTATTATTAGTAGGCTTTAATTTTACCGATACAGGCGAACCATTAGCTACCTGCAGCTTCTTTTCATATCCTACAAAAGTGACTATGATATTATACGGGAATTTCTGACCGGTTCTTAATTCGAACCTGCCCTTTTGATCGGTAGTTGTTTGATTGGTTACACCTTCAATAATAATATTGGCTCCTTCCAGTGGAAGGCCTGTGATTTCATCCACCACTGTGCCTTCCAGAACGGAGTTAACAGTTGTTGGATTTTGTGCATATAATACTTTCCCGAAAAAAGAAAAGCATAGACATAGCAGTATAAGACTGCCGGCTCTGTAAAACTTGGAAAACATTTATTTGTAATTTTTATATCGGCTATTACCTAAGACAATAGCATACCTGAACCGCGGCAACCCCTGCCGGGTAGCATAAAGCCGCAGCATAACAAACGCTGACAGTAAAAAAAGACTAGGTTGTAACCATTACGGGGTCACAGCACGATGACTACTTTTACCATAGCTAAAAACTATATGTAACTGAAGTGAAGGAATGTAAACAGGATGATCTACACTCAACGGGAACAACAACAATGTGAAATAGAATCGCCCGAAAGCGGTATTTCAAACACTATATCCACCTCATAATTAATAGTACATTCTTGCAAGCAGGTTGCAGGGATCTTCAAACTATTCATGTTGTTTTTTAGTTTAGATGGTCTGCTGCCGGTGGTTGACAACATTAGTCCACTTAAATGATAGACAAATATACGATCTTTTGCTACACTTCTTCCAGTTTCGCTTAAAAAATTCCGGAACACGCATTGTTACAGGGTTTCAGAACTTATCGTATACAATGAGAGACTTTATTTTTGTATCCGCTTCTTAATAAGAGTTTAAAATGCACTTACATATTTGCAAGAATGTGGCATGGTTTAAGCTTTATGCTTTTGAAAACACATCTTGAAACAAACACTTCTATTTATTGCAATCGTTATTTTTCACTTAGGTGTAAGCGCTCAAAACCAACCTGCAGCGCCCTCCGAGATGAATGTAGATTTACCCGACGAAACAGAGGAAGCTTCCTTAGTAGACAAAGGCAGCATACAGCTTGAAACTGCCCTGTTACTGAACCGGTATCATCAGGAGGCTTCCTCCGCTATCGGACAGGTACTGCTGCGTATAGGAGTATCTGACCGCGTAGAATTACGTGCGCTTTTAGAAGAGGGAAAGAACCGGGATACCTATTTCGATCAGACGGTGCAAAGTACCATGCCGCTGGGTATCGGTTCTAAAATATCATTGGTAAAAGATCATAGCTGGCTACCGGATATGACTTTCATAGGCCAGCTTTGCCTGCCCGTAACTTCTAAATCATCCCGTCAACGTGAGCACTGGTCGCCCATCCTGTTAATGGCCTTTGAGAATAAATTATCTCCTAAATGGAAACTCGAATATAATGCCGGTGGGCAGCAGGAAACTTTTTCAACACAATGGGTTTGGTTAGCTAACGGATCTTTGCATTATCATATTAGCGATCCGTTAGAGGTATTCCTGGAGTACTATGCACAGTACGGCGTCGGTAAATCCGGGCATAACAATATAGGCGGTGGTCTTACTTACCAGCTGGGAAACCATGTACAGATTTATTTATCTGCGGGCTCAAGTGTTGGATATAATGAGCCCAATCAGTTTGCTGCAGGAGGGATCGCTTTCAGACTACCTTAGTGTCCCATTTGTGATAGCGCGTAATCTTAATATATACAGCGGCAAACCAACAGATCTACTCTGCTATAGTATCTCCATCATTATCTTTACCGCTCCAGACACTGTCAGCAATAGGCCCGGTGCGGCCGTCCCTGATTTTGGTATTATTGCTATCCACAAACTGGGGTTTATTTCCTCCGCCCTCATTGCCGCAACTGCAAAACCACACTGAAAAAGCTATTATCATTAATCTTTTCATACTTTAAATTTTATAAAATTCCAGGATATTATTTTATTGAGCTACCATACATCATCTTTTGAAATCCGCAAGGTATCAATAACGTATTGAGCCAATTCGTCAGAAGCTCCCGCGGCCCTTACCCTTTCTTTCAATTGTTGCTCCCAATCAGCCAAAGCGGCTGCTACACTGCTACCGGTGCCGATTATACCCTCCTGCGGATCAGGCCCTAAAAGACAGCTATATCCTTGTTCATCTACCCAAACCACTGGTCGCAGATCTTTAACCGGCCTGGACAAATCATCATTTTCATAATTGATTTTAATCACCCTATTTTCAGGTATTTCCATTTGTTTCATGGTAAAATTTTTATTCTTTACTTCTATTTTTCAATGGCCACCAACAACGCATTTTTCCATCACCCCAAAAAAGGCACACTTTGTGACTCTGAATAGGGCATATACCCTATTCCTGACATCACAATTATATACAATGAAACTCGGACCACCTATCCTGAAAATATTACAAAAGCGCTATCCACCTTTAAGCCTGATAGAAAAGACTTTTGGCAATTATGATCTGTCTTTTAAAACAGATGAAGAGGGCTTACCGGTCCTGCTTTTTTTGGGAAAGAGGCAGGATGACGGAACAATAAAGGGCGACCGGTTTGCTAGGCGATTGGTGAAACAGGATGGCCTGGTCATTAAGGATCACTGGGATCATAAAGGAAAAGCAAGCTGATAAATATGAATCCATGCTAAGCCTGGTAACGGCTGGCCCTGCGATCCGTGTTCCCGCCTTTAATGCCGGGTACTTTAAGCGTTTCTTCAATAAATGCTGCGATCTCATCGCCCGGTTCGTGGTGCGCCAGCCGTTCCTGTACATGCCGTTCCCAATCGGCTACAGCTTCTTCGATGGTTGGGCCATAGCCCAAAATACCGTCCCTGAAATCCGGTCCAAGAAGACAGCAGTAACTCGGGCCTTCTTCCCATATAATAGGCCTTAGCTCGCGTACCAGCGGAGGCCATTCCTTCCGTTCATAATCCAGGCGTACCTGCATCTCCAGGGGTATTATCATCTGTGTCATAGTATAAGATTTTTAAGGTTACAATTACAATAAACACAAGGAGTATACCAATTGAAGCAAAAAATCAAAAATAGAAGAGCGGTTCCACATACTGTTGACCCCGCTACCCATTCTGCCCCATGAGCACTTACCCGATTCCTGTTCTTTCCTGCAGTAGCAGGCAGAATAACCAGTACCAGGCAGCATCGGTCACATCTATGGAGACCCGGCACGGGGGTTGTGTTCACTCTATAGTATCTAAACCTTTATACAATTATATAATATGAAAAATATTTTTATAATAGCAGCCTTAAGTGTGCTCTTATCCTGCGAAAATTCCAACAGTCCGGAAAGCATTCAAAAAAACAAACAGGAGTTTGAACAATCGCCTGTAAAAAGTGATATTGCCTTCATTGGAGAAATTGGTCAAGGCTGTCTGCTTGAGATACACCTGGCCCAGCTGGCGCAGGGGAAAGCCCTGGAAAAAAGTATACAACAATTGGGAAAAAAGGTGGAATCAGACTTTATAGATGACATGGAACATCTCAAGACTATTGCAGTAAAGCGATCTGTAAACCTGCCTACCTCCTATAGCAAGGCGTACAGGAGAACCTATCAAATGGTAGCTCATAAACATAAAGACAATTTTGACCGCGCGTATACTAATCACCTTATCGAAGGATATAAAAACAAAATAGACCAGTACCAAAAGGAAGCTACTGAAGGAAAAGATGCATTAATACGGCAGTGGGCGTCGGAAAGGCTTCCTTTATTGCAACGCCGGCTTCGCGAGATGGAGGATATTGTTAAAGGTTTAAAGTAAACAGGCTGCCTACCGTTATAGGCCGCCAGCTTTAAGGGGCGCGGTAGGTATGAAGGAGAAAGACAACTTTTTGCCTGCTAAAGGATTGGCATCAGAGCCGCCGGTATGAAGGCTATGCATTACTCATGTACATGCAGATGGTTTACCCCTACAGCACCGTGCCTGGCACCCGGCCATGCCAAGAAGTTAAGACGGAAAATACACCATTTTTTCAATAGCGGCAAAGCCTGCCTAATACAGCATTGGCCGGAGCAGACTAGACTGTTTTTCTCTTAACAAAATTAAACGGCACTTTTATTTTCTGCCGGTCGTTCTTCAAAAGACAGGTAGCGGCAGCTTCACCCATCTTATCAAAATCGGTAGTAACTACAGTAACCTGCAACAGATCTTTTAGAACCGTTTCATTAAAGGAAATAATTCCTATATCTTTTCCCAGCTTAAGACCCAACTCTTTGGCCTTTTTAATAAGATGGGCGAGGTCTGACTCGGAAGTCTCTATATAAAGTGTAGCAGGCCGCAATGTGAGCTCCTCTGCCCCGGCGGCTACTTTAAAGTTTTTCTGATGCTTGCGGCAAAACCTTTTTATTCCTTTTATTATTTCCCGGGGATGAAATTCATCTTCCCGAAGAATCACCACCAGGTTATTATATTTTTCCAGCAATCGATGCTGAGACATCAAAGCATCAAAAATATCGTTTTCAAAATCCTGGCATATTTCCGCCGGGTGATCCAGCCCGGCCACTCTCTTATCCAGGATAGTCAGCTTGCCCGAAGGAATACTTTTAAGCAATGCAAGCACTTTTTTAGGATCTGTATCATGTGTAAAATGCGGCATTATTACAATATGATCGTATTGCGTCATCCGGCTTTCGATAATATCTCTTAGAATATCGAAGCGGTAATGATGGATCTGCAGATCTACCAGCGCTTTGTCCCCCAAGGTTTTTACAAAGCTGTTATAAACATTTTTTTTATAGTCGCTGATCTTGTTCATAACCAGTAATACCTTAAGTTTCTTAGCAGGTATTCCTTTTACAAAATAGCCCCGCCCTTTAACAGACACTATATATCTTTCATCTTTTAATATCCGGTAGGCTTTCTCTACCGTATCTCGTGCCACACTATAAGTTCTGCTGAAATCATTTATAGACGGAAGCTGATCATCTTTTCTCAGTCCCCCTTTTATTATTTCTTTTTTGACAGTATCGGCCACCTGCTGTACCCGGGACAAATGCCAGTCCTTTGTGATACTCATTTTTTTTGAGGTTGTACTACTCATAATCATTTTCATTTGCCAACAATCGCTTTATTGATCAGCAAAATTAATGGGAATGAGCGACCGATAATCAGCGCAGCAATCGCGCCTTTCATTTATACGGCTTATGTATTAGCCTGCGGGCTTTCTGAAGCAGCTTGCTTTCTGAATTCGGATGGACTCATTTCAAACTGCTTTTTAAGAGTAGTTTTTACCCTGTACCCTGACGCAACTTTTTATTTGAACCGGGTAAGATCATAATTTTCTATCCTTCTGAAAAATTGATGTCGCGGGGAAGCGCAATGAACATCCCGCCTTTGACCGTTAGTAGTGTTACCGGGAAGAAGGGTCACTTCCCGACAAAAAGGCAGAAAACTATAGCATATAATTTTGATTAATGGTAGCCTGCGGTGCTACCGGGATCGGATAGATCTCAGATATTTTTAGGGATTGTTGGCCTTCTTTTCTACAAGAAAGGCTTTTAATCACGGCTTAGGAAATCGCCTGCGTCCGCTGATGGTGGTTACAGCAATGGTTAATGCGCCGACTGCGAAGAAGAACCAGGACTTTGTTCCCATCCACATAGAAGATAACAGCAGGAGTCCCGATAAAAAATCGATCAATAAATGGATCCTGAAAGGAATGATGCCTAATAAGCCCCATTCATACCGGGTAAATACGCTATATACAATTATGATTACGCCCATGGTTATCGAAAAAGTTCGTTCACTGCCAGGTGCATCAAAGCCAAGGATCCAGGGAGCCGCTATGAGTAACAAACCTACCAGGTAATCCAATAATCCATGTATAGTAGTGCTGATCATAAAACAGGAATTTAAAAGTTGGAAAAGTCAGTAAGACACTATTGCATTTTACCTTTTTTATCATCCGTATTTTTAGGGGCCCGGTTTACAAAAAACAGGATTACCAAAATCAGAACCAGTATCGTTGCTGCTATAATTACAAACATGAGCTGTATTTTTTCTAACCGTTTCAAAGGAGATGCCACAAAAGCGATTTGCCTTTACTCATTACATTTAAGATCGTATACGGCCAAAAAGGATGAGTGCCCTGTAACCATAAATGGGGAAGCGGGCCTGTTTTCTCTACAATACGGGAAATAAAATACCATCAATTAAACCCTGCCTGATTATTTCATATAGCGTCTTCAGGCGGCATCAATTTTGGCGACTTCCATAGGGCTTAACGAGCCATCCTTACATTTCCTCACCTTATAAAACTTTAAAAATGAAAATCGTTTGTACAGTATTGGCGTTCGCCACACTTACCTGTTGTTTTTGCAGTAAAGATGATGACAATAACAATGGTCGTCCAACATCACAAGACACCAGTTTTATGAACCACGCAACCTATATTAATTTAGGAGAAGTATCTGCCGGCAACCTCGCGGTATCGAAAGGTATGCATGCAGCTATCCAACAATTCGGACAGTCTATGATCAGCGATCATACAGGCGCACAGGAAGATCTTAAAAAGATTGCATCCAATGTAAAACATAGCCTTCCCGGGGATACAGACGCTGAACATAAAGCGAAAGCCGCATTATTAATGAGTTTAAGCGGTAACCATTTCGATTCAACTTATATTTATATGATGGTGGAAGGCCATGACAAAGCCATCCAGCTTCATGACTCTGAAGTGCGAATAGGATCAAACAACCAGGTAAAGCAATATGCCACCGATAAACTACAGGTGATCCGTCATCACCGGATGATGGCTGATAGTATTGCCAGGGCATTGTTTCCGCGAAGCTAAATTGTAACGGCAGTATAAACTAAAACAGCAGATTGCGGAATACCGGATCTGCTGTTCTGTTTAACCCATCATAAAAACCAAACTGATCAAATGATACTATCATTGTCATAAGTGCTCCATTGGATATTGCTACCGGGTGTAGCGATGGCCACTTCCGAGCTTCTCTCCTGCCCCAAGGCTTTGTCCATCGCCTCAATTTGTTCGTTGCTGCGATTTGTTCCTTCTACCTTCTCATCTACCAATCCGTTGGTTTCCCGCACCCGTTGTAAAGGCTGCTCCACATATACCCAATCTTCATTCAGCTGGCTACTCGCGCCCTCGTTCCACGGTCCTCTAACAGTCTGTCCATCCGACATATTAAAGTACTTGTTGCTGTAGCGGGCGTCTCCCTGTAAAGTACCCTGGGGGAAATTGGGTTGTATGGTTTGTAATGCAGCTTCGAACATTTGAAAATGGGCTACTTCACGGGTCATCAAAAAACGGAGGGTATCCTTTACATAAGGATCATCTGTAAACTTCATCAGGTATTCGTAAACGATCTTGGCTCTCGATTCAGCAGCCATATCAGATCTTAAGTCTACAGATAAATCACCATTGGCATTTACATAGGCTGCAGTCCACGGATTCCCGTTACTGTCGGACAGGATTGGTCCACCACCGGACAAAACACCAAACTGCGGGTTCATCATTGCTTCATGAATATAGCTTTCTTTGGAAGTAGGGTTCATGGTCTGCATAATTTCCGATTCGTCGGCAGCATTTTTCAATTCGCCGTTCACACCTGAAAGCAGCATCTGTATGGTAGCTCCTACTATTTCCAGGTGGCTAAACTCTTCCGTAGCAATATCCATCAGCATATCATACTTATCAGGATGAGGTTGTTTGCAGGGAAAAGCCTGAACAAAATACTGCATAGCAGCTTTCAGTTCTCCATTCGGTCCGCCAAACTGCTCCAGCAGTATCCTCGCAAAGCGGGGATCGGGATTAGACACCCGGGCATTAAATTGTAATTCTTTTACATGATGAAACATAAGAATAGATTTATTAGTTATAAAAAAAGAAATATGCTATAGCATCCTGAACCATTGCCCGGTGGGAACCGGATATTACTGATATGATCTTTATATAAAATCATGGGAATGGGCTGATTCCTAATCCCGGCATTGCAACGTCATAACAGGGCCGGGACCTGTAATAAAACCCTGTTCAAAGGAGATGCCACAGGCTTTATTGCATTCCGTTATTTTAATTTTAATGGGGATTAACCTTCTTTTTAAAAAAGGCGCCATGATCAGAGTGTGGAACCGGGCAGTTTTTTTCTACAGTCTGTGAAAGCAATTGCATTCCCACCCGTATATAACGGCCTGCTACGTAAGTACACCTTGCACGCAGGGCCTGTCTGGCAAATCCTGCACCCACGGCATAGTGCTTGTACTGCCATCAATATTTACATTCTATTAAAACCCTCCAATGAAACTTACATCTTTGTCCAACCCCCTGTTATTGCTATTACTCGGTATGGTGCTTACAGCTTGCAAAACATACCCGGTTGGCGCCGAAAAAAGACATCAACTTTCGGGGAAAGTCATTGTGATAACCGGCGCATCCAGCGGCCTTGGAAGAGGGGTGGCGCTGGAAGCGGCCCGCTCGAAAGCCACCGTCATTCTTGCGGCACGCAATAAGCCGGAATTGGAAAAGGTGGCCGAGGAGGCGGTGGCATTGGGAGGCAAAGCCCTCGTAATACCCACGGATGTAAGTATTGAGAAAAATATAAGAGATGTGGCAGAACAAACCGTTGCCCGTTTCGGGCGCATCGATGTGTGGATCAATAATGCGGGCATTGCTGTTTTAGGCCGTTATTGGGAAACTCCCCTCCGGGATCAGCTACGGGTGGTAGAAGTCAATTTAAACGGTACGATGTTAGGTAGTTATTATGCCTTGAACCAGTTTAAAAAACAGAAATCGGGGGTTCTTATTAATATTTCTTCGGTGGAAGCAGAAATACCCACGGCCTACCAGGCAGCTTACTCTATATCCAAAGCCGGCGTGAGAACGCTGGGTAATACATTGCGGCAGGAACTAAGACTTGCCGGTTATAAAAATATTAAGGTGGTTACCATTTTACCTTATGCCCTTGATACGCCCCTATGGGATCATGTAGCCGTTTACACCGGCCATGCACCGCGTATGATTGCAATGGATGCTCCTCAAAAGGCGGTAAATACTGTTATACATGCTATATTTTCCGGACGTAAAGAACTGGCCGTGGGCTGGAAAGCAAGATTGAGCATTGATGCCCATAGGGCGTTTCCGGGGGTGCTGGAGCGCGCAGGATCCAATATCGTTCATAAATACCAGGCAACAATAACCCCGCCGGTTCCCCCAACCCAGGGAAATCTTTATCAATCACTGCCCACGCCGGGAGTAGAAGGCGGCATTCGCGAACGAATGAAAAAAGAAAAGCAGCAACGCAGGGCAACAGGCATGAATAAGTAGCGCTTGACGGGGTTGCCGGACAGACAGTCACTTCAAAAAAAATGACGGGTATAACCCGTCATTTTCAACAACTAAAAAAATCATGATTCAATAAATTCCTTCGGCATCTAATAAGCAAAAAATCAATAACTTAAATTACTAAGCCCAATATACGCCCTTCCCTTTTAATAACAAAAAATAATTTATCTTATTTCTGAGCAACTGCATATAAATCCCCTTTTGCAGGACAAATCCTGCAAAAATCGTAGCATAAGCCCGGTAAAGCTTCGTTACTTTAAAGGCGCCATTTGAGTCCCGGCAAATTCATCGGTATCCAGGGCTACATAAACATCAAAAGAGGAACTGTCGCCCAACAGTTGTTGCAGCTTATAAAAATGACTTTCGTTTTCCAGGTCAAATATGAAAGTGTATTTACCTTTCAACCTCTTACTGTGTGCCCGGGCTTTTACAAGAGCGTCATAATGATTCAGGCTTAACGTACACTTGCCGGGTTCATCGGCGGGGGCTTTTATATTTTGATGGGGTTCCAGGATAATAAATCTTCTTTTCCGGTCTTTTAGCTGATACAGTAACCCTGCATCAGCTTTTTCCACTTCACTTCTCATCTTTTGAATTTTTCTGATGAAATATATACAAACGGCGCGCCAAAGCCGGTTAACCAGCGTGCTGATTTCTTACTTGCCGCTACGATTTATATGACCTGCCTGATCGCCAGAATATTATAAACACGGCTTTTGTTTATGGGTTTCTTGCAGTATATTTCCGGTCCTGAAGAGAAAAAGGAAAGTGATGAAATTCGTAAAAGCCCTCCCAATAACCCTCCTTTACCTGGTGGCAGGCATGTTATGTCTCTACCTCAGCGATAAGCTGACCGTACTTTTTTTTCCTGAGCAGCCGCGGGGAGCCTTCCCTCAACTTGTAAAAAACTTCCTGTTTGTTTTCTGTACAGCATTGTTGTTATACCTTGTTTTAAGCCGGTTTATTAAAAAGTACAACAGGTTGAATTCCGAAGGACAACATCAACCCGGGTACGAAAGTCAGCTCGAACTATTGTTCCAGGTCAGCCCTCTTGCTCATATCTTATTCGAAGCCGGAACCGGCAAGGTGTTTAGCGTGAACCAAAGAGCTATGGATATGCTGGGGCAGACAAGGGAGAAGCTGGTAGGCCATAACATTTTTATTTTAATGGACGTGCTCTCTGTATTAAAGAACAACAATAACCTGCATAATGATAATCGCCGGCATATACTCGCCTATACAAAAACAGATCAAACATCGCTAATACTAGAAGTTTCCTTCTTCCTGTTCAAAGGTGAGGGGAGAAATTGCATACTGCTTTCATGTACGGACGTAACAGAACGCGAACAGGCCATGTGTACCCTGGCAGATCTGCAGGACAAGCTGATTGCGGCCCAAACGATCGCTAAAATCGGGTACTGGCAATATAATTTCAACACGGGTAAAATGTTTTGGTCTGATGAAGTGTATGAAATCTGGGGAGTTGATAAACATTCCTTTGAACCTGGCTATACAACTTTTTTAAATTCGGTTCACCCCGATGACCGCATGCTGTTTCCAGCGCCCGCTTCCTTATCAGATATCGAATTTAACGGATATGACATGGAGCACCGGATTTACGCTGCCGACGGGAACCTCAAATGGGTACATGGAAAAGGCATTCTTAAAAAAAATACAGCCGGCCAGGCTGAATACCTGGAAGGAACCGTTCAGGATATCACCTCTCAAAAGCTGATGTCCATTTCCCTGCAACAGAACCTGGAGCGATATGATTATGTTACCAAAGCCGTGTCTGACATCATATGGGATTGGGATATTCAAACCAATACGGTGGTGTGGAGTACCGGCCAAAGTGAAAGCCTGCTTCACCTGGGCATTTCCGGAGCGGCTGAAACGCAATGGGAAGACCATATCATTACAGAGGACCGGAAAAAAGTACTGGAAGGATTAAAAGATTCCATTAACAGTGGCGCAGCTTTTTGGAATGACGAATACCGCTGTTTCACCCATAAAGGAGCCTATCTATTTGTAAAGAGCCGGGCATATATCCTCAGAGACAACGGCGGTAATGCTGTGCGGTTAATCGGGGCAACCAGTGATATTACGGAGGTAAAAAGAAAGGCTTTGCGAAATGAGCTGAAAAGTGCGATCAGCAGCGCCTTTCAATCAGAAAATAAACTTAAAGATGCGCTGCACGCTGTACTACGCTCTATTCGCGCGATAGGCAACTTTGACCTGGCGGAGGTCTGGATAGTGGGGAACGGCAAACAACTCATTAACTTAGTGGCCTTCAGCGCAGCTGATAATATCGAAGAAAAATTTTACCCGCCTTTATCCGGCTTCCTCCAGTTTGAAAAAGGATGCGGCATGCCTGGTGTTTGCTGGCAATCGGGCGAAATACTGCATTGGGAAAGCCTGGCCACCGACGTAAGATTCAGGCGCAACCGGTATGCAAAAGACGCCGGTATTACCTCGATGTATGCCATCCCGCTTTCACATAATAACGACATAAAAGGAGTAGTGATGCTGGGCCTGACCGGGGACAATGTTGAATCCAGGCTCTTCCCTGCATTACTCGACAGCTTTGACTCAGACCTGGCGTCGGAAATAAGCCGGAAACAAGCCGAGGAGGAACTGAGCCAGCTTTTCGACTTTGTACCGGATATAATCTGCATAGCAGGCATTGATGGTTTTCTGAGAAAGATTAACCCGGCTATGAGCACTATTCTCGGGTATACTGAACAGGAGCTACTCTCCCATCCTATAACTTATTTTGTTTACCCTGAAGACCGGGAACACACCATAGAACAAATCAACCACCTTAAAAAAGGCAATCCTGTTGTATATTTTGAAAACAGGTTTATGACTCCCGACGGAAGCTTGAAATGGATTGCGTGGACAGCAACAGCGCCGTCTTCCGAAGGGCTGGTATTTAGCGTTGCAAAAGACATAACGGAGAAAAAAGAGCTGGAGCTATTGCTCGACAAAGCAACCAGCCTGGCCAAAATAGGAGCATGGGAAATCGACCTGATCAACCAGGAAATACACTGGTCTTCCATGACCAGGCAGATACATGGCATTTCCGACGAGACCTATAACCCCAATTTCGAGGAAGCAATGGCGTTTTACAAGGAAGGGGCTTACAGGGATGCTATTATTGCCAGGGTGACAATGGCTGTAGAAAACGGCAAAAAATGGGACCTCGAATCGCAGATCATTACCCGTCAGAACGAGGTTAAATGGGTTCGGTCGGTAGGTGAGCCCCAATATGTGAACGGCGCCTGTGTACGACTGGTAGGAAGCCTCCAGGATATCGATCTGATTAAAAAAAACCAGCTGGCCGCTACAGAAGCCTTACGGGAAAAAGAAATGATACTTGAAAGAATCGGTGATGCTTTTTTTGCCGTAGACCTTTCCTGGAAGGTAACTTATTGGAACAGCAAGGCGGAATACCTCCTCGGACGTAAACGGGAAGATATCATCAACCGCAATCTTTGGGAGGTATATGCAGACGCCGTAAATACCCCGTTTTATCATAACTATCTGGAGGCTATGAAAACCGGGCAATCCAGGTACTTCCAGGCCTATTACGAAGGAACCCGTTCCTGGTTTGACGTAGGAGCATTTCCTTCTGCCACAGGGCTATCTATATTTTTCAGGGATATTACCGAACAGGTTAGCTATGTCAGCTCCATTGAACAATATAATAAAACACTGAAAGACATTGCCTGGTCGCAATCGCACGAGGTAAGAGCGCCTTTGGCCAGGCTGCTGGGATTAGCGGCTCTTATTAAAGATACAGAAATAAATATTTCTGCAGAACTGCAGGAAATACTGGATATGATTGTGGATGCGGTACATGACCTGGATGCCATCGTTAAAAAGATCAACCAAAAAACACAGGTCAACTAAAGATAGGTAAGCCTATGAGGTTTTTACCGGCGCAGGTCAACAAGATGGTTGAAATCATCAGCTCTTCCGGGGAGCCAGGCAAGTTCTGTCTGCCTTTCCAATTAACATCGCCGGATAAAAACCGCAATATTTTAAAAGCATTTTTTGTATCTTTATAGAACACACCAGTCTTTTGCATGAGAAAACAACTAAACTACAATGAGGTAATTCACGCAATGCGATTATCGGACAGCGATGAGCTGGTGCAACAAGGCACGCTTCTTTTAGCATTTGTTCACGAAGTAATGGAGGAAAGATCCCTGAACAAGCAGGATTTTATCTTTACCCAGTTTGACGAAGGCCATATCCTGATCACCCGGGTTAATGCTGCTGATAAAAACAGGTAGCTGCATTTCTATCCAGTCTTCCGTTTATCCCCGCGCCCGGCCAGCCGGTTATAAACGTATCTGCACCTATACTTCCGGTTAAGATTTTGGCACATTTATTTATTACCAGTTTATGCCTTTCAAGTGAGGTGCTCACCGGCCGCTTTAGCAGGTAATTAAATAACAAGCCCTAAATTCAATATCCACATGACCGGATCAGCAGCAACGGTTCGTAAAAACAAACCTATTACCCTGAAGGGAATATGGAAAATACTCCGGCAAACCTTTAAAGGATTTTCCGAACATAAAATTACCAAGCTAAGCGGCTCACTGGCTTATTACACCGTGTTTTCGATGGGGCCGCTGCTGGTGATGATCATATCGCTATGCGGCCTTTTCCTCAAAAGGGAAGCGGTAGAAGGTGAAGTATTTGACGTACTGAATGGGTTTGTAGGCCAGGATACAGCCAGCCAGTTACAGGAAATCATCAAAAATGCGTCGCTGGCCGGTAAAAGCAAGATCGCAGCAATTATTGGTGGTGTAACTTTATTGATTGGCGCTACTACTGTATTTGGGGAGATCCAGGACTCTATTAATTCCATTTGGGGTTTGAAGGCTAAACCGAAAAAAGGTTGGTTGAAAATGCTGCAGAACCGGTTCCTGTCCTTCTCGGTTATTGTCAGCCTCGGGTTCCTGTTACTGGTATCGCTCACTTTATCGGGGATAATAGAAGGAATCAGCAGCGCTCTCCAGGCAAAGTACCCGGATGTCACAGTTGTGGTATTTTACATCATCAACCTGCTGCTCACCCTGGTAATAAGCGCTATCATATTCGCTGTTATCTTTAAAGTGCTTCCGGATGCTAAGATCCGCTGGCGCGATGTAATAGCGGGAGCGCTGGTTACCGCTGTTTTATTCATGCTGGGCAAATTTGGCATTTCGGTGTACATTTCACAAACCCAGGTGGGCAGCACTTACGGCGCGGCCGGCTCGCTGGTTGTATTGATCGTATGGATCTATTACTCTTCTATTATCCTGTACCTGGGCGCCGAATTTACCAAAGCTTATGCAGTGGAGTACGGCGATGATATACACCCCAATGATTATGCAGTTACCACCAGGGAAGTGGAAGTTGAAACGGGCAAAAAGACCATTCAGGAGAAGGAGGAAGAAAAGAAAACGCGGGATCCGGCATAAGCCTGTAAAAAACTCTGTAAATATTATATCGAATATTATGAATTACGAATTTAATTTCTTCCTAACTTTAGTTAGTTAACCCATTTATAATTCAAATTAAATCTTTGATATGGCAACAAAAAAAGCGGCCGTAAAGAAAGCGGCAGCTAAAAAGTCCGCTCCGGCAAAAGCAGCGCCTAAAAAGGCAGCCCCTGTAAAAAAACAAGCAGCTAGCAAAGCTGCGGCAGCTCCCAAAAAAGCAGCTCCTAAAAAAGCAGCGGCAAAGAAAGCAGCTCCTAAAAAGAAAAGAAAAATCAATCCTGCATTATTGGTGCCACTTACTCCCAGTGCAGTGCTGGCTGCTGTGATCGGCAACAAACCTGCCTCCAGGCCCGACATTATCAAAAAAGTGTGGGCATACATTAAAAAGCAGGGACTTCAGGATGGCGTAAACAAACGCATGATCAACGCCGACGACAAACTCAAAGCATTATTTGGCGGTAAGTCGCAGGTGTCCATGTTCGACCTGGCTAAAATTGTGAGCAGCAACGTAAGTAAGTAAAAAACCACAATCTTTTATAAAAAGCTACCAGGAAGGATATCGGGGATATCTTTCCTGGTATTTGTATGGTGACATACACCATATAGTACCTGTTTTGCCTACTAGAGCCCCAGTTCCGCTACGGGTAACCTTTGCTACACCCATCTGCCCCGGGAGGATGTCAACAAAGTAAAACAGTTACTTTGCAGCATAATCTATTTTGTATGACATTAGAAGAAAGGTTAGCGCAATCTGAAACCCATGTATTTAAAACTGTTTTCCCGGAGAGCACCAATCATCATAACACCATGTTTGGAGGCAAGATATTGCTGATGATGACGGAAACCGCGTTTATGACCGCTACACGTTTCAGCAGGAAAAGTTTTGTAATTAAAAGCTGTGAGCAGGTAGAGTTTATTCACCCCGTTCCGGCTGCCTCTTTAGTTGAACTAATAGGCTATGTAGAAAAAGTGGGCAATACGAGCCTCCGCATTCATGTAGATATCTTTCTTGAAAAAATGCTGGAAGAAGGCAGGGAAAAGGTTGTCAGCGGCTCTTTTACTTTGGTGGCAATAAACGAGCACCACAAACCAGTAAAGATCATTTAACCTGTTTCAAGGATCGCCACCGGCACAAATATCCGCCACTTGTCAGAACAGTTGTTTAAAGCGTCATTCCACCATCAACCACAATCTCGGAACCGGTAAGAAAACCAGCTTCAGGGCTGGAAAGATAAGCGACCAGCTTTGCGATGTCTGCCGGGTCACCCATTTTCTTTAAAGGGATCTTATTTACCAGCTGTTCATTGATCTGCTCTAAAGTTGCTGCATCTAACCCGGCTTTTTTCATTACTTCTGTTGTATGAGGGCCGGGACTTATAATATTCACCCGGATATTTCTTGATGCCAGTTCTGCAGCCGCAGTTTTGGCTATGGAGTTGAGTGCGGCTTTGCTTGCCTGGTAAACAGAACTATTGGCGTGATAAGTGGACGCGACAATGGACGACAAGATCACTACCGAAGCCCCGTCATTCAACAAGGGTATTAACTTACTCAATGTAAAATAGGCTCCTCTGAAATTGATATTCATCACAGCATCAAAATTTTCAACCGAAGCATCGGCTATCAATCCAAGATGACCGGTGATACCTGCATTAATAAAAAGGATATCAATCTTGTCGAATCGCTCCCGGATTTCCTCTTTCAATTTTTCAATATCTTCCAAATTAGCCTGATCGGCTACAAAAGGTATTGAACCTGTTTCCGCAGCGGCCTTCTCCACCGCCTCCTTTCGTCTTCCGGTAATCAATACTGTTGCCTCCCGTGCAACCAGCTCTTTAGCAGCTGCTAAACCGATACCGCTGTTACCACCTGTAATTACCGCGACTTTGTTTTTTAATGTATGACTCATTGTATTTTTTTTACAAAGCTATCGGCTAAATGGTATACTTTTGTAACCAGTATCACAGAGTATACCAGCTTCTATTATGTCAATTACCAGGAACCAGGAAGAAGAGTTAAAAGCGTTGCAAGATACCCTTTATTTTCTCGGGGGTAAATGGCGCATACCCGTTATTAATTCGTTGTGCAATGGCAACAGGCGCTTTCGGGAAATTGAGCGCAGCATACCGGGCATTACCACGCGTATGTTGTCGAAGGAATTAAAAGATATGGAGCTGAACAAGCTGGTAAAAAGAACAGTATACCCCGACACGCCGGTTCTTGTAGAATATGAACCTACGGAATACTGCCGGACTTTTGGAGAGATCATTCAATCGATGATCAACTGGGGCAGGAAGCATCGCAAAACGATTTTACGGAAATCTTCCTGACGGCCCATCGGGTCACCGGACATACTGACTGGTTAAAGACCCCTCTGCCTTTAACAAAGCTTCAGGAGTTCCTTCAAATATAACCCGCCCACCCTTATGGCCTCCTTCGGGTCCCATATCAATGATCCAATCTGCATTTCTGATCACGCTTACGTTATGCTCAATAACAATTACGGTATTACCGGCATCTACCAACCGGTTCATAATTGCCAACAGGTGTTCAATATCCGACATATGCAGGCCTGTTGTGGGCTCATCCATCACATAAATACTTCCTTTTTTATGTAGCTCACTGGCCAGCTTTATCCGCTGGCATTCTCCGCCCGATAAAGTGCTTAAGGGTTGTCCCAGGCTCAGGTATTCCAATCCTACATCCATCATTGCCTTTAATTTTTTCCGGATTTCTTTTTGATCAAAGAAGCCGGATGCTTCTCTTACCGTCATATCCAGCACATCGGCTATCGATTTACCATCAACGCTGTAAGCCAACACAGTTTCCTTAAAACGCCGGCCCTGGCAGATTTCACAGGGTATTTTAATTCCATCCAGGAAAGCCAGGTCGGTATATACCACTCCGGCGCCCTGGCAGTTTTCGCAGGCACCCTCCGAATTAAAACTGAACAAGGATGCACTTACCTGGTTGCCTGAAGCAAATACTTTACGAACATCATCCATAATACCCGTATAGGTGGCGGGATTAGACCGGGTAGAAGTACCCACAGCCGATTGATTGATCACTATAGCATCGGGATGTTGCTGCAGGAAAGCATGGTGAATGAGAGAGCTTTTTCCTGATCCGGCCACACCGGTCACTACCGTGAGTACACCTGCCGGAATATTTACGTTTACGTGGTGCAGGTTATTGGCATGAGCATCAACGATGGGTAAAAGACCTGTAGCGGTACGAACCTCTTTTTTAACAACAGCGTCCTGCGTCATATATTGTCCCGTTAGTGTACCTGAATGCAACAGTCCGTCAAAGCTCCCTTCAAACATAATGGTCCCTCCCCTTTTGCCTGCATGTGGCCCTACATCTACAATATGATCCGCCACCTTTATAACATCAGGATCATGTTCTACCACGATTACGGTATTGCCCTTATCCCTTAATTTTTTCAACAGATCGGTGAGCCGGTGCACATCCCTGGGGTGCAATCCTACGCTGGGCTCATCAAAAATATACATTACATCTACCAGGCTACTACTCAGGTGCTTTACCATTTTGATACGCTGTGATTCTCCACCCGAGAGTGTGCTGGTTTCGCGGTCGAGGCTCAGGTAGTCGAGGCCTATATCTACCAGGTGCTGTAATCTCTCTTTCAAAGTATGCAGCATGGGACCTGCGAGAGGTTCATCAATATTTTTTAGAATGCTGATTAATTCCGTCACTTCCAAAGCAGCTAATTCTGCTATATTTTTTCCTTCGATCCTGCAATTGAGGACGGCCTGGTTTAACCGGGCTCCTTTGCAAAGCGGACATTCCTGCAATCCGATATAGGGCGCCACCCGTTTTTGGGTACGCTCCGACATTGTTTTAAGATCACGCTTAATAAACGCCTTGGTGAACTTTTCAATAATGCCCTGGTAGGTCACATTCATTTCACCACCGCCAAAAGCCATTTTAACTTTAAGCGGTTTGCTGTATAGTAATAAGTCCATTTCTTCAGCTGAATAATCACGCAGCTTCTTATCATTATCAAACAATCCCGATCCCTGGTACATCGTATTTTCCCAGGTGGCAAACACAGGTACCTGAACAGCGCCTTCATTCAAAGATTTATCTTTATCTAAAAAAGAGTCTGCCTTTACGCCCATCTTTTTGCCGAGGCCGCTGCATTGGGGACACATACCTTCGGGATCATTAAAAGAAAATACATTTGAGTTACCAACGAAAGGCTTTCCCACCCTGGAGTACAACAACCGCAATACAGGAGCGATATCGGTAATAGTACCAACAGTTGAATGATACCCTCCCCCTAACCGCTTCTGGTCTACTACAATCGGCATGCTTAAATTCTCAATGGCATCGGCATGTGGTGGTGCATACCGCGGCAGGAAGTTACGTACAAACATGGTGAAATTCTCGTACAGCTGGCGCTGTGCTTCGGACGCAATTGTATCAAACACAATGGATGATTTACCAGAACCCGATACGCCGGTGAAGATCGTGATCTTTTGTTTGGGTATGCTTAGCGATATATTGCGAAGATTGTTTTCACGGGCACCTTTTATATGTATAAAACCTTTATCCATTTGTCAGCTGTATTGATGAGTCGTTTAGAGTAAAAAAAAGGGCATGCAAAATAGGTTATTTTTTTGACCGGGGCGAAATTTTTGTTGCCAACCAGAAGATTAATATATCGCCGCTGCGCATAGTGGTTCGATGCGGTGTTTAGCTGAAGCATAACCCCTGCAACTATAGGGTTAACGGAACCATTTATTTTTCCTGATTGGAAAGACGAATAGAAGCGGGGTTCATCGAAATCGACGGATAGCCGCTCGCGCGGCATAGACGTTAATTTTTTATGCAATACATCTATAAAGAGGTAGTGCCTCCGGCACTATTTCTCTTACATGCTGCCGTTTGCGATGCAATTTACAGATCTCAAACATTTTATGTCTTTGTTTTTAAGAAATACTTTAAAAGGTTTTAGCTGAAAAGTCTTTATCCTGCAGGGACAACTTATTTTGGCCCATCATATTGGCAAATGTTTGGCGTGCCATAGGTACGCCACCGCTGATCCATTAATTTAGTTCGTTATTGCCATTGATTTGCCATGCGGCTAATCCTGCTTCCAAATTATGCTTCTGAATCAACACTAAGCTTCGACTTTTTTGATAAACAGCTGGTCCGGAATATCGCCAAAAACAAATTCCGTCACCTGGCATAACCACAGCGTTTGATTGATCTCTTTCCCATTATATTCTTTTAAGAAATAGTAACCGCCACCAATGTAAGGCTCACATTTTTCTGTTAGCACCAACCGGTCAGATCCCTGAAAATACGCACGATCAATATAAAGCAACACTTCATTTTCGTTACCTGCAATGAAGTCCAGCATCGCATCTGCCCCTTCTACCATCTGAAGGTCGCCCATACTACGCCCTGCTCGATGTATCCGGGTAAGTCAATATACCAATCTTTACCGGTCCTTATAAACTTATACTGCTCCATTCTGTGTATTAAATCTCTTTTTGTTTCAATTAATCCCAATAGCTCTTGCCACGCTGCCCTCATTCACTTTATAAACAGTTTCAACAGGTACTTGCAGCTGATCCCATGTTCCGCTATCAGCATATACCTTTTGTTGTTTTACGAACCCGGTCAGGTCTTCAATCTTTTTAATCTGCTGTTGTCCGAACCGCTTCAACACTTCACCTTTCATACCAAGCTGGATTGCCCTTCGTGCCAGTTTTCCACCAGCCGGGTCATGATCGGGATCCCACTGAAGCCGGACTTCTTTTTCGTTCAGCTCTTTTCGCCATTCCTCCCGGCTGACATAATGCGTATCACTAAAAGACGAAAAAACGGCCTGCTGCAGAATCGCTTCAAAATCCTCCCGGCTGATCCAGATCGCTAATACCCGCTCCTGGTTGGGCTTGGAGGCCCACCCGCAGCGATACATCATCCAGAGAAAATTAGGTTTGATCCAGGACATCCGGTTATAACTATAATAAACACCTCCTAACTTTTGATGTTCGACAGCATAATCTGCTATGGCATGGCTATACGCCTGGTATACAACTATATCGCTGTTATCCTGATAGGCTATTATGTGTTGTCCTTGCAGGGGCAGCCGTTTAATGGAGTTATTATACAATTCAGTTATGATCACTTACATTTTTTTAAAACCACCAGGGTTCTTCATTAAAATAAACATCGAGTTCGGTAAAGTCTCCTGCCCTGTCACAATCTTTTACGTATTTTAGTGCTCTTTGAGCCAACTCTGAAGTTTGGCTTTCAAGGAAAGCTATCGTTTTATCCACCCCTGCAAACATCATCAGCTGGATATCGATTCCGCAATAGCTGTCAAAATCAGTCTCTTTCACCTCCCATATTTTTAAACAGTCTTCTACCTGATTGTGTTGGCCTAACAAATAGCAGGCTAACATTAGGTCTTCTATGCTGATCTCATTTTCAGGCTCTTTTCTGAGCCTGGTAAACCCATCCAGTAAAACCGTGGTAAACTGCCTGTGCTGGCTTGTCTTAAAATATCTAACCAACTCCTTTCTTAACATAGCATTTACCGAAATATCAATAAGCGCTTGTTTTGTTACCGAGTTATTTTTTTCACAAGCATTTAAAAGCACTTCTATACTTTTTCTCAGGTCACTATTGTTGATCGCATCTTTCATTCGTTTTCTCAAGATAGTTAGTTTCACTTACACAGCTACGCATCTCTTAAATTAAAAATCACCCCCTGAATTAGGTATCCGTCACAGTTACTCAGCACCCAGCAAATGGCTAGCTTTATAGTAACTAAACCAATCAAAATGAGCTCTTTTAAATACGCTGCAAAAAATGCGGCGCCGATATATGAATCGGTGGTCAATAATAAGGGTAAAAAAATCATCAACAAAATACTGATGGGCACTTATGTAACCCTGCTGGAGCAGCAGGGCAACTGGTGCAGGGTTGCCACGGCGGGTCCCGATGGTTGGATGCATTCAGACAATCTCACCGATCATATGGGACTCAAGATCTTCTTCCTGGATGTGGGCCAGGGAGACGGCGTGCTGATCGAAATTGGTAATTACCGGATCCTGATCGATGCGGGTCCTGACAACAGCATGTATAGCTATTTAACAAAATGGCAGTTCAAGTACCTGCTCGATGATCACAAAAAGATCCATATTGATTATGTAATCATCAGCCATTTTGATACCGATCATTATAAAGGTATTATCAAAATCCTGGAGGATACCCGCTTTACCTTTGGCACATTAATACACCCTGGTATACTGAAGTTTGCCACCAAAGACAATCCATACAACACCGGTCTGGGCAACACCATAAAACAATCAGGAAAAACGATTCTCACCCATGTGTTTGACGACTTGCTCCACATCAATGAAGCGCAACCTTTTAACCGGGATATTTCCAATTTTATAGAGGCCTTACTTAAAGCGAATAGCGAGGGAAGAATAATGGCCACCCAAAGATATGGGCAAGGCGCTTTTATACTTAATAAAACAATTGAAGGAAAACCTTTTAGCATGGAAGTGCTGGCGCCCTTTATGGAAAACACGCCCAATGGAAAAGGTTTTATGTATTGGAAAGACGATGGTAAAACCATTAACGGTCATAGCCTGGTGATCAAGCTTCGTTTTGGCAACAGAACCGTTTTGCTCGGTGGTGACCTGAATACCCTTTCGCAGGAATACCTGATAGCCCAATACGGGAGTAACAACCCGTTTGAAGTAGATGTGGCTAAGTCCTGTCACCACGGCGCTTCCGATTTTACTGAAAAGTTCATGCAGATGGTAAACCCCTATGCTACTGTTATTTCATCGGGTGACAATGAAGGATACAGCCATCCCAGGGCTGATGCAATAGGTTGTGCAGGTAAATACTCCAAAAGCAGGCGGCCCCTGGTATATTCTACCGAGCTGGCCCGGTCTACAGATCTCAGCAGCAACAAAATACTCTTTGGCATGATCAACCTCCGGTGTAACGGTTCGGATATCTTTATGAGCCAGATGAAGGAACAGAAAAATGATGCAGATCTCTGGGACGCCTACGAAGTTATGTAAAGGATACAGGTTGCTTTTCTGATCAGCCATTTTACCCCTTTGATGCGTTTGGCTGGTGAAATAATTCGGGGCATGCTATTTGTTTGTTCATTCAGAAAACTATGGCAAGCTCAAAAACAAAAACCAATAAATTGGGCGTTAAAAATTCCCTGGTGAACAATATCAACGCGCGTAAGGAAAAAGGTGTAAGCAGAAGTAAAGCTGATTCTACGATCAGTAAAAAAGCCTACGAAGACATGCAAACCCAATGGAGCCGTAAAAAGAAAAGCGAATAATGGTATGGTATCGTCACTCAGCCTGTAATTTGCAAGGCTGCTTCTTCACCGGTGTTAATAGCTCCTTCCATAAAACCCTGCCAATCGGCCAGGTGCTCACCGGCAAAATAGGTATGCCTGAAGGGTTCACTCAGTATAGGTCTTAACGAAAACCATTGCCCCGGGCCGTATAATGCATAAGCACCTTTTGAAATGGCATCATTACCCCAGTAATAATTCACCTGTTTACGCATCAGAGAGGCGGCGTCCTTCGCCAGCGGCCGCAGGGTTTCAGCTATTGCACGGGCATTGACCACATCATTTTGGTTCGATATTACCGCGGCCTTATCTCCTATACTATATGAAATCAGCACTCCTGCTGATCCCGGCTGTCCCTTTGTAGCATGATAAAAATAATGAGGCAACTGATCTGTAATCATATCAAATCCATCTTCCTTCCAAAACCGCTGCTCAAATAACATTGCATGCTTATTGATGCGCGCATATTGCAGGGCATTAATAGCCTGTAATTTTTCAGGTGGCAAACCAGGTGTCCAGTTAATTTTTGATATAGCAAACGTAGGTATCGTGCAAATTAATTTATCGGCAGTGAATTGCCGGCCATTAGCACAGGTTACAGTTACTTTATCTGTCTGTTCTACACTGGTTACCGTGCAACCCAACAAGATATTCTCCCGTCCGATAGCATCTGCAAGCCTGATCGCTAATTGCTGGTTACCTCCTTTTATTTTCAAATCCATTTCGTTCTTCTCGCTGCTTTCAGCATACTCTGCTAAGGCAGCAAAAGCCGATACCTGCCGGATACTCTCGCCAAAATCGGTGCTATCCAGCAGTTCCCTGATCTCCAGGTCTCTGCCACTACAACCATTATTAACCAGGTAACGCCACCAGTCGTACCGGTCTAATTGCTGTTTATCCTGCTCGCCTAATTGAGCATAACCCTTTATCAGCTGCTCCCATTTTTTGTTCCAGGTTTCGCTAAAATCCCAGCTTCCTGCGGGCGTATAAGCGCCTTTATAGATCAGGTGCGTATTCATTTGATTATTGACCAAATCCAGCTTAAACTCACCACATAGTTCCCTGATGCGGCTATGCGAGTTACCGATCCACTCGCCTCCCAATTCAATGGTGAGCTGATCGGATACCTGATGTGAAAATACACGCCCTCCTATCCTGTCCCTTGATTCCAGTACAATAACCGCATATCCCTTTTGCTTCAGTGCATAGGCGGCGGAAAGACCGGCCAGGCCCGCACCTATACATATAACTACCCGTTTCTTTGCAAGTGTTGCAATCGCACCTGAATAGTTTTGAACAATAATCCCGGCTGAAAGTAAAGCAGATTTTTTAATGAAGTTCCGGCGTGATAGCATGGTAAAAAGTTTCATTGCAAAAATGACACAACTTAGACTGCCTTTTTATACCTATTTCTAGGGATGTATCCTCTTACTGCCGGGATAACAGTATAAAAAAAAGCTGCCCGGGGCAGCTTTGTATCTGTTTATTTAAAAACTTATTCTGAAGGCAGCGCGGACAGGTTAATAATTGGAGCCGGCTCCACCGGCATTTGAAAACTGGTATTACTGCCTGGTCCGTATCCATCACTAAAGTATCCGTCATGCCTCATGAAGAATTTTCCGTTTTCTATACCACCCTGATAATCCTGGCGCGTGCCTGCCTTGGCCATGCCATCGGGAATAAAAGTAGCAGAGGTAGCAGATATCCACGATCCGGAAGTATCGCTGCTTTTAAACCAGCAGTTGCCGTAATACGCTTTCCTTTGCAAAAAGCCTTGTTCCGGATTAAAATTCTCTAAAAAAGATCCGGGGCTGCTTACATAGCTTGTAGTCAAAGGTCTTTTGAAGGTTGCGATAAATTTCCATGCACCAACCTCGGGCGCATAGAACCATGCGGAATATAAAGTATTCCCCGCCCCGTCGGGAACTATTTTAGTGAGAAAACCATATTTATTCCCGGGCAGCCACATTGCATTGAATTTAGCATTGGCACCGGTGCCCTCTCCACTAAAACTCCCTCCATCTACACCTGCGCCTTTACTCACCAAAACCACTCCCCCGTTCGACATATCTGAGGGATTCCATACAGAAAAAAGAACCCTTCTTTCCGTGGCGCTGTTTACTTGCATCCCCATGTATCCGCCTGAAAATCCGTTAGACATAAAATAAGATCCTATCGGGTCGTAGCCAGCCGGTACAGTAACAGTATGATACATCCATTGAAAATTTCCTGAAGGCTTCGTATAAGAAAGGTTAAGCGAGCAACCCCTGCGTACCCAATAATAACCGGCACCTGGCGTTGATGAAGGAGCTGAAGCATACACCAGTGAGCTTGCTGCGTCTCCTCCTATCATTACTGCGGTAACATCAGCAACCGTACTTCCAGACCTCGACATACCCTGGATATCCAATTTTAAATATCCGGTATCTGTAATAGTTACTGTTCCGAAATAATAATCAGCTTCCGTATTGCCTGACACCGACTTCGTAAATGACTGACCATTTATTGACAGCTTGATGGAGCTGGTACCGCTGGCTACCTTAGCCCTAATTCCCACATTGAGTGCTCCGGTTGTTTTTACCTTGAAATAGGTACTGATAACGGTGGACAGATAAACCCAGTTAGAAATACCATAGGGCGAATAATGATTGATCCTGGCACCATTGGCAGCGCCGGCAGTGATATACGAATTACCGCCTGTAGGTATGGCTGTGGGTATCCTGGAATCGGCAACACTCCGGGAAAGTGTATTTTCACTTTGTAATATTGCTGCTGGGCTACTTGTTGACTTCTTGGAGCAAGCACAAAAAGATAATAAAAAAAGCAACAGGCAAGCATTCGTTTTTCTCATTTTTGTTTGATTTAAGATTTATAGAATTAAAAACTATCAGGAAGAATTCTCAGCACGACATCTTTTGAATAAAGATTCAAATCGGCAGCTACCCCCGCATGGTTCTGCCAGGTTGCTATCCGGAAGACCATTTCTACTCAGGTGAATATAACAATCATATGAAGGTGCTATATGGTGCTATCTTAAAACAAAAAGGGGGAATTCATAAACGGAAATGCAACAATATGGTTTTCAATATTGTTTTTCTTCGATAAATAGTTACATCCGTTGATGATATTTTATGGCTGATTAGCAGCAGGAATTATACACTTTTGCTTATAGCGGTTAAGTGTATGGGGACTGAGCGTTTGCAATAATTTCGCAGATAATAAGGGCTGGTTTACTTCGGCTAATACCAATCCCAGGCAAGCCCTTACAAATACAGGATACTTTCTCGTCAATTGTATCATTAGTTTTTTTTCTTCATAGGTCAGCCTGTCCACTAATATCTTAAACTTCGCCAAGGTGATTTTAAGCAGCGGTTCGGGTTGTTTTTGAAACAGCAGGATCATATCTGCAATTTGCAGGTATGAGATTACGTCTTTCGAAATAGGATTAGGTTGCATTAAAAAGGTAACCAGATAGTCTTTGGTTTCTATGGGCGACAACCGCCGTGGGCCTGATATATAAATATGCCTGTGGGTGCTGATCGCCAGCTCCGCCATCATATCGCTATCGAGCAGATACCAGGAAGATGCCTGGTATTCCGCAAGAATCGGTTTAACCAATGCTGCTGCTTCTTTATATTCCCAATCGCCCTCCAACTGGTTCAAGGTGCTTACCAGCCTTCTTTTGAAGGCAATGTCACGGTCGTCAGTTAGCATGTAAAACAAATTTAGATCATAAGATAAAATAATTTTGTGAAAATGAAGCCGGGAGGAGTATTTAGCCCGCCGGTGTTTGCTAATACGCCACTGCATAATCTTTTGGAAACGGCTTACCCGACCAGGCCTTCAACTGCGTCCACTCGGCAAAGGGCGCCGACCAGAAGGTATCAGAGGCGGGGAGACCCAATGCAAGAAATACCAGCGAGGTTACATACATGCTGCCGGTATTGGAATAATAATCTGCCAGACCTGCCTGCTTGTCTCCTACCAAACCCAGTGTAAGCCAACCAGACCGGGTAAAAGTAGTGGGTATAAACATGCGTTTCATTACCCTGGTAAGCGCGCTACGCACCTGGGCCGGTGTTATTTCCTGTGGAAGGTGCTGTTCCAAAGCCAGCTTTACCAAAGGTTGGAATGCCCCTACCCTGTAAGTAGATGAACGGCCTACCACCAGGTAAGATCCTTCGGGCGATATATAACGCTCCTGGAAGGATGCATAGCGCTGCATGCGCTTATAAGCGGTTTCATATTCTTTTGCCTTACGACGGCCATGCGCCACATTTACCCTGAGCACATCTACCAGCATGGGATGCATTACAAACCCGTTGTAATGATCGAAATGAAACTGATCGCCGTCGCTGTACCAGCCATCACCCACATACCATTGGTTTACCTGATCAATAGCATTATCTATTCTTGATGCCTCGATATCTTCTCCAATGCTTAGCAGAAAGCTTTCAATAATGGCCGCAAATAATAACCAGTTGCTTTTAAAAGGTTTGATCCGGCGAATCGTTTTAAACTCATGTATATATTGACGCCTGGTATTCTCATTCAACGGCTTCCATAACACATCGGGTGCATATAAAAATGCCTGTGCTATATGGGCAGCATCTACCAGCGGCTGAGCGGTTTTTCCATCTCCCCAGAACAAATAATCCGGGCTTTGCGGATCTACCGAATGCGCCAGGCTCTCCTGCGTTTGTTTTAATAAACGGGCGCGTACCTTACCTTCTGCCGTATCATCAACGGGCAGAGCCAGGAAGGGTGCTATGCCTCCTGTCAGCCGGCCAAATGCCTCCATATAAGCCACCTGCTTGTTACGACCATCCCAGGTAGCGCTATATTCTACCGGCATATTCTTTCGCAATTGCCCTTTACTCATATTAGACAATACCGGGGTTGCAATTTTATCAAGCAATGCCACCCAATAAGCCCTGTCGCCTGCTGTACCTCCCGGCGCGTTATCAATGTCCTTATCAGCAGCTCCGATCCTGGTAAAAGGCAGGGAGCTGGCTAAACCCACTAACGACGACCACTTTAAAAAATTCCTTCTTTGCATATCCGGCATTTATTTTTTAAAAGGATTGAAATAGTTGATCCTTTCATTATTGTATAATAAAAAATGTTGTTTTAAGTTTTGAGCAAAGGACGTATAGCTCTTTTTATCATTGCTGCTCCAGGCTGTTTCAGCCAGCGCAGCTATCCTGGGATAAAGCATATAATCGAGCCGGTAATTATCAGCGATCGTTTCCGTCCACACATTAGCCTGCACACCCAATATTTGTTTTTGATTGCTGCTGTTCACACCCGGCAGATTAGCGGCTTTAAAGTCATACACATCCTGTAATCCACTGTATGCTTTATTCCATTTCCGTCCTAAGGAATGCGTACTATCCTGTACAAAATCGAAATAAAAAGGAATACGCGGACAAAGTACCGTTTGATAGCCCTTATCCAGGGTGGTTTGCAGCTGTTGCGGTTTATCATGACGCCACCAGAAAACGATGGTTTCCTTTTTGGGTAAATTCATACCGGCCACTTCATCCCAGGCCAGCAGCTTGGCATTCATAGCATACACAGAATCAGCCATACGCTGCATAAAATATTGCTCTACCTCCTGAACTGTCTTCAGTCGTTTACGGGCCATCAGGCTTTTTACATCCGGATCAGCCAGCCATTTATCATTTCCAAAACTCACTTCGTCTCCACCCAGGTGTAACATACCTGCAGGAAATAAAGCATTTACCTCCCTCAGTATATCCGTCAGGTAACTATATGTACTTTCTTTACCAGGGTGAAAAGTAAACTCTGGATGCTTTTCACTGCCACCCCCGCTGAACTGCGGGTAGGCATTGTTGGCAGCGGTTGCATGACCCGGCATATCAATTTCAGGGATCACGGTTATATGTCGCTCTGCTGCGTACTGCACAATTTCGGCAACCTGTTCCTGTGTGTAAAACTGCGCCGGTGCATACGGGTTGGTGTAAGAGCCTATGCCGCCTACCAGCGCCAGTCTCGGATAGCTTTTAATTTCGATCCGCCAGGCGGGTTCATCTGTAAGATGCCAGTGAAAACGGTTTAACTTATAAAAGGCCATCCAGTTTAATATAAACTTTACCTTATCCGCTCCAAAAAAATGTCTCGATTCATCCAGCATCAACCCGCGCCAACTATAAGCGGGTCTGTCTTCAATATTCCAGCATTGTACCAACAGGTTGTCCTGGCTGCTTTTTGCTGATGAGGTTAATTGCAGCAAGGAAATAACTCCGTAAAAAACCGCCTGGTTGCCTGCTCCGGAGATATGAATTTCCCTGGCATTCATCTCCAGCTGATACGATTCTGCTCCGGCCTTTTTTGACAAGGACAACCTGATATGAGGGCTTTTAGCCTTTGCCTGAATTGCCAGGGCAATTTTGTTTTGCGATAACAGCTGCTTTTGTAAATAACGGGCGGCGGGCAATAAAGATTCGTCATCTACCACAATGGCAGTACTCTTGTTCAGCTTAAAAAAAGCAGGCACTTCGGTTGACGCTGACGGTTGAGGTATAACGGGGCAAATATGCTGAGCGTTGGCTCCTACCTGAAACAGGGCTAACAAAAGAGCAGCGATCCATTTAATTCTCATGAGCTATTTATTTATGAAACCTATTCTAAAATCAGTTCAATAACCGGAACAAGCGAATCAGGCTTCTGTACCGGCAATTGCAACATCACATCGTTCTCGCCAGAAGTTTCTGTAGTATGTCCACCCGATTTTGTATTAGTAGAGAACCTGATCTCCGATCCGTCCTGTAATAGCTGGGCATATTTAAACCGGCCTTTATAACCTTCCAATAGCAAGGTTTTAAAGGGCCACTCCAATACATGAATGTATAAACGCTTCGTTGATGCATTATAGGTCAATATGGAATTAGCCGGTTTTTTAAATTGCTCCGGGGCTTCGGTACAGCCATAAACGGCAGGACTATTATACTTCATCCATTTCCCCAGGGCTGCCAGCCTTTCGCTTGCTCTTTCATCAAAATTCCCCCGTGCTGTTGGGCCCACATTCAATAAAAGATTACCACCCTTACTTACTGTTTCTGCCAGCATTACTACCAGTTGTTCCGGACTTTTCCAGGAATACTCATCCCTGAAATAGCCCCAGGAGCCCGAAAAAGTCTGACAGGTTTCCCAGGGCACTTTTTGACCGTTTACCTTCACCCATTCTTTCGGCATAAATTGTTCGGGAGTTTTATAGTCCCAGCCCCAGGTGGTTTCATTCAGATCGAGCCGGTCATTCACAATAATCTCCGGTTGTAGTTTGCGAACCAATTTCAAAAGATTTTCCGAATCCCACTCGTTACGCCCCTTACCTGCATAAGAGAAATCAAAAAACAGCTGATCTATTTTCCCGTATTTTGTCAGCAGCTCAGTTACCTGGTTTCTCATATACTCCTGGTACCGGCGCATATCCCTTCCTGCATTGGCCTTTTCACGCTCTTCCTTGGTTACAGGAGTAGGCGGATGCCCTCCGTCATAAACGAAGTCGGGATGATGCCAATCTATTAGGGAATAATAAAACCCGATACGTATTCCCTCCGCCCTGAATGCATCAACAAAAGATTTCAGCAGGTCTTTCTTATAGGGAGTGTTGGTGACTTTATAGTCGGTAAATTTACTGTCCCACAAGCAGAATCCTTCATGGTGCTTGGTAGTCAGCACTACATATTTCATTCCCGCTGCTTTGGCTTCTTTGGCCCATTGCGCAGGATCAAACATATCCGGATTAAAATAATCAAAATACTTTCTGTAGTTTTCAGGAGTGATGCGCTCCCTGTTTTGTACCCATTCGTGGCGGGCGGGCAATGCATACAGGCCCCAGTGAATAAACATTCCGAAACGGTCATGTGTCCACCATTGCATTCGCTTCTCTTTATCAGCAGCCGTTTCGCGCGCCCAGGTTGGCGCAGATGATTGAGCGCTACCCGCATATTGAATAAAAAGGAATATAAGAACCAGTTTTAGCTTAACCAGTACAACAGGCAATTTTTTCATTCTGGTGATTTAAAAATAAAGTAATAAAAACAGCATGCACTCAACTGCTGCTACATATGGGCTTTTTCCAACTCCCTGGCATCTATCTTTCCCGGCTTTGTATCTATTTTAATTACAAACGGGTCTTTACTGATAAAATCGGCCGGAAGCGAGATATCAAAATAAACATTTTTATCAAGATCGATACCAATATTGGTAAACTTCATTTTTAAAGCAGCCTTACTTGCCAACAAACCCGCCCGTGTTGGTATATGGGTAGCTGTTCTCGGAATTTTTATCCTTACCAGGTTGTTAACAGGGCGATTAAAAACCGTTAGGTACAAAGCAGTTCCTTTTTGTGTGTAGTAGCCGTAGGGAGACGGTTCTAAGGGCGCATGAGTAACACCATATACAGCTTCACTGTTCCATTTCATCCAGTCGCCTATTTCTTTAGCCAGCTTGTTTTCGCCTGTATGCATTTGCCCGTTGCCATCAGGTCCGAAGTTTAATACAAAATTGCCGCCCATTGATACAGATTGCATCAGCATATCAAGCAGATCGTAAGAGGTTTTAGTATAAAATTGCGACCAGTCTTTGATATATCCCCATCCATTAGGCGGTATGGTCATCACACAATCCCAGTCGTTACCATTTAACCACTCGTATTTTGCAGGCAGCTTTCGCTCCCATCCCTGTTCATAGTCGCCCAGCAGATCTCCGTTTGAGTCAAAATGTCTTTTCCCATATTCATCATTTCTAAAACGGCTGCCTATGATCAGGCCCGGATGGGCCGCCCTCAGGTCCTTTTCAAGCTGGTAGGTGTATTGGTATGCATCAATCCAGGATTTGTCCCAGGTACCGTCGAACCAGAATCCTTTCATCTGAGGGTAGTTATCCATCAACTCAAATAGTTGGTTGCGTGTAAAAGTCAGAAAACGATTATAGGATTCTTTTTCTGCTTCTGTTTTAGGTGTTGAACTTCTGTAATCTTTATTATTCCAGTCGATGATTGAAAAATAAAGATACACATCGATTCCTTCGGCAGTATATGCATCTACCAATTGTTTGATGATATCTTTTTTATAAGGTGTTTGTGCAATAGTATAGCTGGTATACTTACTGGGCCATAAGCAAAAGCCATCATGATGCTTGGTGGTGATGATCATATAGCGGGCACCCATTTGCTTTGCCTGGCTGGCCCACCGTTTCGCATCAAAATTTTTAGGATTGAACTGCCTATAGAGATTATCGTAGGTCTGTTGCCAGTTGGGAGGTGCGGTATTGCCCGACCATACTCTTATCCATTCGGAAGCAGTAGGCGCCTTTACGCCATTCCATTCCCCACCTGCAATAGCGTAAACACCCCAATGTATAAACTGTCCGAGGCCATATTCGCGAAACCGCTGCATGTCGGCATCGGTACGCTTTCCCGGGTTTAGCGGGCCATACTTTAAATCTATCCGGGTTTTCGGTTTTTCTTTAGGGCCTGTCCATGATTGACCCTGCGCACCTGCATAAGAAACGACAATCAGTAAGGTAGCCGCTATTTTTAAAAAAGTTCTTTTCATCTTAATTATTTATGATTGGGCTTAATTGCCGGAATAGTTATAAGTACCAGTCTTTATATCGTTTCAGCGCTTCAAGATAATAATAATCGGCATAAATCAATGGCACGTCCACCTCTGAATTAGACGGCAAAGCGCCGGTGCTGTGCTTCAACAAAAAGCCACCGTTCTCGCCCACTCTGGCCTTATATTTTTCGCCTGATAACGATACGATCATTTCCTTTGCATTACTAATATAGCTGTCTCTTTCCGCTCCTTTGGTGTATTGGCCCAGCTCTAATAAGGCCGAAGCAATCACGGCGCCCGCAGAAGCGTCTTTTTTTGCATGAGGAATATAAGGTGCATCAAAGTCCCAATAGGGTATTTTGTCTTTAGGTAGGTTGGGATGATTCAATATAAAGCCGGCTACTTTCCTTGCATGATCCAGGTAACGCCGGTCTTTTGAGAAACGGTACATCATTACATAGCCATACAATCCCCATCCCTGTCCGCGCGACCATGCCGAGCAGTCGGCTGCACCCTGCCAGGTAGCTTTGCGAATAACAGCACCCGTTTCCATGTTATAGTCTATAACATGATAAGAACTGAAATCAGGTCTGAAATGATGTTGAAGTGTTGTATTGGAGTGGGTTACTGCAATGTCTTTATATTTTGCATCGCCCCCGTTAAGGCTTGTCCAGTACAGGAGCTCCAGGTTCATCATATTATCTATAATTACAGGGCCTTTAAAATACTGGTTGGTATTCCATGACTGTATCACTTTTGCCGACGGCCGGTACCGGCTCGCCAATGCTGCTGCAGACTGGATAATAATATCTTTGTAAGTTTCATTCTTGGTTATACGATATGCATTGCCAAAACTGCAGTACATCATAAAACCTAGGTCGTGGTTACCGGTGTAGGTTTTATTTGGCTCAATTACTTTCAAAGTCCGTTCAGCCTCGCTTTTAATAACCGGGTCGCCGGTTTGCTCATAAATATACCAGAGAGATCCGGGATAGAAACCGGTACACCACCAGGTACGCTGGTAAGCTATAAATTTTTTATTCTTCTCGTCGTAAGACTGGGGCATTTTGTCCTGCGGCACCTGCTTCATCATGTACCTGTACTGAGAGTCGGCAAAAGCGAAGTTATCTTTTACCAGCTTTGCCATATCAACATTTTCCTTCTTTTGAGCCATTACATCAAACTCACTCAATTGAGCAATTACCAACAACGCAAAAAAACATACTTTTTTCATAAACACTTATCTATTTGAATAATCCTACGCACATTTTACATTGTCTTTTTCGCGCCCGGATTTTAAAAAAACTATATAATCAGAGCCTGTTTAACTGCAGCCGCCTTTTACCAGTATCACTTACTACTGCAGCTTCAACAGGCTCTTTGGTTAATGCTATTTTTTTGAAATGATGAGAGAACTGGTTTTATCATTAAAGCTTGCAGGAAGGCAGGATACATTAACAGCGCCGGTGGCGGTATAAGTAGCCCCCCTGTAATTATCATCATCATACAATGTCACCTTCAGGTCTGCCGGTACTTTCAGGCTGGAAATATCGTTATTGGTGATGCCGGCCGCTACCAGGTCTGCCGTAGTATAGCCTCCAATCCCAAGCGTTATGTTATATCCGCCATAAGAACAATGCTTATAAAAATTCACCGTAGATGAAGTTGAAGATTTGGCAGGCACAAATATCAACGATGAAAGTTTATCATTAAATGCGTTAGATTGAAGACAACTGGAGCTGCCATCGGCAAGCGTAACAGTAGTTCCTGAAAAATTGTCACCGTCAAAAAGTATAGCAGTGGTACCGATAGGAAGCGACACAGACGATGCATCGTTATCGGTTAATCCTTTTGCTACCAATTCAGCAGTAGTATAAGAGCCAAAAGGCAGGGAAACTTTATAGCCTCCATAGCTACAATTCTGATACAGTACCAAAGTGTCTATGATTTGCGGAATATCATTCACAAATTTAAAGGCATAGGATTTTGTGTGCAAATTTCCGTTGGCCAATATTAACCGGATATTGAGATTGTAATCGATAGTACCCTTTATTCGAAAATCATTGATATTGCAAACCACCCTGAAGCTATCATTATTAATGGTAGGCACCGCCCATTGTACCGAATTATGATCGGTGTTATTGGCAGTAACCGGATCAAAATACAACAAAGCATGTGGGGCCGTATGAGAGCTGGTATATTTACCGCTAATAGTAATAGTGCCGGCAGTAGTATTTACATCAAACTGTTTTAGTACAATGTTTGCCGAACTGCTGGTATAAAAAGTGCCTCCCGATGCAGGCTGAAAGACCTCGTTCTTATCCAGTATTGCACAATCGCCATAACTTAAAAAAGTTGCCGAGTAGCCAAAGGTACTGTTGCCCGATCCCATAAGGCTGGTTCCCAATGATGGTTTTTCAGAAGTATATTTCTCTTCATCATGCGGTAAATTTAAACCATGGCCCAGTTCATGAAGCATACCGCCCATTAACGTAGATACCTGTGAAGCATTTCCAAGATTGGCCACGCTCAAACCCGCGTGGTCTACGGCAAAGCAATTTTTGCCCCACCCGTAATAGGGCTGATCGAAAACATCAGTACGTTTGGGCAACAGGATCAGTGTATGATTATTACTACTGAACTCGGAAGGATGGGACGCCTTGTACACATTAATTTCATTAATGATTTTAGCAGCCGATACCGAAGCAGAATAAGGATAAGATGCCTGCCCTTCCTGTGCATAAATAGTGATGAGCCTTACTTTATTGGTTGCAGAATCCAGCGGCAATCCAAAAGTTTTTTCACCAAAGCCATTCCTGTTCATTTCAGACTTAACCCAGTTTTGAAAATAGATCAGGTATTCGCTTACCCGCGTTTTGTAGTCACTGGGCGCCGGATTATCGGTAGGTATAAAATAGACGACGTTAAGATTGACAGGGTTGGTTACAAACCCCGCTGTATTCACCGCCCTCGCTGTTGTTTCGACAGACTTATCAGAAGCCGGTGCTTCATATTTTTTGCAACCGTAGGTACCGGTAGCCAAAAGTGCGTAAAAACCAAAAACTGTGATCATTTGTTTAGCCATGAGAGTTGATTTTTATTATGAAGAAATAATTAACGACAATTGGCAATACACACTATTTATCCGGCCACCCAGGATTCTGAGGTTTCAAATTAGGGTTCAATAACAGATCTTCTAAAGGAATAGGAAACAGATACTGCCGATCGTTAAACACCCGGTTACGACCTGGCAGGGTTTTTTGATAGGGCTCTATATATCCATTTTCATTCAAATAAATATCCGTACCGATACGTAGTGTTGGATACTCAGACTGAACGAACTTCATTCCCAGCACGGGAATATTCAAAAATTTGCCGGCCTTCCAGCGCATTAAATCATCCCAACGGGTATCTTCCGCTACCATTTCTATTCTTCTTTCCCTTCTGATCTCCCGTAACAATGGTGAAGGTGTATAGCCGCAATATTGTGAATAGGCAGCATCCAGCTCAGGGTCGTTAGGTACATTAGCTACCTGTAAAGCGGGCATTCCCACCCGGGCTCTGATAGCGTTGATAGTCTGGTCAATAACCGTTTGACTGGCTTCACCCAATTCAGCCTTGGCTTCGGCATATATCAGCAAAGTTTCTGCATAACGAAAGACCGGTGTTGCCTGCATACCATTGGTGATCCGGTTCCAGTCAACGGGATCGTTCAAAAACCATTTTGCCATACGATATCCTGTTACAGCCTTATTGCCCGACAGTCCCGGAATATTAGGTTTGGGAGCGTTGTTTGAGCCCTGCACCGCTGTTGAGGAATTTTGATAGGTGCCGTATTGGGCTACGGTTTGTGCTAACCGGGGATCTCTATTGGTAAATTCCTTTGTTATAAGCCCCCTGTCTGCACTATTAAATAAAGGGCTGGTGCTGATAGGCAGTCCATCGGTGCACAGGTATTCATCGATCAGGTTACGGGTAAGGCTGATCTGGTGCCGCAAATTCTGGGTATAATACCTGCTAAAGGCTGATCCCATTTGCAGTGTCTCCGAATATTCACGCCAAAGGATCACTTCGGTATTACCGGAGTAACTGTATTGCGCAAAAAATTTATTATAAGGGTCGGTTACACCGGTATATTTATAGATGCTATACCCGGCAGCCATAATTTTTTCGCAGGCGTCGGCGGCATAACGTAAAAATTTCTCTCCATTAGGCAGGTTGTGGTATTTTCGGAAAGTGCCTTCATGTAGCCCTATTCTCGCTTTTAAATGCAACGCAGCATTTTTATTTATACGACCAGCCTGCTCACTTCCTTTATTAGGCAACCATCCAATGGCCTTGTCCAATATATCCATCACAGAATCCATCACTTCAGCCCGTGGTGTTCGCGGCGCTTTTAGCTCAGGAGAGGTTACATTAAGTTCGGTATTCAGCCAGGGTACATCGCCGAACAATTTTACTTTTTCAAAATAATCCCATGCCTTAAAAAAATATACTTCGCCCAGGTACAGGTTCTTCACCGCATCAGAGGCGTTTACCTTTTGGTAATTGTTGATAAAAATATTAAGCCTCCTGATATCGCTGAAATTCCATCCTCCCGATCCGCTGCTGGTGGGAACATTATAAGTATTAGCAGGTACTGCCATGAAGTTAACGGAAGCCATATTATCTGAAATCACATCGCCGTATACGATTTTAGACGCATTCACGCCCCAGGGCTGAAGTGTACCATCTGCAAAGCCGGTTCCAAACCCGGTAATATATATGGGATAGATCGCATTATTGTATAACCTGAGATCGTTTTCCGTTGCCCAAAAGTTATTGTCGCCTAACCTGTCCAGCGGAAGACGTGTGGTAAAATCATCTTTTTTACAGGAACCGATAAAAAGCCCTGCAAGGGAAAGAACAATAAGTATATATTTATGTCGCAACTGTTTCATAATTTATATTTTGTAAATTTTGAGTTACTATCCGACTGCGCGGCGTGCCGGGCAACCAGATATCATTCTTTTAAAAAGTAGCCTGTACACCTACGGCAACTGATTTCAGCACCGGGTAATTAGCGGAAAGTACTTCCGGATCAAAATATTCAGGCACTTTGGATATCTGTAATAAATTGAACGCCGACGCACTAACTCTTAATTTTTTCATAGCTACCTTTTTTGCAATTGCAGAGGGCAATGTGTAACCCAGGGAGAGATTTTTAAGTCGCAGGTAGGCCGCATTTTGCAAAAAGCGGCTTTGTGTGGTCACATTAGACGCCCTGCTCCGGTAGGCTGGATAAAGCGCATTTCTTCGTTCAGGCGTCCAGCTGTTTTCATACACTTCCCTGGTACCAGAACCGCCATTAATAGCGCCCCAGAAAAGGTTATCGGAAATGTAAACATCGCGTTTGCCAATACCTTGGAGGAAAATATTCAGGTCGAGGTTCTTCCAGCTCAAAAATGTGTTAAGGCTAAACGCATACTTGGGTGTTGAATTTCCGATCACCTTCAAATCGCCGGGGTTTATAACCGTTGTTCCTGCGTAAATAGAGTCATTGCCATCAAGGTCTTTAAACCTGGTGTCACCGGGAAAAATAAGCCCCGTACCATGAGGGCTCCTGTTGAAGCTGTGCAGCGGCGCATTTTTTATTTCTGTGCTATCCTGGAAAATGCCATAGGTTTCATACCCCCATATATCGCCTACAACCATACCATCAAACAATGTACTCAGGAGCTTGTTGGGATTATTTTTAAAACTCACCACTACTGTTTTGTAGTTCGATAAGGTGGCGGTAATATCATAGCCCAGTCCACCAGACGTTGTACTTTTATAGTTGGCCTGGAAGTCGAAACCTTTGGTATCTAACACGCCAGAGTTGGTGATAGGCGATGCTGCACCCAGTACGGCCGGGTATTTCTCTCCATCAACCAGTATGTTGGTCGTTTTTCGATCATACCACGAAAAATTGATATTCAGCTTCCTGAATAAGGTAGCATCTAAACCCAGATCCAGCGTTGTAGCTGTTTCCCACGTCAGGTTGGGGTCAATCAACCCGGGAGGATTCACACCTACCGGCCTGGTGCCGCCAAAGATGTAATTCACCTGCTGGGTTGTTGAGTAAAGACGCAGCCACAAATCAGTGCCTACATTTTGATTACCCAAACTTCCATAAGAGCCCCTGAACTTCAGATCGGTCACTACCGGTTTTAACGGCTCAAAAAACTTCTCTTCCGAAATACGCCAACCGGCTGAAACCGTAGGGAACATTTTAAACCGTGTATCAGTCGCAAACCGGGAACTGCCATCGTAGCGGCCATTAGAGCCCAGTAAATATTTACCTTTATAATCATAGGTAAAACGATAGAAAGCTCCTTTAACCGCCCACTCCCTTTCTTCGTCTCCGCCTGTAAGCTGGCCGGTAGCCTGGCCGATAGTAGGAACATCAGCGCTGATAAGGTTGGTTTTATTATCCCACAGATAATCTCTTTTATTGAGCTCCTGGTTATACCCAACCAATCCATACAGATTGTGATTGTTCAGTTTTAATGTGTAGTCTGTATAAATATTGGTCACAAAATGATTGATCCCTGTAACCGATTTATATACATAGCTGGGATTGGTATAGTCTGTTGCCAGCTGGTTCCATACCGTAGCTACCCTTTCCTGGTAGGGAACCACCGTTTTATTTCGTGCATTCTCTGAGCGGTAAGAAAAGTCGGCTTTGATGTTCCAGTTTTTAACCGGCGTAAGCGTGGGCGAAGCCGTAATAAGCAGAATATCCTCGTCATCCTTATCCAGCGAATTGTATTGCATAAAAGACAGGATATTATCCGTCAGCGCGTTGGGTACCGGTGCATTGGCGGGCGTTCTAAGCGGCATAAATATATTGCGACCCGGCTCCTGCGACAGGGCTCTCCACCATCCGCCTTTTCCGGCAGGATTTACCGGCTGGGTATATACCGATCTGTTATAACTGGTTTTCAGATCTACCTTGAACCAATCTGTTACCACGGTAGATGTATTCAACATAAAGTTGTATCGCTTGAACTTATCGGTATTAAAACGGTACATCCCTTCCTGGCCAAAATATCCCAGGGAAGCGTAGTAGGTTGTTTTTCCTACGCCACCGGATAAATTAAGATTGTGCTTTTGCGAAGGAGACCAGTTTCTTACGGCTAATTCGTAAGGATTAACACTGGCTACCCAGTTAATAGTGTTACCCGTCATAAAATAAGGATTTCTCGACGGATCATTTTTGTAAGCAATAATACTATCGAGCAAAGCCTGCACATTCTGCGGCACACCCTGGTTGGTAAAAGAAAAAGCATTCACCGCAGCTCTCTGAATTTCCTCTGCACTCAACAGGTCGGGCACGGCACTGGGCCGGTTCCACTGAAACATGTTGGAGTAGCTCAAGTTCGGTTTGCTGCCTGCCTTCCCTTTTTTAGTAGTTACCAATATTACACCGTAAGCTCCTCTTGCACCATAAACTGCCGACGAAGCCGCATCACTCAACACGGAAATAGACTGTATGTCATCAGGATTCAGCATATTGATATCCATTTCTACCCCGTCTACCAATATGTATGGGCTGCCATTTTGTACCTCCATATTGCCGCTCGAATTCTTAAAGTAAGAGGTACCACCCCGTATATTTAAGGACGGCGTGGTATTAGGCGCCCCGTTCGAAATCGTAACATTCAGGTTGGGCGCCAGGCCTTGCAATGCCTGCCCTACATTATTTACAGGCCGGTTCTCCAGCATTTTGGAGTCGATTTGCGTAATGCTCCCGGTAAGATATTGTTTCTTTTGGGTACCAAAGCCTACTACCACCACCTCGTCCAGTCCTTTTACATCTTCTGTAAGCTGTACATTAATAACTGTTTGAGTTCCTACGGTTACTGACTGCATTTTGTATCCTACATAGCTGAACTCCAAAACCGCGTTTTCGTTTTGCACGGTAATGGTGTACTGACCGTTTGCGTTGGTAACCACCGCAGTATTAGTGCCCTTTTCGAGTATTGTAACACCTTCAATGGGGTTTGATGTAGCCGCATTGGTAACGGTGCCGGTTACAACATGAGCAGTATTTGCCTGAAAAGCACCAAAAGTGCTATAGATACTTATCAGAAAAAACAATAGAATCAAAGCAGTATACTTTGAAAAACTCCACCGGCGGGAAGAAGGAGGAGACTGTTTAAAATAGCACATAATCAATTTGGTTTTAAATTTTGATTGAAAGAAAATTTCATCCCCAATCGTTTTCCTCCGGCTGGCCGATATTTTATTAACGACAGGCAATCTTTAAAGAATTCTCCCGAAAACATGAATGGCATGATAACATTTCTCCGCCGAATGTATACGCCAATTTAAAACCTGATGGGTGGTTCTTTTAAATAAAAAAGGGGGATTTTGTAAACCAATTGTAAAACATTGATTAGTAATGAGGGAATTAAAATCCTATTGCACAGGGGAACCCTGCAGACAGATCTGCCTTTGTTATTAATTATGTATGCGTATAAAAACAGTCGTTTACCCCACAAAAAATTCACATCGCTAAACCGATTTATCTAAACGAGTTATCCGCCTTTCTGCTTACTTTACAAATTCGGTTTCGTAATTTTTAAGCCAAGCATTCCCCTCCAATCCCCAGGAATCTATCACCTTGGTGTTTAACCAATAAAAAATAGTTGGCACAATGTCGGTGCTGGATATAAAGATGGAAGAACCTCCGGAGCAGTCAGCGCCGGGTACCCAGGTCCATGCCAGAGGAAAATTAGCGGTCAGATTTTTATCGGATGCATTGGGAGCTTTATTAAAAACCGTGGTTCCGGATCCCTCTACAGGCCAGTATCCTATTAAATTGGTCAACATCGGATCATTGGCTGCAATGCCATTTCCACAACGGTAGTTGAGAATATACTGATCTGGCAATGCTGTATTCCAAATGGAAAAGTCTTTTAAATTAAATGTTGCTGCTCCTACGGAGTTCGTAATCGTTCCCAGGGCAAAAGGAGTACTGCTTGCTCCAATATCATAACCTGTAATATCGACAGGTATGCTTCGTTTTCCATTGGTCATGCACACCGCCCATCTTTTACTTGCGCTGTCAAACACTTTTAAAGCCACAACATCCCACGATCCTGCCGGTGCCGAGGCCTGTTCGGCTCCCCCTCCCACAAACAGCAGTGCCTTCGAAGCTGCACCAATCACAAACCGGTAAAGCCCTGTGCCACCGGTAATCATCATGTTCCAGCCATTTACACCGGAATAAGCATGATTGCTTTTATATGCCAGTACCGTATGATTCGACCCCGTAGGTTTTGTTAACATACGTACTTTTGACAATATAGTGTAATTTCCGGAAGCGCCCAGGGCATACACAGACGATTTTGCCGCATCAAGCGCTGCTATCTGATTGCGTGTAGTAAAAGGAAACGTTTGATAGGATGACAGGCTGGAAAACTCCTGCTTTTTAATATTATCATTATTATAAATAAAAAAGATCTTTCTTTCATCAAGTGTTCCTCCATCGTACCTGGTTTTATCAGTGCTACTTACTCCATGGGTTGTAGTAAGAATCGCAAGCCAATCTTCCGTATTGTAGGTTGACCGGCTTTTTAATGCGTTTATGATCTCGCCTATCTGGCTATCTACTGTATTTATGGCTTCTTTGTATTGCGTAATTCCGGCAGCAAAACCATACTGCTTTCCAATGATATTGGGCCGGTTAAAATTTACCACCAAATGTGTGATTGATGCATCCTGCAGCGCCCTCAAGGCCGAATCCTTCACTTTATCGTCGTTATCAGCATATATCTTCCTGTCTGCAAACTTATAGGGAACATCAAGCAACGTTTGCCAGGGACTAATCACCACCATTCTTGATGTTGCCGCACCAATTTTCCCGGATGCCAGTAATCTCTGAGAATAATTAGGGATATACGAGATGGTTCCATGGTTTTCTTCATTACCTTCTCCGTTCGAGATATTCAGACTGCTGTCTACCACCCCGTAGGCGGTACTAACCTTACCCGAGGTAAGACCAACCCAGGAGCCCCCGTCTGTGGTGTTCGCGTCGCCGTAAGCATTCCAGGAATACTTGGCATGCTCCAAGAGTTTGCTGATGTTGGGCGGCATTATTGTTTTAACTGCGTCGGAAACAGCGCCATCCGCTACAATCAGCAGCACTTTTCTCTTTTTTGGAATAGCGGCCTCCTCTGCCTGTTCAAAAACCAAGGGAGGATCATAGAATTTTTTGCAGGCGCTGAAGCATACCAAAGCCAGCACAACGGCCCAGTATAAGAGGTAAATTTTATTGCTGTCAAACTTTTTCATCAGTACAAAAAATTAGATATTAATAATAAAAAGCGCCCATTTCGGCAAATGCCGAATTTCTGTTGCCGTTGGCCTCACCCGGAGGCACATTCCAGGTAAACCTGAAATACTGGAAAGTAACAGGCGCCGGCAGATCTATAAACTGTTTGGTAAGCGCTTCGGTGGAAGAGCTGTTGGCCGCCGTTTTAAGCGGGAAAGTACCTAATGTATTCCAGCTGTTACCATCGGCACTTATTGCAATGGTAATAGCGTCCATGTGATTGCTATTGCCGTTTTGCCTTTGCACGATATAAAACCCGTCGGCCTTTACCGGAGCATTTCCCGTTTTTACAACCGCATTAAAAGGATAAAGCGCTGCCGAGGTACTGCCATTATTGGGAGCGGTACCGGTACTGCTTATACCGGAATAACAGCCATTAAAGCAGCTATGCCAAATGGTATTAATATCTCCGTCCAGCAAGTTTTTAGCATCGTACGATGCATTATAAGTGCCGTTCGTTCCGCCACGAACATTGGTAATAGACGAAACGGTCCATCCCAGGCTGGTACCTGGCGCGCCGTTTCCAAACTGTACCCGGGGAGCCAGAGGCTGGTCACCACCGGTATTAGTAATCGGATTGTACATCCATACATTCGTCATTAGCTTGCGATAGCCTTTTGCAGCAACAGCATTCCGGGAAGTCTGGCTCACCTTCAATCCCCATTCCCTCATAAAGCGGTACATATCAGTTTGGGTATATTCACTTAACCGTTCATAAAAGAAATCTATTTTAGATTGATTATCTATTGAGGTAAAACGTGCATTCCTCGCTGCTGTTGCCAGGTAAGTCATAAAACCATAGCCATATTTCTCAAAAATCTGTGCATATATAGCCATGCGCGGATAGAATTGACCGAGATTGGTAAGAACTGACCAATCCTTGGCGGAAGAGTCTAGTGCAAGGAATGATGCAGCTCCCGGTGTTTGTCCGCCGGTTCCGTACCAGCCATCATTGAGCGGCCCCGGTATATAATTATAAATAGATGACTTTTTAAGAGAAAAAAGATTACAGGTCACTTCTCCATTGTTGCTAAAGGTCCAGGTGCTATGCATTTGCATATTGTGCCCGATTTCATGAAACACTCCCCAGTTAGACTGTTCGAGCTGGCCAATAGTTACCGCCTGGTAAAAATAGCCCGAGGTTTGCCCTGCAACAATAGGATCTCCGCTGTGCATAGCCCCCACGGAAGGCTGGATATCGAATACGATTCTCCAGGGCAAATAGGGAGAGCGGTTTTTAACATCCGGATTATTGTCGCTAAGCCCATACCAATCGTAATACACCGCCTTGATCAAAGAATCCCATTTTTGCATTAAAGCTGTTGGACTAGGTATAGATACCAGGGAAAGGTTGGCTTTAGGCAAAGTGAAAGCGATACGTTTTCCAATAATTTCGAAAAACGGTACCGATGTCTTACTGATCATCTGTCGCCACTCTTCATCTGTAGTTTGACCTAAAACAAAGTTGGCGCCGGCGCAAACTCCGGAAAAGCTTATGGGAAGCACCTGCCCCAATGGCCGCTGAGGCAATATATAAATCAGGCCGCCATATAAATTCCGCACGTAATTGACACCGGGATAAAGTGTTCGCCTGATTACAATAACCGGATCCCGCTGCAGCACTTCTTTTCCCGTAAGATTATCGGTATGTGAACCCACCTGCACCGTTAACCCATAGATGCCTTCAGGAATAACGATCTTAATCAGCTCTCCTGCCGGCGCCCAAAGTCCGGTACTGATCCAGTTACTGGGTAAAACGCTCACCCGTAAATCTGAGGCGGTTGCCGTTTGATAATTTAAATCTATATTGAGGATCGTATCTTTTATTCGGGGCTGTAAAGGCGTTACCATTCCCGGATAGATTTGGGCCGCCGTAAATTTCGAAGCATCTATGCGATCCATAGCTGTGTCTATTTCAAGACCCGTAGAATCGTTATAGCCTACAGAACCTGTACCATTTTCAAACTGGTAACCGTAATTTTTTGAACAACTTGTCATGAATGCGACAGCACCGATCAAAAAACAGAATACATTTTTTATTGATTTCATCCTGATACGTTTAATAGTATTTAGTTGGCTGAACCGGTTGACCGGTAAGTTGGCGTTATTAGTTTACCATCCAGTTGGTAAGCCTGTACATTGAAAATCCCCATCCAGGTATAAATAAACCGTGGGATGTCTACAGAAAACGGAATTTTATTTAATTCCACATCGGGATAAACCGGGCAAATATTAGCGCTTGCAGAAACATTCAGGCCGCCCCATACCGCGGCCGCGCCAAACTTCACGTCTCTTTTACTTGTTGAATAATCTATAAATATTTTTTCTGATGCTTCCCTGGAGTTCTCTCCCACTCCCGGCCAGTACCCGATAAGATTCCCCGCATAAGGTTCTCCGGTATTAACAAAAGTTCTGCAATAGTTGGCCACGATGTAATTTTCAGGCAATGCAGTATTATAAATTCTGATATCAAATATTCGTCCCCTGAAAGAATTAGCTCCATACGAAGGTCCGCCTCCTATAATCAGGCTGGAGTTGGTGGAAAGTGATTTGTTAGAGATGTCGGTTCGGCCACCAGCTATGCCATTGAGGTAAGTGCGCGTATAGCGTTTACCAGCACTATCATATATAACAGCCGTAAAAGTATTCCATACACCCAGCTCATAAGACGGCCCGGTATTGGCTATATTATTTTCTACCCTGAAAGACCAGTTGGTATTGGTACCGGCATGTAGAAGAAACGACCAGCCATTAGTTGGATTCGCACCGCTGGCCGCACTGCTTTTTGAAAGAATTGCCGGAATAGTAGCACTCGTACTCCTGTTGGTAATATAAGCCTTGAACTGGATGGTATAATTACCGGTAGTACCCAGGTTATATATTCTTGCCGATGCAGAATCCAGCGAGCCTTGTCTGTCTGCGGGCCCCAGCTCCTCGGGTGAAGTTCCGTTTACTGAATACTCACGCATATCAGGAACGGCGAAGTAATCGAGATTAAAATTAGGATTTGAAATAATTACAAACCCATTGCGCTCTGTATCAGAGAAGTCGGAGCCGTCATCTTCGTTCTCACCCAGTACATATTTACCGCCTTTGTTGGATGCAATAATAATTACCCAATTCTCTGTTCTTATTGATGACCTGCTCTTAATAGCATTCAGCAGCGCCCCCAGGAAGGTATCGAAAGATTGCAAGGCTGCGAGATAGGTTGCAGAAGACGGACCGTAACCGCCAACATCACCAGCTTTTTTCAAACCAGTATACTGCGCTATCACTACCGAAGACGAGGTACTTGACAGATTATCTACAGTCGCGCTCTGCACCGCCTGATCAGATGTCAGCAATTGCTTTACTGCCGCATTTACCACCAGGTTGTTGAAAATAAAATCCGACTGCACAAAGGCGCTTGTCTTAAAGCCGGTGTTTACAGCAGACAGGTTGTCGATAAAAGGTTTGTACTGATTTAATTTATTAGCTCCTGAAGCGGCTACAACGCCATGTTTGGCCTTTCTTACACCGGTGAACATATCAGCATATGTAGTGGCTTCTACGTTGCTATCATCTGTAAGGCTGGCCCCGGAAAAAATAGCGGTTTTGGTAAGGTTATTAATATTGGGATAAACATTGTCCCTTACCGACTGTGCGGTTACTACTTTGCCAACACCACCGTCTACCACAACATACAGCACTTTATTTTGTGATGAAGCCTGATGTGCAATTGTGTCCGGAACAACAGTTGTATCTATCCTGGTATCAAAATCACGGTTGCATGCAGTAAACCCTGATAAAAGCAACCCGCCTGTTATAGTGAAAATGAACAGCTTTTTCATTATCGTTTTATTATTTAGTGTATTACCAGCCAAACATTTCATGATGATCGATGGCTGGCAATTTTGCATTGTTGCAGCGCGCATTAGTTGATTATTGATTTCCGAATACAAGTTTTAATATTCCACCACACCTTTCTCCTTCAAATGTGTCGATACTGCCTACTAAAATAACGGCAGGTAGGCCACCGATCCCCGATTTGGTTTCCACCATTTTATAAGTTGTTCCGTTAAACGCTCCCGTAGTATTATAGCCAGCTGCCAATGATCCATCGGCATTCAGCACCATCAAGCCTTTCCTTGTAATGTTGTTGTATTTTTCAAAACCTCCGGTAACTATTATCAAACCATTAGAAAGCTGGCCGGCAAACGTAGGTATACCACCGGCAAAGGCGCCATTTGTACGAAAACCATTATAAAGAGACCCGTCACTGTTCAAAACAGCGATGTTATTAACAGCAGTACCATTGTAACTGGTAAAGCTTCCCGTAATTATGTACTTCTGCGTGATACTATTGTATTGTATGTTATTAATATTTTCGTTCGCGGCAGATCCTGCCTGGAATGTAGGATCCAATGTACCGTTGACATTAAGTCGTGCAATCCTGTTACAACTGGCTCCGTTGAATGATGTAAAAGAGCCTACTACAATCAGCTTTCCATCGTTTTGCATCCATGATCCGGTTATATTGCCATTAAAACCAGGAGGGCGTTGATTGGGAGTTAGTTTATTAAACAAATAATTAGAATCGACCTCTCCGCTAAGGAACATACGGCTGACGGGTAGAATAGAAGAAAAAGCAACCAGCTTGTTGTCTTTTGTTGACCGCTCATAAAAATACTGATAGTAAGATGTCATACCCCCTACTGCTGTAACCTGATTATTGAAATAGTATAGTTTGTCAACAAAGCCGCCAAGGTTACCTATAAACTGGGGCACGGTATCCTTTGCATAGGAGGGGTCTGAATTATCAGGTGCCACATACAGTTCTACCTCTCTGGTACGAAGCGATCCCGAACTATTTAATAAAGTGATGTTGGCCATGTCAGATACACTGTCAAACATCACAAACGAACCGCCAATCATCAGGTCATTGTTGGGTAATCTTAGTAACGAAAAGATACTCCCGGAAGAAAGCCCTCGCCCTACGGTTAATCCGTCTACCTTCTCACCCGATGCATTGATTTTTGTGATACTTGACAGCCCCGCATTTAACCCATAAGAAGAGAACCTGCCTGCAATAATATACTGGCCATTGTCGGGCAATATATCAAATATCGACCCGTTCGTTCCTATTCCTGATTTAAAAGTAGCATCCCTATACAGCTTACCTTCTATAAATATGTTAGGGCCCTGAAATACCTGGCCATCTACCCGTAGCGACGCAGCGCCGGAGCTCACGTTCTGGGGCAACGTTATGGTGATGGTGCTATCTGTTATATTTTTAATACCCGCTTCCAGGTCACTTGCCAGGAATTTAATTTCTTTTGCGCTCGCAGATCTCAATCCGGTTACATAAAATGTCATATCCTGTCCTGCAACGCCTCTCGACGGCGTGGGCGCTTTATTGGAAAACCTTATTGGCAGCAGCGACTGGCCGCCCCCATAGGGATCTGAAAACGTTTCGTCTTTTTCACATCCCGATATAACCATTGAAAGAAGAAGACCCGCAGCTATTATTGAAAAAAGATTTCTCATACTTTGATATAGTATTTGATATAAGTTGATTATTCGATACCCGCCTCATCTGCAGCCTGGCCGAATCTGAAAGGATAAAAGCCGAATGTATGATTGCGATATTTCAGGATGTGTAATCTGCCGTTACGCGGTGCAATGTCGGAGGTAGCTACAGGCGCATTATACCACCGTATTCCAAATGAACCGCCAAAATCGTATAGGTATGACAACATCAATTGCCGGTACCCTTTATACTTCAGGGTTATATCATCGGTCAGGTCACCGGGCGTACCATTGTTGTTAACTGCATCATTATATATAACGCCGATATTCACCACCTGGTTATCGATTGACTCAAACAAGTTACCGCGATAGGTGTCCAGGGCCAGCGTATCAATCTGGTTGTAATCTTTAAGCCCGCGGTTGCCGGGAAAAATATACAGGCTCAGGAACTTCTTCCAAACCGCAGGTTTGATTTGCTCAAACCGGGTCACACTATCTCTTCCCCGCTCTAACTGTACCTCATTGACATATCTTATAATTTTGTCAAAACACGGATCCGGAGGCGCAAAAAAAGTAACCTGATCATTTTGCAAAACAGATTCCAAGCCGGCATGCTTGATAACACGCACCAGGGTATCAAAGTAAAAAGGGTCTTTTTCCAGGTACTCCATAATAGTGCCGTCAAACCTGGCTTCATTAACCCCGGTATCTATATAATAATCTTTTTTACAGGAGCTGGCAGCCAGGCAAATAATGCTCCATAAAAAGAACTGATAAAGAATCTTAGCCATAATTAATTCCAATAATTGTTTAATTGAATCAGTGGGTTGTTGGTTTGTGCTTTTTTATTGATAGGCCAGGTCCAGGCGCCTTGCAAAAACTGGCCATAAGACATGCTGTTCGTGTAATTGAACTTCGGATTGTATATTCTTCCGGTGCGCACCATATCATAATAGTAATGCCCCTCTCCCATTAGCTCCTTACATCTCTCGAAGAAAATAGCATCTAATAAACTGCCTTCACCAGGATTGGCAGGAAATAAAGCAGTGTTAGCTCTTGACCTGATCCTGTTTAAAAGTTGTGCAGCCTTATCATTATAAGCGCCGGCTGCCGTTCCCTCAGCATTCGCCATAGATGCCAGTGCTTCTGCCTGTAATAAAATAGCATCAGGATAGCGAAATATAAAATAGTTATTACTGAGTGCATTATCGCCACCCTTCGGGCCTAATGCGATATTGTAAAACTTCAGCATTTGCGAATTGGCTGCATACATAGTGTTCACATTATTAAAAGTGAACCAGGCTTTAATGCGGTCATCCGGCTGCTCATCAGGATATAATGTTCTCAGGAACCCCGACATATAATTCATCTCAACATTATCTTCTACACTATTGGCATTAGAATTATTAGTAAGGTTACTTTCCCAAATTACCGTTCCGGCATAAGTCATACGCCTGTTTTGAGGAAATAGGCCATAGTTAATATTCTGCGGTATTTCAAATAATCCCTCCTGCGACCGGCCCTGGAATACAGTAAATATCTGGCTGATCGGGTAAAGCTTTAACACGCCCATTTCCAGCTCTCCCTGATTGTAAAGGATATCGCCCAGCTCATCTACTTTTTGGTAATAAGCATTGGCATTGGTTTTATCGAAGCCCGCCAGCCACATATTAAAATGCATTTCCAATGCCAGCATGCTGCTTTGCATGGCCCTTATTGCCCTGTAAGTCGGGTCGGGGTAAGCCCAGGGTACATCTGTACGATGACGCTCGAGGTCTTCCAGGCACTTTTTAGCTACTTCTACATGACTGGTGCGAGGTAAAGACTTCTCATTGTACGCATTGGTATAATAAGGAACATCCGAATATAGCCTGATCAGATAAAAATAAGAAAGGCATCGCATGAAAACAGCTTCACCCTGGTATTGCCTCACCATCTTATCGGAAAGGCCCGGATCCTTTGCCTGCACTTTAGGCGCTTCTTCGTACAATATATTGGCAGCCTGTACCACCTTGAAAAGCGGAGACCAGTCGTCTATAAGGTCCCACCGTGTATTTCGTTGCCACCACTCCCTGATAGCGTCATAAGTAGGACTGGTACGGCTTGCATCAGCAGCGATAGCATTTCTCAGGTCGTTCCTGGAGAGAAAAGTTACGTCGCCCCTTGGCGGATAAGCGGCACCTACTACTACAGGAGCGCATCTTACATCTCCCATAAAAAGCACAGCGGTCTTCATGGCAAATTCGTCTTTGAAAATGCGATAGACATCATTGGTAAACCGTTCTACATCCGCCTGTGTTTCCCAGAAGTTGTTTCCCGAAAGATCATCAAGAGGTTTAACGTTCAGGAACTTTTTACAGCCTCCTGTTATCCCGAGAACAACAGCCAGTATTAGTAAGCATTTTATTTTCATCTTCATAAAAATTAAAATTGAACGTTTAAACCTATTGTATATGTGCGCCTGGTAGGGTATCCATCTGCTCTGTCGCGCCCCAGGTCAGTAACGTTTTCAGGATCAGGACCCGAATAATTCGAAAATGTGTACACGTTATTGGCAGTAAAGTAAATACGCGAATAATTGATACCATAGCGGTGGGTTTTGGATTTTGGCACATTATATCCTACCGTTACAGTATTGAGTTTGAAATAAGAGCCATCCTCCTGAAATAATGTCTGATTAAAACGAAAAGGCTTAACAGCGTCGCTCCTTGTAAAGTCATAAGGATTAGGGTATGTTGCATTCACATCGCCGGGCCCCTGCCAGAAATTATATTCATTGATAGGCACAAGCGCAGCATTGCTTTGACTGGCTACCGGGTTGTTATAACTGGCCAGCCGCTGAGCGAGGGAATTGTTTAAGATATCCCTGCCTGCAGTAATCGACATGTTCATGGTAAGCGTAAAGGATCCATAGGTGAGCATCGATTGCAAACCGCCGGTAAACTTGGGAAAAGCATTACCCGCAACAACCAAATCACGTTCGTCCAGTATATAGTTTCCGTCAAGATCCGTCCAATAAGGATCACCGCCTTTAAAGAAAACTTTATTGCCATTTCCATCCAGCGTATAATAAGGCAAACCAGTAGACGGGTCAACAGGCACTGATGCATCATCCGGAAATACACCCCGGTAATGGTACAATATATTCGAAACAGAATTCCTGCCGAGCCGGTATAATATATCCTGCCGGATGCCCCCCACTGTTGATTCATCTTTATGCAAGATCTGTCTTACATCATTAGGCAACCTGGTAAGTATATCGTGGTTAAAGGCCCCGTTGGCAGAAATATTCCACCTGAATTTTTCTTTATTAAAAGGGCGATATGTAACCGTAAACTCGTAACCATAGTTTACATGGCTCATATAATTGGTCTTAAACTTTGCAAAACCATTGTGATCAGCAATACTTATGTTGAATAGCTCATTGTCCAGTTGCTTATAATACGATTCAAGAACAGTAGAAAATTTACCATTTAAAAAACCTGCTTCCAGCGCATAACTTAACTGTGTGGTGATCCTCGGAAGAAGGCCTACATTGGGCAGGTACTCCCAGTTAAGACCCGTGGCAGGATTATTATTATATTGCCCGGATGTTACATAGCGGCCATAGGCGTCAAAAATGCTACCAGTAGGAACTATATTTTTGCCCCAGCTGGCCCTGACAGATGAGTAGTCGACCCAGTCGAGCCGCTCCATGAACTTTTCATTATTAAAGTTCCACCTTAAACCTACGGCAGGCACCTTTACAAAAGGCTGGTTGGGTCCGTTCGTTGAGCTGCCATCCAACCGGTAACTGAAATCCAATACATATTTTTTGCGGTAGTTATATTGAAAGGTACCGCCATATCCAAACAGCCTTGTTTCATAGTTACTATTGAGTATACCACCCCTTCTCTGAAAATTAGAGATATAACCTACCGGGCCTTCATACTGATCGTTTGGAGTGCCCGACTGTTGTTGAGCCTTAGCCATAAATTTATCAAGGCTTACCTCCGAAAATACAAATGCGTTGATCAGGTGGTCCTCTGTGAAGTTAGTGGTATAATTAAGAGAAGCCCTGTTATTGATACCCTCCCTGCGGCTGTCATAACTATATCTCAGCGAGTAGTTATTGTTGATAGCAGATGGCGTAAATGTATTGGTTCTGCCTGTTGTGAAGTCATAGCTTAAATTATTCTGGATATTTAATCCTTTAACCAATTCATACCGCACATCCATATTAGCAGCCAAACGGCCGGTTTTATTTTCATTATCGGTTTGAGATACGCCCAACGCAGTAGTATTACCACTAAAAAAGGACGGAGGAGGCAATAATGAACTTGCCGATGCCGCCGTGGCTACGCCGCCCTGCATCATACCTGTACCGCTACCCATACTCTGATTGCCCAGTGAGGCCGTTATAGAGGTAAAAAGTCTGAACCGCTGTGTTGGCATATATTCTGTATTCAAACCCATTGTATATCTCGCAAAGCCCGTGTTTTCGATAATACCTCGTTCATTATAGTAAGACAGGTTAGATTTGTAGTTGAATTTTGTGTCGCCGCCCGCCGCTGCTATATTATGTGTCATATTGAATTTAGGACGATAAAATATAGACTGCCAGTTGGTAGAATTATTATAGTAAGGATTTAAGTAGTCGGCTAAAAATGGGTTTTCCTGTATCCGGTCGCGGCCGCTATATGCAGTGGTGTCATTCTCCAATATTTGCTTAATCCTGCTTTCTCTTTCTTCTTTACCTCCAAGTACACTCTTCAGCCCCGGGGGAACACTTAAAACAAAATTGCCGGTATAGGTAATAATCGGTTTTTTAGATCGTCCCCTTTTGGTGGTAATGATAATTACTCCGTTTGCTCCCCTTGAACCATATACTGAAGTAGCCATGGCATCTTTCAGAAAGGAAAAATCTTCTATATCTTCCGGAGGTATCAGTGAAATCGGACTGATACCCGGCCCTCCCTGATTAAAACCATATTCAAAATTGGTGTTGGGATCGAAAGGAACGCCGTCAATAACAAACAAGGGTGAAGAGGGTGATAAAAAAGCATCATTGCCGCCACCAGATACGCCTATATTGGAAACACCTCTTACAAATATAGACGAACTAAAGCCGGGCATCCCCGTTGTATTCTGGATATTAACACCTGCTACACGGCCCTGTAAAAGTTCCATTACATTGGATGTAGGAACATCCTGAATATCCTTGCCACTGATTGTAACACTGGATCCTGTGCTGAACTGTTTTTGTCTTTTTTGAAACCCCTGTACCACTACCTGCTCCATACCGCCGTCTTTCACGGCCAGCGTAATGTCTAGTTTCGTACGGCCGTTCAGGTTAACCTTCTGCTTCTCATAACCCGCATAAGAAAAAGTAAGTACCGTATTGGCAGGAACGGAAATCGTAAATTCACCGTTTTCGTTACTGGTGGTAACGCCGGTTTCATTTTTACCAATACTTATTGTAACATTACTGATAGGCTGGTTCGATTCTTTACTTTTGACCACGCCCGTAACAGTAATATTTCCTTGTGCAACCACAAACAGCGTTACACATGAGAATACAGCAGCCAGTAATAATTTCATGAAAATATGGTTAAGGTATTTTGAAAATTTTCTCATAATCAGTCGTTGTCAAACTTGGGTGATTCTTTTGGAAAGGACACGATGATCTCCCAGTCGCCTTTGGTATATATGGCGAAATCAAACAGCAGATTAGACACCTGCCTGAAGCCTCCTGCAGTTAACCGGGAATAGCTAAGATCAAGATGGGCATATTTTCCGTCGATGGTTGTATATTTTGTTCTTCTTTCTACCAACGGAATAGGATAGGCTACATCATACTTCACATACGTAGCCGTTTTTTGCATATTAAAGCCATGTACCAAGCCAGTCCAATTAGTTAGATTGAATTTTGAGGGATCGATAAATTTATTATTCTTGTCAATAAATACGATTCTGAAACTAGAACCCTGGCTGGATAATTTATGAATGGAAATTCTAATATCTGAGGCATATAAGGTTGTTTGACTACTGTCGCCAATGATATTAGAAACAGAAGAAGGGTTTAACCAGTCGCTTGAAGAATAGCCGGAAATAATATCCGCATTATTAGGTTCATATTCTCTTATGATATAAGGTTGAATCCTCAGGTCTTTTATAACTTTACTGCCACCACTGTTGCCTACCTGTATATCAAATTTATACCCCGAATCAGGCATAGATTTTACCGACCTGGCGAGTATTTCGTTACTGCCCCAGAAAAGCATATCACCGGAATGCTCCCTGATCTCCAGAAACGGGTGATCTTCCTGTATTCTTTTGGCCTCAATTGCCTGCAGTGAGGTCTCATCGCCGGTGTACTGCTCTTTCCAAACATAAATAGGGAAAGCTGCCGATAACTCAGGCGCCGGCAGCCCGTCGTATGTACGAACATTTACCAGCTTAAAAGTCAAGGGTTTTGCGGAATTATTATTATCCAGGAAAATATTACTATACAATGTATTCCTGCCAAGTATGGGGTTAAATAATGTTTGGGTATACGAGGATTCCAGATTAAATGAATCCAGATCCTGCGGAATATAGTTTTTCACGCAGCCTGATAATAACAGCACTGCTAAAAAAAGAATACCTGATAGATTTATAATTTTCATCAGTTTATATTTTTGTTGATTTTGGCTCAACCCAATCTTTTAGTCAGTTATTTTTTATTTGTTAAACCTGCTTACAAACTCACCAAAGCCCAGTTCATGCTCGGGATTTAAACTATGTACCACGCCATTTTGGGTAACTATATTAACTACATTAGTTTCTGTACGGATCCAGTCTCTTATAAACGGGGATTTTTTAGTATCGCTGAAAATGATATTGGTTGGACCGCCTGCCTGGAATCCCATGGCTTCGCTAAAGCTTCTCTGGCCATGCATAGGATAATGGTACAACACGGAACTCAGGTCCATCCCGTCTACAAACTGTATGGTGGAAGTGCTGATTTTTCCTTTAATCACATACCGCGATATAAGAGTATCAAGGTTTGGCAGGTCCAGATCCCTGATATAAACAGGGGATTTCCCGGAACTGGCCCTGGCTATGTTTAAAGTAGACATAATGAGTCTGAAACTTGCATTGGAAGGAGCAAATAAAGTAAGCTGGGTTCCACTATTTGAAAGACTGTCTTTCAGCCATGAGATGCGATTGATCGCTTTTACCAGAGAATCGTATACGCCCGTTTTTGCCACGATATACTCATAATCAGTTCCGCTATACGTATTTTCCGTATTAACATACGCATAATCTCCTCCCGGCTTCTTACAGGAACTACATACAAGAAGCCCTGAGATGAAAACAATGAAGCAATAAACAACTATGCCCCTATTTCTATTAATTATCATAATCAGTAACAACTTTAGTTTTTCCAATATTGTGTCTGCTGTATCAGGCCATTGGCTTTTAATACCTCTTGGGCAACCGGCCAGTAAATGCCGCCCGTAGCTATAAGGTTATTGAATACAGGATCGTTATTCTTAATTTTTTTGTATCTTATCAGGTCAAACCAATACCAGGCTTCCCCTAATAATTCTTTTCTCCGTTCTTTAAATATTTCATCAATAACATTTACGGTAGCCGGTAAACGATCCAGTTTGCGATCAGCCCGTAACAGGTTTAACAGGTCGAGCGCGAGTGAAGTATTGCCCAACACGGCTTTGGTCTCGGCCTGTAACAATATCATTTCTTCAGCACGGCTAAAGACAATAGGAGAACCATATAATGTAAACACGGATGTATTATTACTAGCGCCGGCAGTAGGGCCTACTATAGCGATTTTAGTAAACAAAGGATAATCGCTGGTAAGATTGCTAAAGAACATGCTGCTAACAGTACCTGTGGCATCTATACTAAATCTTTCGTCCCTAGGTTCGTTGTAGATGGACGCGATATCTTCGGCCGGTATATATATTAACGGATTGGTACGCTGAATAAAAGGCGCGCCCAATGTAAGGTTTTCCAAATGGCCGGTAGGCGTTGTTTCGTTTTTTTCCTGCGACATCCCAAAAGCCAGCACATGCTTATTATTGGTGTTTGTAAAAACGCCGCCTGTTGCAGACACCAGCGTGGTGGTGGAAGAAGTGGTAAGGAGTGCGCTGGAGGAATTGGCCGAAGCATAGTCTAGATACGCTGAAGCATCGAGATACCTTCCATCCAGCACCGAAATATGGGCCAGCAATACATAAGCCGTAAGACGGTTAATAAGGTCGCCCGACCAGTCGGAGCTGCCATAATACAGTCCCGAAAAATAATCAGCATTTACAGATCCATATACAAATGGCAATACAGGCGCCGCTTCCTTTAAAAGCTGCTCGGCGTAGCTTAACACAGCCGATGAGCTTGAACGGGGTATTTTTGGAAACTGACCGTCGTAAGATTGTTTGATCAACGGAACGTCGCCCCAGGTTCTTACCAGATAATAATAGGCCAAAGCAATAAGCGCCTTCATTTGCGCTATATCTACCTGGTTCGTAAGATTGGTATATTGCGGATCTGACGCCAAGACATTACCCGATTTTTCGATAAATAAAAAACTACTGTTAATCACTGCATAAAACTTTCTCCAGTTAGAAACATTTTCCAGTAAGGGAAAAGGTAGGTTTAACTTACCGTCGATCACAGCTTTGAGATCGGGCCTGGAAACCGACTTAAACGCGCTTCCTCTAAGCTCCCCGTACATCCAATTGGCTTCATTGTCGGCCAAAGCAGAACGCATTAAGCCGTAATTGCCTAATAACGCCGAACGGGTATCGGTAATAGACTTCCACGCATTTTTTTCATTAATGGTATTGGATGCCTCCAGGTCTAATATTTTGTTGCATCCTATACCGCTACAGGCTATAGCAACAATGAAAACATAGATGAAACGATATATATTCTTCATGATCATATAGGGGTATAAGCAGTTTACAGATTTAGTTTAAGGCCTAAAATGATACTTTTAGTAAGAGGTAGCGACAACCCGTTGTCATACCCATAATAATTGGCCAACTCGGGATCCCGGTTGGTATAGGGTGAAATTTTAAACAGGTTGGTACCAGTTATATAGAGATACAGATCTCTAATGCCTTTACCTCTGCCAAAGCCCAGTTGATTTCTTCCTGCTATTTTATAACCGATAGTGGCCGATCGAAGTGAAAAGAAGTTGGCTTTTTCCAGGAACAGGTCCTGGTTTACCTGGTAAGGGGTCACAGGGCTCCAGGGATTATACATAGGATACTTTTCTGTATCCACCCTTTCTTCCCAATGTGTTATTTCTTTTACTCTATCAAGGCTATTGGTATTATCCCTGGTAATAAAGTCCATGTAATTAGCAGCTTCCTGGTTGATAACATGATGTCCCAAAGCATACTGCAACTGAAAATTCAAATCGAAGCCTTTGTAAATAAACTGGTTGATTAGCCCCCCGAATATTTGGGGTAATGCATGGCCCTTTAATACCCGGTCGTCGTCGTTGATCACATTATTGCCATCAACATCCAACCATTCAGGATCACCGGCATTTAGCGCAAGCCCTTTAAAAGTCCTGCCTGAAGGAACTTCCGACTGGCTATTATAAATGCCTTCATTCCTGAATATCCAAAACTCATCTACGGCATGTCCTACTTCCAGTTTTTGATTATTGAGGATAATACTTGAAACACCATCTGGCAAGGCTTTCAACATATTTTTATTAAAAGTTGTATTCAGAGCAGCGTTCCATCCCCAACCGTTTTTTTCACCGGGAATCAGTTGCGCCCTGATGGTAAGATCAACGCCTTTATTGTTTACCCACATTCCGGGTTTCAGTTCATAGTTATAACCGCTTTCTGCGGTAGTAGGTACCGTAAGAGTCAGATTTTTATTATCCTTGTTGTAAACATCTATACTTAAAGAAAGAAAATTATTAAAGAAGCCAACATTTGTTCCAACATTCACTTGCTGTACATAACTCCAGGGAATATCATAGCCGATCCAGGCGTTATTATACGGTCTTGAATAAGTGGCATAACCGTTATAGCTTGTTAGAGGAAAGCCTCCCCAGCTTAACTGTGGCATATACTGCGGCCCGGCACCGGTAAGCTGATCCGCCACCAGGTCGCCAACCTGCCCCCATGACGCATGAACATCCAATGCCGACAATATACCAGATCTGGGGTTTACCAACTTGTACATAGCATCAAAAACAGGAGATATCAGCCATCTTTGATCAGGCTGCATGGAAGAACTACCGTCGCTTCTTACCGTAGCTCCTATCTCCAGGCCATTGGCAAGCGCATACCGCGCATTTGCGAAAAAAGACATGAGCCTTTGCTGCACCTTGTCCAAGTAGCCATTTACGATATACCCGTTGTGTGTTAAGTATTGGGAGGCCTGTGTATTCCCGTCTACTTCCGCGATCCTTTTTACATCATCCGGCCCGTTATAGCCTGCAAAATAGCTATACCTCGAAAGATCACCCTGGTAGTTTAAACCTCCCGTAAGATCCAGCCTGGAGGCATTATCAAAAATATACCTGTATTCCAGCTTATCTTCTAAAATGAACCGTTGATTAAAACCAAAATAATTAGAAACATAATTATTGCCGCTAAACAAAACTTTAGGATAGAACAAATCCCTTTTACCTTCGTTGTAATCGAAAGAAAGACGAGCTGTATTAAGTACTTTACCCAGGTTAGCAGAGAGAGAAAAATATCCCTGAACAGAGGAGGTAAGGTTATTATCTATTAAATCCCCTTCATATACATCAATAAATTGCTGGTAAATATTTTTATTGGGTGGCAATGGATTGGCAATAGATGGCAGGTAACGGATTTCAGCGAACCGGTCGGTGAAATTCCTGTTGCGATTACGGTTCAATATCGTTCCGCTGATCATACTCGAAACGCTCAGCCATTTCGCTGGTACCATGGATACATAAAACGAGCCGATGTACCGTTTTAAACTGGTAGCATCTGCCGTGCTGGCATTTTGCATGGTCCCGAAAAATGCCCGGAAATTAGAACGGCCCGCACCACCTGTAAGGCTTGCATTAACGTTGTAAAGCGGAACATTTTTATAATACAGGTCAGTCCAGTTAGACGCTCCGTAATAATCAGCATTGGAAGAATCGCTCAGATAACCAGGCAGCGACCCTGCGCCAGCTCCATATTGCCGGTAAAAAGGCAAACGAAAGTTCTTCTCAGTAGCAGCGTTTAAGGTATTAATACGGGGTGTTAAGGCATAACCAAAATAACTATTTACAGATAGCAATTTTTCTCCCGGTGCTGCATTCTTTGTTGTAATATAAACAGCTCCGTTGGAAGCCCGTGGCCCTAAAAGGCCTATACCTTTAAAATCCTTGACTACAGCAATCTTTTCAATATTATCCTGATCGAGTATGCTTAACAGGTTCGTTGCAGGGCCGATAGGATTTACATCGTAGGTTTGTATATTATAAGTATAAGGATTATCCTGTATCAGCGGAATACCGTTTAAATACACAGCAGGCTGAGAAAGATAAAGCTCCTTGGGCGATAATAATGGCCGGCTCAAACCACGAACATACATTTGCTGATGAACAGATCCCGGTTCGCCTGTCGTTTCCTGCACATATAAACCAGAAACAGCTCCTTTAACCATTTGTTGCACGGTAATAGCAGGGGTAGACCTGATATACTTAACATGAATAGTGTCTTGTGTAAACTGAAATGCTGCCGGATTCACATTATAATAAACAATTGTATCCGCTTCTTCCTGAACAGCGCCACTATTGGGAACAGAATCTTTTTGTACCTGGGTAACTATTGTATCCTGGTATGATATAGCATAGTCAGGCCCCGGCCAATCGGAAGTATTAGCTTCCGAAGCTTTAACCACAACTATGTTTACAAGAAAGCAGCCTATAAGCAGTAATTGATATAATGATTGTTTCATTTTTAATAAAAGCAATAGTTTTTTAATAGTTTATTGCAATGGCCCGTTAAGCCTTCCTTATCATGGATGCTTCAGACCAATAGTCCTTATTCCTTACTTTTCTCATTTTCCTGTTTGGCAAGTAGAACAGGACGTGATTTTTAAATACTCATTTCTCTAAGCTCCGGCACGCTGATCGGTTAAATTGATTGCTTGAGCCATTTTGATAATTGCATTCTAACAATAGTGAATTATCTGGATTTCTTTGACGTGAATATCCTAACGACTTGAATAAAACATCGGGGGATTTCTTAAATAAAAAAGGGGGTATTTATAAATAAAACAACTAAACAGCTGGTCTTCAATAACTATTTTTTACTTAAAGTCCTTAACACACTATTTTGTTCGCACACTATATTGCATTGCTCATTAAAAGCAACAAAATGTCAGCCATTTTATAGCGTTAGCAACAGATACGAGCTTCATCAACAGACAAAAAACTATTAAAAATCAATACATACATACATACATACATACATATAACACCCCGCATTAGTATGCGGGGTGTTGCCAGGCGTCCCTGTTTTAATTACTTAATCGATTTTATTGCATATTTCTTACCACTAAGTAATGATCTTTAGACATCACACTATACCTGTCAAAAACTAACTGTTACTTCTGCCGATTGAAATATATCTATGGCTTGCACAACCGGCTTGAATATTGAATAATGCCTGATCGTACCAGTAGTTGCTATATCAGGCACTTTTACCTCATTCGCAAAAGGCGACACTTCTATTGTAGCCATTCCTCCACCCGCTTTTGAATAGGTCACAATGGTTTTCTGCAGCGTATAAAACACAGTCGTATCCCTTGGTTTAGCGCTTTCATTTTGAAAATTCAATTGCTTCACTCCATTTATGGTGGTAATATTTTGATAAATGCGATTGTACAAAGACGAATTATACCGGTCGCCATAAATAAATCCCGAACCGGTTACAGTATTGGAGCTATCGCCCTTGCTATCGTAAGAAGTAATATTTACCAAAAGCGTAGCTTCGGGCAGGTTACTAATGGCTACCTCCTTATAATTGCCGTACTCTCCGGCCGCTATGTCTGCCATTGTTGTATTTACCTGGGCACTCAAAGAGCTGCTGTAAGCAATTTTAAGCTTGTTCACACGCCTGTCCGGCGCTACAATGAATTTTAAAATGGCCCTGTTACGTCCTGGTAATATTTGCAGGGAATCAACCTTGCCTGGCTTGGCCAACTCTGCCGCATTTAAAAAATCAGCGGAGTAGAAATCATCTGGCTTGCCGCATTTATTAAATATCAGCAGCACACAAAGCGCGATGACTAAAAAGCATATCTTTCTCATTTATTTTAGTTTTATAGCTGTCCAAATAAGCGTAGTTCGAAAATGAAGAAGTTAGATCCTCCTTCATAAGCACCGTTCCAAGTAGCATAATTTTTGAACCTGATATAACGGAATTTCTGAAAACCGGTAGGATCCGGAAATTCATAGGTCTCTCCATTTTGCTGGATATTGGTGATCTCTGCTGATGTAGCCGGCACCCCGAAACCAAAACCACTGGGTCTTGAGCTCGTAAAGTGACCTAGCCGGGTCCAGGTTTCATCCCACTGACCGTTGGGGTTGGGCGCATTACTACCATAAATTTCGAATTCGTATAAATGCGCGGCGCCGTATACATCAGAAGCAGTGCTATAACGGGTAGCCCATATCTGCATACGGCTAAACCTGGCAGCTATACCTAAATCTATCGTAAGTGAATTAGGTAATGTTATCGATTCCAGTGGAGCATTGGTGTTGGCAATAGAGAGATAACCGGCATTAACATTTCCATCCCATATACCGGTAAAAGGAAAGCCACTTGCCCGTTCGCCCGCATCGCTCGGCAGAAAAAATCTTTTCCAGCCAGTGGTTGGTATCCGTACTTCTTCCAGGGGCGTAAGCGTTACATTAAATGTATCCGAACTATGGTCCCACCTGTCCTGAATAAAGATCCCGAAATCTGTAGCCACCGACTTCTGTCCTCTTATCCTTATAGTTCCTGAGGGAAAATTAGTATACTCGTCATCAACAGGCGCCCATTTACCTAAAGAATCCTTTTTTATAATTTTAATAATAATGTCAGACTTCGAGTCGTTTGTATAATTTAAGTTAAGGCCACCAAAAGTAGCCACCACGTTATCATTGCTTTTTATTTTATCCAAAACAATCAGATAAGGCGGTCTTAAAACCGTTACTGGCACAGTTACCGCTTCTGACTCTACCTCTCCTACACTTACAGCATAAAGTGTTACGCTATATGTTCCCTCTTTTCCAAATCCATCTACGGTAATTTCATTCTTATATATCGACGCTTTAGCCTCTCGTTTCACACCGTTATCGAGTGTATAAACTGCCTTTACATAGCGGAGATCTTCAGACAAAGGAAGATCGTATTTTAAAGTGGCCCCGCCTGAAATAGGAGTTACCTGTACGTTAGAAACAGCAGCGGGCTTCTCTCCTACCTTATTTACCGATATTCCTAAATCTTCTTTACAGCCTGCCCCCAGAAGCAGCAAAGCCATATAGCAAAAAAATGCTGTCTGTTTTATCAAAAAATATTGTTTCATTATGTTTTAGTTTATATCGTTCTTCAAAACGATGATCATTTATCTATATAACAGCTACCCGGTATTACCACCCCACATTTTGTTTAAGCTTTGGATTTCTTCTCATTTCATCTATACTAATAGGCCAGAAGTAGTCTTTAGGTGTGAATACACGGCTATATAAAGTCCTGCTTCTGTAAAATGGCGCTGCAGTTCTTTGCGATACGTCCCACCCCGTCACCAGCTTATTAAGCTCCAGCACACAGTCTTTCCATCTTCTTAGGTCCCAGAAACGTTTTCCTTCAAAAGCCAGCTCAATGGTGCGCTCCTGTTTGATAATGCTGCGTAAGCCCTCTTTTGTTGATGGTTTGCTGGGTTGATTGGAGAAATCGGCCCATGACGCCTGTACCCCGTTTAAGCCAGACCTGGCCCGTACCGCATCAATATAAGTAAGGGCTTCGGCAGTTGGCCCCTGGGATTCATTTAAAGCTTCTGCATATAACAGGTATAAATCGGCAAGCCTGATAACAGGGATAGCGTAAGGCCGGGCAGCATAAGCATTGCTGGCACCATACGAATTCTGGTAGTTAACCAGTTTTTTGGACATATAACCCGTTACCTGGTTGTTAATAACATTGTATTGCATCACATTTCCACCTTGCTTGTAGTTGGTGTTTAATGCATTGGCATCATTAATTTCAGACATCATAAAATAACGACCACCATCGAAGGATAACGCGCCGTAAAAGCGATGCTCCCTGTCTAAATGAAAGCGAATGGTGGTATAGTTAGCCTGAAGATTAAACCGGTATTCATCTGTAGCAGGAACCGTAACCAGCTCGTTGCGGTTGGCATAAGGATATGTTTTATCCTCTTCAATAGGCACACCGTTTTTAGAGTAAAATTTTTCAGCAATATTGAGGGTTACACCCATATAGCTGGTAATACTCCCATTAGATACCGTGTTTGTATTAAAACCCCGTGGTGTGAAGGCTGCCTGGAACCCTGCGGAGGCTGTGCTTCTGGTATCAAACCATAAAGCCTCGGCATTGCCGTCAGACTCATTGAAAGCTGTACGATAGTTCATTTGAAACCTGGTGGATGGCGATCCGATTGTAAGATTAGCAGGTGCTGTCCAGGTATGCAACCTCTTACCACTGATTGCTGCAAAGTCTATTGCTTCTTTACAGGCAACTGCTGCGGCGGTCCATTTTGCCTCGCTGTAAGTTTGATTAAATAAAGCATTGCCCGCATCATCTTTCAGCGATGCCATATCGGTATTTCCATTAAACAGCGGGCTTGCTGCTTCTACCAGTATTCTGGCTTTAACGGCTTTGGCTGCCACCTGGTTGATCCTGCCTACATCCAGGTTACCATTCTGTTCTATAGGCATCAGATCGGGCATCGCTTCGTCTATCGTTTTTACAATGTAGTTAAAACATTCGTCCACTGAAACACGAGGCTCCTGCATAGATGTTTGTTCGCCAAAAACCGAAAGATTTTTATCCCTGATAATGATAGGCCCATAAGCACGAACCAGCAGGTAATGGTAATAAGCCTTTAGCACTTTGGCCTCTGCCGCCCACATGTTTTTTTCCGACTGGTCCATATCCGGTACCTCCTGTACCCGCTCAATCATTACATTACAATCATAAATAGCCTGCCAATAGGCGCCGCTGCCGCCGCTACCCCACCAATTGAGCAAGGGTGAATTGGCATTCTGTTGTCCCATGGCAATATACCAGCCGGGATATGCCGATGAGCTAAAGTTCGCCGTGGAGTTTAACCAGAACTCGTCGGCCATTAAATACTGATCGTTGCCCAAAGCATTGCTGGCAGGGAGCCTGTTGTAGCAGGTAGCCAGAAACCGTTGCGCCATTACGCGTAAGCTGAAAGCCTGATCAATTACGGGTGTATTGTCGGGCACCACATCCAGGAACTTTTTGCAGGAGCCCGCCGACAAAAGAACCGGGAGCATTAATATAAATACTATCTTTTTCATTATGTACAGAAGTTTATAGGTTAACCGTTACACCAAAATTAAATACGCGTTGCAGCGGATAGGCCAGCCCATTACCACCCATCTCCGGGTCCCAAAGCTTGAAAGCTCCTATTCTAAACAGGTTGGTTCCGCTTAAGTAGATGCGTACGCTTTTTACGTTGTATCTTTTTATGGCAATACCTTTAATATTATAGCCCAGTTCTGCCTGTTTCAACCTGATAAAGCTGGCATCTCTCATCCAGAATGTACTGGTTTGGGTATTGTTGGCGGTTGCGTCCTGGCTTAACCTTGGGTATTGGGCATAAATATTCTGGTTTTCTTCCGACCAGTAACTATCTGCCCACGCCTGTAATACCGAGTTGGGTGAAAACCTGTTTCCAAAAGGAGCAGTTCCGTATGTGTTATTAGAAGAATTATAGGTGTATGGTCGGATAAATAAAGATGCACGTGCGTTTCCGGAGAAAAAGAAAGAAAGATCGAAAGATTGGTAACCGATACTGGGACCAAAACCATAAGTAATTTCAGGTACAGTAGGATGCCCGATAGCTACCATATCGTTGCTATTAATAACGCCATCCTTATTAACATCAACATATTTAATATCGCCACCTCTCACCGCTTCACCACCAAACTGCTGTTGCGGACTGTTAGCCACTTCTGCATCATCAATAAATAATCGTTCGGCAATATACCCGCGGGTCTGGTTGGAATTCAGGCCCAAACGGGACAGGTAAGGATAAGCGTAAGTTGGTTCATCATATTTAACAAATTCGCCGGTAGCATATGTAAACGTACCCCGGGACTGTATCCATAAACTTTGTCCAAAGTTTTTATTATACGTTAGCTCTGCATCAAAGCCCTTGCTTTTATACTCGCCAAGGTTTGCCAGGATGGCCGCCTGGAATCCCGCAGAGGCAGTTACACCGGCCCTTTGCTGTACAATATTGTAACGATACTGCTGATAGTAATCGCCGGTAAAGGTTAGTGCACCATTGAAGAAACCCAGGTCTATACCAAAATTGGTTTGTCGCGAAATCTCCCATTGTACATTCGGGTTTTCGTAACGGGTAATGGAAATACCCGGATACGCATCTACTACAGCAGTTGGCAGGCCAAAAGTATAACCACGGCCACCATTGTTCAGGTTTACAATAGACTGGTAGAAGAACCGGTTTTCAGATGTACTTACATTGTCATTACCCAACCAGCCATAAGTAGCCCGTAAACGGAATTTACTGATAGCGGGCTTCAGGCGCTCCATAAATTTCTCCTTATCAAGCGTCCAGGCTACTCCAAAAGAAGGGAAGAACCCCCACCTGAACTTTTCGTCGAAACGTTCAGAAGCATTATATCCAAATGTAAACTGGGCAAAATATTTTTCTTTGAATGAATAAGTGGCGTTACCCGACAGGCTTACATTCCTAAAGGGAAGTGTATTTAATAAGGTATAGCTTTCCGGCGTTTGAACGTTATCCCTGATGGTTCCCACTACCATGGCGCTCAGGTTATGCTCGCCGAAAGTTCTGTTGTAAGAAAACTGGCTTTCCGCATACAAAATAGCGGCCTGGTCTCTTTCGCCGGGCACGAAGTTCAGGTATTCCGTTCCCGTTTCGGGATTAATGTTCTGAAATCTGTCGACCTTGCCCGTCTCAGGGTTTTGAATCGGCGTGTAATAAAAAGGAGCGTAAGTTCTCTGCTGACTAAAGTAGGAATTGCGGGTAATGTTTAAAAGCCCTCTGTAGGTTAATCCTTCGGTGATAAATGAAAGCTTCTGGTTCAAATCGAGCTGGAAATAAATATTACTTCTTTTTCGTTCAGAATAGCCCCTGACTATCTGGGCATAAGCATTTAAATAACCGCCCTCTCCGAAATTACCAAACATCGGGTGTTTGATCCACGACTGGCTGGCCGGCGCTTCATAAACAGGCTGAAACAATACCGGGTTAGACCGTAATGCTAGACCAAATGCCTCGCTACCGGTAACCGGCGGACCGTTATAATCCTGCACATTCAGGTTAAAGCGAGCTGTAAGGCTGGTTGTTTTAGTTACATTCAGGTTTACGTTGGTTCTGAGATTGTATACATTAAATTTAACGTTGCTGTTAAAGTCGTTAATAGGGTTGATTTTCAACAGACCGTTATCGGTAGAATAATCACCGCTCACATTATAGGTAGCCACCTGTCCGCCACCCGAAAGTCCGAGGTTAAACTTACGTGTAGTGGTTACGTCACGGGTAATATAATCTAGCCAATTTACCGCCGGATACAAAATAGGATCATCTCCCGCAGCTGTTCGGTCAATCTTTTCCAGGGAATAAACATTGGCATCTGATCCTCCGAGAGGATTTCTTGTGAGGATCGCTTCTCGGTTCATTTTCATGAACGTAATGGGATCTGCAATTTCAAGCTGCTGGGTGGCTGAAGAAATTCTTTGCTCTCCCCTGAAGAAAATTTTGGGAGGCCCTTCCTGCCCTTTCTTGGTAGTAACCAATATGACTCCGTTGGCGCCTCTTGATCCATATACGGCTGAAGCTGTCGCATCACGCAAAATGCTAAACCCCTCAATATCATCTACCGGAATACGCGCCAGATCGTCTGCGCTCACTTCCATATTATCTACCAACATCAGCGGCCGCTGGTTGACACCAAATGTACTGACACCTCGAATGAAGAAGTCGGCATTATCAGCTCCGGGTTCGCCGCTCCTTTGAAAAGATACCATGCCGGCAATTCTTCCCTGGAGAGCCGTAGTCAGATTACTGGCCGGGATCCTTAGTTCGCCAGGGTTAATAGAGCTTACAGAGCCAATAAGATCCCTTTTTCTTGCCCGCTGCCCAAACGCGGTTACCACTACGTCATCCAGCTTCTGATAATCTTTTTGAAGCGTTACATTAATAGTAGTTTGACCATTGATAGGTACTTCCTGGGCCAGGTAACCTACCATTCTGAATTCCAGGACGTCTGAGGCCGGTACTTTCAGGATATACCTGCCGTTTAAATCAGTAGTGGTACCCACACTTGGCTTGGATTTTAATACCACAGACACACCGGGAAGGATTGTTCCGGCTGAATCGGTTACCAATCCGCTCACTTCGATTTCAGCTTGAAAGACGGCCTTTGCGTCAGGTAAAAGCCCTGCTCCGGGTCCTGCGCCATTTGCCACTGAATCCATTAAAAGAAATGATAATAATAGAGATAATAATATTATTACCCTTCTCCGCATACATCGGACATACGGTAACCATATATCCTTTCCATCCGCTAAAAAGGGACGGGCTCCTTTTCCCATAAAGATCAAAATGTTCTGGTTTTGCATTTTGTATGTTAGTTTTTAAATAAGTGAAAATTGGCAAATCAATTCCTGGTTCAACATAGCGGCGGATATAAAGCAGTTTCTATGTATAGCTCAACATTACTTCTCAAAGCAGGGTAATTGGCAATTGTGCTTTCCTCGATTTTCTCCGCAGTTCTGTTGGGTGTAATATCTGCCTGATTTCAAAAACCATTTGGGGGTTTTCTTAAATAAATTGAGGTGTTTTTATAAACACAAATACAAGCAATTGATTATCAACACTATCATTTTTATTCATTTTAGTGTTTTTTTAAAAAATATTTTTAAAGTCGTTAACAAATTGTAGCTTCAGGCAGGAAATGGGCTCTACTTTTTTACACTTTTTATTTACTGTTTTTCGGATTTTATGCCTGCTCTCAGTTATGGGGAGCGCAAAAGCTCAGCAACTATCTTTCAACAGTTGGAACACTGAGGCCGGTCTTTCTCATAATAGCGTTTTTTCTATTGCGCAGGATAGATCTGGCTTTATATGGGCGGCGGCGGGCAACACTTTAAACCGGTTTGACGGAAAGGAGATAAGAATGTTTGGTCCGCACAAGACCGGCATTCCCACAGCAGAAAATGATATCAATACGATACTCATAGACCGATCGAATCGGATGTGGATCGGCATGAGCAGGGGCCTACTAACTTACGATATTGAAAAAAACAGGTTTGATTCAGTGCGTCTGAACACTTCCGGTGCCGATCTTTATGTGTTTTGTCTTTTTGAGGACGAAGAGGGGCATATCTGGGCAGGCACCAGCCGGGGAGTATTTCGTTTGAAAGACCGCGAAAAGTTCATGTTTGAGAAATTCGGAGAAAAAGGGCCTTCAAAAATTGAACAGGAAAGTATACGATGCCTGTTTGTGGATAAAAACAAGACTATTTGGGTGGGCACCAATGCCGGCCTTACTTCAATTACCAATACTGCCCAGGGCTTGCAATACCAGCACTTTAAGCACGATTCTTTGAACGCTGCCAGTCTTAGCAGTAATATTATAACAGCAATTTATGCTGATAAATATGACAATTTATGGATCGGCACCCAGAGCCAGGGCATTAATCTACTCCGAAAACATACCAATAGCTTTATTCGTATCAATACCGGCTCATCTCCGTTGCGCCTTAACAATAATATTATAAGGGTTATTAAGCCCGATGCCGAGGGCAATATATGGGTTGGCACCCAGGAAGGATTAACCAGGCTTAACTGGACACAGCAAACTATAGCTACTTTTAAAAACGAACCGGGCGCTCCCCACAGCCTCAGCCAGAATTCGGTACATAGCATTTATATCGATCACCATCAACTGGTATGGATAGGAACTTTTTTCGGAGGCATCAATGTTATCAACCCGTTCCCCTCTGAATTCAGAATATGGCAAAACAATGGAAGTCTGACGGGATTAAGCAACAATGTGGTAAGTTCCGTTGCGTCAGACAAGGAGGGCAATCTCTGGATTGGCACTGAAGGAGGTGGATTAAATCAATATCATAAAAGTTCGGGCCATTTTACTTATTACACCCACGGCAGTAATGCCATAGCCTCCAACCTAATTAAATCGGTTTACAGGGATCGCGATGGAAATATCTGGGTAGGTACTCATGCCGGGGGACTAACCCTTTACAGTAACGGTACTTTCAAAAAATATTTTTATACTCCTGAAAATCCTAATTTCCTAAGATCAGAAATTTCAACCATTGCCGAAGACCATCATAACAACCTTTGGATAGGCTTGCAGGGCGGGCTAAGGGGAGTGCAGGTTTACGAACGCTCCGGCACACACCTTAATGATATTAGCGCCGCCTACAACTGGTCGGCCTTAAGGGGTAAAAATGTTAAAAAGGTATTCCCCGATTCGGAGAATAACATCTGGATAGGAACTTCGGCAGGTCTCTATCTTATTAAAGCAGGTAAGAAAGTAGTAACGGCAGCTAACAAATTTATCGGTCAAAACGATACGGCTGCCCTATATATTACATGCATCCAGGAAGATCGGCAAGGCAATATGTGGTTTGGTGTTGAAGATGGTGGTTTTAAAAAATATGACCGCAGATCGCAGCAGCTGTATTCTTTTACCTTCAGTCAACAAACAAAAAGAAATAATATATACGGCATATTGGAAGATAACAATGGTTTTATTTGGCTGAGCACTGGAAACGGCCTTATTAAACTCAATCCGGCCACACGTAAATTTCAACGGTATACTCAAACCGACGGGCTGCCTTCCAATACCTTTAACTATAACGCGTATTTTAAAGACGATAACGGTACTTTTTATTTCGGCGGCTACAAAGGACTGATAAGTTTTGACCCGTCTTCTTTTAAGCCTAACACAATAAAAGCCCCTATTTTATTTACAGGTTTGAAAACCTTAAATCATCCCGGCACGGAAGATATAACATCGGCTACAAAGCTGGAATTAAAATACAACCAAAATGTTTTTACCATCGACTTTGCCTTGTTGAATTACCTGAAGCCGGAAAAAAACAAATACGTATATCAATTGAAAGGCTTTGATGACCAGTGGATAGGAACAGACCGGCCCTCCGTTACCTATATGAACTTAAAACCCGGTCGTTACAGGCTTGTTGTGAAAGGTGCTAATAACGACGGAATATGGAGCGATGAAAAAGAATTATCTATTATAGTACTCCCCCCCTTCTGGCGAACCTGGTGGGCTTATCTTATTTACATATTGCTGTTCTCAGGAATCTTATTCGTAATCATCCGCTTTTTTTATCTGAGAGAATTGATAAAAAAGGAAGAAGCCTTACACCAGCACAAACTCGATTTTTTCACCAATGTCACACACGAAATAAGAACACATTTAACGCTGATCATGTCGCCGGTTGATAAAATGATATCCGACAGAGCCAGTGATAGCTACCTGCAGCAACAGTTTCACCATATTAAAAAGAATGCCAACAACCTCTTGAGACTATCTGAAGAGCTGATGGATTTCAGGAAGGCGGAAACGCAAAACATGCGCCTGCAGATAGCGCCCCACGACATTGTTGCATTTATAAAAGAGATTTACGAGCATTTTACCGAAATATCGCTGGCGCGGGATATGCACATATCTTTTACCCATACTATTCAACACCAGGTTTTGTATTTTGATGCAGAGCAGCTGGAAAAAGTCTTTTTCAATCTCATCAGTAATGCATTTAAGTTCACGCCCGATGGTGGTAAGATACAGGTACATGTAGAAGATGTGCAGCATTATATAAAGGTATCGGTTTCAGATAACGGACGTGGCATAGCTCCCGAGTATAAGGATAAACTTTTCAACAACTTCTTCCAGGTAAACGATAGCGGATCGCAGAATAAAGGATATGGTATCGGCCTCGCCTTATCCAGTAAAATCGCCGCGCTCCATGGCGCACGTATCGAGGTAGAAAGCGAGCTTTCCGAAAACGAATTGCAGGAACGGCATACTACTTTTTCCGTATTCCTTCAAAAAGGGTCAGAGCATTTCAACCAGCGAATCACCACACCCGCACCCCAGGTAACTTTAGATAAAGCCCTGCCGGAAACGCTTTCAACGGAACCGGCCATTAAACTTGCTCCAGCAATCCTTGCTGATAATAAACCTGGCGATCTTAAAAGATTTTCTATACTGGTTGTTGATGACAACCCCGGTATACAGCAAACGATCCAGGAAATACTGGAGCCAACACATCATGTTATTTTGAAAGATAATGCAGCGCATGGATGGGACTATGCAATTGAGTACCTGCCCGACATCATCATTAGCGATGTGATGATGCCCGATGAAGATGGGCTAAGTTTCTGTAACCGGCTTAAATCGGATTTAAGAACCTGCCATATCCCCGTGATCCTGCTTACCGCCAAATCAACACAGCAGGATCATATCGAGGGGTTATACAAAGGGGCCGATCTGTACCTTACCAAGCCTTTTAACCGTACCATACTCGAACTAAACGTGGGTAACCTGCTGGCTACCAGCGAAAGGGTAAGGCGGCATGTAGAGCTTCGTATTCAACAGGGCTTACTAAATACCGCCGACAACGTTCCAAGCGAACCTGTAGCAAATCCTTTGGATGATGAATTCCTGAAAGAAGTACTACATATTATTGAAAGTAACATCGACGAGTCAGAATTTAACGTTACTGTACTGGCACAAAAAGTAGCTATGAGTGTTCCGGTACTTTATAAAAAAATGAAGGCCGTCACCAACCTTTCTGTAAACGATTTTATCAAATCGGTGAAGCTTCAAAAAGCAGCAGAACTGCTGCGTACTACCAACATGGCTGTTTATGAAGTTTGTTATGCCGTAGGATTCCAGGACAGAAAACACTTCAGTACCGAATTCAAAAAGAAATTTGGAAACAGCCCTAAACAATATGCTATGTCAGTTCGTGGTAGTCAACCTGATGAGGACGTCAGCACAGCAGATGAACCCGGCGAATAAACGCTTTTGTGGCAGGGATTTTGACCATATCCCTGCATGAAAATCCTCCTGACAGGCGCTACCGGTTATATCGGCAAACGGTTATTGATTCAGTTATTGAAAGAGGGACATCACGTCGTTTGCGCAGTCAGGGATCAACACCGCTTCAATACCTCCAAATATAAAGACGCTGCAGGAACGCTGGAGGTTGTTGAATGCGATTTTTCGGATAAGTCAGGCTTATCTGTTATTCCTCCCGAACTGGATATCGCCTACTACCTGATCCATTCTATGTCGGAAGGCGGTGATTTCTCCAAAACTGAAAAGCAAAGCGCCGAAAATTTCCGTGAAGCTGTTGAAAAAACAAGCGCGGCTCAGGTCATCTACCTCACCGGTATTGTAAACGAAGAAAAGCTATCCAGGCATCTAAATTCAAGGAAAGCTGTTGAACAAGCGCTTCAAAGCAGGAAATACGCGCTTACCGCTTTGAGGGCCGGGATCATTGTAGGCTCGGGAAGCGCTTCCTTCGAAATAATACGCGACCTTGCCGAAAAGTTGCCCGTAATGATTGCACCCGTATGGATCAAAACCCGGTGCCAACCCATTGCCATACGCAATGTGATCGAGTTTTTAACCGGGGTTAAGTTGCAGGCATTTACTTACAACCGGCATTTCGATATTGCAGGTAAGGAGGTATTAACCTATAAGGAAATGATTCTTCAATATGCCCGGGCACGAAGCCTAAAAAGAACCATTATAACAGTGCCTTTCTTCTCTCCCCGCCTTTCCTCCTATTGGTTGTACTTTATCACTTCTACCAGCTATACGCTGGCAAAAAACCTGGTAGAAAGTATGAAAGTAGATGTAGTAGCCCAACCTAACAGCCTCAACCAGCAATTAGGCATACCGCTTATCAGCTACAGGGAAGCAATTCAGCTGGCTTTTGATAAAATTGAACAGAACGATGTGCTTTCCAGCTGGTACGATTCGTTCCCCGATCATTTTCACAAAAGAAACGTATGGCAGTACCTGGAAGTGCCGGAAAAGGGTTGTTTTAAAGACAGGAAGCAGCGCACCGTAACAAATGAAGAGGAAACACTGAACCGCATATTCGGTATCGGGGGTTCGCAGGGATGGTATTCCCCATCGGCATTATGGAAACTGAGAGGGCTTTTAGACAAACTGTTTGGAGGTGTGGGCTTAAGCCGGGGCAGAAGGGACATTCTAAGCCTCGAGCCGGGAGATAGCGTTGATTTCTGGCGGGTGCTATACGCTAACAGGGAAGAAAAAAGACTACTCCTTTTTGCAGAAATGAAAATGCCGGGTGAAGCATGGCTTGAATTTATCATTAAAGGAAACACCTTATACCAAACCGCCACTTTCAGACCCAATGGTATCGCAGGACGTCTTTACTGGTACGCAGTTTACCCCTTCCATTTTTTTATTTTCAATTCAATGATCGGGCGGCTAACGGTTGACGAAAAATAAAGTAATAGTGCTTGATCGTACCTGATTAAAGTATCTTTCCTACTTTTAGCTAATGAAAAAAATTTTCCTTCTGCTGTTGGTCCTTCTCTCCCTCCTGCAGGCGCAGTCTCAGCAGGTTCAAATAATCGCACAAGGCACCAAAACAAGTTTTCGCGGGTTAAGTATCAAAGGCAACTCCATTTGGGTGAGCGGTAGCGGAGGAACTGTAGGGTGGTCGACCGACCGGGGCCAGAGCTGGCAATGGCAGATTATTAAAGGGTATGAAAAAACCGAATTCCGCGATATAGAAGCACTGGATGAAAAAACAGCAGTTATAATGGGTATTGCTTCTCCCGCCTATATATTAAAAACATCAGATGGCGGACAAAGCTGGACCAAAGTATATGAAAACAAAGACACCGCTATGTTTTTAGACGCCATGGCTTTCAAAAATGCAAAAGAGGGCATAGTAATAGGCGATCCCATTAACAATAAAATATTCGTGGCACAAACAGAGGATGGTGGCAACAGCTGGCAGTCCACCAACGCATTGCAACTGCCGCCTGCAAAGCCGGGAGAGGCTTTTTTTGCCGCCAGCGGCTCCAATATTATATGGTCGGCATTGGGCTACTGTATTGTTAGTGGTGGCGCAGCTTCCCGCTTCTTTGCACAAAAGAGAGTAATATCCCTTCCCACAACTCAAGGCCAGCAAATGACCGGAGCCAATGGAATAGCAGCTCAAGGCAAGATACTGCTGGTGGCCAGCGGCAACTATAATAGTCTCCATAGCGCCGATAGTGCCTTTGTCTACAGCCACGACCTGGGACGCTCCTGGCAGCTACCGGTAACCATGCCTTCGGGTTATAGAAGCGCCGTGTGCTTTGTTGGTGCAAACAAGGCTATTACCTGCGGTATAACAGGAATAGACATCAGTAATGATGGTGGTGTTCACTGGAAGAAAATCAGCGGGGAGAGTTTTAATACCTGTGCCTATAATAAAGACGAGAACACCGTTTATTTTGCAGGAAATAATGGCAGGATTGGGAAATTACAATTATAGTATTTCCAATCCTGCCAGGTGGATGGCTCATAGGTGGAAATGGTGCGTTGCATAAATTAGCCGTATTAAGGTCTAATAATTTTAATAAGTCAAAAATAGAGGGCTGAACCTGCTGCTGCAACGGGGATTTGCCGGAATTAATACGGGAATTTTCCCGTATGGGTTATTAAAAACACGCTGTAAGTTTGCTAAACATTCTGTGTATCCTAAATATTAAATAATGTCAGCAAACAATCAGTGCAAACTCGAATTTTACTTTACGAGGGAAACGATCGAAAGGCTTCTCAAAGAAAACCCCAAAGCCAAAGGAATCATCGTCAGCCAGGAAATCAAAGTGCGCTTTACTGCTGAAAATGAAAAGCTGAATATTATCGAAATATGTGCCCGTGCGGACAATGGGAACACCAAAACCCGTGCTCTACAGGGTAATGTAAACGGCTGCCCCTACCCTCCGGGATGCGATAAAGCTGAAGAAACAGAACGATAATCCGAGATAATCAGCGTGAAATTCCTCTCCCAAATATTAAACATACTGGATACTGTTGGCCCTGCCGTAGCAGTTGTGTTTCTTTTAAGAAATAAGAAAGTACTTTCTAAAGAAATGCAGTTAATTCTTATCTTCTGCCTGATTCAATTGATCTGTAACTGTACAGCTTCCATTATTGAACGCCTGCCTGTTCCCAGAAAATTCATTCTCCTGCAAAACAATTATTGGGTATATAAGCTCAATGCCACCGCATCTTTTCTTATTATTTTGACGCTCTTTTTAAAATACCTGCTGCATTGCAGGCCTCAGGTAATGTACGCCGCCTTAATTTCATATGCCGCTGTTTCAATACTGCTGATCATAAACGGAGATGGAATTTCACAATTCAGTTCGGGGAGCTCGGCTTTCGAAAGCATTGTCATTGTAGCGCTGAGTCTGTACTTTTTCTATTCCAAGCTCATCAATACCCATGAGGAAGTAAGTATTCCCGAAACCAGTATTTTTTGGTGTGTAGTGGGTATATTCACCTATTATGCCGGAGCTTTCTTTATATTTATATCCTATAAGTATGTAATAGATACCAGCAGCAGCACGCTGGGTGCTTTATGGCGCTTTCACAATATTCTTTTATTTATTTGTAGCCTGTACATCAGCTATGGCATCTTATGCAAAAATTATCGAACGATATTGTCGTAATATTAGGTGCTTCAGTCTTCCTTCTTTTAATCACTTTATTTATAGTTGTTCTATTAATGGCCTACAAACGCAGAGATTACAAGCATCTGAAAGAAAAACGACTGCTGGAAGAAGATTTCAATAGCCAGCTGCTACGCTCACAGATAGAAGTGCAGGAACAAACCTTTTCGCAAATTGGCAAAGAACTGCACGATAATGTAGGGCAGTTGTTAAGTACATCACGGATGCTGATTGGACTGGCCGAACGAAGTTTACCTAAACCGCCGGATACACTGCTAACTGCTAATGCAACACTGGGAAAAGCCATCAACGAACTGCGCTCTTTGTCCAAATCGCTCGATAAGGACTGGCTTTCGCAGTTCAATCTGCTTGAAAATCTAAAGGCCGAGGTAATACGGGTTAATACCGGAAGTGCCATAAGCGCCCATTTACATATTCATGCTGAGCCGGCAATCCCATCCACTAAACAGATCATTCTTTTCAGAATTATACAGGAAGCGGTGCAAAATGCCTTAAAACATAGCCATTGTAAGGTAGTAGATATTTATTTTTACAAAAAAGGTGCTGATGCGCAAATAACTATTGCGGATGATGGCACAGGGTTTAAAAACAAAGAAAATAAAGGAATGGGATTAAAAAATATGCAATACCGTACCAGGCTTTTGGGAGGCACCATCGAGTATACCTCCTCTGAAAAAGGAACCAGTGTTGTTATTGTAATACCCCAAACTTCAGAAAATGATGAAAACTAAAATAGGTCTTGTAGACGATCACCAGCTCTTTTTAAAATCGTTAAGCCTTATGTTGGAGAGTTTCAAGGTATACGAAGTAATTCTTGAAGCCTCTAATGGCAGGGATCTGCAGGAGAAAATTAAAAACAAAAAAGAATTACCCGAAATTATACTGATAGATGTGAATATGCCGGTGATGAATGGCATTGAAACCGCCAAATGGCTTTCGGAAAATTACCCGCAGATCAAACCTGTCGCTTTATCTATGAACGCAGATGATCATGCTATTATTTCCATGTTTAAGGCTGGTTGCTGCGGTTATCTTTTAAAAGACACGCATCCCAACGAATTAGAGAAAGCGCTGGAGGAAATCAATAAAAAGGGGTATTACAATGCTGATGCCGGAAACATTAATTTCCGGCGTATTTTAATGAAGGCAGATGAAAAAGACGAGCCCCTGTTGAGCCCAAAAGAGATGATCTTTTTGCAACATGCCTGCAGCGAGCTCACCTATAAGCAAATTGCGGCCGAAATGAACCTAAGCGAACGTACTATTGATGGCTACCGGGAAGCGCTGTTCAAAAAATTCAATGTACAGAGTCGCGTAGGGCTTTGCCTTGAAGCATTAAGAAAAGAGTTAGTAAAATTGTAATTCTATCTTTTAAATATATACATTTACCGCAATTTAAAATTTAACAATATGGCCCAAAATGAAACGCTTTCAGTAAGACGTATTCCATTTTACCTATTCCTGATACTGTTGGGTTTTCTGATATTTTATGTCTATGATCAGGTAAGAAAAAAGAATCATAGAAACTCCGATCCCGTTCCTACACAGGCAGCACCAATTAATAAAGAAACAGCCGACACGTATATTACAAACTATCTCAGCTCGCAGGATTCTTTAGGCGACGCTTATAAACTGGTAACAAAAGACGGAAAAACCACGCTTCGGGGTTTCTGGATATCCAGGGAAACGCTGAAAGGGCTCGATGAGTCTATCAGAAAAATTGACAAAACAGCTAATATTGTAGGATACAGTGTCTATTTTGGCAAAACCGAACCTTATGATAAGAACAAAAGCCAGGCCTTAACACTCGTTATTCGGGGAACAGTACCCGGAAAAGCCGGATCTAATAATGCAAAAGTCAGAAGCCTGTCCGGTGGTACAGATGAAGTTGTTGAGGATAAGGGTGACTTTTATGACAGTACCGATCCCTGCCCTGAACGCTGTGGAGAACCTGAACCACAAGATAGTTCTTCATTAAGACAACAACCATGACTACAAGGTTTCTGATATATCTGCTGATTTTACTTACGGGTTTTTTGGTAGGGCTTTATAACTTTAAAAAACTGAGTAGTCCCTACAAGGTTTTAACTATCTTTTTGTTGATTACTTTTATCAGTGAGTCGATAACACGTATTTTTATTAAAGAGTTCAGAAACAGCTGTCCGCCTTACCATATTTACCAGCCCCTGCAATATTTTTTCATCACCACGTTTTATTTGAGTTATCTAAAAAAGTCAACTGCAATAATTTCCTGGTCCTGGGTTGTATTTGCGCTATTTACCATCATTAATCTTGCTTTTTTTCAGAATGTATGGACAGTGCCCACGAATGCCATGCTACCGGCAAATATTGCATACGTATTATGTGCTTTGCTTTTATTCAAAAACATATTACAAAATACCGGTGAACAACCTTTGCTGAAACAAGGATTATTCTGGTATAATACCTCTACATTAGTATTGTTTACTTTTAATTTTTTCTGCTGGAGTTTTTATAATGTTCTTTTAAAGACCAAAAACAGCACGCTTACGTTATCAGATATAACCTATGTGCTTAATATGCAATATTACATAACTACAGGAATTGCTATATATTTAGATAGCAGGCATAAACAAAATGAATAATAATGTATCAGAAATATATGTTTTCATTTTTACCGGGATTCTTCTTTTTGGCATACTGGCAGGATTCATCATCTTTTTTGTAGTGGCCTATTACAAAAAACAACAACAAAATTCCAGGGAAAAGCAACTATTACAGACAAAATTCAATGAAGATCTTTTAAACAGTACCATAGAAATACAGGAGAAGGCTTTTGACGACATTAGCAGGGAACTACATGATAATGTAGGCCAACAATTATCGGCAGCAACCATTTACCTCAACCTGCTGATGCAGGAAGGCGGCCAGCAACAAAACACCAAACTGCAAACCTGCCGGGAAATTATTTCCAATAGCCTCCAGGATATACGTCATATATCGCAAACGCTGTTGGGCGACAAAATAAGCCAGGTGGGCTTTATTGCTTCATTAAGACTGGAGCTGTCTAAAATTAATAAGCTAGGCATATGCCGGGCTACACTTCAAACAATTGACGAGCCTTTACAGTTAGATCCCCGCAAAGAAATCATTTTGTTTCGAATTGTTCAGGAAGCCGTCAGCAATGCCACCAAGCATGCTTCAGGTAGCGATATTCATATAATTGTAAAAAAGCAAGGCGAACAACTAAAAATTACTATTACAGACACCGGTAAGGGATTTGATACGCAGGAAACTGAAAAATCGGGTATAGGACTGATTAATATGGAAAGCAGGGCTAAAACAATCGGAGCTACTTATGAGCTTACCAGCCAAATAGGAAAAGGTACACAGATAAATATTGTCTTATAGCTTGAAGTGAAATAAAAATGACTGGAAGCACTTTTATAAAAGAGCGTTCAAAACATTTTTCATCGTTTTTACCGCCTCTGTATCAACGCTATAATGATTATTTTCCTTATTATTTTCAAAAGCCGGAGGGAAAAAAGTCATACTACTTTCTTTTAATTCACGAAGAGAGGTATGAAATTCCTTACATTGGGTTTGTGCAGCCAACTCCATCACGTTGCCGGCCCTCACACCGCTTCCCGGCATTATTTTTATACGACCGTTAGCTACCTTATTCAGTTCGGCTATTAATCCTGCTCCTTCGGGAGCGGTAAGTTGCTGACCGCTTGTTAAAATCCGCTCGCAGCCAATATTGATCAACTGCTCCAATGCCTCAAACGGCGCCCGGCAACGATCGAAAGCACGATGAAATGTAACACCAAGAGGATATACGGCCTCCACCAGCTGCGCCGTTCTTTTTATATCAATAGATGCGTCCCTGTTCAAGAAACCGATCACCACGCCATGACATCCCAGGTATTTACACTGCAGGGCATCATACCTCATACACTCAAACTCCTCATCGGTATAAAAGAAGTCTCCACCTCTCACCCTTATGATCGGGTAGAGCTTTACATCAAAATTTTCTCTACATTTTTTTATTACCCCGTAAGATTGAGTAGTACCGCCTTCTCCCAAATTAGCACAAAGCTCTATACGGTCGGCACCTCCCGCAACTGCGCTCCTGGTAGATTCAAAATCTGATGTGGCAATTTCCAATATATATCCCAGCTCCATATACTCCTATTATAAATATTTAATATCACCATTTATCCCACCCTATCCCCCATTCCCTATTCCCTATTCACTATTTACTACTCACTATTTACTATTTACTATTCACTATTTACTACTCACTATTTACTATTCACTACGTCTCTCCATCACTTAAACCAGCTGTTGGCTGTTACCAATTTCTCGGTTGTATTTGTTTTCAATGCATAACTAAAGCCTTTATGAATGGCAAAAGCGCCCACTACACCGTGCTTGTTAATAGCCAGAAAAGCTACCTGTATTTTATGCACATCGGCGCCCTTTATTTTAACGATCCGTTCCACTACTTTCCGGCAGGCCATTTCCGGTCCGTATCCCTGGCGCATCATTTCCACCACTGTATGCGATCCCGCTACACGTATCACGTCCTCCCCCTGCCCGGTTGCTGTGCAGGCGCCTACATCTCCATCTACGTAAAGCCCGGCGCCTATAATAGGCGAATCGCCCAGGCGCCCCCGCATCTTAAACCCCATACCGCTGGTAGTGCAGCTTCCTCCCAGCTGGCCCTGGGCATCAATGGCTACCATACCAATTGTATCATGGTTCCACTCACCATTAATTTGTGATGGCGCAAAAGGGCCGTGGCCTTTATTCTCTAAGTTTTCCCGATTAATCTGAGGTTCATATTTCGCACTTTTCAGCCATTCCTGGTAAGCTTTTTTGGCGTCTGGCGATAGATCGGGCGACTCCAGCGGAAAGCCCTCGGCAATGGCAAATTGCTGCGCTCCGCTACCCACCAGCATCACATGCGGTGTTTTCTCCATTACACGGCGGGCCACCGACACAGGATGCTTAATCCGCTCCAGAAATGCAACGCTGCCACAATTGAAGCGATGGTCCATGATGCAGGCATCCAGTGTTACAAAGCCATCTCTATCAGGGTTGGCACCCAACCCTACGCAACAGTTAATCTCGTCTTCGGTAACCATTACGCCTTTTTCAACGGCATCCAATGCATTACCGCCTTTACCCAATATCTTCCATGCTCCTTTGTTGGCCCTTAAACCCGCATCCCAGGTAGATACTACTACAGGTCCGCTCATTTTACCCACATGCTGTGCGTGAACTTTCCTTCCTAATAAAGAAGTTGCTATCCCGGTAAAAGCACCTAACTGTAAAAAACGCTTACGGTTCATCATATAGCCCATTTTAAAACCGAAAATAAGCATTAATACCCCTAAAATAATGGCATCCCTGTTCAATAACTTTTTAAATTATCAGAATTGGTGTATTCAGTACTATGGCGTAATACCTCGTCGGAAAAAATATGTCGGCACATACCGCCGCCTGCACGCCAAGATTGCCAACAATTGCTTTACTTCGCTGTTATTTTTTAAACTTTGATTTTAATGAACATCGAAATAATATCCGGCAGCCCGCGCCCGCAGAGCCTAACCGTAAGAGCTGCATATGCAGTACAGAAATGGTTCGAGAAAAATACGGAGCATCATGTTGGCATTATCGACTGCCGCGAGCACCAGTTGCCCTGGGTTGAGAAAGTATTCAACTCTATCGACAATACGCCTGAACCATGGAAACCATTGTTTGAGCGCGTATTTAAAGCAGATGCCTTTATTTTTGTTACGCCTGAATATAACGGCAGTTACTCTCCTTCTTTAAAAAACCTGGTTGATCATTTCCCTAAACAACTGCATAAAACACTGGGAATAGTTACCGCTTCCAATGGAGGCTTTGGAGGCATGAGAGCAGCACAGCAATTGATTTTGTTAGGTGCCGGACTTTTTACGGTGGTTTGCCCCCAGCTGCTGGTTATTCCTACTATTGATAAGAAGATCGATGAAAATGGTGATTTGCTGGATCCTGCTTTTGAAAAAAGCATTCACAACTTTGCATCAGAATATCTGTGGCTGGCAGAAAAGATTGCATCTAAATAATTTAATTTTCCCAACCCCTTAAGGTAGCGCGGGGATCATTGTTCAAGCTAAATGTCTCCTTTAAAAAAGAGTTATGAAGTCAACTATTGCAGAAATACGCGAGCGTTTTGATAACGACGTGGAAAGGTTTTCCAACCTGGAAACCGGTCAGCAATCTACTATCGACGCCACCATTTCACTGGAGCTGATTACCGAGGCCGCTAAAAACATAGCGCCTGATGCAACGCATTTGCTGGATATTGGTTGTGGCGCGGGCAACTATACATTGAAGATGCTTTCCAAGTTACCCGGCCTGCATTGCACTCTTGTTGACCTGAGCCAGCCTATGCTAAGCAAAGCCTTTGAGAGGGTTTCTGCACAAACGGCGGGAAACGTTGAAACCCGACAGGGAGATATACGGGAGCTACCCCTGGCACCTAATAGTTACGACATCATTCTGGCGGGAGCCGTATTGCATCACTTACGCGATGATGAGGACTGGACCCGCACTTTCACCAAGTTGTATGGCCTGCTTAAACCGGGCGGATGCCTTATGATCAGCGACCTGGTAACCCAGGATAATGAAAAGCTGACCAGCTATATCTGGAACAAATACGGAGATTACCTGGAAGGTTTCGGCGGTAAAGAATACCGCCAGAAGGTACTGGATTATATAGCTAAGGAAGACTCTCCCCGATCGGTAACCTATCAATTAAATTTAATGAAGCAGGTAGGTTTCCAAACAGTTGAAGTGTTGCACAAAAATCTTTGCTTTGCTGCTTTCGGCGGTATCAAATAGCTTTTACGGGTAGTGGTGCTACTTTTTTAATGCTTCCCGTACCTTAGGGGCAATCTTGGTTCCGAATACTTCAATAGACTTCATCATCCGTTCGTGCGAGGGGGCTCCCACATCCATATGTGCAGAAAAGCGGGTGAGTCCGAACAGGTCGTGTAATTCCAGTATCTTGTCTACCGACTCATTTACATCGCCAATTATCAGGTGCCCTCCTTTAGCTCGGCCGCGGTCGAATTGCGCGCGCTGGTACGGAGGCCAGCCACGCGAACGGCCAACACGATCCATTTGGGCAGCATACAAAGGGTAATAGTACTCTCCCACCTCTTTGCTATCGTCTCCAAAAAAAGCATGAACATGAACCCCTACTTCAAATCGAGCCATGTCGTGCTCCGATTGCTCGTAAATATCTTTGTAATAGTCGAACAAAGGTTTAAACTGTGCAGGGTTTCCACCTATAATGGCAAACATCACCGGTAATCCCAGCGTTGCTGCTCGCACCACGGATTCAGGGGTGCCGCCTACAGCAACCCAAATCTTCAACTGGTCGTTTACAGCACGAGGCAAAACCAACTGTTTATTTAGTTCAGGACGAAACTTCCCTTTCCAGGAAATAGGGTTCTGCCGGTTTATCTGCAACAACAACCTTAGCTTTTCGTCGAATAAAGCGTCATAATTCTCCAGGTCCTGTCCATAAAGCGGAAAAGACTCAATAAAACTACCTCTGCCGGCCATCAGTTCCGCACGGCCATTTGAAATTAAATCAACAGTGGCGAAGCTCTGGTACAACTTTACCGGGTCGGAAGAACTTAGCACAGAAACCGCACTACCCAGCTTTATATTGTTAGTGACTGTTGATGCAGCAGCCAATACTATTTCCGGTGCTGAAACCGCGTAATCAGGACGGTGGTGCTCCCCGATACCATAAAAGTCAAGACCTACCTGGTCCATCAATTTTACTTCCTCTATAATTTCCTGTAAACGTTGTTGTGCAGGCTGCGGCTTTCCACTGGCATCTATATGCAGATCGCCAAACATTCCAATTCCTAATTCCATAGTTTCAGAACCTCCTTTAATTATTAAATGTTTAACAGGGAAACAGATGATTTGTTCTGCATCAGCCAGACTAGGCGCGTATCGGCCTCACAAGTAACAACTTATTTACAGAACACCGCTCACATTTGCACCAGCAGGTTAACCAGTGCTGTATTATTGATTGATATTAACCGAAGAAGAATGGATAGCCTCGCTCATTTCAGCAATGAGTGCCGGATCTTTTTCAATGGCATTGCCCACCACCACTACATCTGCACCCGCCTTACAGTTGAGGTAAGCTTTTTCAGGATCGGTTATGCCCCCCCCAATAATAAGCGGAGCCTCTACATTTTGCGCCACCGCTTGTATCATACTTTCGCTGATAGGCATTTTGGCGCCACTACCTGCGTCCATGTAAATCAACTTCATGCCCAGCATTTCGCCGGCCATAGCTGTGCACATGGCAATTTCGTTTTTATCAGAAGGCACGGGCGCCGCATTACTTATATAAGACACCGTGGTAGGCGCCCCCCCATCTACCACAATATAGCCGGTAGGCATTATTTCCAGCCCGCTCTTTTTCACAAAAGGAGCCGACACCACATGCTGGCCTATCAGTAATTCGGGATTTCTACCTGAAATAAGAGAAAGATACAGCAACGCATCGGCATATTTGCTAACTTGGGACGGACTACCCGGAAAAAGGATCACCGGTATATCACAGCTGGCCTTTATTTGTTGTATTACTTCATCTAAGTGATTGGAAATAACCAAACTACCACCAACAAAAAAGTAATCTACCCGGGTTTTTAATGATAACCGGATGAGTTTTTCGAGAGAAGATGCTGTTACCCCGTCAGGATCAATGAGCACAACAAAAGACTTCTGCACATTCTTCTTCTTTTCCAATAGGGAGTTATAAATGTTCATCTTCATTAGATCAAGGCAGGTTTATGCAAAAATGCAAAAACTTTTTTAAAAAACCGTATTTATTGGGTAAATGATACAGATCCTTCATATCCTGCTTTTTTGAGCTGCCGACAACCTAATACCCAATAAATGACCTGAAGTGTTGATTACTCAAAAAATAATTTGCCCGAATGTTATTATCTTTCTCAAAAAATAAAATATAAACAATATTATGGGTGTTCGTCTAGTACTGTTGCTGCTAACAGCGGGTTATGTAACCCAGGCGCAGGTAACCGCATTCCAATATTCAAGCATCAAAAAAAGCACCGGCAAACACGGAGCCGTGGTTTCTGCTCACCCGCTGGCCAGCCAGGCGGGCTTATTAATGCTAAAAAAGGGAGGTAATGCATTCGATGCAGCCATTGCCACCCAATGGGCATTGGCAGTAGTATACCCGGGTGCCGGTAATATAGGCGGGGGCGGGTTTATGGTAGCCACTTTAAAAAATAAACCGCCGGTTGCACTGGACTACCGCGAAACTGCCCCTGCCGGAGCTTCAAAAGACATGTACTTAGACGCCGACGGAAACGCCAATAGTGAAAAAAGTTTGTATGGCCATTTGTCAGCAGGTGTGCCCGGCACAGTAGCCGGTCTTTTCGCATCGCACCGGTTTGCAAAACTCTCCATGCAGGTGCTTATACAACCGGCGATAGACCTGGCAGAAAAAGGCTTTGTTATAACGGAAGGAGAAGCCCAGGCTCTGAATAATGCCAGAGAATCTTTTGAAAAATATAATACCCAAACACCGGTCTTAGTTAAAGCGAACGGTTGGAAAAAAGGAGACACATTGGTACAAAAAGACCTGGCCAATACTTTGAAACGTATAAAAAATAACGGCCAAAAAGGCTTTTATGAAGGAACAACGGCGCAATTAATAGTAGAAGAAATGAAACGGGGCAATGGTTTGATCAGCCTGGAAGACCTGAAAAATTATAAAGCAAAATTCAGGGAAGCACAGCAATTTGATTACCGGGGGCATAGGATTATAGGCATGCCGATGCCCAGCAGCGGGGGCTTATTACTTACACAGATGCTGAAGATGACAGAGCCCTACAACATTGCCCGAATGGGATTTCAGACAGCTGCATCCGTTCAGCTGATGATTGAGGTGGAGCGCAGGGCTTACGCAGACAGGGCCAAATATATGGGAGATGCAGACTTTTATAAAGTGCCTGTGGCCGAATTATCTGACAATACTTACCTTAAAAACCGTATGAAGGACTACCGGCCCGGCGAAGCAGGAAATAGTAAAACAACGGTAGAAGGTATCGTACCGGGCTACGAAAGCGAAGAAACCACCCATTTAAGTGTAATAGATAACCAGGGTAATGCCGTATCGGTAACCACTACTTTAAATAATAATTATGGTAGTAAAACTGTAGTGGCGGGTGCCGGATTTTTATTGAATGACGAAATGGACGATTTCAGCGCCAAGCCCGGATCTCCGAATCTTTTTGGTGCGGTAGGCGGTAAAGCCAATGCGATCGAACCCGGTAAAAGGATGCTGAGCTCGATGGCGCCAACTATTGTGCTGAAAGATAAGAAACCATTCCTGGTAGTAGGCACCCCCGGAGGTACCACCATTCCCACATCGGTATTTCAAACCATCGTAAATATCATTGATTTTAAAATGACAACCGATGATGCTGTTAATCAACCTAAGTTCCATCATCAATGGCTACCCGACGAGGTTTTTATTGAAAGAAAATTCCGGCCCGCCACCAGCGAACAATTAAAAAACATAGGGTATAAATTAACAGAACGTGGCCAGATAGGCCGCACAGAAGTAATAAAGGTTTTACCCGGCGGCGAATTTGAGGCAGTAGCTGACCACCGGGGAGACGATAGCGCCGCAACCTGGTAATTGCCATACTGTTTATAAGCTTAAAAAAAGTAAAATGAAAGCATTTAGTTCCATTGGCCTGCTGTTCCTTTCCAATATATTTATGACCTTTGCCTGGTACGGACACCTTAAATTTTTTGGTAAAGGCAGCAGTCATGCCCATACTTCGGTATGGATCATTATCCTGATCAGCTGGGGTATTGCCTTTTTTGAATATTGCCTGCAGGTACCTGCCAACCGGCTGGGTTCATCCGAAACCGGCGGCCCCTTTTCATTGGTTCAGCTAAAGGTATTGCAGGAAGTAATTACGCTGGTGGTTTTTGTTATCTTTTCAAAACTCATGTTTGACAATTTCCAGCTTTCCCTCAATCATTTAATTGGCTTTGTACTGCTGATAGCCGCCGTATATTTTATTTTTAAAGGATAAATATTTATTCGCTGTCCTTCTTTATTCTTAAGGGAGCGATTAAAGTGCCAAAGCCACCTTTTAAATCAGAACCCTGTACAATAACGAGGTAATTACCTTTACTTTCTGATGTGTAAAAAGAGATATGGGCTTCGCCTTCTTTATTGGTTATGATATCCGAATTCCAGTAAACCGTTTGCCGGAGATCGGGGAACACGGTTTCCTGATCGGGCGATGTGTATTTAGGGCTGTAAAACCGCCTTCCCACAAATGGAGCATTCGGCTTTAGGAGATACATACCCGGCATTTTTTTCAGGAAAGGGCCCACTCCACCATGAGTTGTAATTTCAACATAAATAGGCGGGTTCATAAAATCTACCTTTCCTTCATTAAACCGCACCTGGTACTGCATAGAGTACCGGGGACTTCTCATTACTTCAATACCTTTAACATCTTCTGCTGAATAGTATTGCAACACATCAATGGGATTCATCTCAAAAAACTTCAGGTCCATCCCATCTATCACAATTTCTATCCGGCTTCTGCCGATTGTAAAAGGCATGCCTCGCATACGCGGAAAGCCAGGTATTTGCTTACTCAACACCGTAAGTAAATCATCTTTGGGCGTTTGTTCCAAAACCGACTGCGTGATAGTTTGGTCAGAACCACCATCTTCATTCAGGTTTTTTGAACCAGGTACGCGGGCTTTAGCTGTCACTATTACTTCCTCAAGGTAACGGCCATCTCTTCTCAATTGTTCCATTACTGCAGACCGCCTGTCTATCGCCCTTTTGGCTGCGGTATCAAACAGGATACTTCCTGGATCGAATATAGTTTCAGGTTGTGGCATTTCGGCGTATTCTTTATTAAATACTTCCACTCCTACTCCAAAAGATTTATCCCTTTTATTCACTGCTTTTATAAGTGTGCTCACACTATCGGTCATAAACAGCGGAAAATCCCTGAGATAAAAACGGCCTTCATTGTCGGTGAGTGTATCTTTAAAAAAGATGCCATTACGACCGTCACGACCAAATAAAGTAACATTAGTATTGGCAGAGGGTTTGTTTAAGATATTAGTGACTTTCCCTCTTATCGCGAACTCTTTTTCATAACCATATTTTCCGGGAGTGTTCCCAAAATCATATTTCACCCAGCCTTGCGTCAGCATCAACGCATCTGTTGCTTTACTCCGCGGATTCTTAATAAAATAATAAGGGGTTTCTACCGATCCCTTCAAATCCGCACTTAAAGTCATGTAGCTTACGATGTTTTCAGCGTTTATATTAAACGATACCTGGCTTGTATCCAAAACAGCCAAAGAAAAGCTTCCTAATACAGGTTCGCCCGCATCATTTTTAACAGTCAGCGTCAATGCAACGCTGTCTTTATTACTGTAAACATTCTTTGCCGTAGTTAGCTGTAACTTCAAATCATCATCATGCCACACCAATAATGCTCTTTCATTAACTGGAACTCCATTCGCATTATACAAGGTAATCCTGGCAACGCCGCTGGGGAAAGTAGATGCGGGTAATCTTAACTCATGATGTTGTTTCTTCCTTAAACGGCCCTTTAAAAAATTATACCCTCTTGTTTCTCCGGTAATAAAACAACCAACTGTATCGGCAGGATCATTGGTATCAACCTTAATAACAATACTGTCCGCCTGCCCGGTGTAACCCACTTGCAAAGCCCATCCCCGAGCTTCTGCCGGCGGAATTTTATAGCTCGATCCATTATCCAGCCAGGCTGTGTATGTTTCACCCTGCAGCGGCGTCAGCTCCACTATGCCCATTCCCCTGTATACAGATTCAAAAGATGTCAAAGTATTATCCTTGCTATCTTTAATAATACCTTTCACATCCACCCCTTTACCATAAATATTTAGTGCCTTAAAACCCAGCCTTTGTTTGTACCCCACAATAAAACGCCCTCCTTCCGGCAAAAACTGTAAATCAATAGGCTGATTATTGTCAGGTAACGGTATTTTAAGGTCCAGGTCTTTGTTGGTTATTTCAAGGTGAAAATTCTTCCTATCAGAATGATTTTTTAACAGGGTGTCGATATAAATATTACCGCCTGCATCTGTGATCATTCGTTTGCGGAATAGTGTCTTGTTTTTCGATCTCAGTGCTACTGTAACCCTGCTGTTCGATAATGAAGCTTGCTCATCGGCACGCAGGCTGGCTGCAATAAAAAGCCGGTCATCAGTAAAACTCAATTCATTTAAAGTTGCTCTCCACGTTTCCGCTTTCGGATTAATAATTTTAAACGGTGTTTGAAAAAACAGTGAGTCACCAAAACTCCGCATACGTTCCGTGTAGGCCCGCAAAACATAATTTCCCTGTGGGAATAACTGATTACCTAAAGTAATGTTGCTGTAAAAAAGTCCCAGATCGCATATAGCGCTGATACGTTTTACCAGCTGCCCGTTAGCATCAATAAATTCTATATAAGCAATACGGCTGCTATCGTTTACCGTATTCATGTTGCCGGATACAATATAGCCCTTCAGCCACATCGTGTCATTTATTTGATATTGAGGTTTGTCAAAATGGATAAAGATCTTTTCTCTTCCATGAAAAGTAGCCATGCTGTCCCTGGTTTCCATTTCATGCTGAAACCGATCGAACTGCGCCTGTATCTCACCAAGAACTAAACAAAAACAAAAGCTTAGAAGAAGGTATTGTTTCATAGGAGCCGGATATTAAAGATGCGCTATTCTGTTTTTTTCGGCGAGAAATTCATTCCAGACGGTTGATATGATTGTTGCTGCCGATGGTATATCGTTGAGTAAGGCGCTTACCTGGCCTATTTCGAGCTCTCCTTCTTCAATATCTCCTTCAAACATACCCCGCCTGGCGCGTCCCTTTCCTAATAAGACAGCTAATTCTTCCCGCGACACACATCGGTTTTCTGCAGCTTCTATTCTATCAGAGAAATCATTTTTAAGCAATCGTACCGGCGTTAATATTTTCATGGAAAGCTGCGTATCTCCCTCAATCGCATTTATCACCTTGTCTTTAAACCGAACGTGTGAAGAAGCTTCTGTACATGCTACAAACCGGCTTCCCATCTGCACAGCTTCGGCGCCCAAAGCAAAAGCTGCCAGCATCTGCCGGCCTGTAGCAATACCACCAGCTGCAATAACCGGTATATCAACGGCCGCAGCTACCAGTGGTATCAATACCATCGTCGTCGTTTCCTCACGCCCGTTATGACCTCCGGCTTCAAAGCCTTCGGCTACTACAGCATCGCAGCCGGCCTGCTGGGCTTTTAAAGCAAATTTGCTGCTGCTTACCACATGTACAACCGTAATCCCGGCTTGTTTAAACTTGGTCGTCCAGGTGTTGGGGTTGCCGGCGCTTGTAAAAACAATGGGCACTTTTTCTTCGATAATGGTTTGAACCTGTTGGTCTATATTGTGGTATAAAAGCGGCAGGTTAACGGCGAAAGGAAGGCTGGTGGCGGCCTTGCATTTTTGAATATGCTCTTTCAGTAAGGCAGGATTCATAGATCCTGCGCCGATAATGCCCAGGCCGCCTGCGTTGCTCACCGCACTGGCCAGTTTCCATCCGCTGGCCCAAACCATCCCCGCCTGGATAATGGGATACTGAATATGGAAAAGTTCGGTAATCTTATTTTGAAACATAATTCATCCGGTTCATACAATTTACCGGAAGATACTATGTTTATGGCATAGTTATGCATATCGGAACAAAGCCCGTTGCGTTACAATAACGCACAACCAGCAGCCGATTCGCTATCCCAGGTCAATGCTGGTATTATCGCCGATATTCAGGCTTCTTGATTCGCCTTTCAGGCTGGTATCGCTGCCAATCAGCGAATCTTCCAGAACAATATCATACAAGTTGGAATAAGCGCCAACAATAGAATTTTTAACAATGGATTGCGCCATATTGGTGTATTCGCCTAATGTTACATTAGGGCCGATGATGCAGTTTTCAATAGAACATCCAACGCCGATGCTTACAGGCGGGATCAGTACCGTATTCTGGTATTGAGAAGCGTCCGCTTCCACACCAAACTTCTTTAACAGGGTAGCATTTGATTTCAGGAGCGTTTCTTTGTTGCCGGCATCAAACCAGTTGTCCACTTTAAAAGACCTGAAAGTTACCCCCTTCTCTATCATGCAATGGATCGCATCCGTAATACTAAATTCACCATGGGTTAGTAAACCGGCCGTTATATTTTTTTCAAGGCAGGAAAATAGAATATCTGTTTCTACAATTTTATAAACGCCCACCATTGCCATATTAGACTTGGGAATATGAGGTTTCTCTATTACAGATTCAATAATCCCGTTGGCATCTATTTCAGCAACACCAAAATCTCTCGGATTATCTACCTTCCGAACGCCGATATAAGACCCTTCGTTTCGTAAAACCTCTCTTACATCATATTCACAAATAGTATCGCCCAGGGTAATCAGTATTTCATCGCCTTTCACCAGGTCTTTTGCCAGGCTGATAGCGTGCCCTACTCCCCGGCGGTCTTCCTGCCCAACAAAATGAGCAATAATATCGCTATGCTTATCTTTTATATAATGATATATTTTATCGCCCAGGTACCCGATAATAAAAATAAACTCTTCCACTCCGGCATCTTTTAGCTGATCGATAATGATGCTCAAAACCGTTCTGTCTGCCAGTGGTATCAATGCTTTGGGCTGCGTATAGCTGTGGGGCCTCAATTTAGTTCCGGTACCTGCAACAGGGATGATTGCCTTCATATATATAACAAACCCCGGATCGGGGAAATAATTTACAGTATATTATAAAAAAGTGAAGGTAAGTAAAAATGAAAACTTAACCGCAGTATTGATAGGGGTGACCGCTTTTTCTTGATCGCGGTGAACAGGCTGCTCCATTTGTACGAATATGTTTTTTATACACAATTCCGGTATTACCCGGCTAAATTTATCATTTACATATAAAAACCGGGTTCTTTTAAGTAAAATATGCTAATAAAAATCAGCATAACCTTAATTTTGCGCCATGCAAAATGATACTATCCTCTTTGAACTGCTCAATAAAGAATTAGAGCGCCAGCGCAACGACATCGAACTGATTGCCTCAGAAAACTTTGTATCTTACCAGGTATTGCAGGCTATGGGTAGCGTACCTGCCAATAAATATGCAGAAGGGTACCCCGGACGCAGGTATTATGGTGGTTGTGAAGTGGTTGATGAAATAGAAAACCTGGCCATAGACCGGTTAAAGCAAATCTTTAATTTAAGCTGGGCCAATGTACAGCCGCATAGTGGGGCGCAGGCGAACGCTGCTATATTCCAGGCAGTTTTAAAGCCAGGCGATACAATTATGGGATTAGACCTGAGCATGGGTGGCCACCTTACCCACGGCAGTCCGGCTAATTTCAGCGGCAAGCATTACAAGGTTGTTTCTTACGGGGTGAATAAAGAAACAGGATTAGTTGAATATGACGACCTCGAGCAAAAAGCACTGTCCGAAAAGCCTAAAATGATCATTTGTGGTGCGTCTGCCTACAGCCGCGACTGGGATTATGCCCGTATTCGTGCGGTTGCCGATAAAATTGGCGCCATTGTTTTAGCCGATATTGCGCATCCGGCAGGTTTAATTGCGAAAGGTTTATTAAACGATCCGTTTGATCATTGCCATATTGTAACCAGCACTACTCACAAAACATTACGTGGCCCGCGTGGTGGCGTTATTATGGTACGCCATGATTTTGAAAATCCCTGGGGTATAAAAGATCCTAAAGGAAATACACGTACCATTACCCAATTGTTAGACCTGGCAGTATTCCCGGGTATACAGGGCGGTCCGCTGGAGCATATCATTGCTGCTAAAGCAGTAGCTTTTGGTGAGATACTGGACGACAGTTTTACTGCCTATGCACAACAAATTGTAGCGAATGCACAGGCTATGGCCAAGGCTTTTGTAGCTAAAGACTATAACCTGATCAGTGGTGGTACCGACAACCACCTGATGCTGATAGATCTTCGTAATAAAAACATTACGGGTAAAAAAGCACAGGAAACTTTAGATAAAGCCTTTATTACGCTGAACAAGAACGCGGTTCCTTTTGACGATAAATCTCCGTTTGTAACCTCAGGCATACGTGTGGGTGTTCCGGCTGTAACTACCCGTGGATTAAAGGAAGAACATGTGATACAGGTGGTAGACCTGATAGACAGGGTACTTACCAACGCTGACGACGAAAAACTGATCGGCGACGTAAGAGAAGAGGTAAAAGCTTTCATGAAACAGTTCCCGCTGTATCCGGAGTTAGGATAAGTAAAAGACCAGAGTTGATAGATCATGGTTCATGGAACGACCGGCCATGAACTATCAACCATTAACTATGAACTTTAGCACATGATTCAAAGAAAACAAACACTGTGGTTATTGCTTTCCGCTATCAGTAGCGGGCTGACCTTTAAATTTCCTTTTTATAGCGGAGTAGTGGCTCCCGGAACCACCGGTGTGGAAGGACCTGAGCTTACCGCTACCGATAATATTTATTTAATATTATTAACCGTGCTGGTGCTTGGTTTATCTGCCGTAACCATTTTCCTGTTTAAAGACCGTAAAAAGCAGATCAGGTTAAGCCTTCTAGGCCTGGTAACATCTTTAGGACTGATTGCTGTATATTGGGTGTATAGCCGGAATTTTTCGGCAGGCAATATAGCTATAACAGCATTACTTACCCTGCTCATCGTAATCGGCTTTTTCTTTGCCATACAGGGTATTAGAAAAGACCAGAAACTGATCAGAGACCTTGACCGGCTGAGGTAAAATCATCAAAAAATAATACATGCGGAGCCCAAAGGTTCCGCATTTTTTGTGCCCATGCTGATCAGTGATTAATGACAGCAAAAAAATAAACCCAGGCTATAAAAAACAACTGTAGCGGTACCCTGAACCAAAGATAGCGGGTGGAAGGTCCCTTCTCACCTGGGTTTTCGTAGTTTATTTTTCGGAGAGCTGCATAAATATTAGCCGGCAATACCAAAACAAAGAAAACGATAAGTGACCAGGCCGCCGGTATGCTTATATTACTACAAAGCAAGCCGGCCGCTGCAACTATTTCAAAAATGCCGGTTGCATAAACAATAGCTTTCCGGAATGGAATAAAAGCAGGAAGCATGGCCGTCATGCTCTCCATAAACTTAAAATGCGCAGCACCTGTAAAAAGCAACATAATGGCCATGGCTACTTTACCTGCCAAAGGCATATCCCAGGTACCTTCATAAACACGGATGCCCGCGCCAGCCAGTAAAAAACATACCAGAAGTAAGATCAGCGGTTTCATTTTTTAAACAAATATCAGATCAATCGCTATTACAGAAAATGAACCTGGGTTAAGAAATCCTTTTCCTGATCCTGCTCAATGCCTGTGGCGTTATTCCTATATAGGATGCAAGATATTTTAACGGTATTTGCTGAATTAAATGAGGCTGCTCAGCCAATAGCCTCAGGTACCGGGTTTCAGCGTTATCATACAATAACGACATTTCTCTTTGAGACTTTTTAAGAAACAAAGCCTCTGCCGCTTTTCTTCCTATACTATTTCCCGCATTAGTTTGCTCGTACACCTCCTGCAGGCCGGTAGCGCTTATTCGCCATAAAGTAGATGCTGTCAGTGTTTCCACCTGGTACAAACAGGGCATTGCACTTAAAAAAGAATCGTAAGCGCTGACAAAATTGTTGGCAAAGGCAAAAGAGAATGTTAACTCCCGGTCTTCCTGCGGTATATAAAAACGAACGATGCCTTTTTCAATAAAAGAAAGGTATTGCTCTACCTGGCCTTTTTTCAAAATAATGGTTCGCGCGGGGTAGTGAACACATTCGAGTTTTGACCGAAAAAAATCCCAGTCATGTTTACTTTGGACCTGCAACTTATCAAAATACTTCTTTATCAGCTCCATATAATTCTTTTTATAAAGATAACCAGCCAATGTCCTTTTTGTAAGCTCTACTGATTTTTTTGAAGTACCTTTGCAACTTCTATAAAAAAACCGACATGGCGAAAGTAAAAATAGGCATGGTTCAGATGAGCTGCACTGCTGACAAGCAGGAAAACCTGAACAAAGCCATCGAAAAAACAAAAGAAGCAGCGGCCAAAGGCGCACAAATCGTTTGCCTGCAGGAGCTGTTTACCTCGTTATATTTTTGTGACGTTGAGGACTACAGTAATTTTTCCCTGGCCGAGTCTATTCCGGGCCCCTCCACTGAAGTACTGGGAGCTGTGGCTAAAGAGTTAGGTGTGGTGATCATTGCCTCGCTTTTTGAAAAAAGGGCCGAAGGTTTGTACCACAATACCACCGCCGTGCTGGATGCAGATGGCAGCTACCTGGGCAAATACCGCAAAATGCATATTCCTGACGACCCGGCTTATTACGAAAAATTCTATTTTACACCGGGCGACCTGGGCTATAAAGTATTTAAAACCAAATTTGCCACTATCGGGGTGCTTATATGCTGGGACCAGTGGTACCCTGAAGCGGCCCGTATTACTGCTTTAATGGGCGCCGAAATCCTCTTCTATCCTACCGCTATTGGCTGGGCAACCGAACAGGATGAAGAAACTAACAAAGATCAATATAATGCCTGGCAAACCATTCAGCGCAGCCATGCCGTTGCTAACGGCATTCCGGTAGTAAGCGTGAATCGTGTAGGGTTTGAGCAAAATGGCGCGATGAAATTCTGGGGTGGCAGCTTTGCTACCAACGGGCAGGGCAAATTGATTTACCTCGCGTCGCATGATAAAGAAGAAACTGAAGTGGTTGAATTAGACCTGAAGGAAGCAGATAATTTCAGGATGCACTGGCCGTTCCTGCGAGACAGAAGGATAGATAGCTATCAACCCATTACAAAGCGTTATATAGACGAAGACTAGCAAGTCTTCTGAAGGAAAAAACAAGCGCTCAACAAAACTCATTAAAATAAAATGATCTCAAATACTTCCGGAGTTCCGGACGCTCCGACTTCCGGGCTTGCGAGCTTTCCGGCTCCCGGGCTTACCCCTCAACAACTTGGTTATTATTTCCCTGCCGAATGGCATCAACATGAGGCTACCTGGCTAAGCTGGCCTCACAAAGAAGCCTCATGGCCGGGTAAACTCCATACCATCTATCCTTACTATGCACATTTTATAAAAGAACTGGCTAAACACGAGTTGGTTCGCATCAATGTGGCAGATGAAAAAATGAAGTCATTTGCGTTAAAACACTTACAGAAACAGGGAGTGGACCTCACCAAGGTGGAGTTCTACTTTAACGAAACCAATGATGCCTGGTGCCGTGATCACGGGCCTGCTTTTCTCATCAATCCCCATGCAACTGATCATAAAAAAGCTATCGTCGATTGGGGATACAATGCCTGGGGTGATAAATATCCTCCCTACGACCTGGATGATGTGGTACCCACAAAGATCGCGCAGCAATTGGGGTTACCAGTATTCAATCCGGGTATCGTTATGGAAGGCGGCTCTGTTGAGTTTAATGGCAATGGCACCATACTCACTTCTACAGCTTGCCTGTTAAATGAAAACCGCAACCCCCACCTGAATCAACAGCAGATAGAAGAATATTTGTATAACTATTACGGAGCAGAACAGGTGCTTTGGGTAAAAGACGGTATTGTAGGCGACGACACCGACGGCCATATTGACGACACGGTTCGTTTTGTAAACGAAGATACCGTGCTTACCGTTATTGAAGAAAAGAAAAACGACGAGAACTACGAATTGCTTCAAAACAACCTGAAGCAATTACGGCAAATGCGTTTGCTGAACGGCAAACAACTTAATATTATTGAATTGCCCATGCCAGACGCGGTGGTGTATGAAGATCAGAGATTACCTGCCTCCTACGCCAATTTTTATATTGCCAATAAGTCGGTTATCGTACCTACTTACCGATGCAGTAAAGATGATACGGCATTAAAAATTATACAGGAGCATTTTAAAGACAGAACGGTGATTGGTATTGACTCTACGGAGATCATCTGGGGGCTGGGAAGCTTTCATTGCTTAAGCCAGCAGGAACCGGCTGTTTAATCTCATTTATATTATTAACTTAAAAGGTTGATCTGTTCGGGTCAACCTTTTTTGTTTGCCTTATGTTGTTATTATTTTTAACCATTAAGGAATGAAGGGACGTCAAGAGGTGCTATATCTTAGCCTTCACTCCTCAATGGTTTAAACTCGCTTTCATAAATGCCGTATCGCAATTTCAGAAATTAAGGGAAATTAAAATGAAAACATATTATTGAGAGGACCATTCCTTAACTATCCTTAACTCCTGAATGTTTTTTTAACATCCCAGAAGAAGTTTCATTTCTAAATATATTTCGAAGTATAACTTTCCTTCACTTTTTTAATATCAGTTGGCTTACCTGCAAACACCAGTTCACCACCACCGTCACCCGCATCGGGCCCTAACTCAATCAGCCAGTCTGCGCTTCGTATAACATCTATATTATGTTCGATTACCAATATAGAGTGTCCCTGCTCTATCAATGCATTAAAAGAGGCCAGCAGCTTTTTGATATCATGAAAATGAAGCCCTGTGGTAGGTTCATCAAAAATAAACAGCACTTTGTTACTGGCTTTGCCCTTGCCCAGGAAGGATGCCAGCTTTACCCTTTGCGCTTCCCCACCCGATAAAGTATCGGAAGACTGCCCCAACTTTACATAGCCTAATCCCACGTCGCTTAAAGGCCTGATCGCTTCTGACAGCTTTCTTTCATCAGCAAAAAAGTCAATCGCTTCATCCACACTCATTTCCAGCACATCGAAAATACTTTTATCTTTGTATTTTACTTCTAATATTTCCTCTTTAAAACGTTTACCGCCGCAGCTTTCACATACCAGGTGTACATCGGCCAGGAACTGCATCTCAACAATCTGTTCGCCCTCGCCTTTACAGGTATCACATCTTCCGCCATCTACGTTAAAAGAAAAATGCTTGGGTTGAAAACCCCTCATCTTGCTCAAAGGCTGCTTTGCAAAAAGATCCCTGATCTCATCATAAGCTTTAATGTAAGTAACAGGATTACTTCTCGACGATTTACCAATAGGATTCTGGTCTACCATTTCTATCTGCTGCAGGCTTTCCACATCGCCTGTAATAGCTTTATGAAACCCTACCTTATCGCCGCTGAATTCACCTTTCATTTTTTGCAGGGCAGGATATAAGATCTGTTTGACCAAAGTGGTTTTTCCGCTGCCGCTAACGCCACTTACCACGCAAAGCACATTGAGCGGGAACTCTACTGTAATATCCTTTAAATTATTATGCCTCGCCCCTTCTACCTTAATAGAACGGTTCCATTTACGTACTGCCTTGGGCGGCGCAATAGAGAACTCGCCACTGAGATATTTACCGGTTAAACTTTTCGGGTTTTTTATCAGGGTTTTAAAATCACCTTCGGCCACCACTTCACCTCCCAAATGAGATGCTAAAGGTCCCATGTCGATAATATGATCTGCCTGCTGCATTACCATTTCATCGTGCTCTACCACTACTACGGTATTATTTAAATCACGCAGTTCTTTTAGCACTTTGATCAGGTTGCTGGTATCGCGCGAATGTAAACCTATTGATGGCTCATCCAGTATATAAAGAGAGTTGGTCAGGTTGCTACCGAGGCTGCGTGTTAATTGTATGCGCTGGCTTTCGCCACCACTTAAAGTGTTGGCTACCCGGTTCATGGTGAGGTATCCCAGTCCTACTTTCAGCAGCGTATCCAGCCGGTTATTGATCTCTATTAAAATACGTTTGGCTATTTCCTTTTGATGGCTGGTTAATTGCAGCCGGTCAAACCAGGTCTTTAAATCACGTGCCGGCATCTCGCAAAGCTCCCCTATATTCTTTCCGCCCACCTGCACATACAGCGCTTCCTTACGCAAGCGGTACCCATTACAATCAGGACAGGTAGTACGCCCCCTGTACCGGCTCAATAATACACGGTACTGGACTTTATATAAATTCTGCTCAACTTCCTTAAAGAAATCATTGATTCCGCCTCTTGTTCTCCACAAATAATTGTACTGCTCCCTGGTCAAATCGGCTATGGGCTTGTGTACCGGAAAATTATCCTTGGCAGCGCTTCTTACAAAAGCATCCTTCCATTTTCCCAGCTTCTCCCCTTTCCACGGAGCCACTGCTCCTTCATATACGCTTAATCTTTTATCGGGAATAACCAGGTCGGAATCAATACCCAGAACCAGGCTAAAACCTTCACAGGTAGGACAAGCACCCAAAGGATTATTGAACGAAAAAAGATTGGGCTGGGGCTCCTCAAACACGATACCGTCCAACTCAAACCGGCTGTTAAAATTCAGCAGTTTTTTCTTCCCTTTCTGCGGAATTACTTCAACGTAAACATCCCCTTCCCCCTCGTAAAATGCAGTGCCAATCGAATCTCCCAGGCGATGTATATCATCTTCATCAAAGTCTTTTACTACAATGCGGTCTATCAAAATATAAGCACTGTTCTTCTTTCCTTTCCCGCCCTGAAACTGCCGGGTTAAAGCAGCAGCATCCATTTCCAGAAAATCTTCAATCCGGTTTACCGTCATGCCTTCCCCTGCTTCGTTAGAGTCCATAGCAATCCGGCTAAACCCTTTTTGCATCAATATATTCAGCTCTTCCTTGATATCCCGGTTACGGTGCTGTTTAAATTTAACAAGAATGAAAACCTTGTCGCCCTCCTGTAGTTTCCGTATAGCCGCTATAACATCTGCCACATCATCTTTCTTTACTTCCTGGCCAGATACCGGGGAAATGGTGACGCCGGCCCTGGCAAACAATAATCGCAGATAATCGTAGATCTCCGTCATCGTTCCCACAGTACTGCGGGGCGTACGGGTAATTACCTTTTGTTCTATAGCTATGGCAGGACATAAACCTTTTATATAATCTACATCAGGCTTGTTCATTCTGTTCAAAAACTGCCGGGCATAAGCACTGAGACTTTCAGCGTAGCGTCTTTGCCCTTCGGCATACAAGGTATCAATGGTTAAAGAAGATTTCCCCGAACCGGAAACGCCGGTAACCACAATAAATTTGTTTCTTGGAATACTAACGGTTACATCTTTAAGATTATGAACCTTTGCCCCTTTTATAAGTATTTCACCGCTTGATTTTTTCTGTGCCGCCATTATTAAAATTTACCTGTACAGCTTACAAATGTAGCTGCTAAATTGTTTAGAAAAGATTGTTTTTGAACCTTTTTAAAGGCTTTTTAAAATAACAGGCGCCTGTTTTCACACTCGTTAGGCTTAAAAATATTATTATTGATAATCAACAGTTTGTTAACAAATAATTGTAATTTTAACAAAATTTTTAACACTTTTGGGCAATTTTTTGGGTCATTTGCATCCGTAGCAAACGAGAAAAGTGATACATGAGACAAAAAGAAGCGCTACAACTATTTTTATTAATTTTCTGAAAGTAATGACTACAGATATAAAGAAGAGCGACAACGAGCTTATACACTTGTTTACAAGTGGTAACGAATCGGCACTCGATTCATTACTGGAGAGGTATAAGGATAAGCTTTTTAATACGATACTTTTTATTGTTAAGGATAAATACCACGCTGAAGATATTTCACAGGATGTTTTTATAAAGATTATTGAAACCCTGAAAAGTGGTAAGTATAAAGAAGAGGGCAAGTTTTTACCCTGGGCTATGCGTATTGCGCATAACCTTTGCGTTGATTATTTCAGAAAGCTGAAACGCTTTCCTTTTGCAAAGAGTAATACAGATAATGAGGTTTTGGATACCATTAATTGTACCGAGCAGAATGCAGAAGATAAAATAATTAAAGTACAAAGTATGGGTAAGGCAAAAGATCTTTTAGAACAACTGCCCGAAGAACAAAGAGAAGTAATCATATTAAGGCATTTTGCAAACCTGAGCTTTAAAGAAATTGCAGACATGACCGGATGCAGCATTAACACTGCACTCGGAAGAATGCGTTACGGTTTAATGAATTTAAGAAAGTTAATGACCGGAAAATAATTTTAACAACAATGGGCAATTGTGATTAAAACATTTCAGGCATACTATTCGTTAATATAGGAAACAGAAATTCAAAACCTGATAGTTCTAAAATACTGTCATCTTGTGTTTCCGATAGGACAAAAAGAAATTCGCTAAATCCTTGTGAATTATTCTTGCCGAAGCCAACCGGTTTACACAGGATGACGACTAATTGAACCGCTGATTTGATCAGCGGTTTTTTTATTGCTCAATAACAATCTTTATATCGCCTGACACCAGATTGATATGGCAACAGTCATGAGCTATAGTATATGTTTTATTGGCCACGACTTTGTCTTTCAGGTAGCCCCTGAACTCAAAATCTTCTCCGCATACAGAGGTTTTATCCATATAAGCATCCGAATACACCAAATAAACGCCTGGCTGATACGATACACCTGCAGGCTGCTGCCATTGCACATTATCAACAATCATTTTATTATCTCTTACCCTTACCACTTTAAAGCTATCCAGCTCCACCCCTGCATGACTACTGTTCACTACCTGTACCATTAAGCTCCTGAACTCCTCCGTACATACCCGGTTGGGTTTACAACCCGATTCGCAATCATCGCCCACCCCAGCCTTTTTGTTACATGCCAGTACCACCAAACCAATGCAAAGAATAAAAATATTTAAAGCTCTCATTGCAGCATATTTAATAAATAATATCAGGATAACGGATCAGGCGGGCATTTTGCAACATCCCGGCATCTATTTTTTTATAACTGCTATTCCTTTACTACGATTTTGGTATCCCCTTCCAGCACTTTTACATGGCAGCAATCGAAGCCTATTTTAAATATTTTTTTTGCCATTAAGCGGCTGTTGTTATATCCTTTAAATTCAAAGTCTTCCCCGCACCAGGAAGTTTCCTTTTTTTCGTTATCGGAAAACAACGGGTATGAACCGGTTTGATACCGTGCCTCAATAGAACGCTGTATCACGGTTTTATTTCCTTTAATCCTGGTTACACTAATATAATCCAGTGGCACACCTGCACCCTCCTCATCAGCTATATCTACAAAAAGATGTTGAATTATAGCAGTACATGCAGTATTGGCATCACATTGCTGGGGACCACAACCGGCCCCCAGCTCCCGGCTTTTATTACACCCCAGTATCATCAAACCAATGCAGAGAATAAAAGTATGTAACGCTCTCATTGTAGTAATTTTAATTACGCATAATGTTTAAACGGAAATAATGGCAATGACGCAACAACTGATCAACCAACCTATTTTAGTTCTGCCCGGTCAGCCTGGCCAATAATATATTCTCTTCTTATAATATTCCCTGAAGCATCCTTTGTTTTAACCCATTGCCCGTCGTTAAAAAGATTGGCCATGTCTGCTTCACAATCAGTCTTTCTTTCCGGATCCGGAAAAAGCGAGTAATATAAACCACAGGAGGTATCGATTTTCGCTTTACCATCTATAGTTACTTTAACCAGGTTTTTCTGATACCGTGGGTCAGACTCGCTGAGGACGTCTGTTCTACAGTTAGCGGCACATATAAAAACCGACGTTTCATAGGTTTTCCCCGGGCCAATTACAATGCCCTGCCCCACAAACCCCGTAGTGTCTTCTTTAACCGGCTGCCTTTTCAATCTCAACCCGTACTGGATAGTTACAGGCACTGCAAGCGAATTTTTGTAAGAGGTGGTTAGGTAATACCCCTGCTCACCGCTGCTCTCTTTGGTGCAGGAGCTGATCAACAATAACAGGGCAGATAATACTACAAAACAGGCCGGCGCAATACGTTGTTTCATTTACAGCTATATTTTACAACTAAAACGTGCAGATACCGGATAACGCAACAAAAAAGGTGTCAATCTTTTAAGAATGACACCTTTCAGCAATTAAGTACTGCTACTAACTCTCAGCAGCAAATTCTTTTCTGATGATATTGAGTGCGCCTCCTGCCTTAAACCACTCAATCTGCTGATCGTTATAAGTGTGATTTACTTCGATATTCTCAGCAGTACCATCGGAGTGATGGAGTACCAGCGTTAATGGTTTGCCCGGGGCGAATTCAGTTAAACCGGTAATATCCACTACATCATCTTCCTGAATTTTTTCATAATCATCTTTATCAGCAAAGGTCAATGCCAGCATGCCCTGCTTTTTCAGGTTGGTTTCGTGAATACGCGCAAACGATTTTACCAGTACGGCACGTACGCCCAAATGGCGCGGCTCCATCGCTGCATGTTCGCGGCTGCTGCCTTCCCCATAGTTCTCATCACCTACCACTATACTGCCAATACCTGCAGCTTTATAAGCCCGTTGGGTAGCCGGTACAGGACCATACTCACCGGTCAGCTGATTCTTAATATTATCGGTTTTGTCGTTAAAAAAGTTTACTGCCCCTATCAGCATGTTATTGGAGATATTATCAAGGTGCCCACGGAATTTCAACCATGGTCCGGCCATTGAAATATGATCGGTAGTACATTTTCCTTTAGCCTTGATCAGCAGCTTCAATCCTTTCAGGTCTGTTCCCTCCCATGGTGCAAAAGGATCTAATAACTGCAGTCGTTTACTGGCGGGATCAACAATTACCTGAACATGGCTCCCATCTGCAGCCGGCGCCTGGTACCCCGGATCGTCTACGGCAAACCCTCTCAATGGTAATTCTTCCCCGGTTGGCGGATCTAATTTCACCGTTTCCCCGTTTTCATTGATCAAAGTATCAGTAAGCGGATTAAAGGTTAAATCACCTGCAATGGCAAGGGCTGTTACTATTTCAGGAGAAGCCACAAATGCATAGGTATTCGGATTACCATCGGCTCTTTTTGCAAAATTCCTGTTGAACGAATGTACGATCGTATTCTTTTCTTTCTTTTCAGCGCCCACCCGGTTCCACATACCAATGCAGGGGCCGCAGGCATTGGCAAATACAGTAGCGCCAATTTTATCAAATGTATCCAGGAAGCCATCACGCTCTATCGTGTAGCGCACCTGTTCTGAGCCCGGGGTGATCGTAAATTCTGCTTTGGTTTTAAGGCCTTTTTCATTAACCTGCCTGGCCAGTGATACAGCGCGACTAATATCTTCGTAAGAAGAGTTGGTACAGCTGCCAATTAATCCTACTTCCACTTTTGTTGGCCAGTCATTGGCTGCCGCTACTTCCTTCATTTTAGAAATGGGTGTAGCCAGATCGGGTGTAAAAGGACCGTTGAGATGCGGCTCCAGTTCATCTAGGTTAATCTCTATCAGCTGGTCGAAATATTGTTCAGGATTGGCGTATACTTCCGGATCGGCAGTAAGATGCTGCGCGATGGCATCTGCAGCAGCGGCAATTTCTTCGCGGCCGGTTGCCTTCAGGTAGCGGCTCATGCTGTCATCATACCCGAATGTGGAGGTAGTAGCGCCAATTTCGGCACCCATATTACAAATAGTACCCTTTCCGGTGCAGCTCATAGATATAGCGCCTTCTCCAAAGTACTCTACAATACAACCGGTACCTCCTTTAACGGTTAAGATACCGGCTACTTTTAAAATTACATCTTTAGGCGCTGTCCAGCCATTTAGTTTCCCGGTTAGTTTTACACCTATTAATTTGGGCATCTTAAGCTCCCAGGGCAAACCCGCCATTACGTCGCAGGCGTCAGCGCCGCCTACTCCAATAGCCACCATTCCCAAACCTCCTGCATTTACTGTATGACTGTCGGTTCCGATCATCATTCCCCCGGGGAAAGCATAATTTTCCAGCACTACCTGGTGAATGATACCGGCGCCCGGCTTCCAGAAACCAATACCGTACTTATTGGATACGGAAGCGAGAAAATCATATACTTCCTTACTTTCTGTATTGGCTTGCTTCAGATCGGCTTCAGCACCGGTTTCTGCCATAATAAGGTGATCGCAATGCACGGTTGAGGGCACTGCTACCTTGGCACGGCCCGCCTGCATAAATTGCAGCAGCGCCATCTGGGCTGTTGCATCCTGCATAGCCACCCTGTCGGGTGCAAAGTCTACATAGTCAACGCCGCGGTCATAAGCCCTGGTAGCAGGATTCGTCAAATGCGCGTATAATATTTTTTCGGTAAAAGTTAAAGGACGACCCAGTAACTGGCGAGCATCGTTTACTTTTTGTTCAAATTCAGAATAAACTTTCTTAATCAGATCAAGATCAAATGCCATGTCTTCTATTTTTTGTACAAAAATGATTTACGAGAGAATACAAAGTTAGGGATTGTTACCTGCGATTGGATACTTCCGGAAGTTAAAAACAACCCGTGTCACTGGTTGCAGAAATAGGGCCAAATATTGCCCGGATAATATTGGCCCCAAAGAAAACCCCGTCCTGTTTAACAGAACGGGGTTGATCCCATTAAATATCTATCAGAATGCTCCTAAGCCGTTAATTCCTTTACAGAAGGAACAAACTTGGTCAGATTGATGCCTTCAACAGCTGCTTTATATTCGTCTATGCTTGGAATTCTTCCCAGGATAGCCGATAATACCACTACCGGAGTTGAAGCCAGTAAAGACTCGCCTTTTTTACGCTCAGCGTCTTCTACCACGCGTCCCTGGAACAAGCGGGTTGAAGTAGCCATTACGGTATCGCCCTTAGCAGCCTTTTCCTGGTTACCCATGCAAAGGTTGCAGCCCGGACGCTCGAGGTACATCATATTTTCATATTCAGTACGGGCAGTGCTCTTTGGCAACAGGTCGTTGAACTCAAATCCCGAATACTTTTGCAGCAGATCCCAGTCGCCTTCTTCTTTCAGCTCATCTATAATATTATAAGTAGGGGCTGCCACTACCAGCGGCGCATGAAACTCCACTTTGCCTTGCTGCGCTTCGAGGTTCTTTAACATCTGCGAAACAATTTTCAGATCGCCTTTATGTACCATACAAGAGCCTACGAAACCCAGGTCCACCTTTTTATCGCCGCCATAATGAGATAAGGCGCGGATGGTATCGTGCGTGTAACGTTTAGACACATCTTTATTATGTACATCAGGATCGGCGATCATCGGCTCAACAATTGCATCCAGGTCTATTACTACCTCAGCATAGTATTTGGCGTTGGCGTCGGGTGTAAGGGCCGGCTTTTCGCCAGATTTAATTTCAGCGATGCGTTTGTCGGCTTTATTAATCAATCCCTGAAGCACCTGCTTGCTGTTGTCCATCCCCTTGTCGATCATGATCTGTATCCTGCCTTTGGCAATCTCCAGCGATTCGATCAATGTATCATCTTCAGAAATATTGATGGAAGCTTTTGCCTTCATTTCAGCAGTCCAGTCAGTAAAGGTAAAAGCCTGGTCAGCCGGAAGTGTACCAATATGTACTTCAATGATCCTGCCCTGGAACACGTTCTCTCCGCCAAACTGCTGTAACATCTGCGCCTGTGTGGCATGCACCACATCACGGAAATCCATATGCTCTTTCATTTCACCTTTGAAGGTTACTTTTACCGATTCGGGAATCGGCATAGAAGCTTCACCTGTAGCCAGTGCCAACGCAACTGTGCCCGAGTCGGCTCCAAAAGCTACTCCTTTAGACATTCTTGTGTGCGAATCGCCACCTATGATGATCGCCCATTCGTCCACCGTAATATCATTAAGTACTTTATGAATCACATCTGTCATGGAATGGTACTCCCCTTTGGGATCGCGGGCAGTGATCAAACCAAAATCGTTCATAAACTTCATCAGCTTGGGAATATTAGCTTGCGCCTTCTTATCCCATACTGAAGCGGTGTGACAGCCCGACTGATAAGCGCCGTCTACGATGGGTGAAATTACCGTAGCAGCCATAGCTTCCAGCTCCTGCGCCGTCATAAGGCCGGTGGTGTCCTGCGATCCCACAATATTCACTTCCACCCGCACATCAGAGCCCGCGTGCAAAATTTTACCGGGCGTAATACCTACAGCGTTCCGGTTAAATATTTTTTCAACTGCTGTAAGTCCCTGCCCTTCATTCGAAATTTCTTTCGAAGGAGCAAACACCGGGGTGGGCTCGATACCTAGTATTTTAGCGGCCACCGTCTGTATCTTTTTCCCGAATACAATTGCGTAAGAACCGCCGGCCCTGATAAACTCCTTTTTCTGGGGTGTTAATGCCCGGGAGATATCTATCAGCTCCTGCTCGCCATTATAAAGCTTTTTTGTTTTTGTATTGATGGTAAGCACTGTACCTGTTGCAACCGAGTACACTTCTTCCAGAACCGGATCTCCGTTTTCGTCGCGAACAAGGTTGCCTTCGGCATCGGTTTTCTTTACCCAGTTTTTAAGGTCGATACCGATACCGCCGGTAACATCAACCGTAGTAAGGAAGATGGGGGAAATACCGTTGGTTCCACCCACTATAGGGGCTATATTAACAAATGGCACATAAGGGCTGGCCTGTTTTCCCGTCCACAATGCCACATTATTTACACCCGACATCCTGGATGAACCTACACCCATGGTACCTTTTTCCGCAACCAGCATCACGCTTTTACCGGGATGCTGTGCCTGCAGCGTCCTGATCTCTTCCTGCGCCTTGGGGGTGATCATGCATTTACCATGCAGCTCCCGATCTGAACGTGAATGCGCCTGGTTGCCCGGAGAAAGCAAATCGGTAGAAATATCGCCCTCGCCGGCAATAAAGGTTACTACTTCAATTTCTTCAGGAACTTCCGGAAGTTTGGTAAAGAACTCTGCCTTTGCATAGCTTTCCAGTATGTCTTTTGCAATCTCGTTCTCGTTCTTAAATGCTTCTTTTAACCGGTCGGTATCTGCATCATAAAGAAATACCTGCGTTTTCAAAACTGCTGCAGCCTGCCGGGCAATATCAATATCATTTCCAAGGGCCAGATCAAGCAATACCGCTATCGAAGGCCCGCCTTTCATATGAGATAATAACTCAAAAGCAAAAGCCGGGGTAATTTCTGCAACTACCGATTCTCCAAGAATAATTTCCTTTAAGAATTTGGCCTTTACGCCAGCGGCAGGGGTTGTACCCGGTAAAGTATTATAGATAAAGAATTTAAGTGAATCTTCCCGGTACTCGTTACCTGCATCTTTTATTTGCCCGATAATTTCGCTTAATAACTCGGCCCCGTCAATCGGCTTAGGATGAAGGCCCTGAACCTTTCTTTCTTCAATTTCCTTGATATAGTCCTTATACATGTTCATTACAGAAGTCTTTTCAATATTATAGGCAGGTTTTAAACAGTTGCTGGTACTGCCGTTTATCAACCAGTCTGCATTAATTATAATGTTTGCGGGACCTGGCCCATCGCAGGCCCGTTTGCGCGGAGTAAAATCTACATATGCTGTTCATTATCAATAAGAAAAATGATAACAACCCGCGACAGACAGATGTGGAGATTTCCCGTTGGAATCGGTAGGTGTTTAATAACTAACGAGCTGGGTTAACTTTTGTTTAAATTCAACATGAGTTTTCTTAATCAGTTCGAGATAGAATACCATTTTGTAATATATTTTTATATTATTAATACCTTCATAAGCAATGGCGCGAATTTACAAAAAATAAGAGTTCTAATTAATAGAAGTTGCTGAAATATCATGGGATTTGTAATTTTGCAGTGTAAACCAACTATAGTTAATATGAATCGCCTAAAAAATTTTGTCGAGTGGAATGCTTTTGGTGTTTGCTCCTCTATTGGTGACAGGTTACATATCTCTCCCTGTCGTATCAGGCAATATTTTATTTACTCCTCCGTATTAACAATGGGTTCTCCCATTATCGTTTATATGGTGTTGGCTTTCTGGAAGAATATGAAAAACTATATTTATTCATCCAAGCGTAATCCCTGGTATTATTTATAATAAAACTGTTTGCTTACTGTTATACGGCAGCCGGGACAGGCTGGTTTCCGCCTGCCTGCCGAAACCTCAGCTGAAAGCAGGTACCGTTCCCTACGCTGCTTTGTACCTGGATATTGCCGTTGTTCCTTACCACAAACTCCCTTGACAATAATAAGCCTAAACCGATGCCCCGTTCGCCATTTGTACCATAAGAGGGCGCCTGTTGTATATTGAATAACTTTTCTTTTACCTTTTCATCCATTCCCATGCCCCTGTCCTTTACAGATACAACAATATCCTGGTCTACCAGGGCGCCCACTATATCCACTTCTCCCTTCATATAACTGAATTTCAAAGCATTGCTAAATAGGTTCCGAAAAACAACTGCCATCTGGTCTCTATCTGCAAACAGCCCCAGGTGGGCAGGTATACCCACATTTACAGTTATTTTCTTTTGCTGTACGATAAATTCAAAAAAAGATACCACCTCATTTGCAAGATCCAAAAGCGAAAAATAACGGGGATGGGTTTGAATACCCTGCATGCCAGAAGTACTCCATTGCAATAGAATCTCCACGGTATTGTTCAGATGCGATACCTTTTTGCGTATAGATTCGGAGGCCTCCAGCACATCTTCTTTCCCTATCAGATCGTTACAGTATAAATGCAGTGTATGCTCCAGGCTCAGGAGAGGTCCCCTGATGTCGTGGGAAACAATAGATAATAACCTTTCCTTATCCCGGTTCATAACAAGCAAACTCTGCTGCTTTGCCTCAATTTCCTTTTGATAATCATATTGGATTCTCTTATAAAAACAGATCGTAACGATAATAAACAACAGGGATACTACAATAATAATGTGAACCCGTACAGGCAATATGGGTTCGATCTGCGGCAGTGCTATGTGAAAATTAGTCACCGCCAGTATTGCAGCAGTGATTAAAATACTGAGGCCCGTTATCGCCCATTTATTATCGAATACAAGAATGGAAATCACCAGCGTTCCTATTAAACAATATTCCGTTCCGTTATGATAGAGCAGTCCTGAAGCGGTATAAACGCTTACAGAAAGTATTATTCTTACCCATTTGGCGGCTAAATACCGGCCGCACCGGTGCATCCAAAACAAAAGCAACAGGGAAGAAAAATTAACCAGGTTCAAGGTGGTGAGTATCCATCTTTGCTGAAAAAAATTGACACCCAGGAACATCAGTATAAAAGGTGTGCAAAACAGCGCAATAATATTCAACATTTTTACCCTACGCGACTCAATGATCGGTAAATCGGGATGCACCCCCATGTTGATTAATCTATTGAAAAAATCAATAATTACCGAGTCGTTTTGGTTTTGCTTCATACTGAGGACTTTAGGCAAAAGTACAGCCAGGGACTGCGTCCTTTTTCAGTTAAAATAAACTATTTTCGGTTTTCCCGAAAAACTTTTTGTAACAAAGTGTAACATTCATTTGCTTTTTGCTATTATTATATAAAAGCCACACATACTAACATTGAACCTTACGGTAGAAATAGCATTAGATGAACAGGTAGAACTTTGCCGTGAGGGCAATAAACAAGCCTTTTACGACGTGTATCACCGGTACGCCAAGGCGATGTTGAACAGCAGTATGCGGGTATTGAATAACCTGGCCGACGCAGAAGATACGGTTCAGGAGGCTTTTATAGATGCTTTTAATAGTTTGGATAAGTTTACTTACAAAAGCTCATTCGAAGCATGGTTAAGAAGAATAGTGATTAATAAGTCTATCAGCCTGCTAAGAAAAAAGAAAATACAATGGGTGGATGCGGAGATAGGCAATATTAATGCCAGCGACAGCGCCGAACTGGATGAGGATGATTTTTCGGCCGACATCGACAGAATAAAACGAGCTATTGCAGGGCTCCCTGAAAATTATCGTGTAATCTTCAATTTATTTGTGATAGATGGCCTGAAACAGGAAGAAATTGCAGCGCTCCTTAATATATCTCATAATAATGTAAGAACGATCTACCACCGTGCAAGAAAAAAGGTGATTGATACAGTAAACGCTATAGCATGAGTAAGAAACTGGAACATTTTATACAGAATAACAAAAATGCGTTTGATGAGTATACGCCATCAGATGATTTATGGCAACGCATAGAGGGCAAACTGGATATTACAAAACAGGCAACACCTAAAGCAAAGGTGTTTGTAATAAAAAGCTGGATGAAAGTAGCAGCTGTGATTGCCTTACTGGTTACTACAGCCGTTGTATTCTATAACCTGAACCGGAATGAAGGCTCAACACATGAAATAGCAATAAAAGACGGCCATGAAAATGACAGTTCGCCTGTTATCGTAAATAAAAATCCGGAGGACGTAGCTCAGGACCACACTCCGGTTGAAAACGACAACCCGCCTATTGAACTAGCGGGAACAGATTCTAAAAAAGAAAAAAACAACGCTCCACATAAAAGTATTGAAGAAGAGGAGTTATATCATTATGTAAGGCTGATAGAAATAAAGCAGGGACAGATGAAGGAACTTAAAAAAACGGAGCCCGAGCTTTATAAAGAATTTTCTAAAGATGCCGAAATGCTGGAAACTTCTTACGACGCGCTGAAAGCACAGCTATCAAAAGGCGTAAACAGCGAGAAATTACTGGAAGCCATGATTGGCAACTTAAAAATGCAAGCAGATCTGCTCAATAAACAACTCGAGATTTTAAAACAAGTACACAAAAAAAAGAATAGTAATGATGAGAAGGATTATAAAAATCTGTAGCCTGTTGTTGCTGCTGTTTGCACTAACAATTCCGGCTGTACATGCCGACAACTTTAATGAAAAGAAAAAAACCTATAGCAAGAGTTATACTTTAAGAGATGACCAAAAGGTTAAAATCTCTAACAAATTCGGAAAAGTTGAGGTAAAAGCCTGGAACCGCGATGAGGTTAAGGTAGATGTTACCATTATTGCCTTCTCTGAAAATGAGCGGGTAGCCCAGGGCATTCTCGACAATATCACCATAGAAAGCAGCGACGGTAACCCGGTTTCTTTTACCACAAAGTTTTTGGGCAACACCAATACAAAGGGTCAGAAATCAAAAATGGAGGTTAATTATGTGGTATATATGCCTGCCCATAATCCTCTGGAGATCAGGAATGAGTTCGGCAGCACGAATATCCCCGACTGGCAGGGTGAGGTAAATATTAAACAGTCCTTCGGCCCTGTTATAACCGGCAAACTGCAGAAGTTAAAAGATATGAATGTAGAATTTGGCTCGCTGACATCCAGCGCTATCAACGATGGCCGGATCAGGATATCTTATTCTGACATGAAAATCGATAATCTTTCGGGTACCGTATCCAGCACAGTAGACTTCTGTAAAGGCAGTAAGGTAGGACTGAACGACAACCTGGAAAAGCTGGATATGAAAGTATCTTATTCTGATGTCTCCATTAATGTATCATCCAGGCTGAATACAACGCTTAATATCAAAACCAGCTTCGGAAATCTGAAAAACAACAGCAAGGTAGACATCATCAATAAAACAGAGCCTAAGAAATATGGTCCGACATTCGATAAAGTTTATTCAGGCACGCAGGGCTCAGGCAAAGCTGCAGTAACTATCAGCAGCAGCTTCGGCGATATTACCTTAAAATAAACAGGTAAATCATCTTTTATTAGTTGTTACTCCGTTCGTAGTACATATAGAAAATGCCCCCGTTTCCGGAGGCATTTCTTTTTTCCTAACTGATTGCACCAAGTTTTATTAATTCTGTTTTACAGACTTAATAGTATATTATTTAACAAAAGCATGTTTATACCCCTGTATCCTGTTCCAGGCTCCCCTGGTAAAGTCGGGTATTAATACCGGCGCGCTTCCATTATCTAAAGAAATAGCAGATAATTCCGTCAGGCAGCACCATTCAGCCAGGTCATACACGTCCATATCCAGCGGCAAACCATTTTGCAGGCAGTAAGCCAGGCGGTAATCCATAATAAAGTCCATACCACCATGACCGCCTACCTTTTTAGCTGTTTCTTCGAGTTCCTGGTGAATAGGATGTTTATATTTTTTCATTAAGGCCTCTTTGATCTCCTTGCTTACATAACCGTGCGCACTCAACTTTTCATGATCGGGTGTTATATCAGAAGATACCTGATCTCCATCAAGAGCATATCCTTCCGAAGGATATTTATTAGCGAATCCTTTTGTGCCGGTTAGCTGGTACATCCGGGAGTAAGGTCGCGGTGTCATTACATTATGCTGCACTTCAATAGACTTTCCTTTTTCAGTACTAATCAATGTTACGGTGTGATCTCCGTTTCTGAACTGATCAGGATAAGCGCCTTTTGCCGTTTTCCAATGCTCACGCCCGTTAAAGGATTTGGTATCTACCGAAACCAGGTAATTCATTTTATCACCGCGATGGATATTCAACGCCTGGCAAACCGGTCCGATACCATGCGTTGGATATACATCTCCCCTAAACTCCTTATTATAATCTAAGCGCCAGTTATTCCAGTATTCTTTCCAAAACGGCGACAAATCGTGAATATAAGCACCTTCTCCATGTATTACTTCTCCAAAGAGACCTTTTTGTGCCATATTCAAAGTAGTTAATTCAAAGAAATCATACACGCAATTTTCAAGCATCATGCAGTGCTTACGTGTTTTCTCCGAGGTATTGATAAGGTCCCAGATATCCTTCATGTTCATGGCAGCCGGTACTTCAATAGCCACATGCTTACCCTTTTGCATAGCATACAATGCCATAGGAACGTGGTGCTTCCAATCGGTGGCAATATATACCAGGTCGATATCAGGTCTTTCACATAACTTCTTCCAGGCATCTTCTGCACCCGAATACCCGGCGGCACGTGTTACATTATTCTTGTCGAGAATTTTTTGCGCATTTTCTACACGCTCCGGTCTCAAATCGGCCAGCGCCACAATCTTAGTATTTGGAATATGTGTCCATCTTTCTACTGCGCCCGGGCCACGCATTCCCAACCCGATAAACCCTACCCTTACTACGGGTATTTTAGGTGCGGCATAAGCCAGCATATCTTTTTGTCCTGCAGGGCGCGCAGGAACCGGCATTTTAATAGACCGGTCTGTCTTTGTTTTTTGAATACCCGATTTAGCGGCCTGTCCGAAGCTCTCCCCACCTTGCACCGTTAATGCAAACGAGGTAACAGCTACGAAAAGAATTTTCAACCTGTTCATAAATAGTTTTTTTGTAAATGATTTGTCTTTCAGTATGGACTTTCGTTACATATTATTTTGACGCAACTAAGGTAGTGAATCAGGCAGGTTTCCCTGCACGCAACCGTTTGCGCAAAAAACAGCTATATAGCTGGCTACTTTTTATGCCAACAACTATAAGGTCCTTATCCAATAGCTATAGCTGTATTTTCCCGGCGTTATCCAATACTTTCTCAAAGGCATAGCGCCCCAGCTGTCTATACCCTGTACACCTAACTGCTTCAGGTCTATGTGGAGATAGATCTTGTCCTTTTTTACCAGCTCACCCGAATGGTATTGATGTTTTTCCGGCGCGGGGTCCAGATCCTCCAAGCTATAAGGCAAGGCCGAAAACGAAAGCAGGCTGTCGGCAAAATCGATACGGATGCCCTTTCCTTTTTCGTTGGTAAGTGTAAACCAGCGTACATCCGTTTTATTACCACTTTCCTGCGGACGGGCATAAGGGAAATATTGCTGGTCGATCTGCTGACGATATATACCTACCTCGCTTGCATACTTTCTGTCCCAATAGTTTTCCCACGGTCCTCTTCCATACCACTGAATATTGCTCAACTGTTTATTCACCATGAGGTCATTACCCAAACGCATTACAGTTCTTGGACCGGAGGCATCAATAGTGAAGTGGTTGGCCACGTGAATGGAACCATCGCCATATACTGTGAATATTTCGCTTATGCCTGCTTTCCCGCCCAGTATATTTTTGGTGATGCTGATTTTGTAAGCGCAATTGCTGATACGTTCAGTTGTAACGTTAGCTGCGCCACTTTTGCTGTAGGCATCCATCCAGTCGCGCAGGGATCGATTTAAGCCTGCCCCGATATCATTATCGGTTGCAGCCCTGTAGAAGCCGGGCCGGGGGCCGTTCTCCAGCAATTCAAGGTTTCCGCTACGATAAGAAGCCAATATGCCTTTTTCTGTATCAAATACAACACTAAAATTCTTACCGGTTAAAGTAATGGAATTTGCAGTTTTCGACTCGTTGATAACACCTGTTACATTGGCCGGTTGTACTGCAGCCGGGTTCCCTGCATAAGCCAGCTGCTCAGATGCCAGTTCAAAACCGTTTTCAAGTAAAGGTTCGGCTGTTTTTAAACGATAATAAACATTCAGGAAATATTCTCTGTCATTTTTAGGAATGGTTTTGATGGGCAGGCTAATATCCACATTTGCCCTTGGTTGAATATTGAGCTCTTTTACCGTTCCTTTCTCTACCGGTTTCCCATCTTCCAGCACTTCCCAGAACAACTGGATGTTATTGGTACCTCTAAAAAAATACGTATTAGCTATATTAATACGGTTATTGGCTATATATTTTGTTTTAATAAACTGGTGCACTTTTTTTAATTCAACCGCCATTGGAGTTAATTCCCGGTAAGCAGTAACTACGCCTTTTACACAAAAGTTATTATCGCTAAAATCTTCGTTAACCGGGCCGGTCAACGGGAAATCGCCTCCATAGGCCATAATGCGTTTGCCGTTTTTAACGGTATCGAATGCCTGGTCGATCCATTCCCAAACATATCCGCCCTGCACGCCGGGTGTAGATTCTATAGCGTCCCAGTACTCTTTAAAATTACCAAGGCTATTACCCATAATATGCGCATATTCACTCATAATAAGCGGCCGCTGGTCTTTAGCCTTTGCCCAACCTGCCACCCAGTCGGGCGAAGGGTACTGAGGGCAAATTACGTCGGTATTATAATCACGTTCGGCACGCTCATACTGTACCGGCCTGCTGTCTTTTTTCCTGAGCCACTCATAGGCCTCGTACATATTTACCCCGTTACCCGCTTCGTTTCCTAATGACCAGGTTATAACCGAAGGATAATTTTTATCGCGTTCATACATCCTGGTTATTCTTTCCAGGTGCGGCATACGCCATTGTTTGTCGTTGGCAAAAGTATATTCCAGGTCGTAGTATCTTCCATGCGATTCAATATTGGCTTCATCTATTACATACAATCCATATTCGTCGCACAGCTCCATCCAGTAAGGATCGGGAGGGTAATGAGAGTGCCTTACTGCATTTACATTGAGCTTTTTCATCATCTCCATATCCTTTAACATATCTGCCCTGGTCAAAGTATGTCCTTTTTTAGGATTATGTTCGTGCCGGTTAACACCTTTAAAAAACACGCGCTTGCCATTTACCAGGAAGTCTCGCCCTTTGATCTCCACGCTTCTGAAACCTACCCGAACAGGCACTACTTCAATCACCTCGCCCCCTTTATTTTTAAGAGACAAATACAATGTATATAAATAAGGTATTTCTGCAGACCAGGTATTTACCGAGGGTATAAGGCCATCAAAGGAAACCATGGTTTTATAACGGCCTAATACAGTTTGAACCTTGTCGTCAGCTTTCCGGTACACTTCTTTTCCCCGGGCATCTACCAATTGAAGCTCAACATAAAAACTGTCTGGCCGGGAATGCAGCGTTTTGGTATCTGTTTTATAACTGTTTACTTCTACGTCTACATGCAGTTGCCCATCCTGGTAATTATTAACCAGCCCGCTCTGCACTTTAAAATCCCTTATGTCCAGTTTAGGCGTGGCATATAAATATACATCGCGCTCAATACCTGAAATGCGCCACATATCCTGGCACTCCAGGTAACTGCCATCACTCCAGCGGTATACTTCAAGAGCAACAATGTTCTCGCCGGTTTTTATATATTTGGTAATATCAAACTCTGCAGCCAGCTTGCTATCCTCGCTATACCCTACTTTCTGCCCGTTCACCCAGATAAAAAATGCCGATTTTACAGCACCCAGGTGAATAAATACCTGGCGCCCCTCCCAATTAGCAGGTATCATGATCTTTTTACGATAAGACCCTACAGGATTATTATCAGCGGGGATATCAAAAGGCGGATTCATTCTCGCCCCTGTAAGCTTGCGCCCTGCAAACTCATAAGGGTGGTTGACATAAATGGGCAGGCCATATCCGTTTAGCTCCCAGTTGGCGGGAACGGCGAAATTTTTCCACCGGCTGTCATCAAAATCTGTTTTATAAAAATCCTTTGGCCTGTCGTTAGGGTTTTGCACCCAGCTAAACTTCCAGCTGCCGTTAAGCGATAAGAAAAAGGCCGACTGCTCTTTAACCCGTTTTTCGGCCAAAGCCTTGTTTTCGTAAGCAAAAGCTGTGGCGCGCATCGGCATGCGGTTAACAGAAACAATCTCGGGTGTTTGCAGCTCAATAGGTAAAGGCTGGGCTATTGCCGCGTACCTACTTAAAAATAATAGCGGCAGAAGGAATAAAAACTTCATAAACTTTGTGGTTGGAATAATTGAAAAACAATCCTCAAAGAAACAGTGAAACCCGCTAACCACAAAGCTTTGCGCAAACGATTGCCCTTAATTGTACTACAACGGCTGTTATCCTTTTAAAAGCCGCAACTCTGCCTGAAGCTTTTCTATTTTCTCCAATAAGTGACTGATGGCTTCAATACCTTCCATGTTAATGTCCAGGTCGTAATGCAGGTGCATATAATTTTCCGTGAGTGAAAGCTCGTCGTTATCGATAAAATAAGACTCGCTCATATAACTCAGCTCAAACAGCCCCTGATCATTTAATGTTCTTACAAAGGAGGTTTCAATGCTGTAATGCCTGCAACATTCCTCTATCAAAATACTGTTGTCGTTGGTCATAGCTTATTTTTTAGAGGCTTCATCGGCCAGTTGTTGAAATAATTCTTTTTCTTTAGCTGTAAGATTTGTAGGTAAAACCACCTGCCATGTAATATAGAGGTCTCCAAAATTGCCTTCGCTTTTATACACAGGGAACCCTTTTCCTTTTAAACGCACTTTCGTACCGTTGGGTGTTTCGGGTTGCAAAGTCAGTTTCACCTTCCCATCCATTGTATCGATGGTTTCCTCTCCGCCTAAAACTGCTTTATATAAACTGAGAGGCACTTCTTTATATAAATCATTTCCTTTTCTTATAAACGACGTGTCGTTGATGATCTGAAAGGTGATAAACAGGTCTCCCGCAGGGCCGCCATTTACTCCCGGGCCGCCATAGCCTTTGATCTTTATCTCCTGCCCGTTCTCAATACCGGCGGGTACAGTAATGCGAATATTCTTTCCATTTACTGTGAAGGTTTGCTGATGCGTTTTGTAGGCATCTTTCAAACCCAGCTTCACTTCCGCCCTATAGTCTTGCCCTTTATATTTTACATTTTTTGACGACGTTCCTCCCCCCATACCTCCGAACATCTGTGAGAAGAAATCGGAAAAGTCGCCTTCATTGCTGTAAGAAAAATATTCTTCGTTGCCAAAAGGCTGCTGGGCACCGCTCTCCTGCTGTCTTTGCTGACGTGCCTGCTCAAACTGTTCGGCATGCTTCCAGTCTTTGCCATACTGATCATATTTCTTACGTTTCTCGGGGTCGCTTAGCACCTCATGAGCTTCGTTGATCTGCTGGAAGGTTTTCACAGCCTCCGGATCGTTAGGATTTAAATCCGGGTGATGTTTTCGCGCCAGTTTACGGTAAGCTTTTTTGATATCATCGGCTGATGCGTTTTTTTCTACACCTAGTACTTTATAATAATCTATATATTCCATAGTTTAAAAATCATTACAGTAATTTACGTTTTTTTTATATACCAGCTATAGTTGTTGCGGTTTTTCAACCTTTCCTGCATATGCAAAAATCATCCCACAGAACAGAACCGATTTTATGATTGAAAAATTTCATGTAGGTTTGAATTTTAAACGATAAGATCAATGGACGTACAAATAGAAGCTTCCTGGAAAGAAAAATTAAAACACGAATTTGCCCAACCTTATTTTGCCAATATAGTTAAACATCTTAAAACAGAAAGAGAACAAAAGAAGATTATTTATCCCCCGGGACAGATGATCTTTAATGCATTTAATTCTACACCTTTTGACCGGGTTAAAGTACTGATCCTTGGTCAGGACCCCTATCACGGTCCGGGCCAGGCTCACGGGTTATGTTTTTCGGTACAGCCGGGTGTTCCCCCGCCGCCTTCGCTGGTAAATATTTTTAAGGAGCTGCAAACAGATATCGGCATGGAAAGACCTGCAAACGGAGACCTCAGCAAATGGGCGGCTGAGGGAGTTTTCCTGCTGAACGCCTCTTTAACCGTTCGTGCAGCAGAACCCATGAGCCATGCTAAAATAGGCTGGGCGCAATTTACAGATGCGGTAATACGTACAATAGCCGAAGAAAAACAAAATGTGGTGTTTTTATTATGGGGGAAATTCGCCCAGGAAAAAGCAGCGTTTATTGATCCTTCAAAACACCTGATACTTAAAGCAGCCCATCCCTCGCCCCTTTCGGCGCATGCCGGCTTTTTAGGGTGCCGGCATTTTTCAAAAACCAACGATTATTTAATGGAGAAGGGAATAACCCCGGTAGACTGGAAACTGTAGGTACAAAAAGCGGGGAGGAACTACGGGCCGCCCCGAGGCCCTGTTATTCCCGGCTCCTCATCTCTCCATCCATAAAAGCGCCCAGGTTCTTTCTGGCCCTGTTTTGTACCTTGCGCTTCATAAAGTTGGTCCAGCCAAATAATTTACCCGGTATACCAAATGCCTGGGCCAGCCAGGTGCTCAACCTGAAGCCATCGCTGTGCTCCACGATCTTCCCATCGTTTATTTTCATAAACCCTTTTGCGCGGTTTACAATCTTCCTTCCTGTTCCGCCAAATGTGTAAGATGCTACCCATTTACAGGTTAAATACTCATGGTCTATTTCGGTAATTTCATCAAAGGTTAACATAAAATCCTTCGCATTGGAGCAAAGCATCTTCCACATGGCCCTCACCTCATCTCCCCGTAAAAAACCAAATACTGGATCGCTGAATACAATATCTTCTGCATAGCAGCTGTTCATTGTTTCAAAATCTTTCCGGCTGAAGGCGTCGTAAAATTTTTCTACTATTTGCTTATTCGTCATAAAAACTTTTTAAAAGACAATCGTTTGCACTGCATTTGGGATCCCCGGCTCTTCTAAAATTACTTATCTTGCCACCTGCTTAAACAATCTTTGCTATGCTTAAATCATTTTTTCTTGCTTTGCCTCTGCTTGCGCTATTTGAATTAGTAGCTGCGCAAAAAATAAGTATAATTCCCCAGCCCACACATATTGTTGAAAAAACGGGGACTTTTACGCTTACGTCCCAAACAACCATTGTTGCTCAAACCAAAGATGAAATAAAATCCGCAAACTTTTTAAATGATTATCTTAAAAGTTGCTATGGCTTAACATTACCTGTAAAATCCAGGGGTACGTCGGGTATTATTATAAAAGCGGGTAAAGATGGTAAAGATGGATATACACTCAATGTCGATAAAAATACCGTGAGTATCAACGGTAATACGGCTCCCGGTGCGTTTTATGGCATACAAACATTCATACAGCTGCTGCCAACCGAAAAAGGCACCATGCTTAGGGTACCTGCTGTAAACATTACTGATGCGCCTACGGTAGGCTATCGCGGCCTGATGCTGGACGTAGGCAGGCATGTTTTTCCCCTTGAATTTATAAAACGGTATATAGACTATATTGCGTTACATAAAATGAATTATTTCCACTGGCATTTAACAGAAGACCAGGGCTGGCGCATAGAAATAAAAAAATATCCCAAGCTGACACAGGTTGGCGGCTACCGTAACGGAACAATTATAGGCAGGTATCCAGGTACCGGTAATACTCATCAGCAGTATGGAGGCTTCTATACGCAGGAACAGGTAAAAGAAATTGTAAAATATGCATCCGACAGGTTTATCACAGTTGTACCTGAGATTGAAATGCCCGGACATGGAAGTGCAGCTATTGCCGCCTATCCCTATTTAAGTTGCTTTCCCGAAAAGCCAACCTATTATTTTTTTAAGAAAGCAGGAAACAAGCCCGGCAACTGGGCCGGCGATACAACCAGCAAAACAGTGATGCAAAGCTGGGGAGTGTACGATGATATCTTTTGTGCCGGCAAAGAATCTACTTTCAGTTTTTTACAGGATGTGCTGGATGAGGTGCTGCCCCTGTTCCCTTCCAAAATTGTTCATATAGGCGGCGATGAGGCTCCTAAAACCAACTGGCAAAATTGCCCGAATTGCCAAAAAAGAATTAAGGATCTTAACATTAAAGGCGACAGTAAGCATAAAGCTGAACACTACCTTCAAAGTTATTTTGTTCAGCGAATGGAAAAATATTTAAACGCCAAAGGTAAAACCTTGATGGGTTGGGATGAGATACTGGAAGGCGGTTTGGCACCCAACGCCTGGGTAATGAGCTGGCGTGGTGAAGCCGGCGGCATCCAGGCTGCCAAGGAACATCATAATGTGATCATGACCCCCACTACCTACGCTTATATAGACTACCAGCAGGCTAAAAAGGAAGATTCGGTTACGATCAGCGACAACAGGGGCTTTCTCCCTATTGAGAAAGTATATAGCTGGAAAATTTTCCCGGATGCCCTTACGGCCGAGGAGAAAAAGTATGTGCAGGGCGGGCAAGCCAACCTGTGGACGGAATATATCAGCAACTCATCGAAGGTAGAATATATGATATTTCCGCGTGTTGCGGCAGTAAGCGAGGTATTATGGACGCCCCAGGAGCAAAAAAACTGGGATAACTTCAGCAAAAGATTAGAAGTGCAGAAAAAGCGGTACGACCTTTGGGGCACCAACTATTTCGGAAAAAATTAATACATTATTCATTAAATCAATACGGCTACTCAAATCAAACAAACCCAAGCAATGAGTAAACAACAAACTTCAAGCAATCATATCGACAGTCTTGAAAAGATCAGTGTAAATATCCAGTCTGATGTGAAAAGCGGTTCAAAGGTTATTGCACAAACAATTGCCCACCTCATCCGTCAAAAACAGCAACAGGGACAAAACTGTGTACTGGGCCTGGCTACAGGTTCCAGCCCCAAAACCCTTTATGCAGAGCTGGTTCGCATGCATAAGGAGGAGGGCCTCAGCTTCAGCAACGTTATTTCCTTTAACCTCGATGAGTATTATCCCATTAGCAAGGAGGCTCCACAAAGCTATAACCGCTTTATGCATAACCACCTTTTTGATCATGTGGATATTAAACCGGAAAATATTAACATCCCTAATGGTGAAATAAAAAAAGAAGATATTAAAGCCGCCTGTGCCGAGTATGAAAAAAAGATAGATGCAGCAGGTGGTATCGATCTGCAAATACTGGGAATTGGTAACAACGGCCATATAGGGTTTAACGAACCCGGCTCGGGCATTTATACCAAAACGCGCCTGGTGAACCTGACCAACAGTACCCGCCTGGCCAATGCCTACGAGTTTGCCAATATTTCAGAAGTACCCCGTATGGCTATTACCATGGGTATCAGCACCATCATGAAATCTAAACAGATCGTGCTCATGGCATGGGGCCCAGCCAAGGCTACTGCTGTAAAAAAAGCGGTAGAAGATGAAGATTCAGAGATCGTTCCGGCTTCCTTCCTGCAAAACCACGATAATGTAACCTTCGTTATTGATGAAGCAGCGGCATCGGGTCTTACCCGTATCAAATCGCCCTGGCTCACCGGCGATTGTGAGTGGACGCCCAAAAACATAAAAAAAGCCGTTGTCAATATGGCCTTGCAGCTGGGCAAAACGGTACTGAGCCTTACCAACGAAGATTATAATGACAACGGGCTCAGTGATCTGTTAGTGGAGAAAGGCGACGCCTACGAAATTAACCTTGAAGTGTATTATATGCTGCGCGACAGCATTACCGGCTGGCCCGGCGGCAAACCCAATGCGGTAATACCGGCACATCCCGAAAGGTCGGAGCCGTATCCTAAAAGATGCATCATATTTTCCCCACACCCGGATGACGATATCATCAGCATGGGAGGCACTTTCCAACGCCTGCACGACCAGGGGCATGAAGTGCATGTGGCTTACCAAACCTCGGGCAATATTGCTGTAACCGATGAGTTTGTAACCCGGTTCCTGGATTTTGCTGTAGGCTTTAATGAAATTGCTGATATTAACTCCGATAAACCAGGGCAAATCTTAAATGAAGCCAGGACCTATATCTCCGGTAAAAAACCAGGGCAGGTAGATTCGCCTACCATCCGGTCTTTAAAAGGATTGATCCGCCGGGGAGAAGCCAAAGCCACCTGTAACTACGTAGGCATCGATCCTAACAATGTACATTTTCAGAACCTGCCTTTTTATGAAACGGGTACTATTGAGAAAAAACCATTGGGTGAAGAAGATGTGGACCTGACCGTAAAATTGCTGCGTGAAGTAAAACCTCACCAGGTATATTGCGCCGGTGATTTTGCCGACCCCCATGGCACCCACCTGGTTTGTTTTAATGCCGTACTAAAAGCCTTACAACGCATCAAAGCCGATGGCGACGAATGGATCAATGACTGCTGGCTTTGGCTGTACAAAGGTGCCTGGCAGGAATGGGATATTGAAGATATCGAAATGGCCATACCTATGAGCCCGGCGCAGGTGCTTAAAAAACGCTTTGGCATCTTTATTCACCAGTCGCAAAAAGACAGTGTGCCTTTCCAGGGAAGTGATGACCGCGAGTTCTGGCAAAGAGCGGAAGAAAGAAATGCCGCTACCGCAAAGATCTACGCTGACCTGGGACTCACCCACTATGCAGCTATGGAAGCCTTTGTAAGATGGCAATATTAAAATGATAGCGTACAAATTAACCATCATAAAAGTGCTGCAGTATCTGCGGCACTTTTTTATAAACCTACCTTTTGCCGGTAAAAAATAACTATCGTCCTGCCCGATAGTTCTAAGGGGATGACCAAAGACATCAATTGAAAATGAATGTCGTCCTGATAGATTATATTTTTTATTAATACAAAGCAACATCCGCTGTGTATTATTTCCCGCATAAATCGATTATAATTTACGCACCCAACCCGTTTTTTACGTAACTTTATAAGGAACTTAATTTATACAGATCACCTAAATTTGCACCTATGTCAACACACTCTGCTATGCTAAATCATAAAGTACACGAAGGCCGTCCCGATAGCTATCGGGATTAAACGTTTTCGCGAAATGTTGGGTATAAAACAAGATGCCCTTGCTTCGGACCTGGGCGATGACTGGAACCAACAAAAGATATTCTTACTTGAGCAGAAAGAAACCATTGACCCCGCTATTTTAAACGATGTAGCCAATGCCCTAAAAATACCGGTAGAGGCGATTCAGAATTTTGATGAAGAGCAGGCGGTAAATATTATTGCAAGTACAATAAATAATAATGATAATAGTTCGTTCTTTAACCAAGGTACGATACATGTAAATCCCGTTGATGCTGTATTAAAACTCCATGAAGAAAAGATGGCTTTGTATGAAAGGATGCTGAAGGAGAAGGATGAAATGATGGCGAGGTTAGAAAAGTTGATTGAGGGCAAATAAAATGCCGTAACCTAATCTTACACCAAAACCTATGGCAAAAAATAAAAAGATAAATGTTCAGGGCCTTGATATTGTCTTATACGAAGACAATCAGCAGGACTTTATTTCACTAACCGACATTGCAAGGTTTAAAAACCCTGCCGAACCTAAAGATGTGGTCAAAAACTGGATGCGTTCCCGAACCACTATCGAATTTCTCGGTTTATGGGAGCAGCTCAACAATCCCGATTTTAAAGGGGTCGAATTCGATTCCTTTTTGTACGAAGCTGGCAGCAACTCGTTCACGCTTTCACCTTCGAAATGGATTGAAGCTACCAATGCAAAAGGAGTTGTGTCACGGCAGGGGAAAAATGGCGGCACTTTTGCCCATAAAGATATAGCTTTTGAATTTGCATCCTGGATTTCTGCAAGCTTTAAGCTATACCTGATCAAAGAGTTTCAACGCTTGAAGGATGATGAAAACAATCGCCTGCAATTGGACTGGAACCTGCAAAGAACCATCTCTAAAATCAATTACCAGATACATACTGACGCGATCAAGGAAAGCCTGGTACCCAAAGCAGTTACCAGTCAGCAAGCCAGCTATGTATATGCCAGCGAGGCCGATTTGCTGAACGTTGCCCTTTTTGGTATTACTGCTAAAGAATGGCGTGATGCCAATCCCGGCAAGGCCGGAAATATCAGAGATTATGCAAGTTTGGAACAATTGGTGGTTTTGAGCAATATGGAAGGTATCAATGCCCTGCTTATAAAGCAAGGCCTGCCCCAGGGCTCAAGGCTGCTACAGCTTAACCTGGTGGCTATAACACAAATGAAATCGCTCATTGAAAGCAAAGCCATAAAAAGGCTGAAATGACACGTATGAAATAATAGCCGGGTTGGAGCAAACCATTCCGATCCCGATCAAATCAAAGAACACGACACTCGAAAGGATACCATCAACTTTGCTCCTTCCCTCCCCACTAGCTACTTACATATCTTGCTTGCCTTCTCCCTACAGCACAATATTATTCTTGGGTACAATGGCCGGCGGCAGATTAGTTTCATCCAGCATATCGCGCATATCAATTTCAATTGTGCGACTAATTTGTGTAATGGGTACGTCGTTGGCGCTCCCCTCAAAAGGATTTACTGAGCTCTCTCCCACCGTGTCCAATGTATGAAAAGCCCAGGTAATAGCTGCCGAAAAAGGAATATTGAACCAAAGTGAATAACCTTCCAGAAAGGTTCCGTCTCCCAACCGGTCAAATTCACGCAGTAAGGCGAAAGGCACTAATATGACGAAAATAAAGAGCAGGTAAGTAGCGATAGATGAAAAGTTTCGGGGATAAGGGAAATTCTTAATACGCTCTGCCTTGCCCTGGTGATCGGTGAGTTTCATCAGGCCTTGCTGCAACTGTGTCCATTGAAAATCGTTGATAGCCCCGTTATTTCTTAAAAAAGCCAACTCCTCCGATTGCACGGCTGTTAACTGTGTAGCACGGTTCTTTTTAGAGAGAATATAAGTTAACTCATCCTGCCCCAGGTAGCGCGCCAGCTCTACATCTACTTTGCTTAGTGCTTCTGGGATATCGTAGTGTGAAGCGCGAAAATTTTTATTGCGTTTGTGTCCCATGTTTTCCCAGGCCCTCGGCTCCCTTAGTTGGAAGCGCAACGCGGTAAGCCAGGCAAAATGCCGGTAAAACATGCGTTTGGCTATTATCGACTGCTTACCGCCCAGGGCATCCCGGAGCGTGTAAGCAAAACTCCGGCTATCGTTAATAATAGCGCCATAGATCTGGCGCGCCTCCCATAAACGGTTATAGCTGGCATTATTTTTAAATCCTACAATAAAAGCAACCGCTGTTCCTACAATAGCAGTAGGTTGCCAGGGTAATGCTAAAAATTTAAGACCGAAATAATACAATACCGTTGGTACCGCTGCCAGGAACAGCATCCAGTAAGTATCATGGCTGGTCCATTTCATAAATTCTATCGGTGTAAATCGTCTGCCTGCGTGCATATTGCTTTATTGTTGGTACGAAATACCAAAAATAGAGCGTTCGAATCAATGAATCAAGAACGTTCCCTCTGTTTTTATCTTTCACCATATAAAAGCATACAATTTCTTTGGAACGGGAAATGATATTTTTTTAAGGCATATTTTATGCTTGCTTCGGCTAAGCATCAGCTGATTTGGGTGTTAAAAATTTAGTCGGGTGCCAACTTAGCCTGTATCTGGCTCCAACAAAATGCGGTATGGCGCTCTTAATAAAAAACAATTATTTTTTATTATAATGAATAAGTATCCTTATTTTCCATCTGTATTCCAAACAAATATTATGAAACTGAGCTTGTTGCTGAATCACCTGCCTGTAGAAGCATCTATGGTTCAACAAAAGATCGATAAGCGGCCGGTAAAAAGCTTTCCTTCATTATGCACGTTTGTATAAAAACCCTTTTTTAAGATAACATCTGGTATTTTAAATGGGTATATCCGAACTATTTTTGCCCGGTAATAAATTATTAAACAAAGGCTCTATGGCTATCCTTGCTCATCTTATTTTGGCGCATAAATCGCCCCGGTTATTAGCCCGTTTGGTACGTGCCATTTCTTATAAGGATGCTGACATCTATATCCATGTTGACAAGAAAACCTTAATTGATCCCTTTAAAAAATATCTTTCTGGTACCGATAATATCTTTTTTATCAAAAAGCGGACAAGAGTGAACTGGGGTGGCTATAGCATGGTTAAGGCCACGTTAAATTCAATGGATGAGATTATATCACAGCACAAAGAATATGATCACATTAATCTTCTAAGCGAATCTGATTACCCGTTAAAGCCGGCTGAAGAAGTGCATGGCTTTCTTGATCACTATACAGGGAAATCTTTTATGGAAATGCGTTTAAGCGATTCTGACTGGTGGCAGGAAGCCCAACAAAAAGTTCAGCGATACCATTGGGTAGACCTTAGCTTCCGGGGAAAATATTTTCTGGAACGCATGGTAAATACTGTAACCCCAAAAAGGAGTTTACCTTCCGATTTACTGCTCACCGGCAGATCCCAGTGGATGACTCTTGCTACAACACATATCCGGTTTATTTTGGAATACAGCCGTAAAAACCCTCGTGTTGTCAGGTTCTTCCGGCAAACCTGGGGACCAGACGAGTTTTTCTTCCAGACAATTTTATACAATTCAGCATATCGGAATGATTTAATTAATAATAATTTAAGATACATCGACTGGAGCGAAGGGAAAGCTAGCCCTAAAACCCTGCTTACTACCGACTTTGAAGCCCTGGAAGGATCAGGAAAGCTGTATGCCCGAAAATTTAATCCGGATGTTGATGATACTATTCTGGACCTGATAGACCACCGGCTGTTAACGAATTCAAGGAATCCTTAACATCAACTTTTTTGTTACTATCCTATTTAATGTGCTACACCTCCTTTCTGCCGGCTTCCAGAGGTTTCCTGCGCCTGGAAAAGCTTTATGGGTTTTGTTTGAACTAAGGTGATACGGTTCCGTCATCTTTTTATACCTTCATCCCCGAACCATTTTTTAAAACGATGCAAATAAGAAAAGCCCGTTTAGAAGACCTCGAGGTACTCCTGCAATTTGAACAGGGCATTATTGAAGCTGAACGACCGTTTGATCCGTCTATGAAAACGGAGCGTTTCCATTACTACGATATTAAAGCCATGCTTAACCGCGATGATTGCATTATTGTTGTAGCTGAAAACAAGGGAACTATTATAGGAAGCGGTTCGGCCCGGGTTTTAAACGGCAAGCCTTATAATAATTACAACGCCTATGCTTTTTTAGGATTTATGTACGTGCATCCGGCATTTCGTGGCAAAGGTGTGAACAGTCTCATCATTGATGCATTGAAGCAATGGGCAAACGATAATGAATTATCCGAAATACGTTTACAGGTATATAGTGAAAACACCAGTGCTATCAAAGCATACGAGAAGGCGGGCTTCAAACCTATCTTAACTGAAATGAGATTAACTTAGAGTTACTTTTCAAAAGCATTATATGAAACAGCATACCACCAATTACTTCGATACCCTGATTGAAGTAGCCGAAGACTGCCCGGTGGCAGCGGCAGAGGTTCCTGCCTCAAAAGGCGATGTTAAAACAGTGGCACAGCTACAATATGAACTGATAGCGAAACATCCCTATCGATATACTTCAGATGATGTACTGTTCCAGGTATACGCCCGGCGTAACGATCTTACCCCATCAGAATACAAAGCTGCCAGGGAGGCATTTTTCTCAAAAGGGCAACCTTGCCTGCGGGCCTCTCCTCTTACCAAACGGTATGGCTTTGGCGTGCATGCTGATAAAGACGGAAAGATTGCCCTCTATGGCGTGGAGACGAGCAAGTATACCCAACTTTTGAAAGATGACGCTGTAAAAAAAGTAAAGGCCATGCGCACTTCTAAAAAATAAATCTCATGCCCGGTATATGGGTGTAATCGCTTATCAGCAAACTACCCCCACTCCAATTGCATATACTATCATAAAACCAACCACAACCTTTATTCTTCTACCTTTTCTTCGGCCTTCTCACCATTTTCTACAATATCACCCGGCTTAAACAATACGTTTTTCATAATAATACGCCAGTCTTCTTTCTTCCGTAACAGGAACTCAAGATCCATTGCAAAATGAATAAACTCTTCTTTCTGCGCCTGCTTCATTATTTTTTTTGCCTCCCTGTCTTTTTCTACATGAATCCGCTGCTCATACCAATCTATAGCCTCAGCTTCTTCAATTAACGACTGGATCATTCTTGCAAATGTTCTTACCGGTTGCGATAGCTCTTCCGGGGGTTCATGATACTGATCAAATCCCATAGTTTTCGATTTTAATGGTTTAAAATAATTTCAAGACAATTATTAAGCCAAGAGCGGGCTGTTAGGTTATAAATAGATCATTCCTGCATCATTACATATAAAATAGTTATCTACTTTTTAATAACCCGCAACAACGATGCATAATATTTTTGCTGCATTAAAAAATGAATAGAAACGCAAACTACTGCCCGGATCCATAGGATAGTTTGAGATATTACGTGGAAAGCTGCTATAAGTATAACGGCAGATTGAGTATTTTACAAACCAACACCTGCCATAAGTTACTTTTTCTTGTTCATCGAAAAACCAGCCATAGCCAGTATCACCACCAGGATAAGGATAAATTCAAGCATTATATAAAAATAGGTTATTGCCGCCTTATTTTACATAACCTCTTATTTTCTTTCTTAAAGGGTACTATACAAAAGATGCAGGTGTATTTATTTCCCGATCATTCCGGATTCCCGTTTCAATGTTGACTCAAACGGTAAAAAGAACAGAGCGATTATACCGCCATATTTAGAATTCAGTTTTGTATTAGCTTTTCTTCTTACCGGAATGTGATATTCCCTCCCGTAACCCTGCATCTCCTACCCGGCCAACGAATATTCATCGATAAACCTGCCTACCCCAAAAGAGCATATAATATGCAGTGTGGATATTTTAAAGAACGGAAGATCTGTTTCGCTTGACGCGGCTGTTACCGTTTACTTTGTAATAACACTGTAAAAAGGCTTAAATGCTATCACTGCTATCGATAGCTTTATTCATAAAATTTATAGAATTGCCGCCCATTTCATTTATACTTTTTAGTATAAATAGCCTACCTTTGCGAAATGAACACAGATACAGACCAATTAATAAAGCCCGAAACCACGGAGGTTGAATTTGATCCGATCGAAAGCCATGTAAACAGCGAATATAAATATGGTTTTGTAACAGAAATAGAATCAGAATCGGCCCCGAAAGGGTTAAGCGAAGATATAGTACGTTTTATTTCAGCGAAGAAAAACGAACCTGAATGGATGCTGGAGTGGCGGTTAAAAGCCTATGCGCAATGGCTTAAAATGAAAGAGCCTAACTGGGCCAATGTTACTTTTCCGCCTATCAACTACCAGGATGTGATTTATTATTCTGCGCCCAAGCAAAAAGTAAAGCCTAACAGCCTGGACGAGGTTGACCCGGAACTGATCAAAACCTTTGAAAAGTTGGGTATTTCGCTGGAAGAGCAAAAACGCCTGACAGGCGTAGCGGTAGATGCCGTTATTGATAGTGTGTCTATCGGTACCTCTTTTAAAGAGCAGCTGGCTGAACTGGGTATTATTTTCTGCTCCATGAGCGAAGCGATACAGGAGCATCCGGATTTGGTGCGCCAGTACTTAGGTAGTGTGGTTCCGGTTACGGACAATTACTTTTCGGCGTTGAACTCCGCAGTATTCAGCGATGGCTCTTTCTGCTTTATTCCAAAAGGTGTTCGCAGTCCTATGGAACTCTCCACTTATTTCCGTATCAACGCAGAAAATACCGGGCAGTTTGAGCGTACCTTAATTGTTGCCGAAGAAGGAGCTTATGTAAGCTACCTGGAAGGCTGCACTGCACCAATGAGAGATGAAAATCAATTACATGCAGCGGTTGTTGAAATTGTTGCTTTAGATAACGCAGAAGTGAAGTACTCTACTGTGCAAAACTGGTACCCCGGCGATAAAGAAGGAAAAGGCGGTATCTACAACTTCGTAACCAAGCGCGGTATTTGTAAAGGAGTTAATTCTAAAATAAGCTGGACACAGGTAGAAACCGGTTCTTCAATTACCTGGAAGTATCCCAGCGTTATTCTTCAGGGTGATCATTCTACCGGTGAATTCTACTCTGTAGCAGTTACCAATAACTATCAGCAGGCAGACACCGGTACCAAGATGTTGCATATCGGTAAAAATACGAGAAGCCGTATCGTAAGCAAAGGAATATCAGCCGGTTACAGCAATAATAGCTACCGAGGATTAGTGAGAGTGGGTAAAAACGCAGCCAATGCGCGTAACTTCTCCCAATGCGATTCTTTACTACTGGGTGATAAATGCGGCGCTCATACCTTCCCTTATATCGAGGTGAAAAACAGCACGGGCATGGTAGAACACGAAGCCACTACCTCAAAAATCGGTGAAGACCAGATCTTTTATTGCAACCAGCGCGGTATTGATACCGAAACTGCAGTAGCCCTGATTATAAATGGTTTTGCTAAAGAAGTAATGAACCAATTACCCATGGAATTTGCGGTAGAAGCGCAAAAATTACTGGCTATCAGTCTTGAAGGAAGTGTAGGTTAATATAAAATTGAGATAACACTCACTGATTAAAACTAAAATAAAAATTTACAAATAAGTTATAAAATGCTGAAGATAAACAACCTAAGAGCAGGTATTGAAGATAGAGAAATATTAAAAGGTATCAATTTACAAATAAACCCCGGCGAAGTGCATGCCATTATGGGGCCCAATGGATCGGGTAAAAGTACCCTGGCTTCTGTATTAGCAGGAAAGGCAGATTATGAGGTATTAGGCGGATCGGTGGAGTTTCTGGGGAAAGACCTGCTGGAACTGGCGCCTGAGGAGCGCGCCGGCGAAGGGGTATTTCTGAGTTTTCAGTATCCTGTTGAAATTCCGGGTTTAAGCACTACCAATTTCATGAAAACTGCCGTAAACGAGGTACGTAAGTATCGGGGTGAAGAAGAGCTGGATGCGGTTTCTTTCCTGAAAAAAATGAAAGAGAAAATGGCATTGGTAGAAATTGACCAGGTGATGCTGAGCCGCTCTTTAAATGAAGGCTTTTCGGGAGGTGAGAAAAAACGTAATGAGATCTTCCAGATGGCGATGCTCGAACCTAAGTTAGCCATATTGGATGAAACAGATTCAGGTTTGGATATTGATGCAATCAGGATCGTAGCCAATGGTGTAAATAAGTTACGTACATCGGAAAACGGTATCCTGGTAATTACCCACTACCAGCGTTTGCTGGATTATATCGTTCCTGATTTTGTGCACGTATTATACAATGGCCAAATCGTAAAATCGGGTACAAAAGAGCTGGCCTACGAGCTGGAAGAGAAAGGGTACGATTTTATTAAGAGTGCTTTAGTATAATAAGCCAATCGGCTCATGTGCTAGCAGCCAATCGCTTATGCAAATTTCAGAAATGACAATTCATTAGCACATCAGCAAATTATCACATCATCACATTAACATATTAATGGACACAATTACTTATTTTAAAGAACGTTTCGAACAGCTTCAGGCCAACCCTGTAGATAATCATATTAAAGCTATGCGGGATGAGGCGTTCTCCGAATTTGAACAAACGGGCATTCCTACGGTGAAACACGAGGAGTGGAAATATACACGCATCAATGATTTTTTTGGAAAAGATTATCATTTTACGACCGATCTTAAAGAACAATCATTTACTGCGGCTGACCTTGAAAAGTTACAGCTGCCCGGTCATGAGGAAGCCAACCTGATCGTATTCATCAATGGCCATTTTCATCCTGAGTTGTCCCATACAAGATCTGAAGAGTTGGAGATCACCTCGCTGCAGGCGGCGGCTATCCATACCCAATATGGCCCAATTGTAAAAGAACATTTAGGGCATAGTGCCTCCTATCACAAAGATGGCATCAATGCATTGAATACGGCTTTTATACAGGAAGGTGTATTTGTACATGTATTCAGAAGCAAAGCAGCCAGCCATCCTATTTACCTGTATAATATTACAGATGCCCGCAAGGGTAATATTTTCGCCCAGCCCAGAAGCCTGGTTCATGTGGCCGAAAATGCACAAGTACAAATTGTGGAAACATTTGTAACAATCGGTGCAGATGAAAGCTTTACCAACCAGGTTATTGAACTGGTGGTAGAAAAAGATGCCGTCCTTGATCTTTACAAGATACAGAACGATGAGCCAAACTCCAAGGTAGTAAGCACCACTCACGTACACCAGGTAGGTAAAAGTGTGGCGAATGTGGTGACGGTTTCTTTAAATGGCGGATTAATCCGCAATAACCTCAATATGGTAATGTCTGCCGAGTATTGCGAGGCTAATATGTTTGGCTTGTACCTGGGAGATCAGCAAACACATATTGATAACCATACCGTGGTTGATAACCGACAGCCGCATTGCCTGAGCAATGAATTGTATAAAGGGGTATTGAACGGTAGCTCAACCGGTGTATTCAACGGTAAAATATTTGTACGCCAGATTGCTCAGAAAACAAATGCCTACCAGAGCAACCGCAATATTTTATTATCTGACAATGCCAGCGTTAACACCAAACCACAGCTGGAAATTTTTGCCGATGATGTAAAATGCTCACATGGTTGTACGGTTGGCAGCCTGGATGAAGATGCCCTGTTTTATATGCGCTCACGTGGCATCGAAGAAAAAACAGCTACCTCTCTCCTGCTACATGGCTTTGCCCTGGACATACTGGACAGGATCAGGCATGAGAATGTTAGAACATTCGTGAATGAGCTGGTGGTTAAGAAACTGGATTTATAAATTTAATTGTCATTAAGCCGAACAGAGAAGTCGAATATTTCCTGATGCTGCTTTAATGACATTAAAAAATCGGTCGTTATGGAAACAGCAACTATAAATGCTATACATACTTTTGATGTAACAGCTATAAGGAAAGACTTTCCTATTCTCAACCGTGAAGTAAAGGGACACCCGCTGGTGTACTTAGACAATGCTGCTACTTCACAGAAACCACAATCGGTTATTGATGCGCTGGTACATTACTATAGTTTTAATAACGCCAATGTACACAGGGGTATTCATTCCTTAGCGGAAGAAGCAACTGCAGACTTTGAAGCTACAAGAGATGCAGTTAAAGACTTTATTAATGCCGCTTCCCGGGAAGAGATTATTTATACCCGCGGCACCACTGAAGGCATCAACCTGGTAGCTTATACCTGGGCCAGGCAAAATCTGAAACCGGGAGATGAGGTAATCATATCCGGGATGGAACATCATTCCAATATTGTTCCCTGGCAAATTATATGCGAACAGAATAACGCCCGGCTGAAAGTAATTCCCGTAAATGATAGCGGCGAATTATTAATGGATGAATACAGGACGCTGCTGAATGACCGCACCAGGCTGGTTGCAGTGAATCATGTTTCCAATGCAATGGGAACCGTAAACCCTGTTAAGGAGATCATTCAACTGGCACACGAAATAGGCGCTGTGGTATTAATTGACGGCGCGCAAAGCACTATGCACCTCGACATAGACGTGCAGGACCTTGATTGTGATTTTTTCGTGTTTTCCTCGCACAAATTGCTGGGCCCTACGGGTATGGGGATTTTATATGGCAAAAAAGACATTTTGGACGCCATGCCTGTTTTTGCGGGCGGCGGTGAAATGATCAAAGAGGTGACTTTCGAAAAAACCACCTACAACGAGCTACCCTACAAATTTGAAGCAGGCACGCCCAATATTGCCGATGCCATCGCTTTAAAGCCTGCAATAGATTATATTAATAAAATTGGAAAAGACAATATCCGAAGACATGAAGACCTGTTGCTGAACCATGCCACTGAAAGACTGAGAAGCATTGATGGTCTTCAGATTATCGGTGATAACGACCATAAAGTAAGTGTGCTTTCTTTTGTGATCAGCGGTGTGCATCCGCAGGACGTAGGCATATTATTAGATAATAAAGGAATTGCCGTTAGAACAGGACATCATTGTGCAGAACCTTTGATGAACCGTTTTTGTGTGCCCGGCACTATCCGTGCGTCTTTTGCCTTGTATAATACAATAGAAGAGGTGGATAAATTGGCAGAGGGGTTAGCAAAAGCAGTAAAAATTTTAAGGTAAGTTAGAAAATGGCAAATACAATAGAACAGACGGAAGCAGAGATAATAGATGAGTTTTCACTTTTTGATAGCTGGGACGACAAGTATGAATATATTATAGACCTGGGTAAAAAACTCGCGCCACTTCCCGACGAATATAAAAAAGAAGAGAACAAAGTAAAAGGCTGTCAGTCTACCGTATGGCTTGTTGCAGACTACCGGGACGGGAACGTGTATTACCAGGCTGAGAGTGATGCAGTAATTGTAAAAGGGCTGATCAGCATGCTCATTCGCGTATTAAGCGGACATACGCCCGATGAGATACTAAATGCTAATATGGACTTCATTAATAAGATTGGCATGACTAGCCACCTGGCACAAACCCGCTCCAATGGGCTGCTGGCGATGGTAAGACAAATGAAGAACTATGCCTTAGCGTTTAAGAGCATAAAGTTTGATGCTTGATATTTAAATGTGTAACATCAAACCGCTGATCTGAAATATTAAAGTTGAACTCAAATGAATGAAGAAGAAATAAAAGAAAGAGTCATCGAGGTAATTAAAACTATTTTCGATCCCGAGTTGCCGGTGAACATTTATGAGCTGGGGCTTATTTATAAGGTGGAAGTGAACGAGGGTGGAAATGTTTTTGTTTTGATGACGCTTACCGCTCCCGGGTGCCCTGCCGCCCAATCGCTTCCATTAGAAGTAGACGAAAAAGTGAGAGCTGTGGAGGGCGTAAGCGATGTATTGGTAACAGTAACCTGGGATCCCCCATGGAATAAATCGATGATGAGCGAAGTAGCTCAGCTGGAACTTGGCTTTATGTAAATACTCTATATGAAAATTACTGCACAGGAAGAATACGGCTTAAGAATCTTAATTCGCATAGGGTCTTGTAAAGACCGCGATGGAATGAGTATACCGCAGCTGAGCGAAACAGAGCAGCTGAGTCAACATTATATAGCAAAATTAACCAGGCTGCTCCGCATGTCTAACCTCATTCGCAGCACGCCTGGCAATAAGGGCGGCTATGTTTTGGCTAAACCTGCCAATGAGATAGTAATTAAACAAGTGCTGGAGGCCCTGGGAACACCGCTTGATAAAGAATTTACTGACGAAAACGGTGCTGTAATGCGCTTTTGCACCAACTCAGTAGATTGCTCGTCGCGCTCACTGTGGCAAATGATACAAATGACCGTAAATAATTTGCTCGAACGCATCACTTTGCACGACCTCGTAAGCGAAAATGAAGCATCAAAAACCATTTTTGACGCATTGATTCCCGAGTTTTTAGAGAAAAAATGATATATTTTTTAATTTAATTCCTAATAATCTCATTATCAGTTTAAAAAAATTTTAGAAAATTCTTCTTTTTTGGGTTACCTCTTTGTCTTTTTGGTATTAATCTTCAAATTATAATTTTAAAACAAAAAAGACAATCATGAAAAAATTCTTCGCAATTGCTTTGATCGCTGTATCTTTCGCAGCTTGTAACAGTGCTGAAACTAAAACTGAAGAAGCAGCAGAAGCTACTGCAGATTCTTTAAATACTCAGGTTGAAGCTATCGCTGATTCAGCTAAATCTTCTATCGATTCAGCTGCTGCTACTGTAGATTCAGCTGCTGCTGCTACTGTAGATTCAGTTAAAGCTGCTCACTAATCGAAGCAATTACCATTTAGCTATAAAGAGGCCGGTTGATTATTTCAACCGGCTTTTTTGTGTTCAGTATATTTTAATTGCAAATAAATTGGTACTTTCAGGTCTGTTAATAATCAATCTACCAGGGGAAGTTCTATATGAAATGTGGTACCCTTGTTCACATCTGTTTCAAATGTTATTTCACCCCCGGCCTGCTCAATAATTGTTTTACACATAGCCAGTCCCAGCCCTGTACCGGAAGTTTTGGTAGTGAAATTAGGCGTAAATATTTTATCGAGCATTTCAGCTTTTATACCTACTCCATTGTCACTTACGCTCACGCACACTTTATTCCCTTCTATCCTTTCTTTTACGGTCATTTTGCAGGTCACATCTTCGCGTGCCGCTTCTATCGCATTGCCAAATAAGTTGGTAAATACCCGGTTCATATGTGTTTTATCAGCGAATACGGTAATAGGTTGTGAAAGTGGCTGCCAAAGCAGATCCACTTCAGGGTTTTTGCTGTAAATAACAATCAATGGCTGTATGACCTCATGGAGATCAAATATTTCGGTCTTAACCTGGTTAATATTGGCAAACTGCGAGAAGTCTGCCGCAATTTTTGATAAGTGATCAATTTGTTCAATCAATGTATTAGCAACACCGGCAGTCAAATATTTTACGTTCGGATGAT